>Ga0136641_1000789_pt1 | contig 13413 bp, 13 predicted proteins | sample EliLak1302023Y_FD_115312 | JGI IMG/M metagenome (GOLD analysis project Ga0136641, IMG submission 115312) | Freshwater microbial communities from Elizabeth Lake, Yosemite National Park, California, USA - 13020-23Y | ecosystem: Environmental > Aquatic > Freshwater > Lake ...
CCAAGTTGTTAACGATGTGATCGGTACAAACTGTAAATAGTGTCTTCAGTATGTACCCTTTTAAAGTGGTGGGCCCACCTGGACTCGAACCAGGGACCAAAGGATTATGAGCAGCTTCAAGAAATAAAACCTCAATTAAATCAAGAGGTTACAAGGGCTCTAGGGTGGTGTGGAAGCAAATGTGGAAGCGTTGCAAAATCAAATACGACTCATTCTTTAGGAATATTAGCTTCTTTAGCAATTTTGGCAAACTTAGCCAAGTCTTCATTTATAACTTGCGCTAATTTTTCAGGGCTGCCACCGTAGATATTTAATCCCAGTTCACGTGCCCGTTGCTGTAAAGCCGGCTGTTTAAGGGCTTCATTAGCAGCAGCATTTAGCCTTGCCAAAACAGCTGCGGGTGTTCCAGCGGGAGCTGCAATGCCGTGATTGATTGGCAAGCTAAATCCCTTAACACCTGACTCGTCCATAGTGGGCACATTAGGGAAAACTGGATCACGCGCTGGACCCGCAGTTGCAAATGCTTTGAGTTTTCCAGCATCAACCAGAGGTTTTGCGTTGCCATCTCCGTATATGCAACTTACATGGCCCGCCAATACATCTTGTAGTGCTGGACCACCACCTTTGTAGTGCACATGCAAAATTTTCACGCCAGTCATGCTGTTAAAAAATGATCCAATGAAGTCATGCCCTGAGCCAGGGCCCGCTGTTGCATTAGTTAATTTATCTGGATTTTGTTTTGCAAAAGTAATTAGCTCTTGAATGTTTTTTTCAGATACAGACGGGTTACAGAGAAATATATTGGCATACCAAAATAGTGGTGCAATCGGCGCAAAGTCTTTTACTGGGTCAAAAGCTAAAGACTTTGACATTGCAGGCATAGTTCCATGCGTTATGGAATTCACATACAAAAGCGTGTATCCGACAGCTGGTGACGTTGCGACTAGTTGCATACCAATTCGAGTACCTGCACCGCCTCGGTTATCTACTACAACTGGTTGGCCAAGAGCATTCGACATATGCTCAGCGATTATTCTTGCGGCTGTGTCAGTTATTGCTCCAGGCGCATAAGGAACTACCAACTTAATTGGCTTATTTGGAAATTTTTCCTGGGCATTGGAAATAAAAGATACGCTCAAAAGTACTGAAACGAATGTGATCGAAAAAGTGCGACCAAGCGAAATTGATTTGATTTTCATTTGTCTGTCTCCATTTTAAAAGTTATGGCTTTAAAAGTAACTTACCTAATATCTTGCTGCTATCAAACAATTCATGTGCTTGCCGTGCATCTTTGAGCGGCATCCTTTTTGAAATTGTTGGCCGAATTGTGCCGCTGGCCAACATAGGCAACAGCGCGTCCATAGCTGCCCTGCGACGATCAGCCGACTTGTCAAATACATGCATTGAAAAAAATCGAAACCCCAGCGAGTCACCAAATCGTTGCTGCATAGCTGCCGCGTAAGATGGATCCGGAATTCCCTGCAGCATCCCGTAATTTATAACTAATCCTAGAGGGGCAAGATAACTGAAGTTGCGATAAAACTCTTGACCACCAACCGGGTCAAGTACCAGATCAACCCCCTTATCTCCCGTCAGCTTTGCAATACGGTCTGCTACGTCCTCAGTTTTATAGTTGATGCATGCATTTGCACCAAGATCTATAGCAAAGTCGCATTTTTCAGGGCTCCCAGCTATAGCAATTATTTGCTTTCCAGCAATCTTGGCTAATTCAACTATTGCTGAACCAACTCCACCTGCTGCAGCCCAGACTAGGACAGATGAATAACGGTGACCGTTGGGTGCACTGTGTAAAAGATGCCAAGCAACTTGGTAGTTAGAAAGACAGGCTGCCGCCTCCAAGTCAACACCTGATGGCAATGAATAAACAGCATTAGCGTTAGCGCAAAGAAACTGGGCATAACAATTGCCTCGAAAGGCTAGTTCGCGGGCTGAAACGAATACCGCATCTCCAACTTCTAAATTCGTGACTTTTGAACCTTTATCAACAACGTGACCCGACATTTCAATGCCTATAACTGCTGGCATAGGAGGCATCCATGGGTAACGACCAGTTCTGACAAGAACATCGGGCATCCCAACACCAATCGAATGAGCTTTCACCAAGACTTCATCATCTTTAGGCTTAGGAGTAGGTAAATCTACAAACTCTAGAACTTCAGGCCCCCCAGTAGTTCGAATCTGAATTGCCTTCATATGTGGCCTCTATGAACAACTGGTCCAATACCTATGCCTTCAGATCGTATCCGCTTATCCAAAACTCCTATGCAAGCCGCAATATTTCTTAGTGTGGGTACAGATACTTTAGTAAGACCAGCTATTTCTATAACCGACCCCAAAATAGCTTGCCATTCAAGGGGTCTACCCGCTCTCACATCCTGCAACATTGAAGGAATTTGTGTGTAATTTCCAGTGACTCTCAGAAATTCAGCATCTGAGTCGCAATCAACCTTTATCCCAACTGAGGCAGCTACTTGGTAGCCCTCCTCCAAAATAGATTTGACCAACTCCTTTGCCTGGGGAAAGTCAGCAATGGCGCCTGCTGGCGACTGGGTGAGCGCTGTCAATGGATTCCAAACCAAATTCACCATCAGCTTGTTCCATTTGGCAGTACGTATGTCATTTGTAATTTCAACTGGTAAGCCAGCACCTTCAACCATAGATGCGATGCCATCTAACCTTGGCCTATGACTCCCGTCCAATTCCCCTATTACCAATCGGTCAGCTTGTACCTCTGGAACATAGAGGCACCCAGGCTTGGTCACCATCACAGGCTTGTGAATCACAGCACCTATCACTTGGCTTAGATTAATGTATTTTTTTAAAATTCCATCTGGGTCCAATGAGCTTAGTGAAGCACCACGCCAAGGAGAATCAATTCCCTGGAAATACCACCAAGGAAGACCGTTTTGAATCATCACCATGCAGCCTTGTGGTTTCAACTTGGAGACAATATTTTCAGCTGAGGAGGCGATTTGCATAGATTTCAGCGTGACAAATATCAAGTCAAACAAACCATCCGACTCATCTGAGGTGCGAACTGGTGGGTTGACTACTAGGCGCTCGTTTCCAACGGCCCAATCCACCACCAATCCATGGGATTTGATTACATCAAACGTTGCACCACGTGCAAGTATCGTGATATCCACACCAGATCGCGAAAGAATCGCACCCAAATAACCGCCGATTGCACCGGCACCATATATGAGAACCCGCATCAGTCCTGCATAGGAATCTTGGCGTCCTTAACTATCTTTGAATAAAGCGCCATATCGTCACGAATTAATTGCCCCATTTGCTGAGGAGAACTTCCAGATGCAACAAGGCTTAACCCTTTGGCTTTGGCAAGTACTTCAGGAGACTTGAGAGCCTCAATAGCAGCAGCGTTAAGCCTAGCAATGATAGTGGCTGGAGTTCCAGCTGGGGCAGCGATTCCTTGCCACCAAGTAACAGCAAATCCTTTTACACCAGCCTGCTCCATAGTTGGGATATCAGGGAAATCGGGATCACGCGTCGTACCGCTAGTTGCAAATATTCTTACCTTTCCAGATTGAACATGTTGCTTTACATCTCCACCACCGAAAATACAGTTAGCAGTTCCCGATAGAACATCCTGCAGCGCAGGCGCAGCACCTCGGTAATGAACTTGAAGCATGTTTGCACCAGTCAACGAATTAAATAGTCCACCCATGAAGTCATGTCCAGTACCAGGACCAGCAGTTGCATTAGTAAGTCTTCCAGGGTTCTGTTTTCCATACGTAATAAGCTCAGGAACATTAGTTGCAGTTACTGAAGGATTACAGACAAGCGTTGATGTGTATGTGAAAACCCTTGCCACAGGCAAAAAATCTTTGACGGGATCAAATGCCAATGACTTAGACATCGCGGGCATTGTTCCATGGGTGACCGAATTAGCAAATAACAAGGTATAGCCGTCAGCGGGTGCACTAGCGACCATCTGCATCCCAATACGTGTACCAGCCCCACCTCGGTTGTCAATGATTACCTGCTGCCCAAGAATCACTGACATGCGATCAGCTATCAATCGGGCGCCTAAGTCAGTAATAGCGCCTGCGGCATAGGGCACCACCAATTTGATTGGCTTAGCTGGGTAATCTTGCGCGTGCGCAAACAGGGATAAAGAGAATAACCCTAAGTTAAATGCAGCAAACTGAATCAAACGATTTGTATATTTCAATGGATAGCCAGAGGTTGAATAGTTTCTTTACTTTGCGTAGCCAAAAGGATGTTCAGTTCGCCTCCGCTCTTATTTTTTAAAGTCCTTGTTGAACCTGGCTCAACACGTATCAAGTCAAATTTATTCAAGGTCGTTTGCTCTGCGTCAAATTGAATTTCACATGGATCATTAGATAAATTAACAACCCACTGGCAGTGATCGCCGTCTACCCTAGCCGTTGACGATCCGCCCGTTTTTACCTTTAGCATGGATACGCTTAATCCAGGCCAATTCTCAATCGGGGCGCCTCCATGCTTGGGAGACATGATTGGGAGCATGCTCGCATCGCCTGAATTAGATGTCAATTGCTTGGCTCGCGTTACTCGAGCGTGAATTTGTGCTGGGGGGAATTCTTTTAAATCATCCCCTTCAAAACGCATGTTTATTCCTGCTAGAAGTTCCATGACTTTGTCTCCATGTTTTTCACGAACTTCATCTCCAATTGCGCGCGGCATTTGTATTTTGTCGCTCATTTTTTCATCGCCTTGGATCAATACTAAAAGACGCGCTTCGGAGTCTGTCAAGTTTCTAAAAGTACGATAAACACCAGGAGGCATAGAACACAAGTCGCCAGGCTCTAGAGTGATTTTGTTTTCTAAATTGTTGCCCCATAAAACATCAAAACGCCCGTCCAAACAAAAGAAATTTTCTAACGTTCCAGTGTGATTGTGTGAAACAGGTCCTTGTTTAGGCGTGCATTGTGCGATGCTGATACAAAGTCCCGGCCACCCGCGCAAAGGGGCTAGCGCATTTCTACCAACGAGTCCAGGTGGGCTAACAACAGGAAAAACTTTATTTGCGGCCAAATATTCCATGACCTCACGTGGTATGCCATTGTCTGCATGCTGCGATTGATATGGCACCAACTCATCAAAGCGAGCAAGGATTGGTTTGGCGTTAGAGGTAGTTGTCATAGTAATGTCTTGGTTAATAGACTGAGCGATCTGAAACAGTCGGCCGGAAATACATGTTCACTTGTTTCACAAAATAAATCTATAGGGTGAATGCTAGGTTTTGTAGAAATTACTCAGCCTTTATGTTCCCATCTTTGATTATTTTTTTCCATTTCTGTAAATCATTTGCGATAGTATTTGCAAAACTTTGTGGCGTACCGCCCCAAACGTTCATGGCATTTTTCTTGAGTTGCTCCACAAACTCTGGGTTAGCCAAAATTCGATTCGCATCTGCATTAATTTTTTGAACTAAGTCTGAGGGCATCCCATGAGGACCAAGTAGGCCCGACCAAACGGCGAAATCAAATCCTTGCATTCCGTTTTCAGCCATTGTCGGCACCTGCGGCATGATGGAAAGTCGCTGATTAGATGTGACAGCCAAAATTCTGATATTGCTTGAATTTAAGTGAGGCACTAAAGCTGCGCTAGATGTGAAATATGCATCGACATGCCCTGCCATCAAATCAGCCAACGCTGGAGCTGCACCCTTATATGCAATGTGTTGCAAGGGCATACTGGTTTGAAGCTTCAATAACTCCATTGCCAAATGTCCGCTATTTCCAATTCCAGGAGATGAATAACTCCATTTGTTAGAAGGAAGCTTGGCAAGGTTGGAAAATTCTAAAACTGTTTTTGCAGGAATTTTGCTACTGATTGCCAACGCATGAGGAGAGTCAATTAAATTAATGATGGGAGTAAAGTCTTTAACTGGGTCAAACGAGACTTGTTGCAATGCTGGGCTCATAGCCATAGGTCCGGCAGTTCCTAATGCAAGGGTATATCCATCTGGTGGAGCACTTGCAACTGCTTGAAGTCCTATAGCGCCGTTAGCTCCTGCACGATTCTCGACCACAACTGGCTGCGACCATAACGTACTTAATTCCTTAGCGATTAAGCGACCAATGATGTCATTTGCGCCACCAGGTGCAAATCCAATGACTAACTTCACGGGTCTATTTGGATAATTGGATTGCGCACTTACAAGCTGCGTGAATAACAAAAGAAAAATACAAGTCACTGAGTAAGTTGCAAGTCTTAGCAATTTCATTTTTAGTCCTTCCAATTTTATTAATTTAAATCCTAATTAAGGATTCGTTATGTCTCTAATTCGAAGAAGCAAAGCTGACACGTTTGGTTTCGCCTGTACTTGCCTCAAGTCATTTGCAGCTACAGACATCATGTCCAATCGATTCAGACAAAGCGATTTTCCGTTCCACTTCATTACTGGCTCACCTTCAAGAGCCACGAAAACTTCGCGGCAATTACTTTCATAAGTTTGCGAAGAGGTTCCAGCAGCCAACTCGAGAAAATCAACCTCAATGGAATGTTTTTCTCTCAAGGCAGCATAGAAATTTAGACTAGAAATGACGTGTCTAATTTTCATACCCTGCTTATCGAGTACTTGCAGATCTTTAAACCGAGCAATATGGCGTTCTTGGACTACCTCAGGCGAAACGTCGTCAGAAGCATCATTTATTAGATAGCCTTGGTCATGTCCATGCTCTTTATCTAAAGCGGCTATCTCAGAAGTAATTGTGATCCCCTCTCTAGCATCTTGTCGACTCGTATCAAAAATTGAAACCATTTGGCTTTCATTTGGAAAGCTTTCTAAGGCCTCGAACTGCCTCATAACATTGAGCGGGATAGAGTAAGTGTCATACAACCCTAGTTCAGCGCTATGCTGACCTCTAGGACCGTAATCAATCCGATATCCAGATTGCACTGGAATAAATATTTCGGGGTAGTCATGCGCGTGAAGTGTCGGGCCATTGCCCGATGATGAGTTGATAGTTCCGATTTGGAAGTTATGCAATATGCTGATAGGAGATTTGTCTGTCCTACTGATAGTACGAATAATTTTTCTACGGCGTCCCTCTTCATTTACGTCGTTATAGGCAGAGCGATCCCAATCCAACTCTGCATATCTCGCAAAGGAACCTGCGGGTAAGAACTCAGGAATTCCTGTTTTTAAAATAGTTTCTGACATATTTTGAGAGACCCTTTTACATTGGTTATTGGATTTTTAACCTAACTCATTAGCGCATTAAATATTTTTGCAAGAATTCAATCGTTTCTTCAAGTTGTTTACCCTTAGGATCAGTGTGACCGCCTGGATAACTCACGATACGCTTTCTACTAGATTTCAACAAATTAAAAAGGGCACTTTGCCCCTCCATTGTGAAAATCTCATCCTCAGATTTGGTTTGGAAAAGAACTGGAATTTGAACATTCAATGCATCTTTTTCAAGACGTTCACTGGGTTTTCGGCAAGTACCCCACATACCCAGGACAGCAGCACGTATTCGCACATCAGCGGCCACAAGTGGCAAGCCATAAGCCGTACCCATCGAAATTCCGTACCAAGCAATTCTTTTAGGGTCTATTTCGGGCCTGCCGCAGACCTCATCGAGTGCAGCCTTCCAGTCCTCAACCATTGCATCGATTTCACCACCTCGAGACCATAAGTCCCTGAATTCCTGCCTTGCCGCGACTCCGTCCTTAGAGTCACCTCGTCTAGCTCCGTGGACAGGTCCATCAATAGCCAAAACAGCAATTTTGAGAGGATCAACAAGTTTTTCAACCGTATCTAAAACCAAATCTGACGTCTTATGCCCACTGCCGCCATGCCCCACCAAAACAAGGGGGAAGGGACGGCTCCCCTCCGTCGGCAACCACAAAGCGACAGGTATGTTTACTGAAGATCGCCGAATCGTCAATTCATGGAAAGCACAACCCATAGCCATATTCCAATTAATTTCTTTACCCAAGCCAATTTTCAGTCTAGATCAAGTTTCGATTTTTCATATGGGTGTTTCTATTAACTAATCACCCATGTGACATACTTTCTTGGCATCAAGAGAGTAAAAATCAATATGAGAAGGAATTTACTTTTGTCGCCTATGCCAAATTCCTAGCTAGCATCAAACTTAAAGGAGAAAAAGTAATGCTGAATGAAAAAAATTATGAAATGGAAATCCGTACGCTATCGCCTGCTGAAATGGACAAGCGTGTAGCTCGATTTAAAGATCTGAAATATCCGCCAGATCGATATCCAGATAGCTTGTTGCCTGGCCATGAGCGCAGAAACTATTTAGTAATCGGCCAAGGTTTAATTGTTGAAGGTGGAAAAGATCCTCTCTCTGCGATTCCAATTCACGAGGGCTTTCAGATGTCTTACATAGAAGCCAAACCAGGCAACGGGCCCAAATTACACAATCATGATACGAATGAAACGTTCATCGCAATCAAGGGAAGATGGCGTGTGATCTGGGGATTAAATCAAGAACACTCCGTGGATCTCGATCCTCAAGACGTATGTGCCGTTCCGCCTTTTGTGCCCCGTCGATTCGAAAATATTGAACCCGCTCAAGGAAGTGAATTTGGTTTGTTGCTGGCAGTTCAGCCTGGTAACGTTGCCAAGTGTGAGTTTATGTAATCTAATAGAAAAGCTTTTCTGCCGTGCATCAAGATGAATTGCGATTTAGCTCACCCGATAACACGTTTAATACACGGTCAATGACTTCAGTGAATAGGTTTTAGCCAAAGTCATTTAGGGTTTCCCATCTGATCGCAGTGGCGATCAGCTTCATAATCAAAATGGTTTATAAAAAGCAAAGGGGCCAATGAATTGCAATAATTTAAGCAAGTTTTTTTTCTTGCTACTAGCCACAGTGATTTCCAATATGGCTACAGCTCAAAATTACCCAGACAAGCCTCTTACAATGGTTGTGCCATTTACTCCTGGCGGAGTATCTGACATAACGGCTAGGCCTCTAGCAGCAGCTATGGCTATAAACCTAGGGCAATCCATCTTGATCGACAATAAAGGTGGCGCTGGGGGAGCTATTGGAATGGCAGTTGCCTCCAAGGCCAAACCTGATGGCTATACATTGATGATGGCGCTTCCCAGCATGATCACTATTCCTATTTCCGATCGCATTAGCGGTCGGCCTTCAAGTTTTCAGGTCAACCAATTCAAACCGATTGCAAGACTTACAGCAGACCCTACTGTCTTGGCTGTCCGCGCTGATAGTCCATGGAAAACATTAGCTGATTTCGTAAGAGATGCCAGAGCAAAGCCTGGCACCATTTCTTATAGTAGTTCTGGCTTGTTTGGAACAACGCATGTAGCAATGGAGATCCTTGCCCATGCGGCTAATCTCAAAATGGTTCACATACCTTATACGGGAGGCGGACTACAAATCAATGCTCTCTTGGGTGGGCACGTAGATGCAACGATGCAAACACCTGGTGCAATCGCTAGCCAAATTTCCGCTGGAAAAATTCGTATATTGGCATCCATGAGCCGCGAACGTGTGACTACTCTGCCTGATGTACCAACCGCAACCGAACAAGGCTTCAAAGGAGAGTTTTATCTTTGGACAGGGCTGTTTGTTCCCGCCGCAACTCCAGATGTAATCATCAATCGTTTAAGAACTTCTACCAAGGAAGCCTCTAACCACGTTGCATTTAAAGGGGCGATGGCTGGAATTAACACTCCGATCCAATACTTAGACTCCGAAGACTTTGCAGCTTTTATTGCAGAGGACACAAAACGGCTTGATTCAGTCCTTACCAGCATGGGTGAGATCAAGTAAATCTAGCTCAAATATTCGCCGATTCAGGGAGTACACCTTTTAAAAACTAATGCATTGAGGAAACTTTGCTTTACTTTATTTGATTGAGCGGCTATTTGGCTGCCATGCGAAGCCCTAAATCAATAAGCATTACTTTTCTGATTTGTCTTTTTAGCGACTATTTGCGGGTAATCCCTAAAACAAGAACTAGCAAATTAACTAAGACTCAAGGTTCAAAAATGTTTTGATGGCGGCAAAGGGTATTCAAATTAAAAAGTTGAATGAATAAAAGATGAAAAAAATTATTTATAGCTTCTTGGTAGCAATCAATTTACTGCTCTTGCCATATGGACATGCTCAGAACTACCCAAATAAACCTGTAACAATTATTGTCCCACTAGCTCCTGGTGGAATTTCAGACCTTACTGCCAGACCCTTGGCAGCTGCACTCAGTCAAGTTACTGGGCAAAGTTTCATAGTTGAAAATAAGCCAGGCGCTGGCGGGGCTATGGGTGCAGCTTATGCTGCCACTCAAAAGCCTGACGGTTATAAATTAATGGTTGCTTTAACCAGTATGTTAGTAATACCTGAAGCTGAAAAAGTAGCAGGAAAACAGCCCTCGTATGAAGTAAACCAATTTATTCCTATAGCCAAAGTTTCTGCAGATCCTGTTGTTCTCCTTGTAAAAGCCGATAGTCCTTGGAAAACATTGGAAGATTTCATAAAAGACGCTAAGAATAGACCTGGAGTTTTGAGTTACAGCTCATCAGGTTTATTTGGCGCAATTCATGTGCCCATGGAGATGGCTGCGCAGGCGGCAGGAATGAAACTGATACATGTTCCTTACCAAAGTGGAGGCCAATCTATGGCGGCACTCCTTGGTGGACAAGTAGATATAACAATTCAAGCACCAGGCGTGGCAAATCCTCATATTAAGGCCGGGAAAATTCGCGCATTAGCGACATATGGCAACAGTAGGACAAAAGTATTAGCAGAAATACCCACTTTAAAAGAACTTGGTTATGACGTTGAGTTTTATATATGGGTATCACTTTTCACACAAAAAGGTACACCTATCGACGTAGTCAACAAATTAAGGGCATCAGTGAAGCAAGCGATAGATGAGCCAATTTTTATTAATGCAATGTCCAATATGTCAGCGCCAATTTTTTATCAAGACGCCCCAGAGTTGCAAACTGCCATTGATATTGAATCCAAACACTTCACGAACGTAGTAAGACGTATCGGGAAAATAGAATAACGACCACTTCAAAATCTAAGGAGATTTATTAATGAAAATTGCAAATTACGCTCGTGACGGCAAGGAATCAATTGGTTTTATTGTCGACAATTATTTAATTGATCCACTGGATGTGTTACCAATTTCAGACGCTACTCAAAGAGCATATTTCAGTGACACAGTGGCTTTTATAAAGTCAGGTGAGCTTGGCTTGAAAATCGCAAATGAGATTATCAAGAACGCTGCTTCAAATTTAAAACAAGAGCTTTCTAAGGTATCTCTTTTAGCTCCAATTAAGCCTTCAACAATATTGTGTAGCGGAAGCAACTATAAAGATCACAACAAAGAAAAAGCAAACACACCAATATCAGGTAAAGAGCCTGAGTTTTTTATTAAAACATCAGATTGCGTTGTTGGTCCAGGTCCTACTTTAGTTTTTGATGCAAAACTTTCGAGCAAATTAGATTGCGAAACAGAACTAGCTATTATTGTTGGCAAAGTTGGAAGGCATATTCCAGTGGAAAAGGCATTGGATTATGTTTATGGGTACACAATAATTAATGATGCTACTGTTCGTGACAAACAAGTTCGTAAATCTCCAGAAGGTTTTGTATGGTACGAAGTTGGTCGAAGCAAAGTATTCGACAGTTCGGCACCAATGGGGCCCTGGATAGTGACTGCCGATGAGATTAAAGACCCTCAAAATCTTAGACTTAGGACTCGTATAAATGGCGAATTACGGCAATCGGCTTCAACTTCCAACATGATTTTCAGTTGTGCTGAATTGATTCATTTCTTTTCAACAAACTTAACTCTAAAACCTGGAATGGTAATTATTACTGGTACCCCTGGAGGAACCGCATGGTCAACTGATCCCACACTTGGTGGAAAATGGGTAGGTGGAGATGGAAGCGAGACGCTGATACCAGCACCAGGTTACTGTAAGCCAGGAGATGCAATAGAGTGTGAAATGGAAAATATTGGTATCCTAAAAAATACAGTTGTGACTATCTAGTTCAAATGAAAATTGATCTTGATTAAAGCAGTTTAAGGCGATATATGACAATTTCAAAAAATCGATCTTTTTTGTTTATTTGGTCACTTTTGACACTCACATATTAATATGTAATGCTACTTTCGCCTTTGCCCAAGGCCAATACCCAAATCGCCCAATAAAACTAATCATCCCATTTCCACCTGCAGGCCCTACAGATATATTTGCACGGCAATACGCTCAGGCCTTGTCAAATATTTTAAATACTCCAGTCATTACAGAAAATAAAGGAGGTGCCGCAGGTGTTATTGGGTCAGTTGATGCGAAAAGAAGTACTCCCGATGGATACACACTTTTATTTGGAACTGTTACGACTCACGGTCTTTACAACCTTTTATCCAATAAACCTCAGTATGACTCCTTGTCAGACTTTACGCACATAGCTGTTATTGGTGAGGCTCCCATTGCCTTTGCAGTAAACCCATCCATGCCAAAAACCTTTAAGGAGTTTGTTGAGTTGGTAAAAAATAATCCAACTAAATATTCATATGGCTCTTCTGGCGAGGGAACTTTCCTCCATTACGCAGGAGAAAGACTAAAGCAATCCGTTGGAAACTTTCCGATACAACACGTGCCCTATCGTGGGAGCGGAGCCTCATTGCCTGCAGTAATAGCAGGCGAGGTAAGCATGACATCAGACACACTAAGTACAGTAATCAACCAACATAAATCTGGAAATATCAGGATACTGGGCGTTGCATCAAGCAAGAGATTTGCTATTGCTCCTGATGTTCCTACAGTTAGTGAAGCCTTGGGATTAAAAGACTTCCAAGTGATGGCTTGGTATGAAATACTCGCCCCAACTGGTCTTCCTCAATCTATAGTTAATCAACTGGCGGCTGCAAGCGACAAGGCATTGTCTGATCCTGCACTTATCGAAAAATTAAATTCTTTATCCATTCAACCCACACCTGGAATTACGGGCAATAAAGCTTTCCAATTCGTGAAACAGGATATGGAAAAACTTTCAGTGACCATCAAAACTCTGGGGGTCAGACTAGACTGAGCTTTTGGCGCTATAAATTTTCAGCAAAGAACTCTTTCATGTGTTTGATGACTACTTTAAAAGTAGCAGGGTTTCGCGGCTCGTAAACATCCACATGGGTTGCATTAGGCAGCACAATCAATTTTTTAGGCTCTCTAGCGTGAGCATAAAAACTCTCAGCCTCTGACAGCGGAACCATTGTGTCGCGATCTGCATGAATAAATAAACTCGCTCTTGGCGAGATCTTGTGTGCGTTCTTTTCAGGTACAAAAACCGTACCTAAGTCATAGCTTTCCATGGGGTACCCCTCTGGGTAGCCTTCCGCAGTTTTATACATAGTTTGTATTGC
>Ga0136641_1000790_pt1 | contig 13397 bp, 13 predicted proteins | sample EliLak1302023Y_FD_115312 | JGI IMG/M metagenome (GOLD analysis project Ga0136641, IMG submission 115312) | Freshwater microbial communities from Elizabeth Lake, Yosemite National Park, California, USA - 13020-23Y | ecosystem: Environmental > Aquatic > Freshwater > Lake ...
ACACAAACTACCCGTTCAGGCGCGCATGGCAAAGTGGTTTTCATCAATCCAGCTGAACGCATGAACACCATCACAGCCAATACACTTTTAAAAACATTGGAAGAACCCCCCGGGAATACGCGCTTCATTCTGGCTTGTGAGGCTGCGCATGAGTTGCTGCCTACGGTTCGCAGCAGATGCCAAATCCACGCTATGTCATGGCCACAAACAGACTTGGCCATTGATTGGCTGACCACCCAATCAGTACCCGCAGAAGACGCCGATGTGTTGTTACAAGCCTCTGGAGGGCGTCCTCAAGATGCCGTTCATTTACATCACGCTGGGTTCAAAGCGCAATCTTGGCGTGCCTTACCGCTTCAATTGAGCAAGGGCCATCCTGGCGTTCTCGAGGACAACAACGCGAGCATCATTTTGGCTTGCCTGCAAAAAATTTGTCACGATATGCTGCGAATCCGGGTCGGGGGGCAACCTCGTTTTTTCAACACCAAGGACTTGCCTGCCGCAGGCAATATAAAGTCGCTCAGTGCCTGGTCAAAAGAATTGATGCAAAGTGCAAAAACAGTCGAACATCCTTATTCGTCAGGCTTGTTGCTGGAGGCCTGGGTCAATCGGGCCCAACGCGCCATGAATACCTGACTTTTTTTATGTACACAGATTCTCATTGTCATTTGAATTTCCCCGAACTGCTTTCTCGACTCGATGAGATTCGAGCTGAAATGCATGCCGCGCAGGTCAGTCGCGCTTTATTGATCAGCACACAACTTGAAACCTTTGAAGATGTCCATCGTATCGCCATGGCCCATGACAATTTCTGGTGTACGGCTGGCGTTCATCCTGACGAAGATACGGTGCAAGAACCCACGCTCGAAGATTTATTGCGCCTCGGCCAACGCGACAAAGTGATTGGCATCGGTGAAACCGGACTGGACTATTACCGTTTAGGCGACCGCTCTGTGGCAGACATGGCGTGGCAAAGGCAACGATTCCGATTGCATATACGTGCTGCGCGTCAACTTCACTTACCACTGGTTATTCATACCCGCAGTGCGAGTGCAGACACGCTGGGCATATTGAAAGAAGAGGGCGAAATCGGGGACGCCGACAGCGCAGGCGGTGTGTTTCACTGTTTTACTGAAACGGCAGAAGTTGCTCGTGCGGCTTTGGATTTGGGTTTTTATATCTCCTTTTCGGGCATTTTGACTTTTAAAAATGCCGCTGATTTAAGAGACATCGCCAGTTGGGCTCCCTTGGACCGTATGTTGATTGAGACAGACAGCCCCTACTTGGCGCCGACACCGCACCGCGGCAAAACCAATAATCCTTCATACGTTCCTTGGGTTGCCAAGCAAATTGCCGAATTGCGTGGCATGACAAGCGAACAGATTGCCGACATTACTTCCAAAAACTTCGATGAATTGTTCAATAAAAAATCAATTTAATCGATAAAAATAATACTATAGAGTGATTAAATTTAATCACTCCTATGCAAAAAATACATCTTCCTGAGCTCAAAATTGCATTCAGTCAACTCGCATTTATATTAATGCTGAGTCTGCCACTGTTAACGTTTCCTTCAGACAGCATTTATCCACGTTACTACCCTGACATGATGGCATTTGCATTCATGGGTTTATGGGGTTTGCTGACTTTTGCAGACAAGCAAACCAGAACACAGTCACTTGAAATCAACAGCTTAGGCCTATTAGCCATAGCCTGGGCTTGCATAGTGATTGCTCAACATGTCTGCGGATTGATAAGCACCTATGTGAGTTTTACGCTCTTGAGCCTTGGCTATTTATTTGCCATGGTAGCGATTGGCAGTTTGGTCAATGTATGGATCAAAGCGGGTTATAAACAGGAGTTATTGAATTCACTGTTGTTGTCTATGTTGGTGGTGGCCTTGGTAAACGCCATCGTTGTATTGATACAAGCATCCAGCTATAGCGAATTATTTGCCCCTCTGATCGAACCAGGCAATTCTCAACGACCCGGTGGTTTCATATCTCAATCAAACATAGCGGGTTCTTGGTTTGTTTGCGGATTGGTTGGTTTGATTTTCATGACGCGACAGGCAGAACAAAAATCTACAAGACCTTCTGCTTTGCATCTATGCCTGATGGTGTTGTTGATGCTGGGAATCAACCTCACAGCCTCAAGAATAGTGTTGCTTGAAATATTCGCCTTGGGTACCGTTTTATTTTTATTTAGAAAACAATTCAATATCAGCATCATTTGGTTGCTCATACCTTTATGGCAATCAAGTATTCACCTTTTGACTTATCTGGGCAACAAATATTTAGGTTGGTCTGTTCCCAGCGGCACATTTTCTCGCTTGGATGAGAGCCAACAAACCAGGTATGACATTTATAACGGTGCCATCGAGATGATCAAGGATCAGTCGATTTGGGGTATCGGTTGGCGGCAAATGCAACTTGAACAATTCAGCGGAATGGATTTGAAAAACGGTATTCTCGACCATGCCCACAATCTGGTGTTGCAGATTCAATTAGAGCTTGGCATATTAGGCAGCTTGGCCTTGATGCTTTTTTTTATTTATTGGATTTGGCAAAAATACATATGGCAAACAAACGATCCTGCAGTTGTAGTGGGTCTTTGTGTGTCCATGGTGTTTGGTTTACACAGCATGACTGAATTCCCGTTGTGGTACGGGCCCAGCCTGTTTCTATTTAGTACTTCTGTTGCGTTGATATCCGACAAGCCATTGTTGCGACTCAAATTAAATACACCCTTGGTCATCTCATTATTTTTATTACAACTTTCAATTTTGGTATGGATATATTTTGATCATGCAAAAGCATATAAAAAATTGGAAGACTTCAGCCTCCATGCCTCAGTGTCACAAACCACAGAAACCATACCTAGCTGGTGGTTCAAAACTTACGATGATTACAGAGAGCTTCAATCAATCACGCTAACTCCAGACAATTACAAGCAATATCAGGCTCAAATTCTCCAATTAACAAATTTTTTTACACCTGCCATTCCTTATCACTTCCTTTTGCAACAGTATGTGTTTTCAAAAGATGAAAAGAGATCGCTAGGATTGGCTCGCAATATCTGTCAACAAAATCCTCTGAGCTGGCAAAAGATGATGACGTATCATTTGCTAGAAGGCCCGCAAGAGATGAGAAATTGGATTCTTGGGCTTCCGGCGGATTTAAGAAAATGTGTGAACAGTGAAAACGATCATTAAATTTTTCAAAATTTATTTCTTTTTTTATGTATTTTGCGCTTGCATAAGTAATTCGCACGCAGGTAGTTACCAAGACTTTTTCAATGCGATAGAGAAGGATAAACCCGAAGATATCTTTTCCTTAATCAACCGCGGTTTTGATCCCAATACGGTGAATGAAAAAGGTATTCCTGCACTGATATTGGCGGCTCAAAAAAAATCATTCAAAGTCATCGCCGTACTTGCCAAAGCCCCACATATCAATCTCAATGTCACCAACCAAGCGTCTGAAAACACCTTGATGCTTGCGGCCATCGACAACCACATCGACATTGCCCGAATGCTTATTCAAGAAGGTGCCGAGGTTAATAAAACTGGCTGGACACCGCTCCATTACGCATCAACCAAAGGTCATATCGAAATGATGCGTTTGCTCATAGAAAATTCAGCATACCTAGATGCAGAATCTCCCAATGGCACCACGCCATTGATGATGGCTGCGTTTTACGGAACGCCGATGGCGGTCAAATTATTACTAGAGGAGGGTGCCGACCCACTGCTAAAAAATAAACTTGGAATATCGGCTCTTGAATTCGCACAACAGTCGCCCCATAAAGAATCCATTCAATACATTCAAGCCTTCATGGCTGTGACTACTGATAGATAAGCGTCTATCAATGTGCCAATAATCGCGTGACAACCACAGCGCCACGCAGTTCACCAGGTTTGTAATTCACGGCTTTATCGTTAGGGTAAAGCTCAGCCAATTTGGCTTTCACTTCAGGGCTGATTTGATCAGGACTGCCATGGCATGCGGTACACATAGGCTGAAGAACAATGGGTTTGGCAAAGCGCAATTCCAAGTCATAAGAACCTGATTTGGTCAGTTGTATGAATTCAATGTCATAGGGTTTGTCGCCCTTGGCCAGCCTAGATTCAAATTGTTTAAGCGCTTGGGTTTGCCATTCATTGGGAACGCCCATGTCTGGGTTGCGAGCACGTGTGCCCACACGCGCCACCTTTACTTGATGCTTTAAAGACAATTTCATGGCTATTTCAGGCGCTTGTGTTTTACACACACCCATGGCGTTTTCAGGTCCGCCGTTGGCAATGGCGGCTTGCAAAGTCTGGCTTAATTCTTTCAACATGGCTGCCGCTATATCACGGGTTTCTTGCATCGCAGATTCATTCGGGCCAGGGCCTGGCTGCGCCATTGCCATGTTTGAAAAGAAGAAGAATGCCATGCCAGTCAGTACTTTGGTACATGACAAAGAGATGTGTTTTTTACTTAACATAATATGCATCGTATTAAATGAATAAGGAATCAGAATCAAGCTTTTTCAGCAGGTTTGAGTTGAATCGCCTTGTGTTCCAGAAACTCCTCAAACCCGTATTTTCCATTTTCTCGCCCATTGCCGGACTGTTTATAGCCACCAAAAGGAGCATTTCCGTTAAAAGGCGCGCCATTGATGTCCACTTGGCCTGTACGCATGCGTCGCGCAAAAGCCATGGCATGTTCTTCGCTGGCACTCCATACGCCACCACCCAAGCCGTATATCGTGTCGTTGGCAATATGGGCCGCTTCGTCCTCATCCTTGTAGGTCAAGACAACCAAGACTGGACCAAAAATTTCTTCTCTCGCCAAGGTGTCATTCGGCTTGACCTTTAAAGCCGTCGGCAACACAAAATAGCCTTTGTCAAAAGCTGGTTTGGCCAAACCGCCAGCTATCAATTCTGCGCCCTCGTTCAAGCCAGTTTGGATAAAACCTAACACGCGTTCGCGCTGTGTCGCAGTAATCAATGGACCTAAGCGGCTGTTTTCATCCAGGCTCACACCCAGCGGGTATTTGGCAATTCCTGCTTGCAAAAGAAGCTTGACTTCGTCGTAATGCGATTCATGAACCAACATACGCGTGTGTGCAGAACAGGTTTGGCCGCTGTTGAGAAAACAAGCGGCTAACGTGCCTTTGACAGCAGCTTCCAAATGGGCATCTGGCAGAACGACGCTGGCAGATTTACCGCCCAATTCAAGCGTGACACGCTTAACCGTTTCTGCGGCTAAAGCAGCCACACGCTTACCAGCACGTGTAGAACCTGTGAAACTGACCATGTCTATTTCAGGATGGCTGGCGAGTACTTCACCCACCACCGGACCCGCACCGTTCACGAGGTTGAATACGCCAGCAGGTAAACCAGCTTCATGAATGATGTCCGCCAGAATCATGGCATTGACGGGTGCGATTTCACTGGGTTTGAGCACCACCGTACAACCTGCGGCCAAGGCGGGTGCAATTTTGAGCGTGATTTGGTTCAGCGGGAAATTCCATGGTGTGATGCAGCCAACAACACCTATGGGTTCACGTACCACCAAGGAGTTACCCACTTTTTCTTCGTAGGGATAGGCTCTGGCAACTTTGGCAGCATTGCTCCAATTGAACACCGGTCCACCGACTTGAATCATCTTCGCCATTTTGATCGGCATACCGACTTCGCGAGCAATGGCTGTGGCCATTTCGTCAGTACGCGCTTTCAACCCTGCAACAATTTTGTCTATGAACTGACAGCGCTCTTCTACGCTCAATCCAGACCACGAAGGAAAAGCTTGACGGGCCGCCAAGACCGCTTGCGCTGTTTCTTCAATTGTTCCTTGCGGCACAGTGGCCATGATTTCTTCGGTGCTGGCGTCGTGTACCTCAAAGTTAGCTTTAGATGAGGCCTCTTGCCAGGCGCCGTTGATGTAATGTTTGCTATAGGTAATCATGTGTTTTTATCGTTTATGAACAAGCTGATTGCATTGTAGTTGGGGCAGTAAACCATCGATTAACCCCACAAATAAAGCCGAAGAAAAGGCAAACGAACGGATAACCGAGATGTCCTAAAGGTCTAACTTTCCGAGTTAATTGGTTACTGACCCCAATTAACACTGACCCCAATTAACAGAAAGGCTATCGGAGAAAAAGCTAACGAACGGACGAACGACATGACGGGCGGGCCGACGCAAACGTTGCCGCGAAGCGGCGGTGAGCGGCGACCGAGCCGGCATGGCGTGAATGAACTAACGGGAATGCCAGAAAAGAAACAAACCGGCATAACGTGAGCAGTTCACTTTAGTGCGAATGATGCCCCTGATGAACCCACAGTAAAAACGCTTCTCGCCCTTCCCTGAGCAAGCTGATTTTTTGTCCTAAGGGCAGACACAGCTTGGTTGGCACATGACCGAACGGCAAGCCAGTCAGCACAGGAACTTTGACTTGGGTACGCAACCAACTCACCACCGAATCCATTTTGAAACCCTTGTCATGCGCGGTGAGTTTGAACTCCGTGAATTGGCCCAACACGATCGCTTGCTGTTTGACCAATACACCTGCGTGCAGTAACTGTGTCAGCATGCGCTCAATGCGGTAAGGATGTTCGGCCACATCTTCTAGAAACAACACTCCTTTGTCGATGGCTGGCATATAGGGAGTACCTATCAAGCTGCATAAAACACTTAGATTACCTCCCCACAAGACAGCGTCTTCAGCCAATACGTTGCGCTTGGGCAATGGAATCAAATCAGAAGAAGGGATTCGCCAACCGGCGCCCTCCCCTCGGGACTGAGCCATGTCGTCAAAACAATCTTGCATGATTTCATCGACCGACAATGCGCCGAAATCAGTGCAAGCGTGCGGTCCAGACCAACTGTGAGCACCTGTTTTGGCCAAAAGCCCCATTTGCAATGCAGTGAAGTCGCTGTGGCCGACCCAACGACTGCCCTGTTTGATGGAATGGGCAATCGCTTTATAGGGCAATTTTTTCATCAACCGTGTGATGCCATAGCCGCCACGCGAAGGCATGACGACATCTGCACCACTGGCAGCAGCCCTGCTAATCGACATCAAGCGAATGTCATCATCACCGGCAAAGCGTTGTGAACGGGTCAACACATCAGGATCCAGCTCTACCTCGTGCCCCAGTTGTGTCAAATGCTTGACTGCACGCCGCAATGCGGCTTTATCGCGCACAGCGCCCGAGGGGGAGTAAATATAAATGTGCATGGTATGAACCCGTCAATGCTTGAAATTAAGCTGAGTGAATGTAACTTGCTCGGTCTTCATTGACCAAACCCACGCAGAGCCAGTTGATAGATATCTTCAGCACCAACCTGCCCGCCTTTCAACAACACTTCTTTGCCGTGGATTTGTACATCGTCAGATACCAGACTGGCAAAATGCGCGTTTTGCTCAAAATGGCTGGCCTTGCACTGCAATGCTTGTGCACCCAAATCGCGCATGGTGAAACTTGAAGAGTCCCCACCGGCGACCACTAAACGTGTCAACGCAGTGCCACGAAATGCTTGTGATGCAATGCTTGCAAACAGATGTCCTATGCGTTGTGCCAATTGTCCGCTGGCCCAATTCGCTGTCCATTCGCGCAGCATTTGTGCATGCTGATCCTGCGGTCCTTCTGCTGTAAATACAACGACGCTTTGGCCATTTCTCAAAGCTGCCAGTGTTTGAAGTAACACTTGTTCAAACCCGCTGTGACCTTCATCAAATAAAAGTTGAGGCGTCAAGCGTAAACATAAAAAACCAGCTTGTCGGGCCAATGCAATTTGTTTCGCTGACAACTCAGAGCAACTTCCTGACAACACCAATAACCTGTCGGTTGCACCTAACTGTTGCAAGGGGGGCTTGCCCGAAATACTTCCCGATTCACGCCAATATTGACCCAAACCATGCGCCAGTCCCTGCGCGGCCATGGCACATACTTGCTTGTGTTGGCTGAGTTGGCACAACAGGGAAGCCGTGCTGACGGTATGTTGTTGGGTGTAACCATCAAACACTGCGCTGTCATAACGACTGAGTTCTTTGGCTAAGTCAATATGCTTGAGTGCGTATTGATCTAATTGCCGCAGATCGACATGATGCGCAGGTGTGAAACCTTGCTCATTCAATACAACACTTAACTCCGCATCTTGCATTGGCGTCACGGGATGTACAGACATCACCGGGTGACGGTCTAAGCGATATACCTGTTGGCCTGCACGCGCGAAATGATGACCAAATACCGTGTACCTGCCGAACTCGGGTGCGGCGGCATGGACGGGAACAAAGCAGCCTGGCCACACTTGGCGCATCAACGCGATGGCATGCCCCAAACTGCCAGTGTGTGGTGCGCTGTCAAACGTAGAACAACATTTGTACTGCACCAGTGGCACTTTTAACGCAGCAAAGGCAGTCAGCACTGGCAACAATTCAGCTTTCATGCGGGGGGCATCCAGCGAACGCGCGGTACCGGCCACGCCGACAACATCGCATTCACGGGCAGCTTGCGCCAATACAGTGGGCTCTGGCAGTGAAAAAAACAATCGCGTACTCAGCCCGTGTCTGGCATATTGGGCTGCGTTGTCAGATGCACCAGTGAAATCGTCACCATAAAACAGCAAGCGGGCTTGATATTCAGAGCGTGAATGAGGCATAAGGTTAAATGGCTGAACCAAATGTAGCTATCGCTTCGCGTAATTCGCGATGCGTAAGTGCTGCGGTGTGTAACGGCACTCCCGCCATGGCTGCGCCCCATGCCTGACGCAAGGCAATCACACCTGCTGAGATACCGCCGGGATGGGCAAACAACCCTCCGCCTGCCAAAAAAAGCAAATCAGGTGATTGAAGTTGCTCCCATGTAGGGTGCGCTTGCATCACAGTTTGCCCCGAAGAAAAAACAGGCATGACCGTGCAAGGTTTTTCAATGAACAAGGGTTGGTGACAAGCGCGGGCAGAAGCTATCACGCTCTCGTTGTCCTCCTGAAACTTATTGGCAATACCGTTCACATGCATATGATCTGCGCCGGCAAGACGCCACAGTTTTTGCCAAGCTATGTATGACCATCCCGCTTGCATATAACCCCATCCGTTGCGGTGCGCATGAATCGGTAATTGCGCATGTAGGCGAAATGCATTAAACCCTGTCATGCCGACAGAATTCAAGCTCAGCATCACCGCAGTTCCACCTTCAGCAACCACCAAGTCATGGCGACGGCGCATTTCATCAAGCTCACCCGTGAGGTTAAAGGCATACATGACCTTGCGACCCGTGCGATCGGCATGGCGACGAATGACTGCCATACAAAGCTTCACTCTTTCATCAAAAGGACAGCTCGGACCATCGGCTTGCAGCTCATCGTCTTTGATGAAATCAATACCTGCGGCGCACAACTGGTCCACCATGGCTGCTGTATCGGCAGCGCTCAAACCTACCGATGGTTTGATGATGGTGCCTATCAGTGGTGCTTCCACTACGCCGGTCAATACGCGGGTACCGGATATGCCAAACGCTGGCCCAGGGTAGGCATGGGCAAAAGCTGTAGGCAATTCAAAATCCAACAAACGTAACGAATGAACGGGCCGCAATTCATACAAATTACCAGCTATCGTGGCCAGCAAATTGGGTAATGACGCCCCCAGATTTGCAAATGGCCAACTCAGCGTCAAGCGGTAATGACTGTATGTCGATGCAGTTGAAGTAGAAATGGGTTCAATGTTCCAAGTCGCTGCAGATCGGGCTTTCAGCGCTTCATCTTCACCTGGTATGGCAATAAAAGTACCGCTGGACTGTTCGCCTGCAATCATGGCCGCCGTGCGCTGCGGATCAGCTGCTGTAGTGAGTTGGTATACGGCAGTGACAGATTGATCCATGGGGGTAGTCCGCCTACTGGTAAGCATAGAAATTCATACTCACAGTCCTCTTGCGCCGCTTGCAAGAAATCCGCCATCAACAGGCATGGCAATACCTGTGATGTAAGACGCCTGGGTCGATGCTAAAAACTTAACCACAGAAGCAATTTCATTCACACTACCGTAACGTTCCATGGGAATGGCTTTGGCATACGCATGACGAAATTCTGCACTGTGCAGTTTTTGCGTGAGTGGCGTATCTACAGGCCCAGGACAGACAGCATTGGCAGTGATACCAAACTCTGCCAGCTCTACCGCCATTTGCCTTGTCAATGCAATGACGGCTCCTTTGGAGGTTCCATAAGCAGTTCGACCGCTGCCTACCGCGCGCATACCCGCAACAGATGCGATGTTGATGATGCGTCCCCAGTTGTGATTCTTCATCAAACGGGCCGCATATTGGCTGCACAACATCGTCCCTGTCACGTTGATGTTCATGGTGCGCTGAAATTCATCCAAGGGGAAATCAACAAAAGGTGCCACTGTGGCCACGCCAGCAGAATTCACCAAAATATCACATCGCCCAGCCTTTTGCGCTATGTGCTCAAACGCGTCAGCTATTGACTCAGGGCTGGATACATCCATCATCACTGCGTTGACGCGATGGCCGAGCAAGCAAAGCTTGTCTGCGGTGTCTTGTGCTGACGGATAGTCGCGGTCGGCAATGAATACCTGGTGCCCCAACTCGGCCAGACGCTGTGCAGATGCGGCGCCTATACCCATGGCACCACCCGTAACCACAGCGACACGGAAAGTGTTTGACGAATTCGTAATCACGACTTTTACCTTACCAATGAACTATTGAAGAATGATTGCAAGGCGTGAACAGCAATAGCCTCACCGTGTTCTTGCACAAAATGACCTGCATGCGCTAACAGCACAGGCTCTGGACAACCTGAGATTGATTGCTGTAATTTAAGCATCACTGTTTCACCCAACACGGGGTCTTGCTGCCCGATGAACATCAGGCTACGTCCTCGCCATTGTTCTTGCCAGAATGCGGCAGCTTGACGCGAAATATCTGCTCCAGGACTGTCAAAGGATGACGGCACCATCGGCGGAAATGCTCTTAACGCCGCACGGTGACCTGCATCAGGAAAGGGGGCGTTGTAGGCAGCACACTCATCTTCTGACATTTGCGGGTTGCCTCGTGCAAACAATTTACCCACATCAAACATGGGTTTATCTGCGCACATCTGCTTCCAAGCGAGAAATCCTTGGCTCAAGGCTTGCTCGCCAGTGGCCAAGGTGGTGTTCATCACCAACAGGGACTCATAGCGCCCATCCTGCGCCATTGGCAAGGTCAATCCGAGAATCCCACCCCAGTCTTGCACCACGAGTTGAATTCCGCGCAAGTCAAGTGCCTCAACGAATTCCAACAATACCTGTCTATGCCATTCGAAAGAATGTGCGCTGTCTTTTTTGGGTTTGTCGCTCTTGCCAAAACCTGGCATGTCTGGCGCGACCACACGATGACCTGCCGCCACAAAAACGGGAATCATGTGACGGTACAAGTAACTCCAAGCCGGGTTGCCATGCAAACACAGCCAGATTACTTCGGCATCTGCCGGACCTTCGTCCAAGTAGTGCATGCGTAACCCGTTCAAAGCTGGCAAGTCACTGATGTAATTCGGCTGCCAAGGGTATCCTGGTAATTTGTCAAAAGCGCGGTCAGTTGTACGCAAAGCATCCTCGCGTAAATGTGTTGCTGCAGCCTGTGTTTTTTGTATGCGTCGTTGCTCTTTGAAAAATGTCTGCAATGGAAGCGAACATTGATCGGCCATAAATTGGCCTTCATTGAGGGTCTGGTGATTCAAAAGGGGTTGATCAAACACATTAATCACCGATCCGCCAGCCCCTGTTTTAGGTTCAGCTGCGCCCCAGACCACCTTTGCCAATCGGGCATTCAAGATGGCGCCGGCGCACATTACGCAAGGCTCTAAGGTGACATACAAAGTGCAACCATCCAAACGGTAATTCCCCAATTTGGCAGCAGCTTCGCGCAAAACAAGCACTTCAGCGTGTGCGCTGGGATCATGTGTTGCAATGGGGGCGTTGTGAGCCTGCGCAATCACCTGTCCGTTTCTCACCAATACAGCACCTACTGGTACTTCACCAGCGGCTAGCGCCAAATCGGCTTGTGCCAAAGCAAGTTGCATGAAATCAATCGCGTTCATGCGCCGCAATGTAACCCATGCGGGCAAAGATTTCAGTCGCGCTGATAACTCAGAAAACGACCTCTATAAGATTTCTCATTTTGCAAAGGCGTGATTAAATCGGTTTGAGTCAGCACAAAACCGTTGTTTTTCATGGCTTTATGGAACGCAGCACGGTTACCTCGGTTCGGGTCAATGATCAGCACTTGCGCATGGAGAGCAGCATGTCGTTGGATAAAACCTGCAAGCTGCTGGGGGTGGTCTCGCTCGTAGAGTACATCGCTGCCAATGATTAAATCAAATTCTCCCAACAGCGGATTGGTACGTTCCCAATGGCCGCAGATGTAGGGCAGCGTGCGCATCTCATTGAGCAGCACATTGGCTTGTAAAAAGCGCTCTGTGTAGGGATGGTAGTCAGAAGCAGTGACGTTACCCAAACGCCGATGAATCACCAGGCTGGCCAGTCCCAGACCGCATCCGATTTCCAGAATACGCAAATTGGCAATCGGCCAAGTCTGCATCACATCTGCCATTTTGCGAGCAGAAGGCCAGACCAAACCAAACAAGGGCCAAGTGGCCGAAGAAACACCTAAAGCCAGGGCGATGCCTAGCGGGTCATGGAATTGAAGTTGATTGAGTAAGGAGCGTATCTGCAAGTCAGCACCACCTTCAATGGCGATGCACTCTTGCTTGACCAAATAGCCCAATCCGGTGTCGGACGGGCTGGTGGTCAAAACCGCCTGCGACGTGGTCCGCTTGGTCCCTTGCCTTCGATATGTCTAAAGGTGATTCGACCTTTGGTCATGTCATAGGGAGAGAGTTCCAAGGTGACTTTGTCACCGGCCAAGATGCGGATGTGGTGCATGCGCATCTTGCCTGCGGTGTAGGCCACGAGTTCGTGGCCGTTGTCCAAAGTGACACGGTAACGAGAGTCGGGAAGAACCTCGTGAACCATGCCGGACATTTCCAGCATTTCTTCTTTGGACATCAGCGGCCTTTAAGCTGTGTGCTTAATCGGCGGATTTGATGTTGGACGCTTGCAGGCCCTTGGGACCGGTGGTCACTTCAAAGCTGACGCGTTGACCTTCTGCCAGGGTTTTAAAGCCTTGGTTTTGGATTGCTGAAAAATGAGCGAACAAATCTTTGCCGCCGTCTTCGGGTGTAATAAAGCCAAAACCTTTGGACTCGTTAAACCATTTCACTGTACCTGTTGCCATGTATTGCATTTCTTAAAAAAAAGGGAAGCCCCCCTCGGGGTCGAAGGTCAAGACAGGCGGTGAGACGAAGGGAGAAATACCTATGAGGGCAGAACTAAAAACGAACTACAACGAC
>Ga0136641_1000791_pt1 | contig 13395 bp, 12 predicted proteins | sample EliLak1302023Y_FD_115312 | JGI IMG/M metagenome (GOLD analysis project Ga0136641, IMG submission 115312) | Freshwater microbial communities from Elizabeth Lake, Yosemite National Park, California, USA - 13020-23Y | ecosystem: Environmental > Aquatic > Freshwater > Lake ...
ATGTACTAGGAGATCCGCAGCACCCATACACGCGAGGTTTGCTCGGCGCGATTCCCAGCCGGAACAGAGCGAGAGGAACGCTCGCGGCCATACCCGGCACGGTTCCATCAAATACTTTAGGAATGGTTGGTTGCGCTTTCAAATCACGCTGCGGTCTGGCGACGACCCGCTGTGACCAGGAGCCCACCCTCTCTCCTCACGGACATACCTTGGTGTCTTGCTGGGAGGTGAGAACATGACTGATCCCGTACTCGAAATCATTAGCGTCTCTAAGGAATTCATCAATGACCGTAATAAACGCGAGGTTACGCACGCAGTTCAAGGGGTCTCCTTTAGCATCTCCCCAGGAGAAGTCTTTGGGCTAGTTGGAGAATCTGGTTCTGGAAAGACGACGATCGCTCGTTGCGCCTTTGGGATCACCCCTGCAACCAGCGGCCAAATTAAATTATTTGGGCAAGACATTTCTTCGCTAACCTCAACGCAGAGAAAACTCTCCAGAAAAAGGCTGGGGTTTGTCTTTCAAGATCCTGTTGCATCGCTCAATCCAAGAATGTCCATCTTCGAAGTTATCTCTGAAGGGCTGATCGGCTCCTCTTTAAGTAAAGAGGAGATCCGTGCCAGAGTTGAGTACCTCATCGAGAAAGTTGGTCTTACTAAGGATCACCTCAATAGGCGGCGCCATGAACTTTCGGGTGGCCAATGCCAAAGAGTCGCAATTGCAAGGGCGCTGGCCTCGGAGCCAGAGCTAATCCTGCTCGATGAGCCGACATCCTCCCTCGACCTCTCGGTCCAAGCGCAGATTTTGAACCTCCTGGAAGACCTGAGGAAAGAATTGAATTTGAGCTATCTGATAATTTCTCACAATCTTGAGGTCATCGCCCATATCAGTGATCGCATGGCAGTCATGAGTCAAGGCAAGATTGTCGAATCGGGCACAACAGCTCAGATCATGACTGATCCAAAACATCCGTTCACCAAAGCACTTATAAACGCCTATGAAACCAATTCCAAGTCAAATATTCCCGAGGAGTTCGATTGGGAAAACTGGCAGTCTGCTCCCACAAATCGCTGGGCGTATCAGCACGTCGGTGATTTCATAGAGACTCGAACCATCTATCCTTCGACAAATCCATTTTTGTTTAGTCCCGCACCCGCGCAAGACCCTCGCATCGATAAGTACATAGACCAGTTGGAATCTCTCTACAGCGACGCGCTCGTAGTCATGAACCGTGGCGCTTTAGTTGACGAGAGATACCTGGGTGAGATGAAATCGGATTCCGTTCATCTTTTGCAATCAGTTTCCAAGTCACTATTAGGCGTTCTTTACGGCGCTCTCATCGCGCAAAAGAAGATTGATCCCTCAAAGAGCGTTGAAGAATACCTACCGAATATGTCCGCTTCGGGTTACGCCAGGGCCACCATTCAAAATCTTCTTGATATGACTGCAGCCGTGGAATTTTCTGAAGATTATGATGATCCAAACTCGGAGATATCACAGCTCGACCGCGCTTCAGGATGGCGAATTAGTGGTTCGGCGGATGATCTTGGCATCAGAAAGTTCCTCCAAACTGTGAAGCAGAACGGAGTACATGGGCAACAGTTCCAGTACTGCTCGGCCAACACTGATTTGCTCGCTTGGATTGCCGAAACCGCGCTGAACAAGGATTACTCGGAAATTCTCAGTGAATACATTTGGCAACCAACTGGAGCAAGTCAGAGCGCCAGCGTCACGGTAGACCACGCGGGTCACGCTCTAGCAAATGGTGGTATCTCAACCACCGCTCGCGATCTCGCCTTGTTCGGTCAAGAAGTTCTGGCAACTTATCTCGGGAACTCTTCTAAATTAGTCTCGCAGAGATGGGCGAAGGACACCTTTGGCGGTGCAGATCCAGCGATAAAATCTGTCGATTATCTGCAAGTGGTGCACCCTGGTGGTTCGTACCACAATCAATGGTGGGTAACGAACAGCAATCATCAGGAAATTTATGCCGTGGGAATCTATGGACAATATATTTGGATTGATCCCATTACTGAAACAGTCATAGTTAAGTTTTCGACGCTGCCAACTGCCTTGAGCGCGAAATATTCTGATGAACACATTGCCCTTTTTCGAAAGATCTCTGCACTATTCTCATAACTTAGGGCTTCACGCGGGGCAGATTCCACTCGAACTTGATAGAAAGTTCGCGAACGAGCACGACCACAACTCCCCCGACGATTGCCGGGATTGCCTTGTTGATGTGGAATTCGTTAAGCACGATGTAAGTAACCGCACCTGCCAGCGCTGACGTACCGATCGTTTCGCGGTGCAACAGGACTGGCTCGGTCTGCGAAAGGACATCTCGCAATAGTCCACCCGTAACGGCTCCGGTAACGGCAAGGATTGCGGCGATCACTGGTGTTACATGAAATCCCAACGCGTAGTTAGTGCTTGAGACGGTCGCCACCGCGAGGCCGAAGGTGTCCAGAGCCAGCAAGAATCGACCAACTGGTTCCGAACTCTTGCGAAGAATGGTGATGGCGACCGCTGCAAGAACAGCGGCAAAGAGCCACGGGTTAGGTACCCAAGCAGGCTGATGAACTAAAAAGAGGTTACGGAAAGTTCCACCGGCAAGGGATGAGACCCCAGCGATCAGGATGATCCCACCGTAATCCATGCCTTTTGCGGCGGCCAGGCGGGAGCCAACGGTGGCAAAGGCGAAGGTGGCGATGAGATCGCAGATATTGACGAGAGAAGACCATTGCATGGGTTTCGCTCCAGTCTTAGCGCGGAAGTGGTAGCCCCGAAGGGATTCGAACCCTCGTAGCTGACTTGAGAAGCCAGAGTCCTAGGCCACTAGACGACGGGGCCGCGCTATTTAGTTGTCCATCTTTCTTGCCGTGGTGCGGTGGTGCTGGAGTAAAACTTGTACTGCGCTGGGGTACCAGGACTCGAACCTAGACACGCTGAACCAGAATCAGCAGGGCTGCCAATTACCCCATACCCCATTTGGCTCGAACTACCCGACCTTTCCAGGCCAGAGGAGAAGGATAACCTGAAAATCCGCCTCGGAATTACAGGGAGGCCTTGATCCGCTCCAAACTTTTAGCGACCCCGAGGAGTTCCATCGACTCAAAGAGAGGTGGCGAGATATGGCTGCCGGTGACCGCAATGCGGACCGCCCCAAAGGCGATACGGGGCTTGAGGCCCAATTCCTCAATCAGGGATCTTCTGAGAACCGCCTCGATGGAGTCATGCGTCCACTCGGATAATCCGGAGAGGCGATCGAGGGATACCTGCAAGACTTTCTTGCTCTGCTCATCGGAGATCTTTGCCACAGAATCCGGGTCAACCGCGAAATCTTGGGTGAATAAGAACTTAAGCATCGGAGGGATTTCCGCAAGGGTCGTGATGCGCTCTTGAATGATAGGAAGAGCCATCTTCACGAGTTCAATCTCACCTGGTGTACCCGTGACGACGCCAGCGCGAGTCAAAAATGGCAGTGACCAATCGAGAAATGCTTCTGGTGTTAAGGCGCGAATCTTGTCGCCGTTGATCGCTTCTAACTTCTTCATATCAAAACGGGCTGGGCTGGAGTGCACGCGCTCGACGGTAAAGAGCTCCACGAGTTCTTTCATGGTGACATCTTCGCGATCTTCCCCGGGTGACCACCCGAGTAACGCTAAGTAATTGCAGATCGCTTCTGGCAGATACCCCGCATCGCGATACCAGGCGATGGATACTTCGCCATTGCGCTTAGAGAGCTTGGCATTATCTTGACCCATCACAAAGGGCAGGTGAGCAAAGAGCGGATAATTCTCGGGGGCAACACCCATGGCTTGGTAAACGCGGATCTGACGCGGCGTTGATGAAAGCAGATCTTCTCCGCGCAACACGTGGGTGATCTGCATCAAGACGTCATCTACTGCAACTGCCAAGGTGTACAGCGGGGAACCATCGTTACGCACCAATACAAAATCAGGTACAAAATTGTGATCGAAACTAACTTCGCCGCGGATCAAATCGGTGAAGGTTGTGCTGCCTTCTGGCATAAGCATGCGGACTACAGGCTCGCGACCTAACGCAACAAAATCAGCGACCTGTTGCACGGTGAGATTACGACAATGGCCGTTGTAACCAGGAGCTACATTCGCGGCGCGCTGTGCTTCGCGAACCGCTTCTAGCTCTTCGGATGAGCAGTAACAGTGATAAGCAAAGCCAGTATCTAAGAACTGTTGTGCATATTTGGCATAAATATCTAAGCGTTGTGACTGTAAGTATGGACCGTAAGCTCCGCCCACCTCTGGGCCCTCATCCCAATCCAACCCCAACCAACGCAAAGTTCCGAGCGCGGCTTGGATGTACTCATCGGTGACGCGTTCGGTATCGGTATCTTCAATCCGGAAGACAAATTTACCCCTGGTGTGACGGGCATACGCCCAATCAAAGAGCGCAGTACGAATATTGCCGACATGCAGTTCACCAGTAGGTGATGGTGCAAAGCGGACTCTTACCTCTTTAGCGCTAGACATTTTTTGAACTCACCTTGTTGGTTAGTACGCCGATTCCTTCAATGCTTACCTCTACGGTTGCGCCCGCGCCCATTGGTCCAATTCCAGCCGGAGTCCCTGTCAAAATTACATCTCCCGGTAGCAGAGTCATGACCTGAGTAACGAAGGCGATGATCTCGGGGATCTTAAATATCATCGAGCTAAGGGGCTCTAACTGCTTAACTTCGCCATTAACTTTTGTGGAAATGATCTGTTGGTCTGGGAAATAATCGGTCTCAATCCACGGTCCGATCGGGCAGAAGGTGTCGAACCCCTTAGCGCGCGTCCATTGCCCATCTTTCTTCTGCAAGTCGCGGGCGGTGACATCGTTTGCAATCGTGTATCCGAAGATCACATCAGCAAATCTCTCTTTGGGAACATCCTTGCAAATACGACTGATGACGATCGCCAATTCGCCTTCAAAATCCACGCGATCGGACATGCGCGGCCATTGAATGGTGTCATTGGGGCCGATCACCGAGGTGTTTGGCTTCAAGAAAATGATGGGTTCCTCGGGAACCACTGAATCCATCTCTGCGGCGTGGTCGGCGTAGTTCTTGCCGATACAGACCACTTTGCTGCGCGGAATAATGGGTGCCAATAGCTTCACATCTTTGAGAGCAACCTTGGTCTCGGTAGGGATGATGCCGGAAAAGAGGGGATCGCCCTTGAGAATCAAGATCTGGTCCTTCTCGTTGAGGACTCCGAAATGGGGATCGCTGCCGATCCCGACCGATTCATTCGGCGTAAAACGCACAATACGCATGAGGTAAGCCTACCTGCTTATTTAGCGGCGCTTTCATCCAGCGTTGGTTGGGCCTTAGTTGCGAGCACCGTTGCAATGCGGTGGCGCCGGCCGACCGGGCGTTCTGCCACTAAATTCCAGCCTGCAATCGTTATCTCGCTGCCTGGAATGGGTACCCGTCCTAGGTGTTTGGCTAAGAGCCCGCCGACACTATCAACATCTTCCCGAGCACTATCTTCCAGTTCAATTTTAAATGCATCAGCAAAATCATCGATATTGAGGCGAGCTGAAACTCTCGCTTGTGAAGTCGTGATCCATTCCACCTCTTCGGCTTCATCATCGTATTCATCGGCGATCTCGCCAACAATCTCTTCCAAAATATCTTCAATGGTGATTAGTCCTGCAGTTCCACCATATTCGTCTATGACAATAGCCATATGAATCTGGTCGCGCTGCATCTCTTTAAGTAGATCAGCTGCGGTCTTATTCTCAGGAACAAAGGTAGCGGAGCGTAGATGCTCAGCTACCGTCTCGCTCTGTTCTGATTCGTGATGCTCGTGCACGCGCCTCGCCAAATCTTTGACATAGGCGATACCAATGACATCGTCCAAATTTTCGGCAATCACCGGGATTCGCGTGAAACCAGATCGCAGGGCGAGAGATAATCCCTGGCGCAGCGTGCGATTTCCTTCAATCCAAACGATATCGGTGCGCGGAACCATCAACTCTCGAACCAGAGTTTCGCCAAGATCAAGTACTGATTGAATCATCTCGCGCTGGGAATCAGCGATGATAGAGCGCTCCCCCGCCTGATCGACCAACTTACGAAGATCGGCCTCACTATTGAAGATTGTGGGAAGCGTAATTCCGTAGCGTTTTAGTTGGTGCAATATCTTGTTAATCATCAGCGCGCCTGCCACTTCGACAAGATCGATTCCTGCAGATCAAACATCGTCTTCTCTTCCGCTGGCTGCGCATGGTCGTACCCCAAACAGTGCAGCACCCCGTGGATCGTCAAGAGATGTAATTCTGTTTCCAGACCGTCCTTGGCTTGGGCTTGCGCGAATTGTGGGCAGAGGACAATGTCTCCCACGATGCCGGGATCTGGTGAATGCGGAACAAGTTCATCCATGGGAAAGGAGAGCACATCGGTCGGACCTTTCAGGTCCATCCACTCTTCGTGTAATTCGCTCATACGTGATTCATCTACGATCGAAATAGCTAGGTCGCAATCCTCATGCAAGCCCATATGGTGCATCGTAAATTCTGCGACGCTGACAATATCTGACTCATTGACGCTGACGCCCGACTCATTAGAAAGTTCAATATTCATGGTGGTCCCATAAAGGGATTAACGATCACCGCTTCCAGAAGTACGAAGCGGTCGAAAATTTGCACTCTTCGCTGCATCAAAGCGGCCGTATGCACTCACAATCTCGCCGACCAGGCGATTGCGAACCACATCTTCAGCGGTCAAATACATAAAGCAGATGTCATCCACGCCGTCCAAGATATCTCCAACTACTTTGAGTCCTGATGGAGTTCCACTAGGAAGATCTACTTGGGTTACATCGCCAGTGATCACCATCTTGGAACCAAAACCTAAACGAGTCAGAAACATCTTCATCTGTTCGGCAGAGGTGTTTTGAGCTTCGTCCAAAATCACGAAGGCATCATTTAAAGTGCGGCCGCGCATATAGGCAAGCGGAGCAATTTCGATAATTCCGGAGGCCATCAGCCGGGGAATCGACTCTTGATCGATCATGTCGTGCAGGGCATCGAAGAGCGGGCGCAGGTATGGATCAATCTTCTCCTGCAGGGTTCCGGGCAGGAATCCCAAGCGCTCCCCTGCTTCAACGGCGGGGCGAGTCAAGATAATGCGGTTAACCTCTTTGGCTTGCAGCGATTGAATGGCTTTAGCCATCGCCAGATAGGTCTTGCCGGTACCAGCGGGCCCGACTCCAAAGGTGATTGTGTTCTCGTCGATCGCTTCGACATAACGCTTCTGATTAGCGGTCTTAGGTCGGATGGTCTTGCCGCGATTACTCAAAATGTTGAGGGATAGAACTTCAGCAGGGTGATCAACGGGAACGTGCTTGACCATTGCAATCGCGTGTTGGATCGCATCGAGGTTAAGTGATTGTCCGGCGCGAATAAGTACAAGTAACTCTTTAACGAGGACTTCAAATTGCGAGATTTCGCGCAGTTCGCCTTTAACGAAGATCTCATTGCCGCGGAATGTGATGAGCAGATCCGGGAAGGTCGCTTCGAAGATGCGCAGATATGAGTCCTGTGGTCCAGTGAGCGCGACCATAGGAATGGCGGCGGGGACGGTAATCAAAGGTTGGTCCATTACTTACAAATCTTACGGTTAACCGGGTGGCCAGGCGAATGGACGCCCGCCTAAAAGGTGGAGATGTGCATGAAAAACGCTCTGCCCGGCGCTTGCCCCGGTATTAAAGGTAAGGCGGTATCCATCTAAACCGAGAGTTGCGGCCAATTCGCGGGCGGCTCCAAAGAGCTCTGACATCGTCGCTGAATCGGCGGCGGCTAGCTCTGCCGCATTCTCAAAATGCTGGCGCGGGATGATCAAGATGTGGGCGGGAGCCTGTGGATCGAGATCCTTAAAAGCAACGACCTGGGCGCTCTCGTACAGAAAATTGGTCGGAATTTCACCGCTGGCAATCTTGCAGAAGATGCACATAATAAAAGCCTATTCCTACCAGCGCCCGATGAGGGCTGAGATAGCGCAAAGCGCGGCCAAACCTGCATGCGCGGAACGAAATACCTCTGGTCCAAGCAGAACAACCGTTCCACCTGCAGATCCTAAGAGACCCAACTCGGCCCCCGTTAATCCACCTTCTGGACCGATGACAAGAACTATCGGACCTTCAGTAATGTTCTTTGCCGCCTCAGAAATTTTGGTAGTCGCGCTCTCGTGCAGAATAAAGAGATTTGCCGTACCACCGAAACGCTTCGCAATTTGTGCGGTGGTGATTGGGGTTTCAATCTCAGGAAGGTTAATTCGCCGCGATTGCTTCGCTGCTGCTACTGCGGTCTTCACCCACTTGTCGCCAATATCATCTTGCCATTTTGCGATAGATCGTTCTGACTGCCACGGGATGATTGTTGTCGCGCCCGCAACCGTCAGAAGTTCGATCGCCTCTTTAGCGCGATCAGATTTCATCAGAGCTTGAATCACAATTAACTCAGGCAGGGCTTCCTCTGCAACTCCGCGTTCCATAACCGTAACGACGAAGCTCTTCTTATCGATGACCGCAACGCAGCCGCGCGCCCAGGCACCACTGCCATCAGCGAGCATGATCTCTTCGCCCACTTCAACTCGAAGCACTTTAATCGCATGGTGGGCTTCATCCCCGTCGACCACAACGTTCTCACCAGCGCCTAGATCTGAAACAAAGAAGAGTGTCAGCATGTCTTATCGATTGAAGGCGTCGCGCATGCGCCCGAAGAGGCTCTGCTCTTGGTGATCCTTCGTGCGATCGTGCAGAAGGAAACTTCCCACCTTCTCGCCACGAGATTCCGCAAATTTCTGAAGGAGCGCATGCTCCTCTTTATTGAGCTTTTGAGGAGTCACCACTTCTATATGAACGATGAGATCACCGCGTCCGCCACCACGCAACTTAGTTACTCCGAGTCCGCGCAAGGTGACTGCATCTCCCGATTGGCATCCCGCCTTAATTTCTACGAGCTGCTCGCCATCCAGAGAGTCAATTTTGACTTCGGTACCTAGGGCGGCAGCCACCATTGAAATCGAAAGCGAGAGGTGGAGATCTCTTCCGTCACGGATCAAGAATTCGTGAGTCTTTTCGACGATCTCAACATATAAATCACCAGCGGGTCCACCGCCCGGGCCAACCTCGCCTTGACCAGCGAGATGAATGCGGTTTCCACTTTCAACGCCGGCGGGAATCTTCACATTGATTGTTCGGCGAGAGCGGACTCGGCCATCGCCGGCGCACTCTCCGCACGGTGTCGGAATAACTGAGCCGTAGCCGCTGCAGTTGTTGCAGGGACGGCTCGTCATGACATTTCCAATGAAAGATCGGGTTACCTGTTGGATCTCGCCACGCCCCTTACAAATACCGCAGGTTTGAGGTTTGGAATTATCGGCGCAGCCGGTTCCGCCGCACTTATCGCAACGAACTGCTGTTTCCACGTTGAGCTCACGCTCGACTCCGAAGCAGACCTCTTCTAAAGTAAGTTCGACACCGATGAGGGCATCCTGACCGGCGCGCGCCCGAGAACGTGGTCCGCGCGAGCCGCCGCCGCCGAAGAAGGCATCCATAATGTCGCCGAAACCAAAGTTCTGGGCTCCTCCACCGCTAAATTGCGAGAAGGGATCTCCACCTAGGTCATATTTCTGACGCTTAGTAGGATCGCTCAAGACTTCATAGGCCGCGGTGATATCTTTAAATTTATCTTTAACCGTTGGATCAGGATTTACATCAGGGTGATACTCCCGTGCCAACTTTCGATAGGCCTTCTTTATCTCATCAAAGGAAGAGTCACGATGCACCCCGAGGGTTGCGTATAGATCAGCCAATCGATGTTCCCCCTAGAAAAGTTCCGATATATCGCGCCACGGCATTTACCGTCGCCATGGTCTGGGCATAGTCCATACGGGTTGGGCCAATAATTCCCAACGCACCCGTGGATTGTCCTTCAATTCCATAGCCAACGCTAATTAAAGAGGTTGTTTGCAGACTTTTCTCGGATTGCTCATCCCCAATTCGGACCTGAACGATCTGGTTTGCATCTGCCAGCAAACGGAGCAGGATCACCTGCTCTTCGAGGGCTTCTAGGATGGGAAATATTGAGGCCGCGCTCTCCTGCGCGCTCCCCTGGGCTAAATTCGCAATTCCTGCTAAAACAACTTTGTTTTCATCGGGATACTGGATAACGGCAACTTGCTTAGTCAGCTGTGCCAAGAGTTTGGCAGTACGGATAAAGAGATCCTCGCGATCATGCGAACTCGAAAGAAATGTCTCTATCGCGCGACGTTCGGCGCTGGAAAGCGGCTTAACCTCTGCCAACTTATCTACGAAGAGTCGATAACCAGTGTTCGTTGGTATTCGACCAGCGCTGGTGTGGGGCTGCGCGATTAAACCAGCATCTTCCAGGATTGCCATATCGTTACGAATGGTGGCAGGAGACACTCCCAGCGGATGGCGCTCTGCAATTACCTTTGATCCAACGGGCTCTTGCGTCGCGACATACTCATCGACGATGGCTCGAAGTATTTCTAGTTGGCGCTCTTGCATGGTCTCCTAAATCTACTACAAGAGGATTTCGCGCACGATGCGATCGGCGATAAGTCGCCCGGTCTGACTCAAAACGACCGTGCCGCGATCCCATGCGGGAACTAGAAGGTAGCCATCGGCCAAGAATTCAGGGAGTGAGCTCTGCTCGCCCTGCGAGAGGCTAGATAGGGGTATTCCCGAAGCCAATCGAATCTGCAACATAATCTCTTCGCTGCGGACTTGATCGGCTGTCAAAATTTCTTGCTCCTGCATGGGATTGCCAGACTCATTTACCTTCTGTGTATAGGCAGCTGGGTGTTTTACATTCCAAAATCTACGTCCATCAATGTGCGAGTGTGCCCCAGCGCCAACGCCCCACCAGTTATCGCCGTTCCAGTAGGCAAAGTTGTGCCGGCATTGCGAGCCTGGCTTCGACCAGTTGCTGAGCTCGTACCAATCAAATCCTGCGGCAGCGAACTTATCATCTGCCATTAAATATTTATCAGCGGTCTGATCATCATCGGGCATCACAACTTCGCCGCGTTTTACTTGTGCACCTAACTTGGTGCCGCTTTCGACAATCAAGGCGTAAGCAGAGATGTGGGTTATCGGTAGCGATAACGCGGTATCGAGGGTTGTCTCCCAATCGGCCATGGACTCACCCGCAGTGCCGTATATCAGATCGACGCTTACCTCTTCGAACCCGACTTCGCGCGCCCAAGTTGTTGCTTTCACAACATTCTCGGGATTGTGAGTGCGATCGAGCGCCGCCAAAACATGTGGAACCGCTGATTGCATTCCGAATGAGATGCGGTTAAAACCGGCTGCGCGCAGGTCAGATAACTTCTCTCTGGTCACAGTATCGGGATTTGCTTCCGTTGTGATCTCTGCATCTTTCGCTAATTCGAAGTGCGACCCAATCGATGCGATGACTCGCCCCAGATCTTTGCTCTCCATCAGAGTCGGTGTTCCGCCGCCGAAGAAAATAGTGGGAACTACTGTTGCGGGAGATATCTCGTGCGCATATTCGATTTCGCGAAGTAAGAGATCGATATAACTGCGGGATGTAAGGGAGAAATCATTGGTAATCGATAACTCGCCCGGAGTATAAGTATTGAAATCACAGTAGCCACAGCGCCTTACGCAGTACGGAATATGTACGTAAAAGGCGAGCGTATTCATTCGCGCTCTTTAGCTTTAGCCTTCGCCTTATCGATGTCGGCATCGGTTGTGAGAGCGGCAACGAAGGCTTCTTGGGGAACTTCAACGCGTCCGACCATCTTCATGCGTTTCTTACCCTCTTTCTGCTTTTCGAGCAGCTTGCGCTTACGAGAAATATCTCCACCGTAACACTTAGCAAGAACATCTTTTCGGATAGCGCGAATGCTTTCACGGGCGATGATTCGACCACCGATTGCAGCCTGAATCGGAATTTCGAATTGCTGCCTGGGAATCAATTCGCGCAATTTGCCGGTCATCATCGTTCCGTAGGTATAAGCCTTATCTTTGTGAACGATTGCACTAAAGGCATCGACCTTCTCCCCCTGCAACAAGATATCGACTTTCACTAGATCACCTTCAGCTTCGCCGATTGGTTCGTAGTCGAGTGATGCATAACCGCGCGTGCGGCTCTTTAATTGATCAAAGAAGTCAAAGACAATTTCGGCTAATGGCAAGGTATAGCGAATCTCGATACGATCTTCAGAAAGATAATCCATCCCGAGCAATGTGCCGCGACGCTCTTGGCAGAGTTCCATGATGGTTCCAATGAACTCTGCTGGCGCCAGTACTGTGGCGCGAACTATTGGCTCTTCCACCTTCTCGATCTTGCCTTCGGGATATTCCGATGGGTTTGTAACGGTCAATAGTTGCCCATCGCCAGTGGTTACCGAATAAACAACGTTGGGTGCAGTAGAAATAAGAGTGAGATTTGATTCGCGCTCTAGGCGTTCGCGCACAATTTCCATATGCAAAAGACCTAAGAAGCCGCAGCGGAAGCCAAAGCCCAGTGCTGCCGAACTCTCTGGCTCGTAGACCAGCGCGGCATCATTTAATTGCAATTTGTCGAGCGCTTCGCGAAGTAATGGGAAGTCGGCGCCATCTATCGGGAAGAGTCCCGAGAAGACCATGGGGCGTGGATCTTTATATCCCGCCAAGGCAACCTTCGCCGGGTTGTTATAAGTAGTGATCGTGTCACCCACGCGTGATTGGCGAACATCTTTTACGCCGGTGATGACATAACCTACTTCACCTACTCCAAGACCCTTAGAGACAACTGGCTCCGGGGAGATGACGCCGACTTCAAGCATCTCGTGGCGCACACCGGTCGAGAACATTTGAATCTGATCACGGGTTGAGAGGTGACCGTCGATAACTCGTACATAGGTCACGACGCCACGATAGGTGTCATAGACCGAGTCGAAGATCAAGGCACGAGTAGGCGCATTGGCATCGCCAATAGGTGAAGGAATCTGCAGAACAATCTGATCCAAGAGTTCTGTAACACCAGCGCCAGTCTTGCCCGACACTCGCAAACAATCTTCGGGCTGACATCCGATCAGCTTTGCTAATTCTTCGGCAAACTTCTCCGGCTGGGCAGCAGGTAGGTCAATTTTGTTGAGAACAGGAATGATGGTGAGGTTATTTTCCATCGCGAGGTACAAATTGGCGAGCGTCTGCGCTTCGATTCCCTGAGCGCAATCCACGAGCAACACAGCGCCTTCGCAAGCAGCGAGCGAGCGCGAAACTTCGTAGGTAAAGTCGACGTGACCCGGTGTATCGATCATATTCAGGATGTACTCCTGGTTATCTAACCCCGAACGCCATGGCAGACGCACCGCTTGCGACTTAATGGTG
>Ga0136641_1000792_pt1 | contig 13394 bp, 4 predicted proteins | sample EliLak1302023Y_FD_115312 | JGI IMG/M metagenome (GOLD analysis project Ga0136641, IMG submission 115312) | Freshwater microbial communities from Elizabeth Lake, Yosemite National Park, California, USA - 13020-23Y | ecosystem: Environmental > Aquatic > Freshwater > Lake ...
AGGTCACCTGTCCATCGCGCTCGCGGACGACCGCTGGGGAAAGTGCCCTTGGACAAGAAGGGTACGAAGACGTAGGGGTACTCGAGTCCCTTTGACTTGTGGACCGTGATGAGTTGGACCGCGTCAGCCTCCCCCTCGTCATCGAAATCAAGTTCGACGTCGAATCGATCGGCATCGCGGAGCCTGGCCAAGAACGCGCCGAGGGACATGTGCCCTTCAAGATCGGTCACCTCGGCCGCAAGATCAAGGAGTGACGCAATCGCACGCTGCTGCTGGTCGGCGATGTCTTCGGGTGCTACGGCGATCTCAACGTCGATTCCCATCGTGCGGATGACACGAAGGAGCAGCTCACTGGGACTCTCGGCCGCATGACGACGAAGGTCGTGAATCTCTCGCGTCAGTCGGGCGAAGCGCTCGACCGCCTCAGATGAGTAGCGATCCAGCGGACCCAGATCATCGAGCGCGTCGATTAGTGAGACCGCGTCGACGACATCGGCACCAGCGACTGCTTCGTCCAGCGCCTGGGCGATCTCGGCCTGGTCACCGCGTCGGCGGCCTCCGGCCAAGTGCACCGCACGATCGCCGAGTGCTGCAAGGTCTCGAGGTCCAATCCCCCAGCGTGGCCCCGCAGCCACCCGAATGAAGGCCGGATTGGCCGTGGGTTCATGGATGAGCTCAAGCATCGCGCGAAGGTCCACGACCGCGGGTTGCGCCAAGAGCGCGGCAGCACCGATGTGCTGGGTCGGAATCGACCGGGCCCGCAATGCGCGATCCATGGTGACCAGCTGCGCGCCGACAGCTCCGAGCACGGCGATCGAGCGCCACGGAACACCACCTCGGTGCGTGGCCTCAATCTCGTTGACCACCCAGGCAACCTCCTCAGCCTGAGTCTCGAAGAGAGCGCACGCCACTCGTCCCGCACCCTTCTGGTTTTGCCCAGGGGTAAGTGGCTGTACTCGAGGATGCTCGTGGCGAAGGATTCTCGAGGTGTGGTTCGTGGCATCGAGAATGAGTGGTCCTGACCGTCGGTTCTCGGTAAGCGGGTAGACGGTTGCCGAGCGCGTACCGGTCGAGGTGACGACAGGGAAATGCTCAGGAAAATCCTCGATGTTGCGCACGCTTGCGGCACGCCATCCATAGATGGCCTGGAATGGGTCGCCAACCGCCATCACGGGAAAGCCTTCTCCGAACACGGTTTGCAGCATCATGCGCTGAGCAAGCGAGGTGTCCTGATACTCGTCGAGCAGGACAAGCCCGAATCGAGCGCGAAGGTCGGCGACGATCTCGGGGTAACGACGCACAAGATCCAGAGCGAGTCGGGTCTGGTCGGCGAAATCGAACTCATGTCGCTCGAACTTGTCGCGCCTCCATTGCTCTACCAACTCCGATAACAGCGCTCGCTGGGAACACACTGCTCGAAGTTTGACCGCGTCGACCTGAGGCTTGGCACTTCCATTGATCGCGCTCACGATCGTGTGGTCGTAGACCCGGAGGTCGCTCGGTGCGATGCCCATCTCGGCCAACTGGCTATCCAGCTTGAGCACCATCGAAGTCAACTGCACAGGCCCCGTACCGAACTCCGCCAACGGCAGTGAGCTACGAGTGATGAGTCGGTAGACGCGCTGCTCGGCTGCCCCTTGGCTCAGCATCGTGACCCCGGGCTCAACGCCAAGGCGAATTCCATGCTCGTCAACTACGCGCGAGCAAAACGAGTTGTAGGTCATGACCTGCGGCTCGGACGGTGGGAGGTCGTCGTCATCCTGCGGCAGCGCACCCTCCGCCTCAAGTCTGCGCAGCGCATCCCGCATGCTGGAGAGCAGTCGGCCGGTGGCCTTACGTGTGAACGTCAATCCGAGCACCTGATCGGGGCGGACCACCTCGTCCGCGACCAGATAGGCCACGCGAGCGGCCATGCAGGTGGTCTTTCCCGAACCCGCACCCGCGACGATCACGGATGGTTCGACCGGTGACGAGACTGCAGCCCACTGCTCACCAGAGAGCTCGAAGCCCATGACCGCGGTCATCCGACTTTTCGACAGTGTCATGGAATGACCTGCCCACCTTCGGACTGCGCAGGACACACCCGATGGAACGCGCAGAAGCGGCAGGACGAGCAGCGCACGGCAGGGAATTCCTCGCTGCGAATGATCGACACTGCTTGGCCGAGCCGTTGCTCCACCCACGTCGCAGGCTCGTCGGGAAGCGCCTGCTGCATCTGAACCTTGGGGCCATCGTCGGACGAGCTCTCGTTGATGCGTAACTGCACCAATGCGGCGCCCCCGGGCGATGCATCAGGCTCAGCCGAGTAGCCGCCAGAACGAATCACCAACTGGTAGAGACCCAACTGGCCGTGGTCGGCCACATCGGCAGCGCTGGGGGCATTGCGCATGTTCTTGAGGTCGATCGCCACCAGGTTTCCGTGGAGGTCTCGCTCCACTCGATCGACATAGCCGGTGAGTTGGACCGGTTCGGTACCACCAGCGGGCAGCGGTACGTCGACTGTGACGTCCATGCTGACCTCGGTGTCCACCAACGCGCGATCGGTGCGCTCGTGGTAGGTCAGGAATCGCCGCAGCGCCTCGTGTGCCTCGGCTCTCTCGGCTGCGGACTGCCATGCGGAGTCGTAGCGGAGTTCGGCCCACACGCGATCAACTTCGGCATCCATCTCCGGCAGACTGGCCGGAATCTGTTCTTTGGCCACGAAGTCAGCGACGGCATGGACCACGCTGCCGAAAGCGGTGGATGCCGGGCGGGGAACCTCCGCATGCGCCATGGTGTCAAGGAAGAACCGCAACGGGCACTCGACGACGGAGTCGAGCTTGCTTCCGGACATTCGAATGGGTCGAATCGGATCCGCCACCGGGACAGCACCGGGACTGCGCTCGGCCACACCCCACCAGTGCTGCGGGTCCGCCTGAGGAACCAGTGGATGGCCCAGGTCGTCCTTCTGCGCGGCGAGCAGAGCGAGTCGAGCCACCGCGGCTTGGCGTCGGCGAGAGGACGATGCGGTGTCCATCGCCGCCACTCTGAGCTCCGCCACCAACCCGGCGAGCGTGATGGCGTGGCCGGGCCGACCAGCCACCGGCAAAGCCGCAACGCCATGTCGCATAAGCTCGGTGATGAAGACGCCGGGACGCATCTCCCCATCGCTTCCCTCGTCAACCGCGCTGACGTGCAGCTGGTGTCGAGCACGCGTGCACGCCACGTAGAACAGGCGGCGCTCTTCGAGCATGATCTCGGCCGGAAGGGCACCGGAACCCAACTCATGAACGCCGAGCTGATCGGCATGCAAGGTCGAGCCACGCGGTCGCAGATCCGGCCACGTGCCGTCCTCGGCGCCCACAACCCAGACTTCCTCCCACTCCAACCCCTTGGCCCGATGGGCCGTGAGAATGCGGACGGCGTCATCATGAGACTCGCGTTCGCCGACCGCCTCGGATGGAATCTGCTGCTCCTTCAGGACATCCAAGAACATGCGCGCACCGAGGAAGCCCGGGTATCTGCCACTGAGTCGTTCGGCCGCCGCGAACAGGGCCATCACCGCGTCAATGTCGTGACTGGCAGATCGAGATCCCTGCAGTGCGGAGGCACGCAATCGCTCTGGCCACCCATGAGCAGAACGACCACCCGTCCACAGGGTCCACAGGACTTCTTCGGGGGACCGTCCCTGGACGAGATCGGCGCTGACCGCATCAACCAGGGTGCGCAACATGGCGACCGCACTGGTCGCCGAATCGTGCGGGGGCAACGGAGACAGCGGCGCGGGGTTGTCGATCACGAGGCTCCGGATGAGGTCACCCGAGGAAGGGGTGGCGTGGCCGATCTCGTGCGCCTGCACTCTCAAGGCACGTCCCAGACGTCGCACATCACTTGCTTCCAGACCGATGATCGGACCTGTGAGTACATCCAGCACGTGCGTCGACGTCGCCGCTTGAGGCCTGACCGCTAGCGCGAGGACGGCCAACAGGGCAGACACTGCGGGTTCGTCCTTGAGCGGAAGTTCATCCTGGGCAACCACGACCGGCACACCCGCTGCCGACAGTGACCGCTGGACGGCGGCAATCTGACTCCCCGAGCGCACAAGCACGGCGAGTTGGGACCATGGCACTCGGCGTTCTAGGTGCGCACTCCGGATCTCCCTGGCGATATTCATCGCTTGTGCGCCGCGAGAGTCGTACAGGCGAAGCGTCACGGTGTCGGTCGCGGCATCCTCGCGGGTGGGACAGCGGGGGGCGCGATGCGCACGTTGCGTGTCCACCGGCAGCCCGGGGACAAGGCGATCGCCCAGGGCGACCGCTGCCGCAGCCCTGATCGTCGGCCCGAATCTGCGGGCGTTCTGCAGTGCGATGACGGGTGCGGGCTCGCCTGACGGCGTGCGGAACTGCTCAGGAAAACGCAGGAGGCCCAGCACATCGGCGCCGCGAAAGCCATAAATGGCTTGATCGTGATCACCGACGGCGACGAGACAGCACTGCGGACCCACGATGGCCTGGAGCAGCGCAACTTGAAGAGGATCGGTGTCCTGGTATTCATCGACGTACACCGCTCGAAACGTGCTGTGCAGCCAATCGCGCACCGCAGGGTCATGCGCTCGGACGACCGCAAGTCGCAGAAGCTCGGTGTAGTCCATGACATTTTCCAAGAGCATGACGTCGCGCTCCTCTACCGCGAGCTGGCCGATGGCCGTCCATGCGGGTCGCTCGGCGCGTATGCCCATGCGCCGTAGGTCAGCGGGTTCCATCCCGAGTTCACGTGAGCGCGCAATGACGGATCTAACCTCGTTGGCCAGGCCCAGCGTGTGAATGGCACCCGCGAGATCCTCGGGCCACGCGATGGTGCCTCGCTCAACAGCGCCCACCAGCAGATCGCGGATGCGCACATCTTCTTCGGCTCCCGACATCAGCCGGGGTAAACCAAGACCGGGTTCGCGCGCAGATGTCTTGACCACCAGGCCGTACGCGAACGAATGGAATGTCGATACCTGCGGCAGCAGTCCACCACCCAGCCGCGCTGCGATGCGATCTCGCAGATCCCCAGAGGCCCGACGACCGAAGGTCAGGGCAAGGATCGACGATGCCGCCAGCGGATCATGGGGGTCGCGCACACGGGCGCAGACCGCCTCGACGATGGTGGTCGTCTTGCCGGTGCCCGGACCGGCCAGCACCAGCAGCGGCCCCGTGCGATGGGCTACGACCTGGGCCTGCTCTGAATCCAGGACGGCCGCGGGCGTGGCAGGGACCGGGGAGAGGTCCAATTGCCACCGCATGGGCCATGGATACCACCCCGGACTGACGTTCTTGGCTCAGCCACTAACGCGTCTGACACGATCACCCCGTGAGCGACCACCCCGTGAGCGAGATGGCCGGGACCGAGGCACCCACGGGGGTGGACTCGTCCACGATCATCATCGAGGACGGGGTCTACCCCAAGAACCTGCGGCGGCCCCTGGACCTGGCCCGATTCGTCCTCGCGGTGCTGGTCACCGGCGCGGTGGTCTTCATCGCCTGGTTCGCGACCAGTACGGCCGCGGGTCTGGACTCAGACATCACCTCCGGCGCCAACCAACTTCCCGCACCTCTTCTTCTGCTGTTCAACGTTGTCGGCGGCATCGGCACGCTCGGTCTTCCCATCGCAGCCGCCATCATGCTCATGCTCCGCAAACGTTCCCGACAGGTCATCGACTCCTTCGTTGCCATGCTCGCGGCGGTCATCGGCTTGACTCTCCTGAGTTCCGCAGTGGTAGCCGTGCATGTGCCGCGCCTGCTCGCCGCGCTCGCCGGCTCCACCAGTTCCACCAGCGTGGCCACCGCGCCTATCCTCGCCGGCCTCATCGCTTTCATCACGGTCGCACGCTTACTGAGTCGCCGGCGCTGGAACGTCCTTGCGTGTGCCGTGGTCGGCTCGGTCATCATCGTCACGATCGTGAACTCCGGCATCGCGCTGGCCGGTATCGGCATCTCGGTTACGTTGGGTTGGGGCATAGGCCTGCTCACCCGGTACATCGCCGGAACGCCCACCGCCCGACCCAGCGGCCTCCAGATTGCCCACACGATGGATCGCAGCGGCTTCCCCCTGCTTCGCCTTCAGGGGCTGGCCTCGCTCAGCCGCGGGCGCCGATACGAGGGCACCACACGATCCGGTGAAATCATGGTGATCACGGTCCTGGACCGCGATCTTGAGGGCGCTGGACTGGTGAGCTCACTGTGGACCTCGCTTCGGCTGCGCGACGAGAACACTGCCGGCGCGTTCAACATGCGCCGAGCCCTCGACCACACCGCACTCATGGCCTACGCCGCTCAGTCCGCGGGCGCACCAGTCCCACGCCTGCTTGTCGCAAGCGAGATTGGCCCCGACTCCTGCCTCGTCGCGTGGGAACACGTGGCCGGCACACGCTTCAGCGACCTCGGTGAGATTTCCGACGACGACCTGGCACAGGCGTGGCGAGCCATGCGCACTCTGCACGAGCACGAGATAAGTCACCGGAGCCTGGTTGCAGAGCACCTGCTGCGTGCCGACGACGGTCGCGTGTGGCTTATCGGCGGCGAGCGTGGGGCCGTAGCCGCGGGTGACGTGGCCATGCGCATTGACGCGGCTGAGCTGTTGTGCACCCTTGCGATGCTGGCCGGACCCGAACGCGCACTCGCAGCAGGTCGAACTGCACTGGGCCTGACCGGGGTAGTGCGCGCCTTGCCCGCTCTGCAACCCGTGGCCCTGTCCACGCGTACTCGACGGGCGCTGCGCAAGCACAAGGGGCTCATGGTCACCCTGCGAGACGCACTGGTCGAGATGAAACCAGGCGCTGCCACGGAAAGCATTCAGTTCGAGCGCATCAAGCCGCGCACCCTTGTCATGATCGTCGTGGGCACCATCGCGGGATACCTGCTTGTCACACAGCTGGCGAAGGTCAATCTCATCGAACTGGTCACCACGGCGAACTGGGGGTGGGTGGCCGCCGCGGTCGGCTTCAGTCTCATCACCTTCTTCGGAGCCGCCTGGTCCCTCAATGGCTTCGTGCCCGAGAGACTGAAACTTCATCGCACGCTGGCAGCGCAGCTCGCCGGAAACTTCGCGACCCTGGTGTCGCCTCCCACGATCGGATCCATCGCGATCAATGTGCGGTACCTGCAACGCTCAGGACTGCATCCCGCACTCGCGGCCGCCAGCGTCGGGGTTTCTCAGGTACTGGCGTTCGTGTTCCACATCGTCCTTCTCTTCGCCTTTGGTATCGCCGCCGGCACCACAGCCGAGCACACCTTCAACCCCCCGCGCTGGGTAGTGATCGCCGTCGTGCTGGTAGTAATCGCGCTGCTCGCGTCGCTCGCCGTTCCCTATGTGCGCAAGCAGATCTCAGCTCGCGTGCTACCGCTCCTCAAAGAGGTCGGTCCGCGACTTGCCACGGTTGCCCAGCGTCCGGCCAAACTCGCTGAGGGCATCGGCGGCATCGTCCTGCTCAATCTCGCGTTCGTCGGAGTCCTGTACGCCAGCATTGAGGCATTCGGTGGGTCGATGGCCATCGCCGTGGTTGCGGTCGTCTATCTCGCCGGCGCTACCCTGGGCCAGGCTGCGCCCACGCCCGGCGGTCTGGGCGCGGTCGAGGCAGCGCTCGTAGCCGGACTCACCGCGGGCGGACTTGATGCCGGTATCGCTGTGTCGGCGGTGCTCCTCTACCGCCTCATCACCTTCTGGATTCCCACCATCCCCGGATACTGGGCATTCACGTGGCTTTCTCGCATCGGCGCCCTCTAAAGCAAGCACTACGGGTGCCGGAACGGCATACTTAGATCATGACCGAAAACGTGACCATCACCCCGCTGGACAATGGACCCCTCGAAGTCTCCGGTCAGGTGAGCATCGTGGCACCGGACGGAACGGTGATCTCCGACACAGACAAGTCGTACCTGTGCCGCTGCGGACTGTCCGACAAGAAGCCCTTCTGCGACGGCAGCCACAAGCGAGAGGGCTGGACCTCCGCCTAGTTCGCAGGTGTCACAGGTCAACCGCTCACGTGCTGGATGACGTCAGGCAGGGTCAACGTGGCGTCGCTGCTCGGCTCTGCTCCAGGCTAACGTCACCAACACGACGATGCCCGCAGCAACGACGGTGGCGATGATGCGCACGACGATGTCATCCAGGATCGAGTCACCCACGACGCTGAAGATGCCAAGAATCACCATCGTGATGCCCGCCACCGCCACCGCATAAAACGCAAAGAGGAACGCCACGGTCAGGTAAGCCCCAAGACCCACCACGCATGCAGCCAAGAGACCCTGATTCATCCACGGCAGCAGCATCACGGCTGCCGCTAGGGCTCCCGCCATAGTGCCCACAATTCGTGCCACGACCTTGACCGACGTCAGGCGACTGTCGGGCAACGTGACCCAGGCAACCGTGACCGGAATCCAGTACGAGTGCATCACCGGAACGTTCCAGGCGATGAGCGTTGCGATCCCTATGCCAACCGGAAGTCGAATCGCATGCCAGAAGAATCTGTTTGACGGCACACAGCAGTCACGAAACCGCGACCACACATCCCGCGGTGCGGTGAGTGCATCCGGCGCCGCCACGGCAAGCACGGACCAATGTCGCGCAAGGTAGGGAACCACTGTCACGGCAGTGATGACGAGGCCGCCCAGCGCGATCAGCAGCACATTGATCTCCGTCGCGCGCATGCCCGAAGGAGCCCCGGAAAACGCACAGAAGACAACAAGGGACAGGACACCGATGAGTCCGGCTCGGGAGCTGAGGGCGCCTGCGAATCCGCACACGGCGGCCACAGCAATCGTCACCACGAATGTCAGGATGTGTCGCCCGCTGAAAAAGCCGCCCAATTCTGTCGCCAGAGCCAGGCTCGTGGTTGTCCACAGCATCGTTCGCCAACGCTGACCAGGCTGCTCGCCAAGGTCTGCTGCGGCCGCGAAGACGGCTCCAATGACCAGCGGGACGACATCCTCCCTGTGGTCCGTCCCAAGACATGCGAGGACGAGACCGGTCGCCACTATCGCGACGCGAAGAGGAGCCAGAAGTCTCAGACGTGACCGGTCGAGCCGAAGAGCGTCGTTGAACAGTGGGCGGCCGGTGTGCGCGTCACGCATCAGTCGGTGCCCTCATGCCTCTCCCCCACTCGAACGTGCCCCTTGCGCCACAAGGTTACGCAGGGCGCGAAGGGCAACCGAGAGTGTCGCCAGATCCGGGTCGTCGACACCCGCGATATCCGTCAGGGTGGTCGTTGCACGCATCACGCCTTCCAGGTGCGCAGCCTCCCAGGTGCGCAGGCGCTCGGCGGCACCCTGATGGGCGGGCGTCGCGCGGACGACACGCGAGGTCAAGCCAGCCACGGCTGCATAGAGGTCACTGCGCAGAGCCTGGCGCGCCAGCGCCGACCATCGATCCCCTCGCGTCAGATTGGTGATGTGCACGAGCGTGCGGTCGATGTCATACCGCTCGGTGATGGTGAAGTACAAGGGGGTGACGGTGTCCACGTTCTCACCCGTCTCGACACAGATATCGGTGATATCCAGCAGCGAGAACACATCCAGCGCTGCCGCCGTACTCGCGGCCAGTCCCTCCGGTGCCCCCGCCGAAGTAAATCGTTGACGCAGCCGATCAAAGCGATCGTGTTCCACGCCCAGCAACATGCCCGGCACGTCATCCGCATGGGCAGACACCACCGCGGCGAAATCCTCGATTTCGCGCTGGACGTCAAGTGTTCCGCCTCGGGTCTGCAGGAACCATCGGGTGGCTCGATCAAGGAGTCGCCGGATTTCCAGGTGCAGCGCTGTTTGCGCCTCAGATGGAATGTGATTGTCCTGCTCATTGATGCGATTCCAGATCGAGGAGATGCCGAACACCTCCATCGAGGCGCATGCTGCGCGCACGACGGCGACCGCGCTGGCACCGGTCTCCTCCATTGCACGGAACACAAACGTGATTCCGCCGATGTTGATCAGGCGATTGACCGTCACGGTGCTGATGATTTCGCCACGCAGTGGATGGGAAAGCATGCCCGCTCTGAAGCGATCGTGCAGGGTCGTGGGGAAGTACACGTCCACCATTCGGGCAAAGTACGGCTCATCTGAGATTACTGATGCGTTGAGCTCTCGGGTCAGCCAGATTTTGGAGTAGGCCAGGAGCACACAGAGCTCCGGTGACGTCAGACCTTGCCCCGCAAGCTTCCTAGATCGAAGCTCCTCATCATCAGGGAGGAATTCCAGACCGCGATCGAGCAGCCCATCGTCTTCCAACTGCTCAATCATGCGCTGGTGAACAGTGAGGAGTGCATCCGCTCCCGCACGCGCATTGCCCAGGACAACGTTCTGCCCGTAGTTGTCGGCTAGCACGCGGGCTGCCACATCCTCACGCATGCTGGCCAAGATTTCGACGCGATCGGAATCGGTCAACTCCCCAGCTCGCACCGCAGAGTCAAGCAAGATCTTGATATTGACCTCGTGATCGGAGGTATCGACTCCCGCGGAGTTGTCGATGGCATCGGTATTCAGCCGCACTCCGTGTCGCGCGGCTTCAACTCGGCCAAGTTGGGTGAATCCCAGATTTCCACCTTCGCCGACCACTGCGCACCGAAGTTCATCGCCGTTGACTCGAATACGGTCATTTGCCTTGTCGCCCACGTCGGCATGCGCCTGGTTGCGGGCCTTGACATAGGTGCCGATTCCGCCGTTCCACAACAGGTCCACCGGCGCGCGCAGAATGGCACTGATGACCTCATCGGGCGTGAGCGCCACGGTGTCCGGCGCCAGCCCGAGCGCTTCGACGACCTCTGGTGAGACAGGAATGGACTTCATTGACCGTGAGAAGACGCCACCACCGGGCGATACCAGGGTGGCGTCGTAGTCCTGCCACGACGACCGCGGCAAGGTGAACAGCCGACGGCGTTCTGCCAGCGATGAGGAAGGGTCGGGCGTGGGGTCAAGGAAGATATCGCGATGATCGAATGCCGCGACCAAGCGGACGTGCGAACTCAGCAACATGCCATTGCCGAACACATCCCCGCTCATGTCTCCCACGCCCACCACGGAGAAGTCCTGCGTCTGGGTGTTGCGGCCCAAGTCGCGGAAATGTCGTTGAACTGATTCCCAGGCGCCGCGTGCGGTGATGCCCATCGCCTTGTGGTCGTAGCCGATCGAGCCGCCTGAGGCGAACGCATCGCCGAGCCAGAATCCATGCTCCAGGGCGATGCTGTTCGCCAGATCGGAGAAGGTTGCGGTGCCCTTGTCTGCCGCGACCACCAGGTACGGATCGTCACCGTCGTAACGAAGGGTGTCCGGCGGTGGCATCACCTGTCCGTCAACGAGGTTGTCGGTCAGGTCCAGCATGCTCGAGACGAACTCCCGATAAGCGGCCTTGCCCTCGGCGAGCCATGCGTCACGATCGACCGTGGGATCCGGCAGAGCCCTCGGAAAGAAGCCGCCCTTGGCCCCCACCGGGACGATGACAGCGTTCTTGACCTCCTGGGCTTTGACCAACCCAAGGACCTCGGTGCGGAAGTCCTCCTGCCGATCACTCCATCGCAATCCGCCCCGGGCAACCGCGCCAAATCGCAGGTGGACTCCTTCCACGCGTGGGGAATGCACCCAAATCTCGAACTTCGGGCGAGGCAGCGGGACATCTAGCAGGCGATGCGGATCAAGCTTGAGCGCGATCCCCAGGGGCTCGCCTGCACCATCCCGTGATTGATACAGCGTTGTACGCAAGGTGGCGAGAATCAGCGCCACGAATGACCGCAAAATGCGGTCATGGTCCAGACTGGCGACGGCGTCGAGTTCACTCTCGATCTGGCGAACGATCTCTGCTTCGCGATCAGTGCGGTCAGATGTGTCGCTGGGGCGTGCGAATCGGTTTTCGAAAAGGTCGATGAGCAAGCGGACGGTCGGAACATTTCCGGCGAGCACGCCCTCGATGTAGCTCTGGCTGAACGTCGTGCCGATCTGGCGCAAGTACCTTGCGTAGGCGCGAAGCACCATTGCCTCGCGCCATCGAAGTCCACCTCGAGTGATCAGCGCATTAAAGCCGTCAACCGCGCAGCGCCCTTCCCACGCGGCCAGAAATGTCTCTTCGAGTCGTTCGGAAAGAGTTGACCGATCAGCAATGTCGCCCGCTGGGAGCACCATGGCGAAATCCAGGATCCAAGCGGGCTCCCGCATCGGTCGGGAAATCTCGTAAGGATGCTCCTCGACCACGTCCAGACCCATCGACTGAAGAATGGGCAGGACTTGCGACAGCGACATCGGTACGCCGACTCGCGTGATCTTCAGACGCAGGTCCCTGGGTCCCGCGTCACCCGGAGCGTGTAGTTCAAGCGACAACTCTCCGGGTTGAAGACTGGAGATCGTCAAGGCGTCTTGAACGCCATGCGCAGGCGCGTACCTCTCTTTGTAGCCCTCAGGAAACGCCGATCGAAAGCCACGAAGCAAAGGGCCGGCCTCACTGTCACCCACGCGATTGACCAACAGACCCTGGAACGAGTCCTGCCAGCTACGGGCCGCCTCAACGATCTTGGTCTCAAGGTCAGCAACATTGACCTCTGGCAAGGTCTGGCCTGACGGGACCCGAATGACAAAGTGGAGGCGGGCAAGGAGAGCATCACTGACGCGCGTGGTGTAGTCACAGGACACCCCACCGTAGGCCTCCGTCAGAATAGCCTCCATTCGTAGCCGCACCGCGGTGGTGTAGCGATCGCGTGGCAGGTGGACGAGGCACGACCCGAACCGTCCGAAGTCATCGGTGCGGACATAGAGCTTGGTGTGACGTCTGCCTTGCAGGTGCATCACCGATTGACACAGCTCAGTCAAGTCTGCGTCATGGATCTGGAAGAGCTCATCGCGCGGGTAGGTCTCAAGGAAGCGCAAGAGTGCTTTGGCATCATGCCCGCCCTCGGCATATCCAAATTCGGCGGCCAGATGGTCATAGCGGCGACGGAGGAGAGGAACGGTAACCACGCTCTGGACATAGGCATTGGACGTGAACAGGCCGAGGAAACGATCCTCCCCCACCACAACACCTGAATCGTTGAACCTCTTGACACCGATGTAGTCAAAGTACGCGGAGCGATGGACCGTGCTGCGCGAGTTGGCCTTGGTGATCACCAGGAGCCGCGGCTCAGTGGCGAGCGCCCGCGCCTGGTCGCTGAGCCGCGCAAAACTGCGCGAGCTCGACATGCCAGGCCGATGCACTTCGTTGAGCAGCCCAAGGCCCGTTGCCGGAACCGGGCGAAGTGACGGGTGCCCGTCTGGCTCCGCGAGGTCGTAGCGCTGATATCCCACGAAGGTGAAGTTGTCGTTGCAGAGCCAGCGCAAGAGGTCAACCCCGTCGAGCACCATCCCGGCAGGCATGCCCCAGGGCGGCGCAGCTTCAAGCTCTGTCGCAACAGCCAAGGCGCG
>Ga0136641_1000793_pt1 | contig 13382 bp, 12 predicted proteins | sample EliLak1302023Y_FD_115312 | JGI IMG/M metagenome (GOLD analysis project Ga0136641, IMG submission 115312) | Freshwater microbial communities from Elizabeth Lake, Yosemite National Park, California, USA - 13020-23Y | ecosystem: Environmental > Aquatic > Freshwater > Lake ...
AACTACAACTATGTCACCCGCTGAGCACTTCATGACCCGCGAGGGCAAAGCCCCCTTTTGTGCCGCCGAGCGCGGAGCATCGCGCGGGCATGTCGCAGGTGTTAGGCGACAAAGATTAAATGAGCATTTTACAAATACGTAAAACGGCACGCTGCACAGCGTGGACTGTCTGTTGTTTGCCCTATGTCCACTTTTTCTTTTATTGTTAGTTATTGTACGCGGGCGTTTTTTCGAGTTCTTCCTACATCAACTTCTGTGTAATGTTGGTTCAGTAGGGCGCGCGTAGCACAATGACCGTAGGTCCAGGTGCCGCGACGGACGTTTGTCGTTACTTGGGAAAAAGCTTTTTAAAATTGAGGAAATTTTTATGAATCCACTTATTGGTGCTGCTTCTGTTGTTGGTGCTGGTTTAGCTATCGGTTTAGGCGCTATTGGTCCTGGTATTGGTCAAGGTACAGCAGCGGGTCAAGCTGTAGAAGGTATTGCTCGTCAACCAGAAGCAGAAGGTAAAATTCGAGGAACACTTCTTCTTTCTTTAGCGTTCATGGAAGCCCTAACTATTTATGGTCTTGTAGTAGCTCTAGCGCTTTTATTCGCAAACCCTTTCGCTGGATAAGACATTTTGATATATGTAAGACACCTTCGTAAGACACTTTGTGCCGCCGCGGCACCTGCGACGCGCCGAGGCACGAAGTGCTGCGCGGGTCGTGGCGTGCTGCGCGGGAAAGTCAACGGGGTAAGGCTAGGGGTCCTACTGACCTTTGGTCACCCTCGAAGTTTCTCTCTGATATAGTTCATCCCCGGCCTAGAAGCGTAGCGTCCTATGTCCATGTATTTCCGAAGAATGATTTAATCTATTTAAAAATAATAGCTTGACCGCTCGCCAGCTGCCGCCGCGCACGAAGTGGTGGACTTGGACCTTTGGTCATGGTCATCGTGCCGTGGAAGTGATCCGCGCGCCCACGAGTACCCGAATGCCATTCTGAGCACGGGCCCCCTTTTTTAAATAGGTTAAATCATCCCGTGCGCCACCTGCCGCCGCGCACCTGGACTTGGACCTTTGGTCATGGTCATTGTGGCGCGCGGGAAGTCGTGGCCTGCGCGGCGAGCGTGTTTAGAACCGGTTTCTATCGAAGGAGGTTAGACGAGTGTTTCTTGAAAATTTATTATCCCCTTTATATTGGGGCAAAGAGTCCTTATCATTAGCGAGTCCTCTTGGAAGTTTTGGCTTGAATTTTGATATTATTGAAACAAATATCGTAAACTTAGCTGTTGTTCTTGGTGTTGTAGTTTATCTTGGTGGAGATGTTTTAACGTCTCTTTTAAACGAACGCAAACAAAAAATTCTTCAAACTTTAAAAAGTGCTGATGAAAGGTTTTTAGAAGCCCAAGAAAAATTAGCTGAAACTAAGGGTAAAGTTGCTATTGCAGAAAAAAAAGCCATTGAAATTCGTGAACAAGGAAAGAAAACTGCACTTCAAGCAGCTAAGACACTCTTTGAAAGAACAGAAGATGATATTCGACGTCTAGAAGAGGGAAAACAAGCAAGTTTACGCTTTGAAGAAGAGAAAGCTATGAATCAAGTAAAACAACAAGTAATTAATCTTTCTCTTGAGCGTGCTTTTCTTCAACTCCGTACGAAGATGGATTCTTCAATTCAACGTCGTCTTATTGACAACAATATTAATAAATTAAATTCATTAGGATAAAAGCTGCGATGACCATAGGTCCACGCGATGACCCGTGAGGGCGAAGCCGCCTGTAGGTCTACGACCTCAGGTCCCGACCAGAGGTCCAATTATAATAAATAGAAAAACGATCATGGTAAAAATTAGACCAGATGAAATCAGTAGCATTATTCGTCAACAAATCGAGCAATACAATCAAGAAGTAAAAGTTTCTAATATTGGAACCGTTCTTCAAGTAGGAGATGGTATTGCTCGTATTTATGGACTGGAAAAGGTAATGGCAGGCGAACTTCTTGAATTTGAGGATGGAACAGTAGGTATTGCACTAAACTTAGAAACTGACAACGTAGGTGCGGTTCTTATGGGAGATGGGCTTACCCTTCAAGAAGGGGCTTCTGTAAAAGCTACTGGAAAAATTGCTCAAATTCCTGTTGGAGAAAATTTTTTAGGCCGCGTTGTAGATGCACTTGCACGCCCTATTGATGGAAAAGGTGAAATCCAATCAAACGAAAGTCGTCTTATTGAATCGCCAGCACCAGGGATTATTTCAAGACGTTCTGTTTATGAACCACTACAAACAGGACTTGTGGCTGTGGATGCCATGATTCCCATCGGTCGTGGTCAGCGCGAACTTATCATTGGTGATAGACAAACGGGGAAAACAGCCGTAGCTACTGATACTATTCTGAATCAAAATGGTGAGGGCGTAATCTGTGTTTATGTAGCGATTGGACAAAAAGCTTCGTCAGTTGCTCAAATTGTAACAACATTACAAGAACGAGGAGCAATGAAATATACGATTATTGTTGCTGAAAACGCAGATTCTCCTGCGACACTTCAATATCTTGCTCCATACACCGGTGCTTCACTTGCCGAATTTTTTATGTACACAGGTCGTCATACTTTAGTTATTTATGATGATTTATCGAAACAAGCACAAGCTTATAGACAAATGTCCCTTTTATTAAAACGACCACCAGGACGTGAAGCATACCCTGGTGATGTTTTTTATCTACACTCTCGTCTTCTAGAACGTGCCGCTAAATTAAGTACACAACTTGGGGAAGGAAGTATGACAGCACTTCCTGTAGTTGAGACACAAGGTGGAGATGTATCAGCATATATTCCAACAAATGTAATCTCTATTACTGATGGTCAAATTTTCTTATCCGCGGATATTTTTAATGCCGGAATTCGACCAGCAATTAACGTAGGTATTTCAGTATCACGTGTTGGATCTGCTGCTCAAATTAAAGCAATGAAACAAGTTGCGGGTACTCTGAAACTAGAGCTAGCTCAATTCGCAGAACTTGAAGCTTTCTCTCAATTTGCTTCTGATTTAGATCAAGCAACGCAAAATCAACTTGCTCGTGGTGTTCGTCTTCGTGAACTTTTAAAGCAAGCTCAAGCGGCTCCACTTAAAGTAGAAGAACAAGTTGCTACAATCTATACTGGTATTAAAGGATACCTTGATAAATTAGCAGTAAATCAAGTACGTACTTTTCTTATCGGTTTAAGAGAATATATTTCAACAAGTAAACCAAAAATCTACGAAATTGTTCGTACAACAAAAACTTTTACACCAGAAGCTGAAAGTCTTTTAAAAGAAGCAATTAGTGAGTACACACCAATTTTCCTTGCTGGAAAATAATTTCTCTGTGCACGCCGAGGCACCTGGACTTGAACCTTTGGTCATGGTCATTGTGCCGCGGCGGACCAAAGGTTAGACCCTAGGGTCATCGAGGGCGGAGCCGCCCACGACCAAAGGTCCAAGTCCGCGTAGCCGCCGACGAGTCCACGTGTTGAAGGTGCTCGGTAAGCCTAGAACATTTTGCCTGGACGTAGTACAGCACGCGGCGTGGTGCGGACTGTCCATAAGTCGATTTAAATTAGTAAAAAAAAATGGTTGAACCTCTTTTATCTGGTATTTTACTCGGATTGATTCCAGTAACTCTTTCAGGTTTATTCGTTACAGCGTACTTACAATACCGTCGTGGTGATCAATTAAATCTTTAAGTTTTTTCTCGGACAACACGTGGGCGCGCGGCTGGCGCCGGCCCCTGACTCCTACGATAGGCCGGCGGCTATCGCGGACCTACGAGTGGCTTAGCCCTCGCGGGTCGTGATATACTGCGGGGAACAGAATGGAGTCACCTGTTGTAGGCCCTATACGTGACGGGCTACTAGGTGGCATGGGTATAGCAAGCACGCGGGCATCTGCCCCCAGCGGCGGCACTATGTTCTATGGTCCTCTCACCAAAAGTGTATGCCACGACTCGCGCAGTACAATGACCATGACCGAAGGTCCAAGTCCAGGTGCCTCGGCTTGTCGCAGGTGACAAATGTTTTAAAAGTTTCTATAATTTAGACAGAGTATTCTTGACTGAAGATTCATGTGGTTCCTATTGATGGCGGGCGTAGCCAAGTGGTAAGGTATGAAATTGTGACTTTCACATTCGCGGGTTCGAACCCCGTCGTTCGCCTAAATTGACCTTTGATCTGTTTACAAAATCTGTCACGTCGCTCCGCGTGGGCGTAACTTTGTATTCGGTGTATCGCCGCTAGGCGCGGGACCTTTGGTCCAGTAATTTGGTAGTAAATACATTACGGTTTTAAGATCTGGAAAACTATAGTTAAACTAAATTAAATGGAACCTCATCTTACGACAACCCGTTACTTGGGGGTGGCTCTCCGGCCCGGCACTCCGTGCTCGACGACAAAGCTCCGTGTTTGGCCTTTGGTCCGTATTTGAAAAAATTTATTTTTTGTGTTATTTTTGGAACAAATCTTATTTATTTCTCGAACTTCAATGCAACCTAGACTGCTTTATTCTTCTTTACGAACCTACACAATATAACGTGAGGAAGATCCACCAGGCCCGGTACGCGTGAATTGGACCTTTGGTCGAACTTGGACCACGACCAAAGGTCCAGGGTCGAATTATGACCAACGATCCGTTTTTGTTGAAGACATTATCTGAGCGCGGCGCGTACAGATTCAGACGTAGTTGATAAAATAAGATTTTCAAAGGAAATATTAAAAAATAATGAAGTGTGATTAACATTGAGCCGCGGGAGCCTCGTGCTCGGTCATATCACCCTCTTCCATAAAAAATATGCAAAATAATCAAGTACGCCATTTTGTGGATCCTCACTCGCCTAGCAGAGTAAATAACCCGCACCTAGCGGTGGGCCACCGTTTTATTATTGGTTTAGCAAGTTTTCTGTTTATTAGCACAAATTTAAGTTTTGCAGAAAAAGCAGAAGCTTATCCAATTTATGCTCAACAAGGTTATGAAAATCCACGTGAAGCAACTGGTCGAATCGTTTGTGCAAATTGTCACCTTGCTCAGAAACCTGTCGATATCGAAGTACCACAAGCAGTTCTTCCAGATACTGTCTTTGAAGCAGTTATTAAGATTCCTTACGATCAACAAGTACAACAAGTTTTAGGAACAGGAAAAAAAGGCCCACTAAATGTGGGTGCTGTTCTTGTTCTTCCTGAAGGTTTTAAATTAGCGCCAAGTGACCGTATTCCGGAAGAAATGAAGAGCCGTATTGGTAAACTTTATATTTCCCCGTATAGCGAAACTAAACCTAATATTCTTGTTGTTGGTCCAGTTCCAGGAAAAAAATATAGTGAAATGGTTTTCCCAATCCTATCACCGGATCCTGCAAAAGACAAAAGTATCCATTATTTAAATTATCCTGTTTATTTAGGTGCAAATCGTGGTCGTGGTCAAGTTTATCCAAACGGGAAAAAAAGTAATAATACAGTTTATAATTCTCCTGCAACTGGGAAAATTACTGCAATTACACCATCGGCTACAACTACAACAGTAAGTATTCAAACAGCTACTAATCAAACTATTGATGAAGTAATTCCTTTAGGGCCTGAATTTATTGTTTCAGTTGGACAAAATGTAGTAGCTGATCAACCATTAACAAATAATCCGAACGTAGGTGGATTTGGTCAAGGTGAAACAGAAATTGTTCTACAAAACCCAGCTCGTGTTCAAGGTTTACTTGCTTTCTTTACAGCTGTAGTTTTTGCTCAAGTTTTCCTTGTTTTAAAGAAAAAACAATTCGAAAAAGTACAATTAAGCGAAATGAATTTCTAAGTTGGACAACGCGTAACGTTGGCCTTCATGTGACCTACAAGGCGCCCGCGCCATTACGTGCCGCCGCGCACGTAATGGCGCGGGTCCTTGCGGGTCTTAGGTATGATCGACGATCGTATGACAGCACGTGGTGCCACTCTCAGGTGCCGCGTCATAACCGAAGGTCCCGCGCAGCACAATGACCATGACCGAAGGTCCAAGTCCAGGTGCCTTGGCGTGCATGTGACACTTCTTACTCGCCGACCCCACAGTCTTGTTTACGGGTTTCATTTAAATACCTGGGCTGATTCTAACAAGGAGTAAAAAATAAACTCAGCAATTCTATACCCAGACAGCACGCCACGACCCGCGAGGGCGCGATGACCGTAGGTCCACCACAATGACCGTAGGTCCAGGTGCGCGCCAGCCCCGCGGCGGACCAAAGGTCCAAGTCCAGGTGCCTCGGCGCGTCGCAAGTACCGCGGCGTGTTGACGCAATAATCAGCGCTTAGGGGCGTGCCCTCCAAGTGGCCGGTGCTCCCTCGCGGTTCGTGGCGCGTCGCGTGAGCTGTCCTAGTCCGCCCCTAATGGCGTTAAAAACAACCAAAGGTTCATTTATGGTAAAAAATACAAAAAAAGGTCCGCCAAGAAAAGTAAAAAATAAAGTACAATCAGGTATTGTTCATATTCGCGCAACTTTTAATAACACCATTATTACTGTAACGGATCCAAATGGAAACGTAATTTCTTGGTCTTCAGCAGGCGCTTGTGGTTTTAAGGGTGCAAGAAAAAGTACACCATTTGCTGCTCAGACAGCAGCTGAAGCAGCAGTTCGCCAATCTATTGATCAAGGAATGAAACGAGTAGAAGTAATGGTTAGTGGACCTGGTTCAGGTCGAGAAACCGCTCTTCGTGCTATTCAAGCTACAGGTGTAGGTATTTCTATCATTCGAGATGTTACACCAGTTCCACATAATGGCTGTCGCCCACCTAAAAAACGACGTGTTTAATATCCCGTCCGCGTGAGGCTGCGTGGACCGGCCGCGGCGCCTGCGACGCGCCGAGGCACGTGCGATCGGCCGGCGCGCACCTGGACCTACGGTCATTGTGGCGGACCTACGGTCATCGTGCCCTCGAGGGCAAAGCCGCCCATGACCAAAGGTCCCGCGCCTAGCGGCGGGTCCACGTACTGCGCGGGTCGTGGCGTGCTACGCTGCGTCATCGCTCTATTCGTTGGCGCGCGGGCCACTCCACGCGCGCCGGTCCTACGTATTCGCATTAAAACTTTGAAAAAGATAAAAAAATCTTTCTATGCTTGAATGTTTAGAAATTCGAGATGAACAAAATTTTTCGTCAAATTTTAGCGGCTCGCCTCTAGGCGGGGGTTCGATAGGTTCTAACTCGCCACAAAGTGAATTATACGCTCGACCAGCTTTGGGGCCGAATTGTTTAAAATATGGCAAATTTTCTTTTGGTAATCTTGAAAAAGGACAAGGATTAACTTTGGCTAATGCTTTAAGACGTGTTTTACTCTATGAATTTCCTGCTTATGGGGTTACAACTCTGTCTCTGAAAAAAGTAGGCTTTGGAGACCGAAGATCACTAAATGATGAGATCGCCGCGCACGAAATGGCACGCGGACCCTCGCCCACTGACGTGGTCGATGTTAATGAGGAAGATGAAACAGTTTATCATGAATTTTCAAGTCTTCCAGGAGTAAAAGAGTCCGTGATTGAAATTCTTTCGAACTTTAAATCACTTATTTTCACTCCATCTACAAATTATGCACGCCTAACGGCGGACACGACTCGCGAGGGCGTAGCCGCCGGCGGGTCCGCGATGGCCGCCGGCGCGTCGCAGGTTGCCAATCAACAAAGCGAGATTCCGCGGGTAGGTGCAGTTGATCCAACAAAACGATCCGATAACATTCTGGGACGCAGTCCAAGTTGGGGCGAAATTGACATGAAGTTAGATAAAGCCGACCAAAGGTCCAATTTATTCGTATCTTCTAAAGGCTATCTGTTGTTAACAGGGAAAACCTCACTAGATACGACAGCAGAGCTAACAGAGGAGACGAAATCCAATTTATCGGTAACTCCGTCACAATCTAAACCAACTAAGCCGTGGTCTGATATTGGAGAACAGAAAATATATGCTTCTCAACTTCAATTGCCTAATTCGATTGCTTTAGTAAATCCTAATCAAGTTCTTGCAACTCTAATGGACTTCCGAGGGCCCGCGCGCCACTCCGTAACGACCTCAGGCGCTGTCGGTCCCGCATTTTTAATTGAATTTACAATTGATCAGATAACACAGACAAATCTGACAAATCCATATTCATTTTCTGGTCGAGCACCTCTTCGTTCAACACGTTACAGAAGACTTCTTCCAGTAGATGGAACTGAATTTCCTATTAAAAAGGTTAATTACACCATTGAACAAGATCTATCAGGAAAAGAAGTAGTTTTTTTCGAAATATGGACAAATGGTGCAATTCAACCAAAAGAAGCTATTTCTGAAGCTATTAAAAAAGTTGTTAAACTTTTTCAAAAGTTTCAATAGTTCACCGTGGGGGCCGCGCGTCATTTCGTCTGAGGGCCCACGTGTCCTCACTTCGTGATGCCTGGACCTCCGCTCATCGCGCCACAATGACCCGCGATGACCATAGGTCCACACAATGACCGTAGGTCCAGGTGCCGCGGCGGACCAAAGGTCCAGGGTCCAAGTGCCGCGGCCCCCACGGCGGGTCCACAAAGCTTCTAGCACCCTATCTCGACGCCCCCGTGTCCTACGTATTTTTATTTTTTATTTTTATTATGTCTAGATATCGTGGTCCTCGTTTACGTATTACTCGTCGTTTAGGCGAACTACCCGGTCTTGTTAAGAAGACATCAGCAAAGACAAATCCTCCAGGACAGCACGGTGCTCTTCCACAAAAACCTTCACAATATGGGATTCGATTAAAAGAAAAACAAAAACTCCGTTTTAATTACGGAATTCATGAAAAGCAACTTGTAAACTATGTAAAAAAAGCTCGTAGACAACAAGGTGCAACTGGGGAGAAACTCTTACAACTTTTAGAGATGCGACTTGATACAATTATTTACCGAAGTGGTTTTGCGCCAACTATGCGGGCTTCTCGTCAATTAGTAACCCATGGTCATATTTGTGTAAATAGTAATCGGGTGGATATTCCAAGTTACCAATGTAAACCAGGTGATACTTTTATCGTAAAAAACAAAAAAGCTTCGATTAAATTAGTAGAATCATATCTTCAACAAAGTTCTCCGATTACTCTTAGTCAAGGCGATAAGATTGGTTCTTCGCATCTTGAATTTGATTCAAAAAATCTTTCTGGGTTGGTAAAATCTACAATTGCACGAAATGATGTAAGCTGTCCTGTAAATGAGTTTTTAATCATTGAGTATTACTCAAGAAAAGTGTAAGATATAGTATCCCGTGCTTAGCAGCCAACAGCTTCCCGAGCAAGCTATCAGCGCTCGTGCGCCACAATGCCGTAGGTCCAGGTGGGCGGCCCGCTGTGAGCCTGCCATGACCAGCAAGGGCTCGCGCGGAAAGGCTCCCTAATAGCAAGCCGTGGAGCCCGCGCAGCACAACGACCCGCCGCGCACCTGGACCTACGGTCATTGTGGCGCGCGGGACCTTTGGTCATGGTCCAGGTGCCGCGGCGTGCCCTCGAAGTGGCGCGATAACTGCAGGTCCACCCAAAGCTTTATGCCCTAGCACAGCATGTATCGAGCATAGTTGACGTCCTGTTTGTTTTTTGTTTTTTATTCCTTTATAATAACAATTAGTTGGGCCACTTAGTGGCATCTAAATCTTGTTCAAGATTTTATTGGTGGTATGGCCAAGTGGTAAGGCTTTGGATTGCAAATCCTTCATTCCCCAGTTCGAATCTGGGTGCCGCCTGCCCGAACAAAATATATACGCCGCTAGGCGCGGGATAAGTAAACGGACCTGCGAGCACACTACGACCAGCTCGACACCCGCCGCTGTGAGGCCTGCGCAACACAATGACCGTAGGTCCAGGTGCCGCGGCGTGCCGTCGTGACCAAAGGTTCACGAAGCCTCGTACCAGCACATATTATCCTTTTTAATAGATTTTGTTTGACAACATGATGGGCGTGGTATAAATTACAATAGGTGCGGGTGTGGTATAGTGGCTATTACCTCAGTCTTCCAAACTGAAGAGATGGGTTCGATTCCCATCACCCGCTTACTCGTTACCTTGAACAACTTTGACGTTCGTTAACCTGAGAGGTAGGTTATGGGTAACTTACGAAACGCGCGCAGGAGGTGGTGGACCTACGGTCATCGCGCCCTTGCGTGTCGTCGCGAGCTCGTAACTGCTCGGCCTACACTAAGCTCTATGTCCTACAGAAAGCTGGTTGCGTCCTTCTATCTTGAAACAACAATACACCCATCACGTGGTGTCTTCCGTCCCTAATGGCGTGACTGAAGGTCTGCTGTCCGTATTACACAAAATATTATCTATTGAATGGGTCGATGCCCGAGTGGTTAAAGGGGAGGGATTGTAAATCCTTTGATGTAAATCTACATAAGTTCGAATCTTATTCGGCCCAAATTTTTAAAACGTGGAACACGTATTGGCACGCGGAACAGCATTTCTTTCAACTGGACCTACGATCTTGTAGTAAAACTAAACCGATCTAAGGGGCACTCACTATATGTACTGCCGAGGCACCTTCTAACGGCTTCGTGGACGGGCCCTCAAAGGGCTAGCAGCGGCACCTGCGATCGGCAAGCACGCACCTGGACCTACGGTCATTGTGGTGGACCTACGGTCATCGTACCCTCGTGGTGTGTTGCGATGGCTTTTGAGGGCGGTGTCTAATAAGAATTTTTATACACACGATGACCACGACCAAAGGTCCCGCGCGCCACAATGACCGTAGGTCCAGGTGCGCGGCGAGTTCAGGTGTAATTAATTAGGACAAGCTACCTTAGGACGAGAAAGGACAGTAGGCTTTGTTAATTAAAGATCAACGATAGCCTGCCGAGGCACCTGGACCTACGGTCATTGTGCTGCCGGGTTATCCGGCCTTAGTGACGTACAATAAAAAACTTTTGCTATAGGATCTTCAAAGTTAACGCACGGTCAAAGCGGGAGACGCGATTCGAACGCGCGACCTAATCCTTGGCAAGGACTCGCTCTACCACTGAGCTACACCCGCAACCACTTTAACCAAACAAAGAACTTTTGTCTTATATATATTTTAGACCCTCGGTCAAAACATAGAACTAGCAGCTATGAATAGGTCACTACTTCACACCCGTGTGGGGCTACGTGGACCCGCCGGCGGCTTCACGGACCTACGGTCATTAATGACTCTAGGGTCCAACCTTTGGTCCGCCGCGCACCTGGACCTACGGTCATTGTGTCGAGCGGGCGATACTTGCTGCTTCGACGAACTGTTCAGTAAAAAAATAATAATCGGGCTAGGAGGGATTCGAACCCCCGACACCGTAGTCCGTAGCTACGTGCTCTAGTCCACTGAGCTACAAGCCCTTTTATTTTATGATATAATAAAGTTAGAATTAAAGAAAGTCAAAAAATACAAACTTGTTTATTAGAAAAGTACATACCCGAACCCGCGAAGGCGAGCGGGTCAACGTGAGCTCTACTTCACGTAAAATACTTTCCCAGCACATGGACCCGCCGCTAGGCGCGGGACCTTTGGTCATGGGCGGCTTCGCCCTCGAGGGCACGATGACCGTAGGTCCGCCACAATGACCGTAGGTCCAGGTGCGCGCCGGCCGATCGCAGGTGCTGTGACGACAGGATCATTGCTACGAGGGAGATATACACGCCGCTAGGCGTGCGATGCGATTCGCGCTCCCGCGAGCAAGTTGTCGATCCTGTCAACTAAATAAAAAGATTATTCTGTAAATTTAATATGGGTTTACCTTGGTATCGAGTACATACAGTTGTACTAAACGATCCTGGACGTCTTATTGCAGTGCATCTAATGCATACTGCTCTTGTTGCTGGTTGGGCTGGTTCGATGGCTCTTTATGAACTCGCTGTATTTGATCCATCTGACCCTGTTCTTAACCCAATGTGGCGTCAAGGAATGTTTGTTCTTCCATTTATGACACGTCTAGGTGTAACAAGTTCATGGGGCGGTTGGGGAATTACTGGTGAAACAGTAACAGACGCTGGAATTTGGAGTTATGAAGGGGTTGCAGCTTCTCATATTATTCTCTCTGGGCTTTGTTTCCTTGCGTCAATTTGGCACTGGGTTTACTGGGATCTTGAACTTTTCCGTGATCCTCGAACTGGTGATCCAGCTCTAGATCTTCCAAAAATTTTTGGGATTCACCTTTTCTTATCAGGACTAGTATGTTTTGGTTTTGGTGCTTTCCATGTTACTGGTCTTTTTGGGCCTGGCATTTGGGTCTCTGATCCTTACGGGATTACTGGAAGTGTTCAACCTGTTTCCCCTGCTTGGGGGGCAGATGGTTTTGACCCATATAATCCAGGTGGTATTGCTAGTCATCATATTGCAGCGGGTATCCTAGGAATTTTAGCTGGTCTTTTCCATTTAAGTGTTCGTCCACCACAAAGACTATATAAAGGTCTTCGCATGGGAAATATTGAAACAGTTCTTTCAAGTAGTATTGCAGCAGTTTTCTTCGCAGCGTTTATTGTAGCAGGAACTATGTGGTATGGCTCAGCAGCGACACCTATTGAACTTTTTGGTCCTACAAGATACCAATGGGATCAAGGTTTCTTCCAACAAGAAATTGACAAACGAGTACAACAAAGTATTTCTGCAGGTTCAACACCAAGTGCTGCTTGGTCAAAAATTCCTGAAAAACTAGCATTCTACGATTACATCGGAAATAACCCAGCAAAAGGTGGTTTATTCCGTTCAGGACCTATGGATAACGGAGATGGTATTGCAGCAGGTTGGCTTGGACACGCGATTTTCACTGATAAAGAAGGTCGCGAACTTAACGTTCGTCGTATGCCAACTTTCTTCGAAACTTTCCCAGTAATTCTTATCGACAACGATGGTGTGGTTCGTGCTGATGTACCTTTCCGACGCGCTGAATCTAAATATTCAATCGAACAAGTTGGTGTTTCAGTAAGCTTCTACGGTGGAGAACTTGATGGAATTCAATTCAACGACCCAGCAACAGTGAAAAAATATGCCCGACGAGCACAATTAGGCGAAATCTTTGAATTTGACCGTGCAACATTACAATCTGATGGTGTATTCCGTAGTAGTCCACGTGGTTGGTTTACTTTCGGTCATTTATGTTTTGCTTTACTGTTCTTTTTTGGTCATATTTGGCATGGTTCACGTACTATTTTCCGTGACGTATTCGCTGGTATCGATCCTGACCTTGATGAACAAGTTGAGTTTGGTGCTTTCCAAAAACTTGGTGATGTAACGACTCGACGTCAAGCTGTTTAAATATTTGGATGGACCTTCGGTCACGAGGGCGCGCGGGACCTGGACCTTAGGTCCCGAGCGACTAAAAGATCAAAATAGCTTATGGACTCCGACATCGACCAAAGGTTCCGCGATGACCGTAGGTCCGGG
>Ga0136641_1000794_pt1 | contig 13382 bp, 10 predicted proteins | sample EliLak1302023Y_FD_115312 | JGI IMG/M metagenome (GOLD analysis project Ga0136641, IMG submission 115312) | Freshwater microbial communities from Elizabeth Lake, Yosemite National Park, California, USA - 13020-23Y | ecosystem: Environmental > Aquatic > Freshwater > Lake ...
AACTTACTGAGCAAGCTAAAGAACTTGGCGCCAAGGGGCTCGCTTGGTTCCGCATCACTTCTGATGGTGTTGATTCTCCACTGGCAAAGTTCCTCAATGAAACTGAGATCGCAGTAATAGCAGCGGTTGACGGCGCGCAAGTGGGCGACATTGTCTTTTGCGTTGCTGATGACTATGCGCAGGCCTGCAAGGTGCTTGGAGCACTTCGTGTAACGCTCGGTGCCCCTCCAGTCAGTGAAGGACCACACCACTACGTCTGGATTACTGATTTCCCGATGTTTGAGGGCCTTGATGAAGATGGCAACCCAATTGCTGCTCACCACCCATTTACGATGCCTAACCCTGACGACATTCACCTTATGAAGACTGATCCTCTCAAGGTTCGAGCACGTTGCTACGACCTCGTCCTTAATGGCTGGGAACTAGGCAGTGGATCAGTTCGAATAAGCGATGCTGCAATTCAGGCAGAAGTTTTCAAATCTCTAGGAATTAGTGACGAAGAGGCAGAAAGTCGCTTCGGATTCTTGATGGGTGCCTTTAAGTACGGTGCACCGCCACACGCCGGATTCGCTTTTGGAATCGACCGCTTGGTGGCCATCTTCGCTGGAGAAGAAAATATTCGAGAAGTCATTGCGTATCCAAAGACTCAGTCAGGTTCTGATCTGATGACTGGAGCGCCAAAGAACATCACTGAGCGCCAGCTTCGTGACCTCAGAATCAAACCAGTTCTTAAGGGCTAATCACGTCACTCTTTGATGACGCCGTGGCTCAACGCCTGAAGCAAGCAGCACCCCTCGCCGAACTACTTCGCCCAAGGACGCTTGACGAAGTAGTTGGACAATCGCATCTCGTTGGACCAGACGGACCACTTCGTAGCTTCGTTGGTGCACAACAACTCACCTCAATGATCCTCTGGGGGCCAGCTGGTACGGGCAAGACAACCTTGGCTCGCATTCTCGCAACGTCGGCGGGGTACGCAACAGAAAGTCTCTCCGCCGTCACCGGTGGCGTGAAAGACGTGCGCGAAGCGCTTAGTCGTGCGCACGAGCGACTCGGCGAGCGTGGGCAAAAGACCGTTTTGTTTATTGATGAGGTTCACCGGTTCAACAAGTCTCAGCAAGATCTACTTCTACCAGCGACTGAGTCCGGTGAAATTGTTCTCATTGGCGCAACAACTGAGAATCCATACTTCGAAGTGAACGCTGCACTCATGAGTCGTTGCACGTTATGGCGACTAAAGCCGCTCAGTGAAGAAGAATTGCTCACCCTTGCTCGAAGAGGTCTTGAACTGCGCAACGCATCGGCAACAGATGAAGCACTGAGCGCAGTTACTTCATCAGCCGACGGTGACGCTAGGGGAGCACTAACGACGCTCGACACTGCAATTATTTTGGCGCATGCTCAGTCAGGTGTGGGAACGCAGGTGACTGTTGAACACATTGGCCAGGCTCGTGACGGAAGGCTGTACCACCAGTCTGCAGATACGCACTACGACCAGGTGAGTGCGTTCATTAAATCAGTTAGAGGGTCGGACCCAGATGCAGCGCTCTATTGGCTTGTTACGTTGCTCGAGTCCGGTGAGAGCGCGAGATTTCTAGCTCGACGCCTTGTCATATTGGCGAGCGAAGACATTGGTTTGGCTGATCCAATGGGTCTACTCGTTGCTGAGTCTGCTGCACGAGCTGTTGAGTTTGTCGGGCTTCCAGAAGCTCGTCTCACACTTGCTCACGCGACAATAACCTTGGCCCTACTTCCAAAAAGCAATGCAGTGACCCGTGCACTTGGTGCGGTTACCCAGGCAGTGCAGGCGGGCGGGGTTATTGAGGTCCCGGATCATCTGCGTGACGGGCACTACCGCGGAGCCAGTGAGCTGGGCTTTGGAAACAACTATCTGTATCCACATGATTTTGATAATGGCTGGGTAGACCAGCAGTATCTTCCTGATGGCCAAAAGGGTGCACGATTCTTCGACCCCTCGTTCTATGGTCGAGAACAGGCGATGGTGGATCAGTGGCGTCGCAGGACTGGCCAAACGGACACAGATGGCACTACAACGCCGGTAGAGTGAAAGCCGTGGAAGCAGCTCAACTCCGGTCTATTTTTCTTAACTACTTCGCTGAAAACGGGCACACAATTGTCCCTTCAGCAAGTCTGATTCCTCACGACCAGTCGCTTCTTTTCACCGTTGCGGGAATGGTTCCCTTCAAGCCATATTTCACCGAAGAAGAAACTGCGCCTCACAACCGCGCGGTATCAATTCAAAAGTGTTTCCGAACCGGAGACATTGACCAGATTGGAACCACGCAGCGTCACTTGACCTTCTTCGAAATGATGGGAAACTTCTCATTCGGTGACTACTTCAAAGAAGGAGCCATCAAATACGCCTGGGGGCTCATCACTGAGGGATTCGGTCTCGATCCAGACAAACTTTGGATAACTGTTCACCACTCTGATGACCAGGCTGCAGAGATGTGGCGTGACCTGATTGGCATTCGCCCAGAACGAATTCAGCGACTCGGTGAAGATAATTTCTGGGCTATGGGCGACAGCGGACCATGTGGACCATGTTCTGAGATCTTCTATGACAAGGGTCCCGCCTTTGGTGCAGACGGTGGTCCGGAATTCGGTGGTGAGGATCGCTTTATTGAATTCTGGAATCTCGTTTTCATGCAATTTGAAAAAGGGCCAAACGAGTCATTCATTGATCTTCCCAAAAAGAACATCGACACTGGTGCAGGATTTGAGCGAGTGTTGTCAATCCTCAATGGTGTTGAATCAGTCTTCGCTACAGACCTCTTCGCTCCGCTGATTGAAACAGCGTCACGTGCGGTAAATGCACCACTCGGTCGTGATGAAAATACTGACATTGCAATTCGACGCATTGCAGAGCACGGCCGCGCAATGAGCATCCTGGTCTCTGATGGAGTTCTTCCGTCAAACGAGGGACGTGGCTACGTTCTTCGCCGCATCATTCGTCGAGCCATCCTTGCCGCACGACGTGCTGGTTCCGACGCACCTCTCACCGCTCAGCTCGTAGATGCAACGATCGAAAAGATGGGTGGCGCTTATCCGATACTGGTGAAAGACCGTGACCTCATTGTTTCTATCCTCGAGCGTGAAGAAGCTGGCTTCTCACGGACGCTGAAGGCTGGTATGACACTCCTTGAAGAGGAGCGCAACAAAGTCACTAAGTCTGGGTCATTAATTTTCCCAGGTGACATGGCTTTCAAGCTCCACGACACGCACGGATTCCCAATTGAGCTCACTGATGAGATTGTTGCTGAATCTGGCCTCAGTGTTGAACGCGATGCATTCGATGCGGCGATGACCGAGCAGAAAGAGCGTGCTCGCTCTAAAGCTAAGGCACTTAACCTCGCCGACGAGTCACAGTACAAGGACCTCATTGAAAATCATGGCGCAACGAACTTCGTCGGACGTGACGTTGAGCGTTACAGCATTGAAACGTCAGTAGTAGCGATTCTCTCCGGTGCTGATGGAACGAGCGAACTCTTCCTCGAGAACTCACCTTTCTACGCCGAATCAGGTGGTCAGGTTGGAGACATGGGAACGGTTGTAACTGAGTCTGGACGCTTCGAAGTCATGGATACTCAGAACGTCGCTGGTGGACTATTTGCACACCGAGGAAAGCTCACAGGTGAAATTCTTCCGGGTCAAGTTTGTGTTGCAACGATTGCACCAGAACGTCGAGAAGCAGTTCGCCGTAATCACACCGCCACACACCTTCTTCACGCAGGGCTTCGCACTGTCCTGGGTGACCATGTTCGCCAGCAAGGCTCCTACGTAGGGCCAGATCGTCTTCGCTTTGACTTCGCGCATGGTTCGGGTCTTGCTCAAGAAGAAATGGTCCAAGTACTCACGCTCGCGAACGGCGACATTGTCGAAAATGATGACGTTGAGACAATTCAGACTTCAAAGAAGGAAGCTGAAACGATGGGCGCAATTGCGTTCTTTGGCGACAAGTACGGCGACCAGGTTCGTGTTGTTCGTGCTGGTGTTCACAGCCTCGAGTTTTGTGGTGGAACTCACGTCGACAGCCTCGGTTCGATTGGTCAAATTCAAGTAGTCAGCGAAGCCTCAATTGGTTCTGGAACACGTCGAATTGAAGCGGTGAGTGGACTGGGTGCATATCGCAGAAGTCAAGAAATGGAAAGCGCACTCGGTGCAGTTGCCACACTTCTTAAGACATCACTCGACGATGTTGTTCCAGCACTTGAGAGAGTGTTCGAACGACAAAAAGAAGTAGAAAAAGAAATGTCTTCGCTTCGCCAGTCTCAACTTTCTGCATTCGCAGAACAACTTCACAGTGAATCAGACACGCCAGTGCTGGTGGCACGAGTCGATGGTTTCCCTGGAGATCAACTCCGTACTTTGGCACAGGATCTACAGCGCCGAGGTCGCAGGGCCGTAGTGGTTACCGGTGCTTTCGAAGACAAGGTGTCGATTGTCGTTGCGAGCGATGAATCACTTGACGCGCAGGTAACTGTAAAAGAGCTCGCAAAATTTGTAAATGGTGGCGGTGGAGGATCTGCGCGCTTAGCGCTTGCTGGTGGTAAAGATGCCTCGGGCATTGACAAAGTGCTCGCTGCGGCAAAAGCCCTCTAGGGATCATGAGTCGAATACTCGGTATCGATCCGGGCACTCGCCGATGCGGCGTTGCCATCACTGACTCGGCTCAGACAATGGCCTTCCCGCGGACGGCGTTGGAGGCTGGCGAATCGTTCATCAAGAAACTCTCTGAGCTAATCGAAGAAGAGTTTGTTGGGTCAATAGTTATCGGCCGGCCAATCTCGCTCTCGGGAAATGAGACGCAAAGCACAGAAGTGGCCGATGAGCTCTTTAAGGCTATAAAAGTCGCTTTTCCAGGCTTTGCGGTAGTTCAGTGGGATGAACGCTTGACCACCCTAGAGGCTCAAAAATCGCTTTCTGGGGCCGGTATGAAGGCAAAGAATCATAGAGAGCACATAGATAGCGCCGCCGCGGTAATCATGCTGCAAAACTACGTAGATGCGCTTCCTACTACTTAGGCCTGTCAAGAGGGCCATTCAGGCGCTACTGGCTATTGGAGTCATCTCCATTGCTTGGTTCATCCTGCAAGTGAACCCCATCGGGGGAGGCGGTAAGGAAGTTGTCTTTACGGTCCATCCCGGCGATTCAATGTCTCAGATTGCATCTGAAATGCAAGCAGTTGGAATTATTCACTCAACTTTCGCGTTTCGATTAGACAGTGCGATCTTTGGGGCACCAGTTGTTCGTGCCGGAAGTTATGAGATTCCCCAGAATTCCTCGTTCGGATTCGTTAAGTCGATTATCGCAAATGCTCCAAATGTCAAAGTTGTGAATGTACTCCCAGGATTGACCTTGCGCGAGGTTCAAATGCTGATTGCAAATGATGCAGGAAATTCATTCGCTAATTCTTTTGCGCAAGAAGTGAATGCAGCAATTTCTTCTAGTGTCTTCCACCCAAATGGATCGCTAGAAGGACTCATCGGACCTGGTCACTACATTTTGTCGCCGGGCACGACCCCAGCGAAGTTGCTTAAGGAGATGCAAGATTCGTTCGCGAAGCAAGCAACCGCTGCGGGATTTACTTCTCGCTCAAGCATTCAAGGTCTCAGCGCTTACAAGTTGCTGATTGCAGCTTCTATTGTTGAAAAAGAAGGCTATTACCAATCGAACATGCCAAAGGTTGCACGAGTGATTTTTAATCGTCTAAAGCGTGGCGGCTCACTCCAAATGGACTCTACTGTTCTGTATTACTTGGGACAAGATGGTGGGAGGGTGACTCCCTCGATGCTTAAGTACAAGACTCCTTACAACACCTATTTGACTGCTGGCCTTACCCCCACTCCAATCTGTGTTGTGTCACTTGGTGCTTTGAAGGCTGTCATGAACGCGCCCAAGGGTAATTGGCTGTACTTCACACTTATTTCAAAAGATGGCACAGAAGCGTTCTCAAATACTTTCGCAGAGCAGCTCGCTAACGAACGACTCGCTGTTTCAAGGGGGATCAGATGATCTGGAAGGTAGGGGTCGTTGGTGATCCAGTTGCTCATTCGCTTTCTCCTCAACTCCAAGCGGCCGCTATGCAAATTGGCGGACTCGAAGGGAGCACTTCTCGAGTTCAGATTTCTGTAAATGAGCTAGAAGAATTAAAGAACGCCATTACGAATGAATACGATGCGCTTTCGGTGACAATGCCCCTGAAGCCACTCGTTGCTTCATTCTGTAACCATTTAGATCCTGCAGCGAAGCGAACCGGAATGGTTAATTCTTTGCTCAGAAAAGACGGTTTGATTTACGGGGCTTGTTCTGATGGAGAAGGATTCATCAATTCAGTAGAAAGCCAGTTCAACTTTGATTTCTCAAATGCTCACGTCGTTGTCATTGGTGCTGGTGGTGCGGCGACAGGAATTGTGGACGCTCTCCAGTTCTCAGATGCTTCGAACATCACAGTCCTCAACAGAACGGCGTCAAAAGTAGACGCACTCGCAGCGAAGTACAACAAAGTAACGCGCGACCTACCCGCCACAATTGAGGTTCTGGTCAACACGGTTCCAATCGCTGGAAGAGATGCCCCTTCAATCATTGCTGGAACTAATGAAAAAACCATTTGCGTTGACATCACGTATTCGCCCCTAGTCTCAGATTGGCTCGATTTCTTCAAGGATCAGGGATGTCGAACAGCCAATGGGCTAGCAATGCTGGCTTACCAGGCATCGCTACAGTTCAAGTTTTGGTGGAATGTGGACATCAGCGGAGATGACTTGTTAGAGGTACTTAAATGACCGACACATTAAGCGCACTTACAAATCGAATTCGTTCGAAGGATTCTCTGGACGTAAGCCTGCTGTGGGGATTAATCGCTCTAGGAATTACTGGCGTAATCATGATCTACAGTGCAACTCGTCAAGCTCTCATAAGTGCTGGCTATAACCCTCACTATTACCTAGAGCGCCAAGCGCTTTATGTTGTTTTAGGCATTGGTGTGATGTATGGAATTTCACTTATTGACTACCGTCGTCTCGAGATGGTGGCCACTCCGTTATACATTTCAGGTCTACTAGGACTCGTTGGAGTTATTTTTCTCGGCTCAACAGCCCTTGGTGCGCAGCGCTGGTTCAATCTTGGGCTCTTCCAAGTGCAGCCGAGTGAGTTCACAGTGCTGTTTTTGATTATTGCGGTTGCGACCTACTGTGAACGTCGGCCTGAAGGATTAAAACTTCGAGACGTTTGGCGTCTTTTGGCGATGGCGGCTGCTCCTCTTGTGATGATTGTTCTTCAGCCGGATTTAGGGACGTCAATCATAATTTTGATTTCAATTGGCGCCATGTTGGTGGTAGCTGGAGTGCCACCGAGGTTTATGACCGCACTTGCCGTCATTGGCTCAGTTGGGATGCTGTTCGCCGCGTATTTTTCGATTTTGCAGAAGTATCAGATAGAGCGCTTCACTTCATTTTTGAACCAAAATACAAACTCAACTGATTCGCAGTTACAGGCGCTGATCTACCAAGTTGATAATGCGAAAAGTGCAATCGGGTCTGGTGGTCTTCACGGTTCCGGATTCTTTAACGGCCTTCAAACCGTTCTTGGTTACGTTCCTGAGCAGCGAACCGACTTTATTTTTACGGCCATTGGTGAACAGCTCGGCTTTATTGGTTCACTTCTTATTGTTTCGCTCCTTGCGTTTGTTGCGTATCGAATGTTCAAAATCGGGAGGAACGCGAAGGACACAATGGGCAGAACAGTTGTTCTCGGCATTTTCGTTTTCTTTTCGTTCAGCTGTTTTGAGAACATTGGCATGACAATGGGAATTATGCCCATGACTGGAATCCCGCTCCCATTGCTTAGTTACGGAGGGTCCGCAGCAATGGTGTTCTTCGCCGCTGGTGGGGTAGTGCTTTCTGTGTCCAGGCGCTCTGGCAGTTAGTCTTACTACTTATGAGTGATGAAGTAAATGCGTCTGAAGTGACCGAGATCGAGACCCCTGTTCCGGTCAAATTTTTTGTCATGACTATTGGTTCGGTGACTTTCGATCTCGTGAACACAACGCCTGAAGTTCATCTCACTGAGGACGATCAACCGTATCGAAGTATTTCAATTCCGATTGCATTGCCGGAGGCTCAATCGCTCGAAAATGCGATTAAGAAGAATAAAGGTCGTCGACCTTCGACACACGAGTTGATTAGCGAAGTTCTAGGTCAAGTGAATGTGGATGTTATTGCGGCTCGGATCGTGAAGCTTGAAAATGGCGTGTTCTACGCTGAGCTCGATTTGATGACCCCTAAGGGGAGAATTGTTCTTGACTGCAGAACTAGCGATGCTTTGATTATTGCTTCTCGTCAAGCAGTGCCTGCACCGATTCTTTGTGCTGAAAGCGTTCTCAAACAGTTCTACGTTTAGTTGAACTTCACTGCTCGAACTTCTCCGCCTCGAAGCTCGTTGGAATTTTCTTGCGAGATGCGAAGCAGTAGCGCAACAATCACGTAGTTTGAGATCAGAGAACTTCCTCCATATGCCATGAACGGCAGGGTGATTCCTGTGAACGGAAGAATTCTAAGAACTCCAGCCATGATAAAAAATGCTTGGAATCCCATTGTGGCTGTTAGCGCAACGGCGACTAGACGAACAAAGTCCGAGTGTGCCTTCTGTGCGATTCGAAAACCTTCTCCAACAAACAATGTGAAGAGACAAAGAATTAGAACAATCCCTATGAAACCGAGCTCTTCTCCCAGGGTGGCGAGGATCATGTCTGATGAAACCTCTGGGATGCTTCCAGACTGGCCGAGACCTAGTCCTGTTCCAGTGATGCCTCCAGCTGCCAGTGAGAACCAACCATACGCGAGCTGATGTGAGAATTTGAAGTTTACGGCCGACCATGGGTCAAGCCATTGAGAGATTCGGTAGTGAACCTGGGTAAAGAAAATGCTCGCTGCGTACGATCCCACGGCGAACAATCCAATACCAAGTCCAATGTACGTTTTAAGACCAGTGGTGATCCACAGCAGCGAGAAGAAAAGAGCGAAGAGAATCATTGCGAATCCAATGTCATTCTCGCCACCAAGAATCGCTAGGGCAAACCCCCACGCAGCGATAATCGGGAAGAGAGCTTTGGGCGGAACGATAGATCGACCAAGAAATCTCTGTGTTGGTGTCGACAGTAATTCTCTATTTGCAGCGAAGTATGAAGCAAAGAAGAAGGCCAGTAGCAGTTTTGCGATTTCAACTGGCTGAAATGAAAGTGGCCCGGCGCGAACCCAGAGGCGAGCACCATTTACATTGACTCCAAGGCCAGGAAGAAGTGGCAGTAGCAATAAAAGTATTGCCGAGCTGAGTGTCAGATACCTGTATCTGTCAAGGTCTCGTACGCTCCCTACGAATTTCAAGGTTAGAACGAAGGCAATCGCGGCTAAGAGATACCAGACCGATTGGTACGCAGCTCTGCTGGCGTTCCATCGCGCTATCTCGACGTAACCAATTCCATTTAGCAATGTTGCAATTGGCAAAAGAATCTGAGATGAATTCGGTGCGAACTTCTTCAGCGCAAGATGCATTCCAAGCGATATTCCTACAATTCCAAACAGGAAAATCCAGATTTTTGGAGGCATTGTTCCATGAGCACCGAGTGAGGCAAGAATGTAAAAAGAAACTGTGATTATCAACGCAAGTGACATAAGTCCTAATTCAGTGGAACGCAACTGTGACGGTTGTGTGAACAATGATTTAATCACTTCAGCACGCTTGCTTCGTACGGGATTCGCCACGTTTCAAGAGTAGTCGTAGAATTGATTACGTTGCTTCATTAAAAAAGAAAGAGATGTCTGTCGGTGAGCTTTAACCCTCAATCTTTTGGTTCAGAGCGATTCTCAAACCGTGAACTTTCACGCCTTGAGTTCGGTGCTCGACTTCTGGACCTGGCGGAAAATGATGCTCTTCCGATTTTGGAACGAATCAAGTTCGTAGCGATCTTCGCAGACATGATTGATGAATTCTTCCAAGTTCGCGTCGTGAGCCTCGAAGACAAGGTTGCTGCGGGAGTTCACACACCTTCTATTGATGGCATGCGTCCTCGCCAGCAACTTGACGCAATCCGTGAAAGTGTTATGTCGCTCGTAGATCGCCAGGACCGACTTGTGATCAATACTCTCATTCCAACGTTGGCCCTATCAAACATAGAGATTGTAAAGTACAACGAATTAGATGAGCTTCAGAAGCAAAAGTTGTCTGAGTACTTCGAAAAGAATGTGTACCCAGTGCTGACCCCGCTAGCGGTGGATCCTGCGCATCCTTTCCCGATGATTTCGAATCTTTCGCTAAACATTGCAGTTACCGTTGTTGATAGAACAACACAAGAAGAGCGCAGCGCCCGAATCAAGGTTCCAAACTCACTACCCAGATTTCTTAAAGCTTCAGAATCTCAGTTCTGCTTGCTCGAAGAGCTCATTATGGAAAACCTCGATCGTCTTTTTCCTGGGATGGAAGTTGGACGCGCTGACCTTTTTCGCGTAACTCGAAATGCAGACTTGACCCTTGATGAAGACGAGGCTGACGATCTTTTGGTTGCATTAGAAATTGAGCTCCGACGTCGTCGTTTTGGTGAAGCCCTACGTGTTGAAATTCAAAAAGGCATGGACCGTGATTTTCTTGAATTGCTAGTTGATCAACTTGAAATTGACAGGTCCAATGTTTATGTCACCGACGCTCCGCTTGGACTTCATGATCTATGGAGCCTGTACGCTCTGGACCGTCCCGAGTTAAAGGGTGAAAGCTGGTCTCCGCTAACTCCAAAGAGACTTCTCGATGGTGACCACGTAGGCGACATTTTCGCTTCGATTCGTGAAGGAGACATCCTTTTTCACCATCCTTATGAATCGTTTGCTGACGCAGTTGAAGGTTTTATTGCTCAAGCGGCAAAAGACCCTCAAGTTATTGGAATTAAGCAGACGCTGTACAGAACGTCGGGCGATTCTCCAATTGTCGCATCACTCATTAAGGCAGCTGAACGTGGAAAGCAAGTGGTCGCAATTGTTGAGTTGAAGGCTCGTTTCGATGAAGCCGCCAACATTGAATGGGCCAAAGCCCTTGAAGATGCCGGCGTACACGTCGTCTATGGAATTAGTGGACTTAAGACCCACGGAAAGACGTCTCTGGTTGTTCGCCAAGAGGGTTCTTCTACTAAGCGCTACGTGCACATCGGAACAGGTAACTACAACGGAAAAACCGCAAGAATTTACGAAGACTACGGACTGCTTACCTGTGACGATCAAATCACCAGCGACGTAGGAGAGCTGTTCAATTACCTGACAGGATTTTCTCGTCACACCGATTACGCGAAATTGATTGTGAGCCCCGTTTCAACCAGAAGTGAAATTCTAAAATTAATCACTAAGCAACGCGACCAAGGCGCCTCAGGTTCAATTTCAATGAAGGTGAATGGACTCACTGATCCAACAATCATTGATGCACTGTATGAAGCCAGTGCTGCAGGGGTTCAGATCCGACTACAGGTTCGAACCCTTTGCAGTCTTCGCCCAGGAGTGCCAGGACTTTCTGAGAACATCTCAGTAAAAAGTCTCGTCGGTGAATTCTTAGAGCACTCAAGGGTCTTTATTTTCGGCGAAGCGGGCTCAGAAAATTTCAAGGTCCTCTTCGGCTCTGCCGACATGATGGAAAGAAACTTGGACCGCCGTGTTGAAGTCACAGTTCCGATTCAAGATCTATCGCTTCAAAAGGAGATCATGGATAACTTCGAAATAAGTTGGAGCGATGACCTGTACACCTGGGTACTTGGAACCGACAGGCGCTGGCGTCGACTTCAGCCAGTGAACAATATTTCAGCTCAGAGAATCTTTAAGGCTCGGGCGATTCAGCGGTCTCGGGCACTTCTCTAGAAAGAGGACCTTTTCTCCATTGGAGGCTTGCGTACGTAGTCGCGCCAATTGGGATCGGTAGCCAGAAGTTCACTAAGCGGTATGAAAGTACCGCAAGAATTGCTTCGGCGTGAGGAACTCCAAATCCCACAAGAGTTGGAATCAGCACACCTTCGATCACGCCAAGACCGGCTGGAGTTAGCGGAATCGCCGCCAAAATATTTGCCAGCCCATAGGCAACTAAAAGATCAATGGGTGAAACTATGTTTCCAAAAGCCCACAAGAACACCCAGAGACAGGCTGCATCGAACAGCCAGTTGAGTCCGGCCCAGGTAAAGGCCCACCATAAAGTCCTGCGATTGTTGATCAGCAAAGTGATGCGACTAGCAACTTTGTCCAGAAGTTGTGAAATCTTTTCCTCGTCGAGCTTCGGAACTCTTTGTGCCAGTGCGCGAAGCCATATATCTGCTTGGCCTTGGCCCTTGGTAATCAAAATTATGGTTCCAAAAAAGGCCAACATTAGGAATGCACCAGCAAGCGCAGCAAAGCCATAAGCAGGATTGAATCCTCGAAGTGGAATTGAAATCACGAGCGCTATCCAAAAGATGATGTTGAGAACTACTGCTGACCCACTACCTTGCGCTGCGAGTCCGAAGGCATTCGTTTCTCTCGGCACACCTAGTTCATTGAAAATCCGATACGACAGAGCGCCAGCTGGTGCAGTTCCTCCGGGCACAACGTGGCTAATTGCAAGGCCAGCGAGATTTACGCGAAGGGTGTTGTATCTCTTTGGGGCAAATGGGTACAGAACAGTCCGTGTTAATTCAACATACGAATAGATTGCTGCCATTTCTAAGCCAACAGCGAGCAAGACAATAAGAGGGTTCAGCGAGGACAACAGGTGAAGTGATTTACGGGCCGAGGCGAACTGGGGAAGTACCAAATACTCGAATACAAAGACCAAGCATCCTGCACTGAGAATTATCCGCAACTCTCGCGGCATCGGGGTTCGCTTCGCAGCCTTTTTCTCTGTCATGTTCGGTAGGTCTTCATAAGAATGTTTTTAAGAAGCCTTCAATAGAAGTCTAGGTCGTCGAAGTATGATTAGGAGGTGCGAACCTTGGTCGTTTTACCGACTTACAACGAGATTTTGAACATCGAGCCAATGCTTCGAGCAATCAGGGAGTCCGTGCCAAGTGAGCACATCCTGGTCGTAGATGACGGAAGTCCCGACGGAACTGCAAATCGTGCAGCAGAAATTGGCGCCGAGCTTGGTCAAATTGAAGTGTTACGACGTTCCTCAAAGAGCGGACTTGGAGGAGCGTATCGTGCGGGTTTTAAGCATGGTATCGAGCAAGGCTTCGACCACTTTGTTGAAATAGATTGTGACTTCTCACATGACCCTAAGGTTCTGCCTCAATTGCTGAGGGCAGCAGAGACCCATGATGTTGTGATCGGATCACGCTACGTAGCTGGTGGTCACATTCCTAACTG
>Ga0136641_1000796_pt1 | contig 13354 bp, 10 predicted proteins | sample EliLak1302023Y_FD_115312 | JGI IMG/M metagenome (GOLD analysis project Ga0136641, IMG submission 115312) | Freshwater microbial communities from Elizabeth Lake, Yosemite National Park, California, USA - 13020-23Y | ecosystem: Environmental > Aquatic > Freshwater > Lake ...
GCGCCCGGACGAGCCGACGAATGTGTCAATGCCTAAATCCTGTGCCCAGCGCCGCACGCCTGCGGCATCCATAGCAGCCAGTGCGGCGCTGATGGACTCGCGCCTTTGCCCATAGCGACCTGCGAAGGCGTCGGCACCTTCCGCATGGGTCAGGTTCAAGCCGCCACGCCCGGCCAGCAAAAATTTGCGTCCCACCGAGGCCATGGCATCAAACACTTGCACTTGCACGCCAGCTTGCGACAAAACCTGCGCCGCCATCAATCCCGCAGGCCCGCCGCCGATGATGGCGACCTCGCACTCCTGGACCGGAGCGAGGCTACTTTGAACAAGGCTCATGGCATCTCCTGTGGCAGCACGGGCTCAATGCAGTGGCCGGTGGCGCTTAAAAATGCAGCGCGTACCGTCTGGCCGGGATAGGCTAGCCGCACGGCTGCGCAATACGTGGCTAACTGGGAGCATAAGAGCGGATCAAGCTGCGGTTGTGCCGCGCTTTTGTGGTCCAGCACCCACCAATGGCCGGTGTCATTGCGTTGCACTAGGCGGTCTATGCGCAGCTTACGCCCGCGGTAATAAATGCTGATTTCATTGCCCTGCCACTGCAGCAGCTTTGCATCCCAGGCCCAAGCGCCCTCGCCTTGGACGATGGCTTGCGCACCTTGGGCAGCGCGCGCCATGTGCATTTCATCCAGCGCGAACTGCGTTTGCGCTAAGTGCCATGCCGTCGCGCTCCACAAGCCGCACGCGTCGTCCCGGCCTGGCGCATAGTGTTCCAGTAAGCAATGCATAGCCTGGCCGATGCGCGCATCCAGATCGGCATCTGCATCCGGCGGCACAGGTGCTGACGCAGGCTCAGCGATGCCGCGCAAGGCCATTGGCAGCAGCGGTAAATCATGTACCTGCCCATCGGCCCACCCGCTCTCAGCTGACGGGCTTGCGTCCATACCTTCGGGCAGGCGCCCCGCCTCTTGCGCATGGGCTTGCAATTGCTTCCACCAGCTGTGTGCGTTGTCGTGGTGCGGCTGCATGGACGAAAAAACCAAACCCTGTTTAGCCCGGGTGATCGCCACGTACAAGGCATTGTGTTCCTCTCGCCGACGCGCAATTTGTTCCTGCGACAACAAGTCCTCGCAGCATGGCGGTGGCTTGGACTCGCTGGCCAAAAACACAAAGCGGCGCGGAAAATCATCGCGCCCTGGCCACTGCACCAGAACGCCCATGGTGGGGGGTTTGGGGCTTTCACTGTCGCAGTCCAGCATCACTACCCAAGGCGCTTCCAGCCCTTTGGCGCCGTGCACAGTAAGCAGCTGTACCGCATCGGGCGCGGCCACCTGGGGCACGGTATAACCCCCGGCGCGCAGTGCGCGCACAAAGCCATAGGCCGTCAAAAAACGTCCGCCGTCGACCGCCAGCGCAGCGCCTAGCAGTGCCTGCAAATGCATCTGCACACTGGTCGCTTGTGCGGGGGACACGGTGGCCGTGTACGCTGCCAGCACATCGGCCTCGCGGTAAATGGCACTCAATGCATCGTGTGGGGGTAATTGCAAAAGCAGGCTTTGCCAGTGGCGCAACTTGTCCCCGACCGGTGCGAAAATCTGCGCCAGCTCTGGCGATAGTGGCGTATCACTGAGCAATGCAGCCAGCCAGCCCTGCGAGCGGTCCGCCCCACTGGAATGCAAGTGCTGCACCCATTGCACCAGCACTGCATCGTCCAGTCCAAAAAGCGGCGATTTCAAGGCTTGGGCTAGCGAGACATCATGGCGTGGCGAGACCAGTGCATCGACCAGTGCTAGCAGGTCTTGCACCACCGGCAGTTCACTCAGTTCCACTTTTTCTGCAAATTGCGCGGGAATGCGCAAAGCGTCCAGTTCCTGCCTGAACAAGGCCAGGCGTTCGCGTTTGCGGGCCAGCACCATGACATCGGCCGCTCGCCGTGGGCCCATCTCAGGGCCAGCGCCACCAGCCAAGCTGTGGGCCAGCCAGCGCGCGGCTTGCCGCGCTTCCTGCACTTTGCGCTGGTCCTCCGGGCTGTGGCGCGGCATGCACAGGGAGTCGCGCCACTGGCTGTCTTGATCCTCCTGGGGACCTGCGTCACTGGCGCGACTGTCTTTCAGTACCTGGGGCAGCTTAAGTACGCAGCCGATCGACGCAGACGCGGTAGTGTGGGCCCGAAAACCTTCAAACCCGCCGTCCACGGCCAGCGGCGTGAACACCGTGTTGACCAGTTGTACCACGCCTTGCGCATTGCGGCGGGTATGGTCGCAACTGAGGCTGTCGCCGCCCAATTGCTCAACAACAAACAGTTTGGCATCTTGAAACACTTGCGGCTCGGCACGGCGAAAGCGATAAATACTCTGCTTGGGGTCGCCGACAATAAAAATAGAAGGGGCCCGCGCAGCTCCCGCATAACTGCCAATCCAGGCCTCGAGGGTCTTCCACTGCAAGGGGTTGGTATCCTGAAATTCATCGACCAGCAAATGCCGCACTTGCGCATCCAGGCGCTCGCCAATCCATGCGCCACTGCGCGGGTCAGACAGCAAACGTTGCGCCGTCAGTTCGAGATCATTCATATCCAACCACGAACGCTCGCGCTTCAAGGCCGCATAGTCTTGCAGTAGGCCGCGCGTCAGGCGTGCCATGCGCTGCTGGTGCAGCCAGGCCCGGTGCTGCAATTGCGCACGGCGGATGTCCAGCAATAAGTCTTGTGCTGCCTGGATGTCAGACAAGCCGCTTAACTTATCGCCAAATGCTCGTGGGCCATCTACTTTGGTCAGCATAGAATCAAATATTTGGTCGATGTCAGACCTTTGCAAAGCCTCCTGCAACTGCACACCCCTGGCCGCATACGTCTTCTGACTGGCTGCGCCTAGGGCACGGGCTGCTGCGCCCAAAACCGTCTTTGCGATCTCGCCATTCAACACCTCCAAGGGCTCTTGATACGGCGCCATCCATGCAAAACGCTGGGCGACCGTTTGCACCGATGCGTCGACCACCCCTTGCGCATCGGAAAGGGCAAATTCCACGCGCTTGGCCAGCGCAGCTTCCAAGGCCTTGAGAGTCTGGTGGCGGCCATACACGGCCACCGCATCTTCATAGTCCTGCCGCGCAAGCGGGTCTTGCGCCACGCGCCGGTGAAAGCGTCGCCATAACTGGGACACCGCGCGGCTGTCATCCTCTAGCAATTCATACTGCACTGGCAGTCCCCAGCGCATGAGCTCACCCACGGGTGCGTTGCGCACCAGGGTGGCAAACCAGCCGTGGAAGGTCCGCACCTGTACTGGCCTGTCCGCTTTCAACAGCAAATGGTGCAGGCCGCGTAGTCGCGCCATCTGCTCGGCCTTGATATCCGGACCTAGGCCCCGATCGCGCAGTGCTTGTTCCAATTGCGCGTCACTGGCATGGCTGAATTCCTCCACCCAGGCATACAGGCGTTGGCGCATTTCCCCGGCGGCTTTTTTGGTAAAAGTGATGGCGAGTAATTCATGCGGCTGCGCCCCTTCAAGCAAGGCACGCAGCATGCGCGAGACCAGCATCCAGGTTTTGCCCGCTCCTGCACAGGCCTCGACCACCACGCTGCGCCGAGGGTCACAGGCGACACCATAAAACGCCGCTTGCGATACGCGTCGGCCGCTATGCGCATAGGCCGCGCCGGCGTCATCCACTCCAACCGCCTGGGCATTGAGGACTTGCTCTGTGTCTGTCATGCCACGGCCCAAAAATCCTTGCGACACAATCCGCGCACCTTACAAAAATCGCAGGTACTGCCTTCGCCCAAGGCGGGTAAAACAGCCCCGCCGGCGATGCGCTCCATATCGTCTTGGATGCCCTGTACCAACGCATCCCGGGCCTCAATCAGATTATTTTGCGCTATGGTTTTACAGCCCTCACGCTCGTGAAAACTCAGGTAAGCGCCCGCATCATCGTCCTTGCCATGCAGCGCCGCATAAAAAGCCATTTGCGTGTCTTCCAGGGGCTGCTTGACTCGTTTACGCGTGGTCTCAGGCGATTCGGTTTTGTAATCCAGTATCAGGCTGGCCCCGTCAGCACTGCGGTCTAAGCGGTCTATCCGCCCTACCAGACTTACGTGGGCCAGAGGCCGCTCCAACTGCAGCTCGGCCTGATCAAACACCATGCCAGCAGCCGCATGTTGTTGACGCCAAAGCAAATAGCCTTCGGCCATGGTGCGCCAAGCCGCCGAAAAGGGTAAAAACTCGTCCGCGTCCAAGCCCAGCGCTTGCGTGGCCGCGTCACCGGCAACTTGCAGCAGAGCACGCTGTTGGTCGGCATCGGCCTGGGGGGCGGCCTGCATCGCCAGCTCAAAATGCTCCAGAACCCGATGCAGCCATTGCCCAAAGTCGCGCTTGTCCACTTCGCTTTCCAATTCTTCGGTGCCATACAGACCCAATTGGCGCTGCGCGAAAAATCGATACGGGCAATTGCGCAAGTCTTCGTACGCGCTTTGGCTGAGTGTGGCGGGAATCAGGCCAGGCGCGCGAGGCTGCGGCGCTAGCAGCGGCCGGCTCGCAAGTTGCCGCGGGCTGCGCTGGTCCGTGCCCACGGGTAGCGGCCCACTCGCGAGCAATGCGCGCACCAAAGGGCTGGCCGAAATGCTTTCCCCGGCATCATCACTGGTGCGCCAAAAAATATCGCAATGCGGATGGTCCAAGGCGTGTAAAAACGCCTGTTCACTGGCCCGGGCCAGCGCACTGCGTTCGGGCAAACCCAGGGCCAGGCGCTGCCCCGGCGTCCACAGGCTGTTGGATTGGGGGACACGCGGTAAGCGTATGTCGTCACACCCCGCCAGCACCACCGCTGCAAACGGACGGGCCAGAATTTGGCTCATCGGCAATAGGACCACCTGCTCATGCGCCGGGTAGTCCGGGCGAAACGTACTGCCTTCCAGTAGCGCTTGCATCCAGGCACTGAAATCGGCCGCGTCCATCGCTTGGCCACCCCACAGGGTTTGCGCCTGCAAGCGTTCACGCTGCAGCGGGCTGTCCAAGCCACTTAAGGCCAGTAACTGCAGCCCTGCGGCGTCTTGGTTCAGGGTGTCCCACATACCGGCATCGTGCAAAGCTTGCTCCAACACGCCCAGCCATTGCGCCATGCTGCGGCGCCCGCTAAAAGTTTGGCCTAAGTTGTCGGCAGCGGCAACACACTGCACGATAGCGCTCGCGTCCGAACCCTTGGGGCGCTCGCCGCCGGACAGCCGCTGTGGCACTTCACGCCAATCGCGCAATTGGTAGCGCCGCAAATACGCTTCCATCGCGGCACTGAAAGGCGCCAGGGTGGGGGCCAGCTTCAGCCAGGCCAGTACCGCATCGCTGGACGCATTCCAGACACTGGCGCGCAGCAAAGCAGTCACCGCAGCCGCTGCATGGGTGGTGGAGAGCATCCAACCGGTTTCGTCGCGCACCATGGCGCCCGCTCCATCGAGCAGGGCCTGAATGCGCCTGGTTAAGGCGCGGTCAGAGCAAATCAGCGCCAGTGGGTAGCGATCCGCAGCCACATGCGCCAGCACGCTGGCCGCCACGCGCTGGGCCTCTTGCGCTGCATCAACGCAAGCGTGCAACTGCGGCGCAAGCCCCAAAGCGGTGCTTTCTGCGACGAGCGGCATGCGGTACAGACGCTCGCCCCATACACCTTGCAAGCCCTCCAGCAAAGGATCGCGCGACACGCCTTCGAGCGCCAGCACGCAATCCACACCGGCACGCGCGTGCGCGCTGTAGAGCACGTCGGTGACATAGCGAGAACTGGCGGCCCATTCCAAGGCCGCCGCCATAGCGATGGCTTCCCAACCCGCGCCTGGCCCGGACCAGCCACTCGCACACGCGTCGCGGCTAGACTGGGCCCAGGCAGCACGTTCAGCGGGCGCGCGGGCTGCTGCCAAGGGAGCGACCTCGTGCGCGGCGTTCACCATCAACGCGGCCAGCACATCGATCTGCTCCGCGCTGTAGCGCCCGCGCCAAGCCTTTAGCAGTGCCCGCGCCGTCAGGGTATCGGCGGCTTTGTCGCGGCGAATGTCGGTAGGGCCGAGCTCAAAGGGCGCTAGGCTGGCACTCCAGTTCATGGAGGTCTCAAAGCGAGGCGCGAATCCGTCGGGAAAGCGCGTCGCCCACATCAGCTGTGCTTGGCGTAAAAGTTGGGCATAGGGCAACAACACCACGGTGCGCCCAGGGTGGGCACCCAGCGCTGCGATACGTGCGGCCATGTTGTCTAGCAAGCCGGTATCGGGTGCAAACCAGCACCAGGCGGCGGGTAAATCCTGGGGCAGTGTCCGCTCGGAACCTGGCGAAACTGGGAAATTCCCCGTTGATTGGGAATTTTCTATGCCGGTCATAGCAGGCGCCCAACAAGGCGAGGGCTTGTTTCTGTCACAATCGATTTCATATACGCGGTATTCACCACTTCCTGAGGAAACTTTCATGGCCAGCGAACTCGTCAAACACATCACCGACGCCACTTTTGAGGACGAGGTCTTGCACAGCACACAGCCGATTTTGGTGGACTATTGGGCCGAATGGTGCGGCCCTTGCAAAATGATTGCACCGATTTTGGATGAAGTCTCTGTGTCTTATGAAGGCAAACTGCAAGTGGCCAAGATGAATGTGGACGAAAACCGGGAAATCCCGGCCAAATTCGGTATCCGCGGCATCCCGACCCTGATGCTGTTCAAGGACGGCAAACTAGCCGCTACCAAGGTCGGCGCCCTGAGCAAAGCCCAGTTGGTGGCCTTTATCGACGAGCAAATCTGAGCCTGGTGTTCAGCCGGAACGGCGTCGTGCGCAAAGGGCGCGCTGCCCGGCCCGACGCCCCTCAAACCGGCCTTGCGCCGGTTTTTTAATTTCGGCAATTTTTGCTGGCATAATTCCCACGGTCATGTAGCCCATACCCTTGGGCACCGATGCAACGGTGTTGAACCCCCAGGTGCTTCTTACCCCTACGCACCAGTCAGCACCCCCACTCCCCTGATTTTTTACCCACCGAATTTTCGGCTCCATCCCCTACGGGAAACATTCCATGCACTTAAACGAACTCAAGGCACTGCACGTGTCAGAAGTCCTGAAACAAGCCGAAGAGCTTGAAATCGAAAACACCGGCCGCATGCGCAAACAAGAGCTGATGTTTGCCATCATCAAAAAGCGGGCTCGCACCGGCGAGCAAATCATTGCCGATGGCGTGCTAGAAATCCTGCCCGACGGCTTTGGCTTTTTGCGCAGCCCCGATACCAGCTATACCGCCAGCACCGACGATATCTACATCAGCCCCAGCCAGGTGCGACGCTTTAATTTGCACACCGGCGACATGATCGAAGGCGAAGTGCGCACGCCCAAAGACGGCGAGCGCTACTTTGCGCTGAACAAGCTAGACAAAGTCAACGGTGGTTCGCCCGAGAGCAACAAGCACAAAGTCATGTTCGAGAACTTGACGCCGCTGTTCCCCAAAGTGCAAATGCGCCTGGAGCAGGACAACAAAAGCGACGAGAACATTACCGGCCGCATCATCGACATCATCGCGCCCATAGGCAAAGGCCAGCGCGCCTTGCTGGTCGCGCCGCCCAAAAGCGGTAAGACGGTGATGATGCAACACATTGCCCACGCGATTTCGGCCAACTACCCCGACAGCCACATGATGGTGTTGCTGGTCGATGAGCGCCCTGAAGAGGTGACCGAGATGCAGCGCACGGTGCGCGGCGAAGTGATTGCCTCCACCTTTGATGAACCCGCTTCGCGCCATGTGCATGTGGCCGAAATGGTGATAGAGCGCGCCAAGCGCCTGGTGGAATTGAAAAAAGACGTGGTAATTTTGCTGGACTCGATCACCCGCCTGGCACGCGCCTACAACAATGTGGTGCCCTCCAGCGGCAAAGTGCTCACCGGCGGTGTCGATTCCAATGCCTTGCAACGGCCCAAGCGCTTCTTAGGCGCTGCGCGCAATGTGGAAGAAGGCGGTTCGCTGACCATCATCGCCACTGCATTGGTCGATACCGGCAGCCGCATGGACGAGGTGATTTTTGAGGAATTCAAAGGCACGGGCAACTCCGAGATCCACCTGGACCGCCGCCTCTATGAAAAACGCGTGTTCCCCTCCATCCAGCTCAACCGCAGCGGCACGCGCCGCGAAGAGTTGCTGCTGGCGCCAGAGATTTTGCAGAAGACCCGCATCTTGCGCCAGTTTTTGTACAACATGGACGAGATCGAGTCCATGGAAATGGTGCTCAAGCAAATGCGCGCTACCAAAACCAATAGCGAATTCTTTGAAATGATGCGCCGGGGCGGCTAAGCCTGCCCGCTGTGTTGGTCTAGCAGGGCCTGCAAATTGGCGCGTATCTGCGCCTCAATTTGCGCCTGAAAACTGCCGAATAAAAAACCAAGTTGCGCGCGCAGTTCAAAACTGTCCGCACGCACCAGCAAGCTGCCCTTGGCACCGGTGCGGCTAAACAGGACTTCATCTTCTAAGAGCCCCGGCCTGAAGTCGCAGGTCATACCCCAATCGGCCTGTGCCTGCGCGATCCAATCCTGCGCGATCTGTCGCGCCATGGGCAAGCCCAGGGTATGCGCTTGGCGAATGAACAACTCGGGCATAAGTGGGCGCTATTCCAGTGGCACTCAGTGCAATTTGACATGCGATTCGGTGCGCCGGGTAATCGCGCGGGTCAGGGTTTCTAGCGCCACTTTGGTGATTCCATGCAAGGCCAATTCATGCATTTTGTAGAGCGAGGTGTACATCACCCGGGCAATCAAGCCATCGATGAACAAACTGCCTTGCATGATGCCGCCCATCAAACTGCCCACCGCGCTGTAATCGCCCAAGGAAACAAGCGAACCAAAGTCTCGGTAATGGTAGGGCTGCAGCGCCTGGCCGCGCATTCGGCGCACGATTTGGCGACGCAAGTGGCTGGCCTGCTGGTGGGCCGCCTGGGCGCGCGGCGGGACCATGGCGTTTTTTTCCGGCCAGGGGCAGGCGGCGCAATCGCCCATCGCAAATATACTTTCATCTAGCGTGGTTTGCAGAGTTTGCTCTACCAGCAGCTGGTGAATACGGTTGGTTTCCAAGCCATCGATGTTTTGCAAAAACTCTGGTGCTTTGATACCCGCTGCCCAGACTACCAGTTCGGCCGGTATGCGGGTGCCGTCGGCCAGCTCCACGTAGTCAGCACCCACACCTGAAACCCGCGCATTGATATGCACGACGATGCCCAAACCGTCCAACAACTCATGGGCTCCCAATGAGATACGCGGCGATAAAGCGGGTAGCACACGGTCCGCGGCCTCGATCAAATGCAGTTTGATATCGCGCTCGGGGTTAATGGTGTCCAGGCCAAAGGCCACCACTTCGCGCGTGGTGCGGTGCAGTTGCGCCACCAGCTCTACGCCAGTCGCACCCGCACCAATCACCGCCAATTGCAATTGCGAGGGACGCAAAGCATCGCTTTGGGCGTGGGCACGGATGCAGGCGTCGAGCATACGGCGATGGAAACGCTCGGCGTCCGCCAGTGTTTCCAATTTAAGCGCATGCTCTTCCACACCTGGCGTACCGAAGTCATTGCTGCGGCTGCCCACCGCAATCACCAAGGTGTCATAGGGGATGCTGTGTTGATGCGTGACCAACACGCCGTCTTCATCGACAAAAGGCGCTACGTGTACCAGACGCTGGGCCCTATCGAGTCCATTCATCTCGCCCAGGCGGTATTTAAAATGGTGCCAATGCGCTTGCGCTAGGTAGTTCAGCTCGTGGCGCCCCACATCCATGCTGCCTGCGGCGATTTCATGCAGCTTGGGCTTCCATACATGGGTGCGGGCTTTTTCGATCAGCGTGACATCAGCCAGGCCTTTGCGAACCAGTGCATCACCCAAACTGGTGGCAAGTTCCAGTCCCGCTGCGCCTCCACCGACGATGACAATACGATGGGGCTTGGAATTAGGCTTGGAACTCATGGGGGCATTTTATAAGCCAAGTGCGTGGCGCCAGCATTACCTAGCCCAAGTCGGTGGCCACGCGGGGGACAGCCAGCGTGGACTGCGAGGCTGATAATCCAGCGCACAGCAACACCTATTTCGGAGACAAGCACCAGTCCATTTGCTTGCGCCCTGCTATGTCCACTTCATCACTATCGCCTGATTCCCGCACCCGTACCGTGATCGTGGTGGGCGCTGGCTTTGCCGGCGTGGGCGCGGCAATTGCCCTGCGCAAAGCAGGCATCGATTTTTTGATGCTCGAAAAAGCGTCCGAGCCGGCTGGTGTATGGCGCGACAACACCTACCCGGACTGCGCTTGCGATATCCCCTCCAGCTTTTACTCTTACTCCTTTGCGCCCAATCCGCGCTGGAGCCGCATGTTTGCGCGGCAAGTGGAAATCAAAAATTATTGTTGCAGCACAGTCACCAGCTTTGGCCTCTCGCCCCACTTGCGCTTGAACTGTGAGATGCAAAAGGCAAGCTGGATTGAAGCGGAAAAGTTGTGGCAATTGGACACTTCGCTAGGCCTGCTGCGTGCACGCTTTGTGGTGATGGCCTGCGGGCCTATGCATGTACCGGTGACGCCTGGCATACCCGGCCTGGAGAGCTTCGCCGGAACGCACTTTCACTCCTCGCGGTGGCGACACGATGTGGACTTGACAGGCAAGCGCGTAGCGGTGGTGGGTTCGGGTGCGTCAGCGATTCAGTTTGTGCCCGCGATTGCATCCCAAGTGACGCAACTAACGCTTTTTCAGCGCACCGCGCCTTGGGTGCTGGCGAAGATGGATTTCCACATTTCTGAAAAATGGCAAACCCGGTTCGCGCGCTTTCCCTGGCTGCAAAACTTGCTGCGCCGCGCCTTGTACCTGCAGTTTGAACTGCTCAATTACAGCCTGAAATTCCCGCGCGCGATTGCCCGCTTGCAAGCGGCCGGCTTGAAAAACATTGCACGCGGCATCAAAGATCCGGTCTTGCGGCAGAAGGTGACGCCCAATTTCTCGCTGGGCTGCAAGCGCATTTTGCAATCCAACAACTGGTATAAAACGTTGGCACAGCCGCAGGTGCAGGTTTTTTCCGGGATCGCGCGTATCGAAGGCACCAGCCTGCTGTCCACCAGTGGCGAACGCTGCGAGGCCGACGTCATCATCTGGGGCACCGGCTTCGAAGTCGCAGAGCCACCGGTGGCACAGGCGATTTTTGGCCAATCGGGACAAGCACTGTCCGCCCATTGGAAAGGCTCTGCCAGCGCCTACCTGGGCACCATGCTGCAAGACTGTCCGAATCTGTTCATGATGTGCGGCCCCAATTTGTATGCTTTTTCATCGGCCTTCGTGATGATCGAGGCGCAGGTGAAATTTATCTTGGCGGCCATCCGAAGCACCGGCGCCAAACCACAGGCCAGCATCACCGTGGCACCGAGCGCGCACCAGGGCTACAACCAGGCGGTGCAAGTGGCACTCAAGAAAACCGTTTGGAACAGCGGCTGCAGCAGCTACTTTATCGACCGCAACGGCAATAACAGCACCAACTGGCCCTGGACCACTTGGTATATGCGCTGGCGCTTGGCGCGTCTGCGGCCCGGCGACTTCACTTCCGGATAAGTGCTTGCCTGGCTCTTAGGATTTGCTGGATTTTTTTTGCATAAAGCTGGCGATACGCGCATGCACATCCGGGCCAACCCCCTCGTGGCGATACACCTCATGCGCCAGGCCCGCATTTAGAGACAAACCGTCCGTTTGCACAAGCAATTTTTTGTTAGCCCGATGGCTGAACCAGCTATTGGCCAACACTTGCTGCGCGTAAGCATCCACCGCGTCAAAAAAATCCTCATCGGCAAAGCAGCGGTTCACCAAACCCAAGCTGAGTGCCTCCTGCGCACCCACGGTGCGGCAGCTCAGCATCATTTCCATCGCATGGCTTTGGCCGACGCGGCGCGGCAGGCGCTGGCTCATGCCCCACAAAGGCGTCAAAGCCCATTTGGCATGGGTATCCGCAAATTTGGCATTAGCGCTGGCCACAATCACATCGCCCGCCAGAGCCAGTTCCAAACCGCCGGTATAGCAATGCCCGTGCACCGCGCAAATCACTGGCTGGGGCAAGTTCGCCAGACGCTCTATCACCTGCGACTGAAAATGCGCCCGCGGCAACTGCTCGCCCTTGGCCAGATCGCCCAGGTCATGGCCAGCGGAAAAGCAGCTTCCCGCGCCGTGCAAAAGCACCAGGCCCACGGTGTCGGTCTGGCGCTCTAGTTCGGCCAGGTGCGCGTCCAGCGCTTCAAACACCTCGACGTTCAAGCTGTTGAGCTTGTCCGGGCGGTTGATCGTGAGAACGGCCAGGCCTTGGTTATCGCTGCGTAATACGGTTGAATTCATCGCTAGGATTTCCTTGTAGCGCCTGCAGCGTCGATATCAAAACAATAGGCCAGAGCAAGCATGCAAGCTCAATGGCCATAAGCACGTTGGACTCAAGCGCGAGGCAGCATCCTAGCGCGCAAATATCCCGGGGTGCGGCACGGCGACCGCAATCACCAGTTAAACTTAGTGCTACATTTTGGACTTGGCCAGAAATTTACAGGGCAAACCATGCACACATCCACACTGCGCGCCGCTGGGGGTTCCATCGCTGTGACCATTCCACAGTCCTTGGCCAAGACCACTGGCCTACAAGCCGGAGACAAAGTTTCTTTTGAGGCCGACGCCGGGCGCTTGATCATTTCGCCAGTCCATCGGCGCAATTACAGCTTGCAAGAACTGCTGGCAATGCAAGGCGACGAGCCATTGCTGATCGACCAAGATTGGGACCATATGCCCGCCGTTGGCCAGGAAGTTCCTCTTTGAGCCGCAAAGTTTGGCAGCGCGGCGACATCGTAGTCGCCACTTTCGACCCCACTTTGGGCCGGGAGCAACAAGGCCGTCGGCCCAGCATAGTGGTGACGCATGCCGACCTGAACCGGCTGGGCATGATTGGCGTTTGCCCCATTACACAGGGCGGCGTGGGTGCACGCAACGCGGGTCTGTCGGTCAGTTTGATGGGTACCGGCACCCAAACCCAAGGCGTGGTCTTGGTTCACCAATTTAGGATGATTGACCCCTCGCAACGCGGTTTGACCCTCATTGAGCAAGCGCCGGACGATTTGGTGGAAGAAGTGCGGGCCCGCGTCGCAGCGATGCTGGACTAGAGCGGTGAAGTGGGCATATTGAACTACAAAATTCTGACTACCCTAACTTTCGCAGTGCACCCAGCGAATGCAGTTAGCAAGATTGAACGTGCAGTTGCCAATCCATCATTGGAAATTCTTTTGCGTCTGGCCAACCATCTCGAAACTGGGGTCGCCGAATTGCTGAAGTCTGCTTGAGCGCAGCAACTTTTTTCAAGGGAAGTAAATTAGGGGTCACGCC
>Ga0136641_1000797_pt1 | contig 13347 bp, 11 predicted proteins | sample EliLak1302023Y_FD_115312 | JGI IMG/M metagenome (GOLD analysis project Ga0136641, IMG submission 115312) | Freshwater microbial communities from Elizabeth Lake, Yosemite National Park, California, USA - 13020-23Y | ecosystem: Environmental > Aquatic > Freshwater > Lake ...
AAAAATTCTAGAATCATTTAACTTTAGAGGTTCAATTAACTATTTTTATTTGATTTGCTTTGGAGTGACTTTAATCGCACTCTTTTTTTTTCTAGGTCAAAGGCCTGACTCAATGAATGAAGACCTTAGAAAACAGATAAATGCCCCCCATACTGATCAAAAAGCAGTTTTTCTCCCTAGTGTTGTGTTTGACAAAGGATTGTCATCGACAGCAAAAATGAACAAAATCAGTTTATCAACAGAGTGTGATTGGGATACTCGTTCAATTGAAAAGATTGCTACCAAGCCAATGAAGCCCGGCAACTACGTTTACTTAGTAGCAAGTGAGTCGGCATCGGTTTGTGTCATGGACCATTCCAATGCAATCAAAGTATTAAGCTTTAAACCTATGGAGGCGAAGACTGTGCATGGTCTCCCTCCATTTAAGATTTTTAGCCATGAATTCCCTAAATTGAAGTTGTACTACCAAGGCAACCTTATACGAATCCCTGAACCATTTCCAGAGCAAATTATTTTGAATGAGAAGTCATGATTGATATCGAGGAAGTTAATTCAAATACTGATGCCGTCGATTGCTTGTTCATAGGATATGGCGTTACCTTTGAAGGTTCTATTTCTGCAAAAGGCACGGCCTCGATTAATGGTTCTGTCACTGGTGAGATTACTGTGGGGCGTCTTGATGTAGGCAAAGGCGGAATGGTCAAAGGTGTAATTCGCACAAAAGAAATCAGTGTCCAAGGTGACATTTATCAAGATGTCCTCTGTACTGATCTTGTCTTTGTTCATTCAACTGGGCTGATTGATGGCAAGCTTCAGTATGGGGAATTGGAAATTCAAAAGGGCGGACGAGTAGCTGGGGCAATGGTTCAAAAGAAATAATTCGGTTGATCTGAATTTATGAGCTTCAAAAAAATCTAAGTATTTAAAATCATTATTTTTCCAACTCAAAATTTTTGGCACTGCAAGCCAACTTTGTTTTGGGACGTTAAGAGGAGGGTGCCAGCAGCAAAAACTAGGTTTTCAAATCGTCAGTTGCAATATGCAACTTCCCATAATGCGAGAAGCCTACAAAGTATTCGTGTAATAACCGTGTAATTGATACTTTAGGGTAAATATTGTCTATAAATCGTTGATTTATATGGGTTTTTTAGGGGTATTTTTTAGTAAGGAACTGTTTCTGCGGAGTTAACAGTCCGGCGCTCTACCGACTGAGCTATCGAGGAATGTATTCGGTTTTATCAAGCAGTAAACATGCTTGATTGATGTCAGAGATAGAGTTGGGCCTCGAAAATCACTACACCCAAACATTCTAACAAATAATTTATGCTGTCTCGAGCCATCTCATGTTTTGAGGGGTGTCTATACAAAAAATATGGAGAAATGCTGTTTAAGCTTGCGAATATTTACTATGATGAAAACGACTCTCACTTAAACATCATCACTTTCTCTTGTAAGGAGTTGGGCGTTTTGGGAAAGAACGTGCACACCCGTGTCTTGATACATGGCAGGTACATACATTTGTCGAAGCTGATTCTGCTCGTTTAAATTAATAGTACTTTGCTATCGGTTTCTTGCGAAATTCATTCTTTTAATAATTTATTAAAGTTTTGTTAATCTGTGCCGATTAAGACGATGAGCAAAATGGTTGATACATCTCATATGGAGTGCAGTTGTGCCGCAGATACTTGGTAATCCTCATTTATACCCCGCATCAGCTAAGCCTGATGCTGGTGAGGCTTTGCCTAAGGCAAATCAAAAAAACACCAAACCCGAAAAAATAACCCCAGTCAAAAGCCCTGAAGCTCCTAAGCTCATTATTCCTGATACATCTGATTTGCATTACTCGGTGGATTCAACTGCTGGTTCGCTGGTTGTCAAAATTACGAGTAAATCTTCTGGCGAGGTCATACGAACATTAGATTTCAAAGGTTTTTCTCCAGATGTTCATTTGATGTCAAAATGGGCAGGGCATTTGGTAGATCGAAAAACCTGATTCCATTTTGAAAAAACGCAAAAGTTCAATATGAATTGTGGATTTTTCATAGTCAATAAATTATTCCAGCACTGCATTAATAACCAAGGTCTTAACCCTGAAGCAGCTTGATCACTGACTTTTGGCTAATGGTGTTGGCTTGCGCCAGCACCGCAGTTGCGGCTTGCTGCTTGATTTGGAATTTAGCCATGTCAGTTGAAGCGGCGGCATAGTCTGCGTCTGCAATCTGACTGCGCGATGCAGACAGGTTCATCGAAAAATTGGTCAAGTTGTTGATCACATGATCAAGTCTGTTCATCACAGCACCCAGGCTGGCGCGTGTTTGATTGATTTTGTCTGCAACCAAATCCAACTTTTTCAACACCTCTTGGGCCGCAGACCTTGAGCCAATGAAATTGCGTGTTAAGGGCTTGCCTTGTATTTGGGGCCCACCAGGCTGTGCTGAGGGAATTTCCGCACCATAGGCTAACGGGTCCATGTCTGCGTCCCAAGTGATATCTCCGGTAATAGGACCCGCTTTGCCAAAGTCAGCCAAATCAATGGTAATTTTGTTTCCTTCATTGGCACCTATTTGGAAGGTCATGCGACCTGTGCGTGGAGGAGAAATTTTACTGGTGGCTTCGTTGACCAAACCACCGAAAGTGCCTTCATAGAATCCTAAATGACTGAAGTTGCTTTTGGCGTTGAGATTATCTGTGGACGAAGTGGCAACTTGATTGCCTGTGATCTCACTAGCGGATATGGTGTTGGCTGTATTACTGGTGCTTACGGATGTCAATTGAAATGGTGTTCCAGCAACAGTTGAATTGATACTCAGCTTACTGCCTTGTCTGACAACTTCAACATTTTTTAGTGCGCCTGAATTGATTTGGTCATTGATTGCCGTTTCTAAAGCTGTCGCTAACAATGTTGCATTTCTATCAGTCGGCGCTGAGGTAATGTTGAGTCCATTGATAGTGACTGAGGCAGTGTCAGCTATAGCCGAGTTACTGTAAGTGACTTTATTTTTAAAGTTTTGTATATCTGTAGCGGATATGGATAAATCTAAATTTCCTCCAAACCCTGTTCCGCCATACTCCACGACATATTTATACATCGTACCGGTTGTCGGTGCATCAACCCAATATTGGGTGCTTGCGATATAAGCGTAATCTTCATTGCCGCCGGAGTTATTTGGTTCACCAGTCTGCCAGTTGTTGTATTGAGAATTGATTGCAACGCCGGTTGTACCTTGCCCTTGAAAAAACATCGTTCCCGCTTCTGGACCTGTCATCCAGGCCCAGTTACCTTCGCCTAGTCCACCCATAGATACATCTTGATAACTCGCGCCGATCCATCCCCTGATACCGCCTAATTTTTGACTGATTAAACTTTGTTCACTCGCACTTGTGACTGTTGCCAGGTAGCCAGATAAGCCAAACATCGTTCGACTTTGAGCCAATGTTTTGGCTTGTGCCCATGTAATAAGAGAGGAGGACGTGATTACCTCGTAATAATGATTGTTAACAGGGTTGTAGTTTTGTGTGTCGGGATTGATAAAGTTAAATCGCAAGGGTGACCCATTAAGGCCATTGAACGTTGTATCCACGTAGCCTAAGACATCGGCGGTAGTTCCTTTACCTTTGTAAAGAATACCGTTCACATAGGACAAGGCGTCTTGAGTGGTTGACGGCGTCGAGTCCGTTGACATGACCAAGCTTTCGGTGCTGGTCCCTCCATCGGCTATTTGTATATAAGTGGAAGTCTGTGTGACTGTCAGTTCCTGGGGGGTACTTGCAATATCGATTTGTGCAATCTGTGCAACCGCTCCAGTAAGTTGGGTGCTTGAATTGACCTTGCCCACCACGTTGGATGCAGATTCTATGTTGATGGCTTTTTCTGACTGCAAAGATACTGACGCGTAGACTGTGGCTGCGCCAGTGGAATTGATACTGCCACCAGCAATTGCAGTGATGCCGTCGGGCGTATGAGAGGCTGTGCCACTGCCCAAACCGAAACTGCCTGCATTTACCTTGTTGCTGTCAAACCAAACGGATACGTTGCGTCCGTCCAAGGCTTTGAGCGTGACACCGTCATTGCCATTATCCACCGCATCCACACCTGTCAAACCTGCATAGGTCTGTATCGCTTCTACTACCGCTTTGCGACGATCGGATTCGGTTTGGTTTGATGACATACGAATAGAAATATTCTTGCCATTGACATAGAGCGACTGCATGCTATTTGGCGCAGCAGCCAAGGTTTTTGCGTTTGGCAGGGACACATCGGTGACGTTGCCTTTGATTTGCACTGGTACAGGCACCGCTGTCACTCCAGTCTTGGCGGTGCTGGCGTTGATGGCGGCCGCTGTAGCGATGGCACTGGCTTGTGCTTTGCTGGTGAAGCTCTGTGTCACTGACAAGGTGTCATCTGTGGGTAAAGCGGCGCGAATGGTCACACCGTTGATTAGCAATTCATTGCTGCCCAAGCTGACCACGTCATCCGCGGTGTTGGCTTGCGCACGAGCTTGGGTAGTGATGGTACTCAGCGTTTTGCTGTTATAGCTGACTACCTCCAATCCTGCGCGGTGTATGTCACCGTTGGGAGATGTGGTGATATTGATGGGTGTCTCTGTTGCACTCTCTAAAGAGAAGGTGCCTGTTTGCACACCTTGCTTTAATCCTGTGAGGCGAGAGAAGTCTGTGTTGGTGCTTGTCGTATTGAAGATCACTTCAATATTGCGACCATCATTGGCCACCAGTGTGATGCCTTTGTTGTTGTTGAAAGAATCTATAGCGTGTACACCGGTTTGTGCTGAGATGAAATTAATCGCTTGGACTGCTGCGATTCGTGATTCTTGTGGGTTATTCAGTACCGTTTTGATCATTGGCGTCGTAAAGCCGTTGATATTCAAGCTACCTTTGGCCACGCCGCTACCACCCATGGCCGCGCCAGTCATGACGCAGGGGTTGACGGTGGCATGCACGCCTGTGGCAAAGGTTTGCTCGTTGATGGCGGCTGCTTTGGCTATGGCACTTGCTATTTGGTTGCCGCTTTGTGGTGAAACAGTATCCGCAAGCAGCGAAGCGGCACCGATGGAAATGCCGTTGATGATCACATCGTTGGCGTACATCGGATCCAAGCCAGACAAGCCGCGCGATACCTTCAAGCCCACTACATCGCCCGAGGCAAACGCGGCGGTGGAGCCATCGCTGGCGAATTGACTTAGCAATACATTGCCACCTGACAAAATATCGACTCCAGCACCAACCAACGCGGTTTTGTCGATGGTGACCGCTCCATCTGTAATCTGAACAGCGTTGTTGGTATTCAAATTTATTATTTGCCCGTCATCTAATGTGAAGGTAGCAGTGGTCACGGTAGAGGGCCCACCTGCCACAATGTTCAAAGTCCCTGACTTTGTAAAAGAACCTGTGCCGTCAAAGACAATGCCACCACCTGCAGCACCTTGCTTGTTGTCGGGTGTGTATACAGCGGGTACGACAGCACTTTGGCCACCCGTGACTGTGGTGCCAGCTGAGACAGTGATGTCAGTAACATTTGCGAAAGTCGTAGTGCTGGTAAAAGTCACACTGTTAACAGAAACCTTGCCCGCACTAAAGGATTGCAAAAAACCGCTGTAGGTTCCTTTGGTGCTTGCACCTTCAGCCGAGCCATCAGCAATATGGGCAAATGCAGCAGCCACTTCTGAGCTGCTGTTGGAAACCGTAGCGGTGTAAGTCAATCCAGCCACTGTGATGGTTTGACCTTTGCTCATTGCCGGAAAAGTCAACACTGATTCTTCTGTGACACCGGTCACCAAGCCTGAAGCCCCGCCGGTTCGGATGGAGGAAGAAGATGAACTTGGCTTGGCTGCAGTGAACTGAATGGAATTCCCCAAGGAAGGCTCTGAGGTCGTTTTGTAAACCGGCTTGATCCCCACGCGCTCACCTGTTTTGCCGTTTAACACTGGAAAACCATTCCACTCTGTGGTGTCAGCAATTTGAACAATTTGTTTTTTAAGTTGTTGGAATTCAAGGTCCAAGTAACCGCGTTGCTCATTGCTATGGGTGTCGTTAGCGGCTTGTACAGCTAACTCCCGCATGCGATGAAGCATGTCGGAGATTTCATTGGTCGCGCCCTCAGCGGTTTGAATCACGTTGATGGCGTCCCCAGCGTTGCGCACTGCCTGATTCACGCTGTGAATTTGGGGTGTCATGCGAGAAGTAATTGACAAGCCAGCGGCATCATCGCGAGACGAGTTGATGCGCGTGCCGCTTGACAATTGCTGCATAGACACTTGCTGACTGCGCTCAGTCGATTTGAGCGCAGTTTGCGAGAACAATGCATGAACGTTGGTATTGATGGTTGCCATGTCAAAAAAATGGTGAACTGGCCCATCAAAGCAAATATTGTTCCAGCTTAATGGTTGTTATTGTGTAATAAGTTATTCAAATAACATATATTTTAAAAAAGAAATGATTGGTATATGGCTTTGACGCCAATGAGTGTTCAGCAGCTAATTTCTCTTAGGAAGTCTTTTTGGTGGGTTGTTCAGCATAGATTTCTCCACCAATCTTTAATGCACTGTGCACACGCTTTGAATGGATCAAGGGGTAAAACATTTGGCAGTACCACTTCTCTTGACCAAAAAGTTTGTCGTCGATGAGACCGACTTGTTTGGGGTATTGGCGAGTGATCTTTGCCGTAGAGAAAATCATGTCCCAAATAAAAAACATATTTCCAAAATTTCCTTTGTAGTGTCCAATACCGTCATCGTTGGTAATGGCATGATGTGCCCAGTGGGTCGCTGGTGTTGATATCAGGCGTTCAAGTACCCACATCAGCGGCCGCAGCGCTCGGATGCGATAAAGCGGTTCATCCCAACGCCAGGCACAATGTGCGCCCACGATGATCAACAGTTTTGTCACGATGTACAGTGCGTAGACAATGCCGCCCACACCAAGGTATAGCAACGCACCAGCAAACCATAAGCCGGGCATCATCAGGTAATAAAAAAAATTATTTCTAAATGTCATGCGAATACTCATGTACTCTGCCGAGTGATGTGCTCTGTGTAGTGGCCAAAACCATGGCGTATGAGAAAGACGATGCCAAACATATTGAGTGAAATCATCAGCCAAAATCAATATGCCAACCATGGCCCACCAAGGCCAGTCAGCCAGTAAATTTTTATACTCGGGCGCCAACCAGTTTCCCAATTTATTCGTAGTCAGTATGGCCAATGGTTGAGTGATGGCTAATAAACTGATGAACATGAATAGTTCAAGTTTTGTATCGTTGGAGCTTGCGTTGACTGTTTGCTTGTATCGCTTTGTGATGAACTCCATCATGGCAAAGCCTAAAATTAAGCAAATAACCAATATGTTTTGAATTTGATTGGGATTCATGATTCTTGATCCTTCTTCATTGAAAATTTATTATTAAGTATCAGTTTATTATATTAAAATGAACTATAAATACAAATTATTTATTTGTTTCAAAAAGTCGTCAGTCTTTCTTGAGTCATCATTTGAGGCATGTTTTTCAGATTTAGGGTGTCCCTTTAAAACCAAGACATTCCAATTATTTTTGGATAACTTATCTGGGTCAGCACGTAGACTCAGGGTCAATCCAAGTTTAAAGTGCGTTCTGTAACAGGGAAAAATCTATGCATAAATATTTTGCCAGTGCCATGCGTTCATTCTTGACCAGTTTGGTATGGGTGACTTGTGCTTCTACGCATGCATTTGAGATTTCCACTGGTGAGAATGTGCAATGCGCTGTCAATTTGAATGGCAAGTCTGGGTTCGCCACAGAAATTTGGAACAGGTATACCGATATCAACAACCGCCATCCCGAGTTAGGCAGAGCCGTGGCTGTGATGCGTTTAGACGACGATGGTTGGCCAACCATCATCTTTGATGGTCAGGCACATGAAAAATCCATCAAAGGATCACAAACTATTTGGGATTTTGTTTACTTCCACGAATGTGCACACGCACAAAATCCCGCATTGAGTGAAGTGGGGGCTAATTGCTCAGCTTATCTAGAGATGGGAAAGCGCGGCTTAATGAATTACAACCGCATGAAGCAACTGGAGACCATGCATTTCAACATGATGGGAATCTTGCCTATTGAATACGCTGGTTCAGGTGCGCAGTTTTGGCACCAAACACTGCAGTGTGTGAAAGAGTCTCGTTAATCCCCCATTGCGCAGCTAAAGCAAGAGCCATCGCTTTTACACAAATTCAGCGAATTTGGCCTCTTGCGCGAAGGCCATCACCCAACTTTGTAATGTTTGATTCACCTAGTGCTAGCGCCTCTTCACTGGTGTGCACTGAGTAGTAACCCAGTACCAAATCATGCGGATGTTTTTTGGCAGAGCCTAATAAAAAACCACAATCCCCTTGTGCCTTGAAATGGATGGCTTCTTCGCCTTCGGAAAAAACAACCATTTCGCGCTGCAAGCGGTGATCGCTAACCAGTAGTTGGCCGGTTTGGGAAAACGCCCATGCCAGCATGTGTCCCTCAGGCGGCTGGTAATCAAAGGATTCACCATCCTTGAGTTCTATCCAGAGGTAGTTGGCATCAAAAGGTGTGTGTATGCGGCTGCGCAATTCTCCATAACTTCCCAAAATCAGGGTCACAGGACCCTCTTGCGGCACGTCTTGAGGGTCCATAAACATGGTGGAGGAGGGGCCGTTTTCATGGGAGGCGGGTAAGGCAAACCATATTTGAAAACCTTGCATGATGTCTTTGGCCGCTGCAGTCAACGGGTTGGCTTTGTGCCAAATACCACCGCCTGCAATCAGCCATTCAATGCCCTTGGGGGACACTTCGTCAACTTGACCGGTTGAGACTTCGTGGCGAATGCCGAATGTCAGCGGAAAGGTCAGGGTGGCAATGCCGGAATGTGGATGAAAACCAAACTCAGGCCCGCCTCCGGCTGGCGCCTCTATGTAATCCAGAAACACAAAAGGTTTCAATAATTGACCCAGATCCCCGGGGCTCATCAAGCGGGTGATGGGACCGTGTACACGACCACGGGTGGAGTGAATGACAGTTCTGCTGCTTGTCATGTGAGACGCTTTCTGCACTGGATACATACCGAGGGTGTCATGCCATGCTTTGGCGCAATTGTGCAACGGCTTGCGCCACATTGTCAGATCCTGTGATGGCCCTTACACATGCAGCCGAGCCCACACCGGTTTGCATGACGGCAGGCAATGAATTCAAATCTATGCCGCCAATGGCTACCAACGATTTACCCTGCATAAGGCGTGCATACATCGCAAGCCGCCCCAATCCTTGTGGCGCTGTGGCCATGCGTTTCAAGGTAGTGGGAAATACCGCTCCCAAAGCCAAGTAGCTGGGTTGTACTTGGTTTGCCCTGAGCATTTCTGCATAGCCGTGTGAACTTAATCCAAGTCGCAAGCCGCCGGCGCGAATAGTTTGTAAGGGTGCTTCTGACATATCCTCCTGACCCAGGTGCACGCCATAAGCACCTGTGTCTATCGCTTGCCGCCAATGGTCATTAATGAACAGCAGTGTGTGACTTCCTTGAACCGCTTGAACCGCTGACTTGACTTGTTGTTCGATGGCCTTGCTATCGTCAGATTTGAAGCGTAACTGCACGGTGGGTACCTCGAGTTGCACCATGCGCGCCACCCAATCCGCATCAGGCAACACCGCATACAAGCCTAGTTTAGGCGGACAAGGAGCAAACGCAGTCGATGCATCAGGCGCAGGCACTGCATAGTCCTGCGGGTCACAGGGCCAATGAGATACATCAAAGGCTCCCTCTCTTTGCGTTTGTAATTGCCACGCAGCAGCAATGCATTGCGCGTCATGCGGTACAAAACCCAATAGCCGCGCGCCCAGCCAGGCAGCAGCGAATGTGGGCGGCACTTGAGCAGGTATTTCACGCATCAGTATGTCAAGCGAGGCTGAATCGCCAGCCAGCAGTTGGCTGTGTAATCGCGCAATGTCAGTGGCAACAGCTTTGATATCCATGTGCTTGTCTTTCAGTTGTGATGCCAGAAGGGAGTGCCTATCAATGGTGTGCTGGCTTGCGCTGTTTCTTGTGGTTGCATAACGCCGCCTAAGAAAGCGTCCCTACCGGCTTGAACCGCCAGTGCAAATCCACGCGCCATGTCGACTGGATGGCGTGCAAGCGCTACCGCCGTGTTCAGTAATACCGCGTCATAGCCCCATTCCATGACTTGGCAGGCATGTGATGGCAGTCCAAGACCTGCATCAACTATCAAAGGCACACTCAAACGTTCACGCAACATACGCATGGCATAAGGATTGATCGGCCCTTTACCTGTGCCAATGGGCGCGGCCCACGGCATGACGGCTTGACACCCTACATCCACCAGCCGCTGGCACAACACCAAGTCTTCGGTGCAATAAGGCAGCACTTTGAAACCTGCTTTGATAAGTTGTTGCGCCGCTGACGGTAGGTTCACCGTGTCCGGTTGCAAGCTGTAATCGTCGCCTATCAATTCCAGTTTCAGCCAATCAGTTTCAAACAACTCGCGTGCCATTTCCGCGGTAGTGATGACCTCTTGAATACTGTGGCAACCAGCGGTGTTAGGCAACACCGGCACTTTCATATCCCGCAATAAATTCCAAAAAGCAGGGGAAGTGTCTGCGTGTGCAGTTTGACGCCGCAGCGATGCGGTCAACATGGCGGGCTGAGCCACTGCAACCGCATCAGCCAGCACTTGGGGTGACGGATAGCGCGAGGTTCCTAATAATAGGCGGCTATGGAATGAAGCGCCGTACAAAATCAGCGGGTCTGTGTGTGTACTCAATTCATCCTCCTGTGACCGGCACGATCAATTCAATCTTGTCACCCGCCTGCAATGCGTAGCTGGTGTAGTTTTTTTTCGGCACAAAATGCAAATTGACAGCAGCTGCAAAAGGCGGCTTGATGTCAACGGCATCAATAGCATCAGATAAATAAGCTGGCATTGTCAATTCTGTAGCAACTTGGTTCACCCAAATTTGAATGCGATGGTTGGTCATCTCAGTGGTCATTTGTCAATTCGAATCGATCAGCCAACGAGGCATCGCCTTGTATCAAACCTATGACGGCATCTAATATGGCTGGCGCAATCAAAAAACCGTGGCGGTATAAGCCGTTGATTTGCAAGCAGCGGTCCGCGATGCGACGAATACTTGGCAGGTTATTTTTCAGCGCAGGGCGAAGTTGTGTGTTGATTTCCAGAATGCGGGCTTCGGCAAAACCGCTGTGCAGACTGTAAGCCGCACTCAAGAGCTCCAAGGTAGAGCGTACGCTGGCTTCAGATGTATCGTCACTTTCAATCTCAGTGGCACCGATCACATACACCTGATCCTGCTTAGGTGCGATGTAAAGCGGATACCGTGGATGTACCAAACGTACAGGTCTCGTGATATGAACATCTGGCGCGTGCAGGCGTATGACTTCGCCGCGTACACCGCGTAGACCATGCCAATCGTTTCTTGCGCCTGTCCCACGACAATCAAACACCCAGTCTGCGCCCTGGCGATGTAAAGCACCTACGTCATCCAATGTCTTGGCGCTGTGCCAATGGATATCAACCATTTTTGCTTGCAGGGCTTTCATCAGCGCGTGGAGCAACTGGCGGTTATCCAATTGTCCTTCGCCAGGTAAAAATAATCCTTGTTGAAATTTGCTTGACAGTTCAGGCTCCAACGCTTGCAGAGTGTCTGATTGAAAGTTCTGCGGTTTGCATTCCGATGGTAGTCTGTTGCTGTTGAATTCCAATTTATCAACCAGCATCCGAGCCTGTAATGCATCTTGCATGTGCCACAGTATCAAGGTACCGAGTTGCTGGAAAAATACCGGGTCGGGTAGCTGTTTAATCAATACAGGCCAACGCTGCAGGCTGTATTGACCCATATCGACCACCGGCCATTCGGTGATGGCTGATTCGGCCAATGGGGCCAGCATGGAAGCAGCCACGCGGGCTGCCGCACCTAAGCCATCCTCGCCAGAGGCCTCGTATATGCTGACCCGATGTCCCACCATGGCCAATCCATGCGCTAGCAATCGACCCATCAATCCGGCACCCAGCACCGCGCAGTTGAGGTGTTTACTCACTGGTTTATCCTTTGATGCCAGCAAGCACAGCGCGGCTTTGTTGATAATGCAGCCCATGCAATACATTTCTCCGACTGGTCAATACGCGCGTGTCTTGAGTATCGCTGGTTCCGACAGTGGCGGCGGCGCCGGTATTCAGGCCGATTTGAAAACTTTTTCCGCTTTGGGTTGTTACGGTATGACAGCGATTACCGCATTGACCGCGCAAAACACCTTGGGCGTGCAAGCAATTCACGGCGTACCTGCGGCATTTTTGAAAGTCCAAATGCAGTCGGTGCTGGACGATATCGGCGTGGATGCGGTCAAGATTGGCATGTTGCATTCGCCCGAAGTGGTTGCAGTCGTTGCCTGGGCTATTGATCATTACGGATTGACAAATGTGATTCTCGATCCGGTGATGGTGGCCACCAGTGGTGACCGTTTGATCGCCGAAGAAACTGTTTCTGTGTTGGTGAAAGAATTGTTTCCACGCGTGCAATTGGTCACGCCCAATTTGGATGAGGCCGGTTTGTTGTTGAACCATGCATTGACCACCGTTGACGAACTGCCTAGTGCGGCGCAAGCTTTGCTCGACTTGGGTGCCAAGGCCGTTTTGCTCAAAGGCGGGCATTTGTCTGGCGATGTGTTGTGCGATGTATTGCAAATGTCTGGCGGTGATGCTGTGTTGTTTGATGCGACCCGCATTCACAGCCGCAACGTACACGGCACCGGCTGCACCTTGTCCTCTGCGATTGCCGCGTATCTGGCGTTGGGCAAAAATATGGCTGAAGCGGTGGCTGCGGCGCGCGCCTTCATTCGTCACGCAATCGCCGAAGGAGCCAGCGTCAAAACAGGCGAAGGTCACGGGCCTTTGAACCATGGTTTTGCGCCGCAAGTTATGCATGTGAAACCGCTGTCAAAGCCGGTCGAGTGATCCATCCCAGCAACAGAGTAACAACCAGACTCGGCAGCGCAGAACCCCACTCAGGCGCAAACTGCACACACAAATGAAACACGGCCACGCCTGCCAGCCAAGCAGCTGCAGCTGATTTGTCCACGCGTTGCAAGTTGCTGCTTGTCATCTCAAATCCGAGTCTGCCCAAGATGACGCCAAAGAGCGGCACGAACACCGAACTCAGCATCAACAAAAACGGTTCCAAGCTGTGCATGGGCAAAAACAAGGCCAGCACGGTGCAAAGCACAGCAATACCCAATCCCCATTGACGCGAGCTGAGACCGGACCACAGGCTGTGGCTGTTGACCGCTGCTGAGTACACAT
>Ga0136641_1000798_pt1 | contig 13342 bp, 11 predicted proteins | sample EliLak1302023Y_FD_115312 | JGI IMG/M metagenome (GOLD analysis project Ga0136641, IMG submission 115312) | Freshwater microbial communities from Elizabeth Lake, Yosemite National Park, California, USA - 13020-23Y | ecosystem: Environmental > Aquatic > Freshwater > Lake ...
CACAATGCCGTCAATCGGTTGGTGGTGTCCGGGGGTCAAACGGTCGATGGCGCTCATCAAGAGTTTCGGGACGAGTGTTTGAAAAATGAGGCTGACGAAGCTGAAGGTAATGGCACCAATGAAGGTCAATCGGTGGCTTTTGAGGACGGGCATGATGCGACGCCACCACACCAAATTGCGATCTCGGGAGATTTCGTCCCGGGGCCCCGGGAACCGCTGCGGCTCGCCGATATGTTCGAAGGTCGGGCTCGGTGCACTCGCGTGAAACATGGGTTCCAGGCGAGGATAAATCATCTTGTTAGCGTAGTGGTTAACAGTGTTTGCTACTTCTGGCTATCCACGTTGCGGTGAGTGAAATGACGCTCGAGGCAGCTGCGTGGTAGCGGTCACGACAGCTTCGATGCGTCGCGCGGCTGCCAGAATGGTCCACTCATCGTGGGCTCGCCCAAGAATGGTGACCCCCACGGGCAGGCCATCAACTAAGCCAATCGGCACCGAGGCAATTGGCCACCCAGCCACGGCGGCCGGCATCGTGGATCCACTCGACATTGCTGTCGCGTGACCACTGATCGTGAGGTCGCTCTTCCAGGCCGGTCCGTAGGCCGGAGCGAGGAGTACCTCGGCGTCGGCTAGCGCGGGAGTCAAACAGGTATCGATAGCCCACGCCAAGTTGCGCGCCCGAGCTTCTAGATAGTCACTCGTTGCTCTTCCACCGGCAGCGACGGCCATGGAGAAGAATTCGTGGCCGAAGTGAGGCTGTTCGATCGCGGCGTTGGCATCCTCGTGCGCGATGACGTCAACGAGAGATTTCACCCCGGCTCCGGGGCGAGCCGAGAGGTACGACGTCAAGTCTTCGCCCAACTCGGCTAGGAGCACGGTGAGTTCGTCGGCGCCCTCCTGCTCCCCGGGGCTGGCGATTTCCCGATCAATAATTAATTCGCCTGCTGAGCGCATGTTGAGGAGAAGCGTCTCAAAGGCTTCATCGGTTGCGGTGTGACCGGTACGCCAATTCGAAGCAGCGACAAACCGTAGTTCCTTATCTTGATTGTGCTGCAGTGGCTGTCCGCTCAATACCGAGAACAGGCGCGCGACGTCCGCAACGGTGCGAGCTATCGGCCCGGGAGTGTCTTGGCTCGCGCTAATCGGCACGACGCATTCGGACGAAACGACTCCCACGGTGGGCTTGAGACCCACGACGCCATTGAGTGAGGCGGGACAGATAATCGAACCATCGGTTTCTGTGCCGACGGCCAACGGCGTCAAGCCCGCCGCGACGGCTGCACCGGATCCACTGGATGAACCACCCGCGCTCCGGTCGAGTCGCCACGGGTTCCCCACGAGACCTCCCGTTGCCGACCAGCCAGAAGTGGAATGAGGAGAACGCATGTTGGCCCACTCGGAGAGATTGGCGGAGGCCATAATGATGGCTCCAGCTTCCCGGAGGCGCTGAACAAGGGGGGCATCACGTGACTCCCGGTCGCGTAGTGCGGTACTACCGGCGGCACCGGGCAGTCCGAGGGCTTCGATGTTGTCCTTAATGATGACTGGGATACCGTGCAGCGGTCCGCGAATCGTTCCCTGAGTGCGCTCAACATCACGTTCGACGGCTACCGCGAGCGCATCGGGAGCGATGGCGGCGATTGCCCGCAGGGCGATAGGGCTCGAAGGTGCATCAATCGCCGTAATCCGTTCCAGCAGCGTTGTGACAAGTTGCACGGAGGTGAGACTGCCCTCTTCGAGTCGGTCGAGGAGTTCTCCGGCCGAGGCGTAGGCATATTCAGTGGAACTCGGGTGCGGGTCAGCGCTCATACGGGGAGATGCTACGGCGATTCGAGAGAAGACTGTCGAGCCGGCGTATCGTTTCACTGTGAATCAATTACACCTGGTCGACCACCCGCTCATTGCTGACGCCATTCGCCAGCTACGAGACGAGCGAACCCCGAACGCCGACTTTTTGCGTCTAGCCGGCGAGATCACGCGGTACCTCGCCTACGAGGCCTTTCGCACGGTTCCCGTTGTCCCGACAACCGTTGATACGCCGGTGATGAAGAATGCCCCCGCGGTGCGAGTCGAACGTGAATACCTCATCGTTCCAATTCTGCGCGCGGGCCTTGGTATGAGTCCGGCCGTTCAGGCCGTGCTGCCCCGGCACCGTGTCTGTCTGATGGGGCTTCGTCGAAATGAAGAGACGCTGCAGCCAGACCTCTACCTCGATGGTCTGCCTGAGCGTCTCGATGGCGTGAGCGTGGTGATCTGCGATCCCATGCTGGCCACCGGTGGCTCGCTGATTGCTGCCATCGAACTCTTGAAGTCACGCGGTGCCGCCGACATAACGGCTCTCGTCTTGATCGCTTCGCAACCGGGAGTGGATTTGGTGAGCGCTGCGCATCCCGATGTTCGCATTGCCGCCGCCGCCCTCGACCCCATCTTGAACGACGTGGGGTACATCACGCCGGGACTCGGCGACGCCGGGGACCGACTCTTTGGGCCACCCGCTCGTTAATCCCTAGAGGCCAATGTCCTCATGCCAGATTTCGGGATGTTCGTGAATAAAGGTCTTGAGAATCTCGGTGCACTCGGGGTCGTCCAAGACGATGACCTCAACACCCTTTTCTATAAGCCAGTCGTGTCCCCCATAGAAGTTCTCGGCCTCGCCGATAACAACGGCACCGATATTGAATTGGTAGACGAGACCCGAGCAGTACCAACAAGGTGACAACGTAGTCACCATGACGCAGTCGGGGTAGTCGCGGCGCCGGCCGGCTTTGCGGAAGGCGTCCGTCTCGGCGTGAACGGAAGCGTCGTCCTCTTGAATACGACGGTTGTGTCCGGCGCCCAGCAATGTGCCGTCTCGATGAAAGAGCGCCGCGCCGATTGGGATGCCACTCTCATTGAGTCCGTTGGCAGCCTCCTGGTAGGCCGTGCGCAACATCTGCTGGGCGAGTTTGCGATCCAGTGGCGGGCGGTTTTCAATGCTCATTCAATAAGTATGCCGTAGGGACGACGCGGGGAGGGACTCTGTTGAGGTGACCCAGTCCGACGCGAAGAATGCTTACGAAGTTGTGGGTAGCTCGCTCGGCGCGACTGCTGCGCGACTGGTTTGCTTGGAGATAGTGCGAGTGCAACGGTCCAGTAGCCAGTACACGGCGGCCGAACCCCCAATGCCGAGGGGGATAGAGAAGTCGGCCCCGCCCCACCATCCGTGAAGCGCAGAGTCGTAGACGGAGCCGAAGTGATTAGAAAGGGGCGTCATCCAGTGAAACGGGAAGTTCATCGGTGGCGGAGCTTTGGAATAGGAAATTGTGGCGAGTACGACTCCCACCAAGAATGCGACGACACCATTCCCGTTGAATCCGGCGTTGCCGTAGTACATCGACGACTTCGAAGAGTCTTGGAGCGCGAACGGATCGTACGAACGGCCTCGCAACAGCCAGTCAGTAATAAAGACGCCAAACCAAGGGGCGATCCAGACAATCACTACGCCAACGAATCCCTTCATAAAGAGGGAGAACGTCGAACCGAAGGTGACCCAGACAGTGAGCAGCCCAGCAATCACTCCGTCGATGAGGACTGCCTGATAGCGCTGGAGTCGAAGCCCCAGAGCCTGGAGCGAGACACCCGAGGAGTAGAGGTCTAGGGAGTTAATCGCGAACAGTTGCACGATGGCCACGACGAGAAATATCACCACAAACCATCGAGGCACGATCGACTGCTGCGTCGTCAAGAACGCATCAAATGGATTCACGCTGTTCCAAATCGCAAAAGAGCCAAAGGCTGTGTAAGCGGTTGCGCCAACGAGCATGGTCGAGATTTGCGGAAGTGCGGTGGCGGTGAACATCCACCGGATGAGGGATGCCTTCGATGTGGTTCGAGGTAAGTACCTGGTGTAGTCGTTGCCGTTTTCAGTCCAACTCAGTCCGGCCAGTGTGAAGGAGAAGGCGAGAGCGGCCGAATAGACCTGCCAGTTAAAGCCCGTGATAGCGGGGGTGTAGTCGAGGTGCCAATGACCGGCGGTAAATATCAGCAGCATTCCGTAGACCAGTACGAAGGGAACGATGAGTTTGTGCAGGACCCGCACCATCGTGGCGTGACCGAAATAGGGCAAGACGACCATGATGGAAGTTGCCACCATGATGTAGCAGACCTTCACCAACGATGTGGGGTGAAGTCCGAAGAGTTCGGAGAGCGTGACCGCTACTCCCACAATTAAAATCAACCCCTCGGTCTCAAAGCCCAGTTGGGTAATCCAGTTGAAAAATGCCATTGGACGGGCCCCACGAACTCCAAACGATGCGCGCGTAATCGTGAAGGTCGTAGTGCCGGCGTCTGGTCCCTGGAGCGATGCAATGGCCAGCAGGAAATATGAAAGGTTGCCCAGCAGAATCAAACTCACGGTGAGCGGAAAGCTGAAACCAAATCCCACTAAGAGGGCGCCGTAGACGAAGTACTGAATATTGGTACTCACGCCGCCCCAGAGCCCGGCGATCAATCGCGGAGTTGCCCACCGCTCCTGGTCCCTGATGAGGTCAATACCGTGAAGTTCGACACGGAATGCCGGCGGCTCTTCGTGACTGGATTCGTTGGACATGGTTGATTCAAGCGTAGGGGGTATCAATAATGTGGCGCATCTCTTTTCTTGCGACGTCGATACGTGTCGACGTTTTATGGTTCAACCAATGAACGAATACGGAATCGCTTGGAATGCCAGTCGACAGCGTGTGAGTGATCTCATTGCGGAGACACCACTTCTGAAGCTCGAGCAAGTGGCACCCCTAACACCCGAGTGGCGCGTACGGGACATCGTGGCCCACCTAGTGGGCGTGGCCCAAGATGTATCGAGTGGCAACTTCCCCCAAGACTTTGATGCTTGGACGTCGGCCCAAGTCGAACGACTTCGCACGGCTGATGCCCATGAGCTCATCCGCCAGTGGCACGAGTTCCCCCTCGGTGAGATGCTTTCTGAACCACTGGCGATTGCTCTGTTTGATCAAGTGACGCACGAGGCCGATATCTATCACGCCTTAGGTACACCCGTGCATCTGGATCCAATCACGCTCGCGCTCCTCTCGAAGTTCACGCTCAATCGCTTCGGTGCGCTCGAAAATGACTTGCACGTCACCCTGCATCTCGACGGACAAGAGTTCGTGACTGGCACCGGCGGGCACAACGTCACGCTTTCGGCAACGGCCTTTGAGTGGTTCCGGGCGAGTAGTGGTCGACGCAGTGTTCGCCAGATACAGGTAATGAAGTGGCGCAGCGATGTCGATGTGATCGAGATTCTTTTCAAGAGTGGCTTCTTCACGCCTTCAAAACTCGACGTTGTTGAAATAGCGCGTTAGGTGCCACCGGGGGGCTCCCCCCGCACTGAAAGGCCGAATGAGGGCCCTCCACTCTGCTGGTCCGCGTCCCAGTCCCCGGTACGCAGACAAGTTTTCTGCTTCCGCAATGGCGGAAATGGCAACAGAAAAGCTCTGTCCGACGATGACGGGGAACACCGCCTTCTCGTGCAGTGCGCTTGTGAAGACGTTCTCGAAGAAATTCCCCCGTTGTGAATAGCAACGACCCCAAAGTTTGTGTAGTGTCGCCACTACGAGGTCGTCCAAGGGGGGCGTCTCATAGACGGAGATTTCTGAGAAGAAATCTCCGAGGAAAAGGGGGAAGCGTGGAAAACACGTTTAGCCGTCGTTCATTCCTCACTCACTCGGCAGCTGCTGCCGGTGGAATCGCAATGGCCGGCACAGTTGTCGACTCATTGGTTTCCGCCGCTGGCGCCGCGACCGAAGTTGGTGTGGACTCAATCCCAACCAGTGGACAAAGGGGTGGAACCCTTCGAATCGGAATTGCTTCTGAACAGTCCAGCAAGCTCCACTTTTCTGGGGCACAGGGCAAGATGGACGCCGCGGCGTTCTGTCTCGCCAACGCTGTCTACGACCCACTGTTTCTCTCATCGGCCGATGGCAAGTCATGGCTGCCCCACCTGGCTGTGAGCGCTACGCCCAACACCACCAAAAATGTGTGGACCGTGACGCTTCGTCAGGGTGTGAAGTTCCACAACGGTGACTCATTCACTGCAGACAACGTTGTAGCCAACTACTCTGCTGCCCATGCTGACCTCACGGTCGGTCTGGCGATCAAGCCATTGATTGACAGTTGCGTGAAGGTCAGCACCTACGTGGTTCAGTACACCACGCAGATGCCTTGGACCTCCTTCCCGTTCCAGCTCTCTGAACAGCAGATTTCCTTCATGGCTCATGGCTCTGACTTGGACTCCGCTGGTGGCTCGCCCATCGGCACCGGTCCATTCAAGTTGAACCAGTTGTCTGACTGGGACCTCCAGACCGCTGGTGGTGGTACGTCAACATGGCACGCCAACCCCAGTTACTGGAAGAAGGATGCCAACGGTGGTTCATTGCCGTATGTTGACACCCTCGTCTTTAAGGTCATTGTGGACCCGGCTGAGCGCTGGCAGGCACTGCAGTCGAACTCCATTGACTTGATGACGAACGCTGACGGTGGCACGATTAAGGCCGTGAAGGCTGCCACTGGCTCCAGCCTCACGAGCACTTCGGGCTCAAACTCCAACTATAAGTGGGTGAGTGACGAGAACGGTGTTCGCGAGCCTGCGATTAACTCCATCATCTGTAATACCAACATGAGTAAGGGTGGCTGGGTTGGCGGTAAGCCCAAGGGCGCCGTTAACCCGTCGACCAATAAGTGGAATAGCAGCGCAACTCCAGTTATTGCTGACGTGACGATTCGTCAGGCATGTGCCATGGCAATCAATCGAGACACTTACCTCAGCGTATGTGACGGTGGTGTTGGCCAGGTTGCTAACGGTCTCTACCGTTCGAAGATCAACGGTAAGACTGCAACGGGTCTCTACAAGGACCCTAAGTACCCCGCGTTCAGCGTTTCGAACGGTAAGAAGCTCGTTGATGCCTGGAAAAAGAATAACCCAGGTGTTGATGCAGCCTTCGTAATCGACATCGTTGAAGGCTCAGCGGCCCAGCAGCAGGCCTTCACGTTCATCAAGAACGCGTTAGCTGCTATCGGCATCACGGTGACTTCACGTGCCTTGACGCAGCCTGATTTGATCGGTAGGAAGATCTCGAAGGAATACGATGCTTCGACTTGGAGCCAGTTCGGTGGCTTGGTCCCTGACCTTAACTACGTCTGGTTCAACAGCTCGCCGTTCTTAGGCATGCAGGCCAACAACTACGTGAACTTTGCGCAGCAGGCTGACAAGTTGATCAACGACGGCATGCTCAAGGGTATGGCTGCCACACCAGGCTCAGCGGCCCAGCAGCAGGCTTGGCAGGGCGTGAATGCTCGTATGGCCATTGATATTCCCTACCTGTGGCTCGACACCACGGTCAACATGTGGGCTGCACGAGCGAACGTAAAGAACTTTGCGTTCGCATCTGCCGCTACGGCTACTAGCAATAACGGATCCGCACGGGCCTACTGCAACAATGGTGGCTCATCACGCTGGGAGCACATCTACAAGGCCTAGTCCTTGCAGATCGACAGTAACGACCGGACACCGGCGGTACCTTCGGGTACCGCCGGTGTTTCGTTTTTAGGCCTCGCTTGAAGCGGGATGGTCGATACGACCAGGAGTAGTACGCCACCAGAACAGCTGGGTTAGCACTAAGAGTGCTGACGAAACAGCGATGACAGTGAAGGGAAGTCCGGGCGAGACCTCAAAGAGGGCTCCCGAGATGATCGCCGAAATCGCTAGAGCTGCCGTATTGGCAGTTGTGGAAATACCTTGACGTCGTCCGAGTTCGCGGTCATGGGCGCCTTGAGTCAAGAGCGATGAGAGGGCGGGAACGCACAGAGCCGCGCCAATGGCTTCTCCTGATCCCAGTATCAGTAGGGCGGGGATGTTGTGGATATGGGGATAGAGAAACAAGAAGAGGGCGCCGTTGAGACCACCAAGAATTGCAATAACTCTCCGGTCGAATCGATCGGCCATTCGCCCTCCCACCCCGGCAAGTAGCACCCACGGCAGACAGAAGAAGGTCCAGCTGAGACGAATCTGGGTCGAGGAAGCACCCAGTGTGTGCATCAAGAGACTCCAGCACGTTTCGTAGACGCCCACGCACAAACCAACGGCCGCCGTACCGACAATGGCACCGATCACTTGATTCGTCATCTGGACTGGCGGCAGAGGCTCGTGGTGGTGCTCAGGGGGCGTCGGGGGAAGCGTCCTGAGGGCGAAGAATCCGGCCACGGCACTCGCGACACCGGCAAAGAGGTAGGCCCGGCCCAACTGGTCAATCGTGATGAAGACACCGAACATGGGGCCCGTGGCAATGCCGAGCAACTGGGCCGCAAAGATCTTGGACATTGCCGCCCCCCGCTCGTTCTCAGGAAAGAGAGCGGCGACAGTGGATAGCGACGACACTTCGATGGCTCCGGCCGCCGCCCCCTGAATGGCGCGAGTGATGATGAACCAGACGGCGGGCACCGTCAACAGGTACGTGGGACTCGCGATGGCGTAGAGGAAGAGTCCACTGGCCAAAACGACGCGTCGCCCGAATCGGTCGGCGAGATGACCCGCCACAAACTGGGTCACGACGCCGGCAATAAAGAAGGCGGACATGATTACGCCAATCTCGGCCGTCGAAATGCCTCGTTGACGAAGAAAGAGAGAAAGGAGCGGAAGTCCGAGGGTGGCACCCATCCACTGGATGGCCACTACGAATTGCAGGCGCCGGAGAATCTTTTGGGGGCTCACGACTGGCACGCCACCACGCTACCGTTCGCCTCATGCCATTGGCCGGCCATAAGCGAATCGAGGCAACGGCCTTCTAGGCTCATATCATGAATCTCGAACTTTCTAGCAAAGCCTTCATCATGACGGGTGGTACCGAGGGGCTCGGCTTAGCGCTAGCCCAGTCGCTCATTGCCGAAGGGGCCAAGGTGGCCATCTGTGGTCGCCGAGCTGACAAGGTTGCAGAGGCCGCCGCCTCACTGGGACCCAACGCCTTCGCTGTGCAGACCGACGTCACGGTGACAGAACAGCTCGACGCCTTCTTTGATCAAACCCTGGCTACTTTCGGGCGACTCGACGGAGTTGTTAACAACGCGGGTCGTTCAGCCGCTACGCCGTTACTGGACTCGACTGACGAAGAGTGGCGCGAAGACTTTGAACTGAAAGTCATTGCGGCGGTTCACCTGATCCGTAGGGCCATTCCCGAGCTGATCCAAAACCGCGGCGTCATCCTCAACATTCTGGCCGTCAAGGGCAAGGCCCCCGACGCCGGTTCCACCCCCACGGCCGCATCGCGAGCGGCCGGGTTGGCAATGACTAAGGCTCTTTCCGGTGAACTCGCTCCGCACGGAGTGCGCGTGAATGCCATCTTGGTTGGTCTCATAAAGTCTGGCCAGTGGACCCGGCGAGCTGACGCAATGTCGATGGCCCATGACGATCTCTACGGGGCCATCGTCCAACATCAGGGCATTCCACTGGGTCGTGTCGGGGAGGCCAGTGAATTCGCCGATCTCGCGACCTATCTCCTCTCGGCCCGCGCGAGTTATCTCACGGGCGTGGGCATCAACCTCGATGGAGGCCTTTCGCCCCTGCCTTAGCGCAGCGCGAGAGCGATGGCGGTGAAGTGCAAGCCGGCACCCACCAACGTAAAGGCGTGAAAGAGCTCGTGATAGCCAAAAACTTTGGGCCAGAGCTTGGGCCGTTTGGTTCCGTAGAAGATGGCGCCAACGGTGTAGGCCAGGCCGCCACCAAGAATGAAGAGTAGACAGGCCAGTCCGCCCCCGCGGTACATCTGCGGGATGAAGGCCACGGCGGCCCATCCGACGACTAAATAGGGGAGCGTGTTGATCCACTTCGGGGTATCTAGGGCCACTTGGCGAATCGTGATGCCGACTGCGGTGCCAGTGGCGACCACGACGAGCAACACCGTTCGCGCGGTGCCGTGCATGGTGATGCCGGCGAGACCGAAGTAGCTGCCTGCAATGGCCGCAAAGATGGCCGAGTGATCGGCCCGGCGCCAGGCCCGACGGGCACGAGGCTGCCAATTAACACGGTGAAAGAGTGCACTGGTCAACATCATGGCGGCGACGCCACCGACGAAACAGAGTGACCACGCGATATCTGCGCCATTTTCTGCCAGAACAATCAAAATTGGCGAACAGGCCAGAAGGATGATTAATCCACCGACATGGACCCAGCCTCTGAGGAGGGGCTTTGTGAGCGCTGTTTGTTCTTCCATACGGTCAGCCTAGGAAGGAAAGCCATCCACATTGCCAAACAATTAGTACGGCGAGCCCGCAGTACAGGATTGGCATCAATTGCCCGCTCCACCGTTGACCAAATTGAATAGCTGAAGGCCGCTTCGCTACGAAACGAGCAAGAAACACAGCCCCGATATCGAGCACGAGGATGGTCACGGCCACGGTGATACCTCGCAAGACTCCCTGGGCCCGCAGAATGGGAATCCAAATCGCGATGTTGTCACCACCTAATCCCACGGTGACCAAGAACGTCGTTGTCGCTCCTCGTCGCTGGGGTGCCAGTTCATTACGGTGGCGCCAACCGTGCCAGGCGAGAGCGAGTGGTGCCACGGCGAGGATGCCAATCCACTGGAGCGAGATGAAGTGCAAAGCGCTACCGACGGCGGCCGAACCGATGATCAGAACGAGGACGCCGATGATGTGGGCGTAGGAAACTCGACGAAATCGCTTGGGCTCAGTAAGGACGAGCTGGGCAGCAAAGGCGAAGAAGTTGTCGATCATCGTGCCCAAAAAGGCACCGATACCAATGGCCACAGCCACCATCACGTCGTGCATGGGGTCACCATACCCCGCACGTCTAGAAAAGGACATCTTTCTCGACGGTACAGTTGGAGCGGAGTAATGATGAATACAACCGTGCCACCACCAACCGAGCAGCAGTTGGAAGCGGCCCGTCGCGTCATTGGCGATTACCTCGTTCCTACGCCCACGGTGACTCTCTCGTTGCGTGGTCGACCAGTTCTCACCAAGATGGAACTCTTTCAACCAACTGGTGCCTTCAAGATTCGCGGTGCCTTGGCTGCGATCGATGCGGCGCTCAAGAGTGACCCCACGGGTGCCGTTATTGCCTCTTCCGCGGGCAACCACGGACTCGGCATTGCCCACGCTGCCATGTTGCTCGGTGCCCGCGCAACGGTCGTGGTTCCCGCGACGGCTTCGGCCGCCAAGGTGAAGAAGTTGCGTAGTTATGACATTGAGCTCATTCAGCACGGCAACTCCTACGACGACGCTCAAGCCTTTGCCCTCGCGTTGGCCTCCGAACGGTCGATTCGTTTCCTCTCTCCCTTCAATGACCCCGATGTCGTGGCCGGTCAGTCCACCGTCTTTGAAGAGATGCTGCACCAAGCTCCTGAGTTGGAGCATCTGGTCGTCAGTGTCGGTGGTGGCGGGCTGATCTCCGGCTCTCTCGTGGCGCGCGAAGTCCACGGTCGCACTGATATCCAGGTAACGGCCGTACAGCCGAAGAACTCCTCGGCTCTCTACTTCGCGCTGCAGGGTATGACGATGGCTGAAATCACGCATCTGCCCACAGTCGCTGATGGTCTCGCGGGTGGTGGTGACGATGGCGCCATGACGAACGCCATTGTGGCTCACCACCAGATTCCCTTTGTGCTGGTGCCCGAGGCAGAGATTCGTAGCGCCGTACGGGAATGTGTTGAGCAGAACGGTCTCGTGATGGAGGGTTCGGCCACGGCCTCCTACGCCGCCATTACCAACAATCTCATTAACGACACGTCGAGTCGAGTTGGCTTTATTGCCTGCGGGCGCAACATCGCCTTCGATCTACTACAGAGCTTGCTGGCCGAATAGTTAAAAGAGCGTGGTCGGTTCGCTACGTTCAATTAGAACTGGTCCGTCGTTACGGACATTGCCCACCGCGCTACCGACGACGCAGTGCTCCAGCGTGCCGTTCGGCGCGGGGGTGAGCAATGCCTGACGCAGCGATCCGGGGGCGTTGGTATCGAGCCAGGGCGCCACGTTGGCCATGGTCAAGATAACGGGCATGCGATCGTGAACACCTTCGATATCGTCACTCGGCGTTGTGGTGATGACGGTGCAGGTCCGCACGATCGGGGCGTCGGGGTCAGCGGGGTTACGCCACTGTTCCACGAGACCCGCGAGCAACATAGGCGTACCGTCATGACGAGTGAAGAAGTGTGGTTGACGGCCCTTACCGTCACGGTGGTCCCACTCGTAGAAGCCATCGACGGGAATAACGCAAGGCCGTTTGGCGAATGCCGAGCGAAATGAGGGTTTTTCAGTGACTGTTTCACTGCGGGCATTGAAGAGTTTGTTCGAGATACTCGGGTCTTTGGCCCAACTTGGTAGCAGGCCCCAGCGGTAGTGATCAAGGGTGCGACGGTGATCATCTTCGGTAACGGCAAAGAGCGAACGTTGTGGTCCGATATTCCAACTCGGCCGACCTTCGGGGTCGATGCCAGCGGCGAGCGCGGCATCGAGAAATCGAGCCAACTTCGCTGGAGGGGTATAGAGGGCGACGCGTCCGCACATAGGGAGAATGCTACGAACTCGCGTGCGGTGTTACCAGACGATGGGACCGGTGGCCGCCAGAGCCCGACCTTCGGCCCGCACGCCCTTGGCGACGAGGTCCTCAGCCGCCTCCTGCCAGAGAGCTCGCAGTCGGTAGTGGGGAATCTGGGGGTAGAGGTGGTGAAGGGCGTGGTGGTCGTGGCCCCGAATCAGCCACCGTGACCCACGAAAGACGGCGATACGGGTGTCGACGTAGCGGCCCGTCTCGCTGGCGGGGTGGTGGGGGAACCACGCAAAGACAAAGAGCAGCCAGAGGGCCTGCATGCGCCCCGGGATGTACCAGAGCATGAGCGCCGGCCAGCCGACCCCGAGAAGAAATGCTGCACCAAGAGCCACGGTAGTCACGATCCAGAATCGAAGCTGAATGAGGCCACTCGTACGATCATTGTCGGCGCCGAGGGATCGCTGAACCTGCTGAGGCAAGACTTTTCGCAGTACGGGAATAAAGGCAAAGAAGGGGAGAAAGCTGGAGAGCACGGCTACCGCGAACCACTTGCCGACGAGGGAACTGAGTTTGCCGTAGGTGTAGTGATCGGGGTCACGGTCAGGGTTGTTGGTGTAGGCGTGGTGGCGTAAGTGTGACGATCGGTGCGCGGCGAACGAGAAGCCGAGCGGGATAGCGCAGATTGCGCCAACGAAATTCTCCACCCCTCGCCACTTATCCTGCCGGCCAGAGATATTGCCGTGGACCGCCTCGTGCATGGGCATGTAGAAGAGTGACGCCACAATGGTGTTGAGAATTAGTCCCGCC
>Ga0136641_1000799_pt1 | contig 13331 bp, 9 predicted proteins | sample EliLak1302023Y_FD_115312 | JGI IMG/M metagenome (GOLD analysis project Ga0136641, IMG submission 115312) | Freshwater microbial communities from Elizabeth Lake, Yosemite National Park, California, USA - 13020-23Y | ecosystem: Environmental > Aquatic > Freshwater > Lake ...
CCTGTGACACTTGTACTTGATCCAGTTATGACTCCACCCACTACACTGGCAGCTGTGGTTGTGCCAGTAACACTTGTACTTGTACCTGTAATTACGCCACCAACTACACTGGCAGCTGTGGTTGTACCTGTAACACTTGTTGAAGAGCCAGTAATCACTCCGCCTACAACCGAAGCAGCTGTGGCTGTACCAGTAACACTTACATTGGTGCCTGTGTGGTTAGTTGCACTAACATTACCAGCTGTGATGTTGCCTGTGGCGCTGATCAGGCCACCTGTTAGGACATTGCCACCGGTAATGTTGCCACTAACTGAGTCAGTACCGGTAACTATTGTTCCTGTACTTGAAATTAATAATACATTGGCTGTGCCAGCACTGCTAATAGTTACATTGGCATTATTTAAAACAACCACATTACTAGTGCCACCGTTGATGCTATTGGCCAAATAATTTTGTGTAAAAGTCAGTGTGGTTGTGCCAATAACAATAGGATCGTCGGTTATAAGTTTCCACTGAGTATCAGCGTATATGGTTCCTTCTGTGACCATGACGATCATGCCAGCTTCAACTTCTCCGGTGGCGTTGGCATCACTGGTTCTAGCCCAGGTTCCGTTGGACCCTGATCCCAGTGTGGAGACTTTATAAATGCCGTTTTGACTGCCTATACTTTGCCCAGTGACCAAGACTCGATCGTTTAAATTTAAACTTACGCTGTCAACAGTACTAGGTGCGCCGCCCGATAAAGTAATGTTGGCAACTGTGACCACTCGCGTGGCCTGTTTGTAGTCTAAATTGTATATCTGCGCGGCACGCGGTTTAGTTAAGCCCATTGTTCACCTAATATTATCGTAATATTTAGTCAAAAAAACAGGACTGCTGGAGTCCTATTTTTACAGTGAAAATTATTAGTTAAAATGGTTTTGTTGCAGTTTGTGTAACTGTACCATTGTTAGTAACTGTTTGTGTACCGCTGGTGTCTGTGGTTACCGCTGCGCCCAACATTAAATACTTGGTGTTGGCTCCTGAAGTCAACGGTGCTACTGGGGCAGTGATTGTAGAGCCGTTGCTATCATACACCGCTGCGCCAATGGTCGCCCTGAAATTGGTAATGTATCCTGGAAAATATCCGCCATAGTACCTAGCTACCCAGTCGCTGGCACCGTTATAATCAAGACTATTAACTTGTGTGCCACCGCTGATGCTGGTACCGCCAGACGCACTTGTAGCACGAGCACAGGTCACTGTTGAATAGTTGTCAACAAATGTGCCAACCCACATGGTTTCTAAATTTGTTGTGGCGTTGCGATTTAATACAATATACTGCCACTTATTGACCTGCAATGTGTTGGTGGAAAAACCGTAGGTTCTAGTGCCGCCACCGCCGTTTTTGTCCAAGGTAAATGTCTGTGCATCATTGTTGAACAAATGCAGGCCACCTGCGTTGCTGGTTCCACAAAGCCCTTTGGCCGTGGCCCAACTGCTGTTGTTGTAGAACCAACCCTCTATGGTATAGGCTCCGGTACTTAATGTAAAGCCTGGTGTCATGCTTAGATATTGGCTACTACCATTAAACAATAAACTTCCTGCCAGCGGGGTATATAGATCGACTGGCAGGGTGCCGCCTAACAATACTCCGGGTCCTATGCTCCAGCCTGGTCCTATTGATACTGTTGTTGGGTTTGACATAAATTCTATTTATCCGATAAAAAGATAGGGTCCGACGGACCCTATCTTGTACAGTTTTATCTGTTTAGAAGCGACCGACTACTACTTCAATCACGCCTGTACCGCCAGCAAAGTTTTCTAACGCTTTACCAATAATTGCACCTGCTCGAGGATCAGTTTCTGCACGAGCTGTACCGTCACCGTTGGAAACCATCAAGTCACCTTTGGCCACTGTGCCAGTTACCTTGGTTGGTGCTCGACCTGTCAATGCGACCAAAGCAACAAACTCAGAGTCTAAAGCACTATTCATGATGTAACTTGGGTTTGTACTTACCACACCAGCTACACGACTATCACCATTGGTATTACTTTGTGTAATTTCAGCTGACCCACCAAAACTAACCACAGTACCAGGAGCATATTCAGCGTCAGCTGAATATTTCTCGGCTAAGTCAGCGTACTGTGCTGAAGTGGCCTTGGCAAAGATTGTGTTGAATTGGTTGGTTGCATTACCAATATTGGCTGTGGCATTACCTGTGGGTATTAAGTTACCAGTAAGATCAAACTGCGCTAACGTTGCACTACCGGCAAATGTTGCGTTACCAGAACTGTTAGATAAAGAAGTTACTGTGGTTGTTGTAGTAATTTCACGCACATCAATCAAGTCACCACTGGCAGGAGCTTCTGTAAATGTAAGTACGCAGCTTGGGTTGGTACCACTGACAGAGTAGGCTGTACCAGGAATCTGTACCACACCGTTGATACTTACAATACAACTATTGGTTGTTTGTGTTGAGCCCAGGGTAAACGCCACCGTGGCTCCGTCGCCGTTGAACTGTTCGTCTGCAATAACTGTAAAGGTTGTTGCACCAACTGATGTCCAGGCGCTGTTGTTGTAAATCTCAAGACTGTTTGTAGTACTGTTGAAACGCAACATACCTGTGACACCTGTGGCAGGCCGTTGACCGGTATTACCAACTGGAGTCAAGATTGATGTAGTTGCATTAAAAGCCACAATGGCATTGACTGTCTGTGTTGCACTACCAAAGCTGGCTGTGTTGGTGCTGGCATTGACATAAAACACATTGGCGCCTTGCCCGTTGACTGCAAAATTGGTGTTGGCCAAACTACTATTAATATTGATAGTACTGTTAGCCTGTAGTTGATTAATGTTGTTACCGGTCAGTACAATGTTACCGCCAGTTACATTACCAGCTACACTTAATCCGTTGGCACTAGAGAATACAGCTATTGCTGTTGGGGTTATAGCGCCTGATGCAGTGGTTAATATCTGTGCGTTTGTTGCACGACTGGTATCTGTAAAGTTTTCTGCAGCAACAATGGACAACAATCCGGTTGATGCATTACCAAACTGTAGGGTTCCGTTGCTGAATCCACGTGCTGTGAACTGGGCCAAGATATCAGCTGACTGAGTCTGTGTTGGACTAGCGGCTGTACCTTGAGCTGCTCGTCCAGTAAATGCCACGTATGTGCCAGAACCAAATGAGTCTTGAACAATACGAGTTTGTACGCCGTCAGCACCTGATATGTGTAGGTCCGAACCTAAAGTAGTACTGTTGCCTGTAACAGTATAACTTACAGTTTGTGGATTTGCCAAAATACTAACATCAGTATCAGGAGTGGCAGTGCCTACTCCGATGCGACCATTGGTGCCGGTGACGATATTACCTGCGGCACTAACAAATCCACCTGTGATAACATTACCTGCTGTTACGTTTGCAGTTGCTGAAATTAATCCGCCTGTTAGGACATTACCGCCGGTGATGTTTGCTGTTGCACTGATCAATCCGCCAGTTAGGACGTTACCATGTGTGGCGTTACCAGTACTGCTCATAATACCACCAGTCAAGACATTACCACCGGTTACATTACCATTGGCACTGATATTACCAACTACTGTTACACCAGCAGTTGTGAATAATGCTATGTTACTTGCGCCGCCTACAGTAATACCAATGTTGCCATTGGTGGCTGCGGCAATATTTGAGGTACCAGCAGTAACTGGAAATCCAGAAGTACTGGCTGTAACACCTGTTAATTGACTACCATTACCAATAAAGAAGCTACCGGTGTTTGCAGTAATATTACCAACAGCACTTACTACGCCACCTGTTAAGACATTACCACCTGTGATAGTACCAGTTGCACTGGCAGTGCCACCTGTGGCCAAGTTGCCACCTGTGATGGTGCCAGTTGCACTGGCTGTGCCGCCTGTTGCCAGGTTACCTGCTGTAGCTGTACCGGTGGCACTGACTGTTCCGCCTGTGGCCAAGTTACCACCTGTGATTGTGGCTGTAGCACTTACTAGTCCACCTGTTAGGATATTACCACCTGTAATGTTGCCTGACCCTGATATTGCACCACCAGATCCGCTGGTTAACAGATTTCCACCTGTGATGTTACCTGCAGCACTGACTAAGCCACCTGTCAATACATTGCCGCCGATTACATTACCTGTCGCACTCACTGTGGTAGCTGATAGTAAACCGTTGCCGCCTGATGTGGTCAACTGTAAACTTTGACCGGTGGCATTACCAATGTTAGGTGTTGTTAAGTTTGCACCAGCTTTGACACTGATGTTACCACCGCCATCAAATGCTGTGGTGTTGTTATCAATCAGAGCACTGAATACTGTACCTGTTAAGCTGATACCAGCACTGGTATTGGCAGAGTAACTACCTGCACCAGAGAACTGGGTAAAGATAATTGCTGTTGTACCAAATACCACCGGGGCATTGGTTGTACATACCCAACCTGTGTCAGCATTTGTGGTACCAGTTTCAACGAATGTAAATGCACTTGGCACTTCGGCTGGTTGATTAAAGTCTGCGGCACGAGTTAAAACTGTGGCATTACTCCAAACATAGATACCGTTGAAGGTGGTGTTGGCTTCGTTTTTAACCAATATACGAGTATTGGCTGTTTGAACGTTTGCGCCGTCGATGGTTGTATATGTACCGGTTGTGACCAGGTTAGCACCAACACCTGCTGTACCATTGTTGTAAGTAATTGTGCCACCTGAATACACAGCCAGGGTAGTTGCTGTTCCAGCCAATACAGAAGCCTTTGGATCAAGACCTTGTGCCACTGTATCAACATAAATTTTTGTTGCGGCATCTTGATCTTGCACAGGATCAGCTAAACTGTTAATGTTTTTACTGCTCATTATAACATTACCAGTTGGGTTCAAGGTCAAGTCGCCTGACCCTGTGCTGATTGTCATGGCAGCGGTGGATTTTACAAACGGTGTTGTGACATTGCCACTGGTACTAACAATACCTGTGGTGTTGATATTACCACCAGTTATGTTGGCGGTGGCACTTACTAGACCACCAGTTAGGACATTGCCACCTGTAATGTTGGCAGCCGATGTGATTGTACTTGTAGCACTAATCAGACCGCCTGTTAATAAGTTGCCGCCTGTGATATTAGCAGCTGATGTAATAGTTGAAGTGGCACTTACAAGGCCACCTGTTAGGATGTTACCACCTGTGACGTTACCAGTTGCACTGGCAGTGCCACCTGTGGCCAAATTGCCACCAGTGATTGTGGTTGCGCTTGTGATGGTTCCAGTAGCACTTACAAGTCCACCTGTTAGGATATTACCACCAGTGACGTTACCAGTTACACTACTAATACCTGTGTTGATAACATTACCTGCATACACGTTGCCTGTAGTACTAACAGCACCACTACCAACATTGATGTTGCCGCCTGTGACATTACCAGTGGCACTAACTAATCCACCTGTTAGTATATTACCGCCAATTACGTTACCAGTTACACTGCTAATACCTGTGTTGATAACATTACCTGCATATACATTTCCTGTGGTACTGACAGCGCCACTACCAGCATTTAGATTGCCACCGGTTACATTACCGTTGGCACTGATTAATCCAGTTACAAGTGCGCCTGCTGTTGTAAATAATGCTACGTTACTTGCGCCGCCTACAGTAATACCTATATTGCCGTTAGTGGCTGCAGCAATGTTTGAAGTTCCAGCGGCGATTGGAAATCCAGAAGTACTGGCTGTAACACCTGTTAACTGACTACCGTTACCGATAAAGAAACTACTTGCATTAGCGGTAATATTGCCAGCAGCACTTACTGTACCACCTGTGGCTATGTTGCCGCCAGTGATTGTGGCAGTAGCACTGACTAGGCCACCTGTTAGAACATTACCGCCGGTCACGTTACCACTTGCCGATACTACACTACCTAATAAACTTGAACCAGTTATGGTACTAGTGGCACTGATCAAGCCACCTGTTAGGATGTTACCGCCAGTGACATTGCCGGTACTGCTCATTATACCGACGGTCAATACATTACCAGCTGACACGTTGCCGGTAAAGTTGGCTGCTCCAACAATATTACCTACAACGCTTAAATTGGCCTGTGCTGTAATGGTACTGGCTGTAAAGTTTGCATAACTTGTTACATTGACTGTGGTATTACTGACTGTGGTGTTGGACAGGATGGCCATGAAAGTGCTTTGACTTTCTTTCCACCCAATGAAACTGGAGTTTTGATTGCCGCGTAGACCAATAAGACCAATGTCTACAGTAGGAGTACCTGAAACTTGACCGTCGGCCAGGGTAATAATTGGATCTTGAATCAAAGTATTCACTGTGTCAATGGCAGTGGTTGTCCCGTTGACTGTTAAATTACCACTAATAGTTAAATCACTGCCGTAAACCAGGCTATTGGCCAGTTTTCCGGAAGTAATAGAGTATGCTTGAAGCTTTGCTGCCGCATTCACAGTAGAATCAGTAATCTGATTATTTTTAATTCTTGTTAGGTTAGCCACAGTCAATCTCCAATTTATGAAGTATTTACCGAACTCGTGAGAAAATAGTTCGCTGTATAGTTACTTTGGAAAACTAGTCAGGGTTGTAAATCTTAGAACAAAGATTTGTTTGAATACGTATTTATCATGCGGTAAATTAACCGCTGATGTTGGCACCTAAATTGGTCTTTTATTAAAGGCGCCCAACAACTACCTCTATTGTGCCTTCTGCTCCATCAAAGGCTTCAAGTGCTTTGCCTATCACAGTGCCCATTGCAGGATTAACTTCGGCGCGGGCACGGCCGTTGCCAGCACTGACCATCATGGCTCCTGGCTGTACTGTGCCTTGTACCTGACATTTTACCCGTCCTGTTAGTGCAAGTGCCACTGCTTGTTGACTTATTAATCCAGCATTCATTATATAAGCTGGATTTTCACTGACAACTCCGGCCACTGTGGGATCTGCATCTTTGTTGCTTTGTGTGACTTCTGCTGACCCACCAAATGACAGCACTGTGCCTGGAGCATAAACTGCATCAGCCGAGTACATTTCTGCCAAGTCAGCATATTGAGCACTTGTTGCTCGGGCAAATACAGTGTTAAAATATCCAGATGCATTGCCAATATTACCTGTGCCGTTGCCTTGACCATTTTCAATGCCAGCGCCTGTAAATCTAACAATATTTGCACCACCAACCCCAACTAAAATATTTCCGCCAGAAGTCAAAATTGTAACATTGCTATTGCCGCTATTAATGTTGGCACTTGAAGTAATTACACCTGTAAGTAATGCTCCGTTGCCCAAAAAATAATTTGCAGTTATGTTACCTGTGGCTGATATTAACCCACCTGTCAATACATTGCCGCCGATTACATTACCTGTGGCACTGGTCAACCCAGTTGTTAATAAATTTCCAGCGGAGATATTACCTGTTACGCTTTCAATATTGTCAATGACAACATTACCAGTGATGTTACCAGTGACCGAAAGTCCAGTACTAGTAATAGTAGCCACATTACTTCCGCCCACTGTAAATAGAATACTATTGGTATCGGTTGCTTGTACCTTGGTGTTGCCAGAACTATTTAGTATTTCATTTTTAGTCGTAGCCGAAGCCAGGAAACGAATATCAATAATATCTGTAGTTTCTGGCACTTGAGCAAAGGTTATGCTGTTGCCTGTCACTGTGTAGGCTGTTCCGGGCAACTGCCCTACACCGTTAAGATTGACAAAGATACTGGCCTGTGTAGAAGCCTGGTCTAAGGTATAAGTTACATTGCTTCCATCTGGAGTAATTTGTTGATCAGTTATGGTGGCATTACCAGACCCGGTGCTGACTTCTACCCACCCAATGCCATCATAATATTCTACATAGTCCAGAGCATTGTTATATCTTATTAGGCCAGATGGTGTGCTAGCATAGGTTGGATATCCCGGACGTTGAATAGTGTTTCCAACAGGCAATAATAAACCTGTGGTGGTATCTATTGTGACCAACCCTGTACCATTGGGTTGCAATGAAATATTTGCGTTGGCTAAACTTGTTAAAATTTGTGTGTTGCTAATGGTAATATTGCCACTGGTTAGATTACCTGTGGCTGTTATATTGCCAGTTACACTGAGATTAGTAGCAGCAATGTTGCCGGCTACATCCAGGGTCACATTGGCCACATTACTATTAATACCTACTCGACTGTTGGCAATGTCAATAAAAAGAGTAGACGTTGTATTTGCAGTGTTTGCGAATGCTAAATTATTGCCATCTCTTTCAAGAGTGCTTTGAAGCATTTGCCCTGCTATACGATAAATGGCCATAGAATATTCCTAGATAAGGTATTTAGCTAGGGTCAACTGTTGGTGTGTATGACGTTTATTGGTACTCCATTGGGCGGCGCACTAGTAAAGGTAATATCGTACCCACCATTGACAGTGTAGGTAGCAGTGGGCTGTTGATAAATTGAGCCAACAAATACTATAATTTGAGTGGCCAGGGCAACTTGTATACTCATGGTAAACACTGTGGTAGATCCGTTGCCTGTAAAGCTGTCTACAGTGTAGTTGACTCCTCCACCTGCTGCCAAAGTTTGAAATATAGTGCCATTAAAATATTCAATCAACCCAGAATCAGTGTTGTAGCGGATCAAGCCAAACACAGGATAATCTGGTCGTTGGGCCGTGGTTCCGGCGGGTAAGACTACTCCGGAACTGCCAGACTGAAGTCGGCGATTCTTTACAAAGTAACCCATTAGATTCCAGTATAAGTTGTTACTGAGGTAATGGCCGAATTGGCGTTGGCGCTGACTTGAATACTATCTCCATTGCTCAACAAGATTTTTTCTGCGGCCTGGTATAACTGATATGTATCGTAACCAGCCAGCGGCAAATTTGCTATAATAATATTGGTTGAACCTGGTGTATTTCCGTTGGGTACCACGTACACATTGGCGGTTACATTGCCTGATGTATGATTACACAGTGTCATATAAGTTACTGCACTATTGCCAGTACTGGCATAGGCCACAGTACCTACTGTGGTTACATTGGCTGTTGCTATTGCTGTTGATGCCATAATTTTTCCTTAAAATATAATGCCATATACAATGGCCTTGCCTTTGCTGACTAATTCATCGTTAACCCCGGATGAAACTACATAAACACCGGTGCCACCGCCACCAATGGTATTGTTGTATATTGCCACTGCATTACTTGGTGTAGTTGGGGTGTTACCAATGTTGCCCAACACTTCGTATCCTTGCAATGTCAACCGGCTGTTGGCATAGTCATAGGTAAAGTTAGCATTTGCATCAAATTGATTACCATTATTGAATTGAATTTGAGTATTTGATCCACCAATGGACCCTGTAAAAATGTTTGCATATGAATTGATAGGATTGCCGTTGGCATAGACACTGTTGCTGGTTTGCCAATTGTTTGCGTTGACATTGAACTGCAAACCTGCCCAGGTTGATGGACCTGTTTGTGCCAACAGGCCCATGGCATAGATTGCACCAGTATTGTTGGCTGCTACAGTAATAAACGGAGCCACTGACACAGAAGGAACTGTATAGATAACATTGCCATTAAACACTGTGTTGGCATAATTAATCGTGAAAACAGCATTGGCCGTTGCCCCTGTAATGGTGTAATCTCCGCTGGTGTTCTTGTATGTGGTCATCTATAGATCCTTTGGATTATTTATGCGGTCTAAGAAGATGGCTAGATCTAGGTGAAACATATTTTTAAGTGATTCCAGTTCGGATATTCTGGCCGTAAGTGTGCCACACACCCTGAAAAAATGCACTTGTGGGTGATCCTCAGCAATTTGACGCAGTTGTTTTATCCAATTTCCGGTAAAAGTTGGAGGATGTCGACTGGTCTTATAAAACTCGGTGTCAGCATACATGTTGTTGAACCCTTTGTTTTCTGTGGGGCCCATGTCAAATCCCAACAGGTACACATGATGGTGATTTTGTGCAGCCAGGCCCACGGCATTAGGTCCAGAACTAAATCCATGATACTGCGGCAGTACTCGAAGTGCGCCAGATTCTGCCAAGGGTCTACGAGTGTAAAATTTATTTGTCAGTGCGTACCCTGAATTTTGTATGGCTTCAGCGATAGGCCTATCTGTGGCCACCAGCACGTCTGGTGCAAATTCTCTGTACAGGGCGTTGCATCCGTAGATGGTGCCGCAGTTTTTTAAGTGCGGTAAGTTTAAATGTTGTCTACTTGTACCATTGCCAAGAACAAATGCTATAGTCATAAAAAAATCCCCACAGTACTTAGCGGGGATTTTTTAGATTAATACAAAATTAGTTCTTGTAGCTTTCTACAATTGCTAAGTCTAAAGCGCCGGTTGCCAGTTGCTCTGAACCGTTTGTGCCCCATGTTGCGGTGTCTGCACCAGACTTGGCAGTGGTGCCTTCGTCGCTGAAGAAGTTGTCAGCAAATACCACGTTGTTAACAACCTGATCTGGATTCCAAACATCGCCTGTGTTGGCTCCGCCACCTGTTTCACCGCCAGCAAAGTTCTGAAGGAACTTGTTGGTGATTTTACTAACAGGTGTTTCTGTTGAGTCATTGCTAAAGTAGCTGATACTCATGTTGCCGGCTGTAACTGTTGCTACATTACTGTACAATACGCAGATGCCAACTTCTTGAGCTGTCCCTGTAGTGCCTGCTACTGACTTGGCTGTTGGCGCAAATATTGTGCCAACTCCGTACCCTGCTGGAGCACCCATGGCAGTCCAGTTGGTATTACCAACCACACGAATACGCAATGACACTGAAGGGGATCCACCAATCACTGCATTCTCTGGATCAATACCAGCTGTGGTAGATACCAGGAACTTGTGTGAGCCTTTTTGACGTATAATCAATCCAGGTGTTTGACCGCTGTAGCTGTTTTTGATGTTTACTTCGCACTTGATGACTGGATAGTTTGCCGTGGCCACTGTTGGAGGCTGTACGCCACCCACAACACCAAGATATTCTGTTGCGGAATCCCAAACTGGACTTGGCAGCACAGGTGCAGTCAAATATGCCAGGGCATTGAAACCAATGTCAACACCAGGGTTGGCACCAGTGTTAGAGTTATAACCAGCTTCAGTTATTTTTTTAATTTTAAGAGGACGTCCCATTTTGTTTTCTCCTTAAAGAAGTCCGATGTGGGTTCTAGCCACTACGCGGTAGGGTTTAGTCTTCCGCATAAAACGCCCGATTGCGTTGACAAGTATTTATGGAGATCGAAATAAATTTCAGTCTAGAAACACACGTAAATAGAGTCATGACCACAGAACAATTGATTGAACAAGGTAACAAATGTCGAGAAGATAATCTTCCTGCTCAGGCCCTGGCCTATTATGCCCAGGCATTTACCCAGGATCCTGACAGTTTTTCTGCACACAACAACTATGGCAATGTACTACGTGAACTAGGTCGACCAGATCGTGCTATTCCTTATTTAGAAACAGCACTAAAAATTATTCCAACACAGGCCACCGCTAATTTTAATCTGGCAGTAGCCTATTTACTACAGGGTGACTACGCTCGTGGATGGCCACAATATGAGTGGCGTTGGAAGTTTGAGCATCTAGATGGTCTACTGCCCGACCCAGAACAACCCAGATGGACAGGACAGGATATCAAAGGAAAAACCTTGCTAATTTTTGCTGAACAGGGCCATGGTGATAATATTCAATTTGTAAGATTTATTAGAAACTTATTAGATATGGGTGCAAAAGTAAAACTACAGATCAGCACTGCTCTTATTCCTTTGTTCAGTGGATCACCAATAGATATCTATTCACCGGAACAGGACTGTGGTGCATTTGACTACTGGACCCCTATCATGAGTATACCTGGAATATTAGGAGTAACATTAAAAAATTTATCGCATGACCTGCAGTACATAACACCAGTGCCGGCGCTGGTCAAAGAGTGGCAGGATCGATTGGGATCAAAAAAACAGTTGAGAGTTGGATTTTGTTGGAGTGGTCGCAGAGATACCTGGATCAATCGTCACAAAGGCATGCCGTTTGATCACATGCTGGCCATGATACAGACCAACCCCGACTATGAGTGGATCAATCTCCAGGCCGACTGTACTGATGAAGAAACCGCCCAGCTTATTGCAGCAGGAGCAACGTGTTTTTCTGAAATAGCAAACAGTTTTGCCACAACTGCGGCCTTGATACATCATCTTGATGTGGTGCTAAGTGTAGACACTGCGGTTGCACACCTGTCAGGTGCCATGGGACGTCCCACCTGGGTCATGTTGAATTACTTTGGGCTTGACTGGCGTTGGTTGTTAAATCGCGATGATAGTCCTTGGTATCCCAGTGCCAGACTTTTTCGTCAACCCGGCATGGGTGATTGGGCATCAGTAACGGAACGAATCTCCCAATACTTAACTTGGTTCAAGGTTTAAAACGGCATTTTTCACCGTGGTATCTTGTATATGGCCCTTTGCTTGCAACTACTTTGCAGTGCGGGCAGGTCTTTTTTTGTTGACTATAGTGTGTACCTTCAGATAATTGTTTAGCAAGTGTTGCCATTCGTTTTTCAGTATGTCCGGGCGGTTTCTTTTTGCCTTTTAAAGCTACAGATCGTTTAGTTTTTTCTGCATCGCTCATTGGCCCTTTTTTAATACCAGTCATTGCTGTTTTCATTCTTGCTTTTTGTTCTTCTGTTCTTTTTTGTCCGCGGGTTTTGCTTGCTTGTAGTTCTCTTGATTCTTTTGATTGTGGCTCACGCTGTAACGCCGCTTTTCTATTTTTTTCTATTTGAGCAGCCGATGCTGGTACTCCTCTATTCCACGGCTCTCTACCTTTCATTGTAGCAGAATGTACTACTGAGAATTCTTTTTTTAAGTTTTCGTAAACTCGACTGGTTATCTTAGTTTCATAGCGTTGGGTGCAATGCCCATTCCTTTTCATTCCGGTTAACGCATAAATCATTTTTGCTTTTGCTTCACCGGTTTCTATTTTTACCAAAAGCCAATGGCAAATAAAATGTTCTCGTGCTGTTAAATTTACTAAATTTTCTTTGTTATTGCTTCCACCTAAGCTAACAGGAATTATATGGTGGCGCTCTACATATCCGTCTACTGTACGATTTTTTGCATTTGCAGTTATAGAGTTATACCAAATTTTATATTTGTTCATGCTTTTATTTATCAAAATTTGTCTTTTACTTAAAGTATAATAACATTTGTAGATATAAATGTCAACAAAAAAGGACCTTTCGGCCCTTTTCTGCAACTCCCCATCCCTGGGTTGTTTTATTACTTTTTGCAATACCTTTGTATCATGAGAAACTAAGGTTCTGTACTGCGATTTCACCAACGTAGTCGGC
>Ga0136641_1000800_pt1 | contig 13328 bp, 9 predicted proteins | sample EliLak1302023Y_FD_115312 | JGI IMG/M metagenome (GOLD analysis project Ga0136641, IMG submission 115312) | Freshwater microbial communities from Elizabeth Lake, Yosemite National Park, California, USA - 13020-23Y | ecosystem: Environmental > Aquatic > Freshwater > Lake ...
CGCCCGCGAAGTCGTCCAGCAGCAGCAAGGCGTGGGTGATCTGCGGGTCCTGGGTCGCCGCGTCCAGCACCGCCAGCACATCGCGCAGGCGGTTGTGCGCATCGTCTTCGCCCTGCAACTGGCGCAGGGCGGCGCTGCGTGTAGGCCCCGCCCGCTGTTCGGTGATGCCACCATCCAGCTTCAGCACCAGCGCTGTCTTCGGCTGCAGCGGCGTCGGCCCGCTGCGCCACAGGCCGGCCACCAGGGCCACGATGAAGGCCAGCAGCAGCCCGTTCAGGAGGGCGCGCCGGGTGCCGTCCAGCAGCCACCAGGCGCTGCGCAGGCCGCGGCCGATGAAGGAAAAGATCGACTTGAACATGGCGCGTGGGGTTCAGCTGTGAAGCCGCGAGCTTACGCACCTGGCGGCCGACGCGGGGTCCGCAGGCGGGAGGCCCGAGCGCCTCGGGGACAATCGGCGGCGCATGCAGGCCATCCTCGCCGTCACCATCCCCTTCTTCGCGCTGGTGCTGTGCGGCTACCTGGCCGCCTGGCGGCAGGTGCTGCCCGAAAGCGCCATCCCCGGCCTGAACGGCTTTGTCCTGTACTTCGCCCTGCCTTGTCTGCTGTTTCGCTTCGGTGCGGGCACGCCGGTGCTGGAGTTGCTGAACCCCGTGGTCCTGGCGGTCTACCTGGCCAGCGCGCTGCTGATCGTGTTCTTCACCATTGCGGTCACGCTGAGCGAGCGCATCCACCTGCAGGACGCCGCTTTCGGCGCGCTGGTGGCTGCTTTCCCCAACACCGGCTTCATGGGCGTGCCGCTGCTGGTGGCGCTGCTGGGCAAGGCCGCGGCCGGGCCGGTGATCTGTTCGGTGCTGGCCGATCTCTTCGTCACCAGTTCGCTGTGCATCGCGCTGGCCCAGGCCCACGGTGGCGTCCTGCAGGGCGGGCAGGGCAGCCAGGCGGCGCTGCTGCGGGCGCTGCGCGGCGCCTTGTCGAATCCGCTGCCGTGGTCCATCGCGCTGGGTGCGGCGGTCTCGGTGACGGGGGCCACGCTGCCGGGCCCTTTGGCCACGCTGGTCGGCATGCTGGCCGACGCCGCGTCGCCGGTGGCCCTGTTCACCATCGGCGCGGTGCTGTGGCGTTCGGGCCAGCATGCGGCGCACCGCACACCGCTGGGCGATGTCCTGCCGGTGGCCTTGATCAAGCTCGTCGTGCACCCGCTGCTGGTGCTGGCGCTGGGCGCTTCGGCCCACGCCCTGGGTGCGCCGCTGTCCAGCTTCCAGTTGACTGTCCTGACGCTGGCCGCGGCGCTGCCCAGCGCCAGCAACGTGTCCTTGCTGGCCGAACGCTACGGTGCCGACAACGGCCGCGTGGCGCGCATCATCCTGAGCAGCACGGTGCTGGCCTTCGGCAGTTTCTCGCTGCTGGCCTGGGCCTTCGGCGTGCGCCCGGCCTGAGCCGCCGCGGCGCCTGAACAGCGCGGTAAAGCCGCGCGTTATCCGGCCGCCACGGCGGCTGGGCGGCCCGCAGACTCGGCCCGGTGTCCCCCTTCATCCTGGCTGGCGGGCGCATTGCTGGAGTCGCCAAGCGCATGTCTGCCCCGTCACACGCCCTGTCCGCACTGCTGTGCGCTGTCTTGTTGCTGGCCCGACCGGCCTGGGCCGGCCGCTGCGTGAACGAAGAAAGCCCCGATCCGGCGCCCGACACCAGCACCGCGGTCGAGGTGGCTGCCGCGCAGAGCGCCGTCGACCCGCGCAGCGTCATGCAGAACCTGGTCCGCGACGCCCTGGCGCGCAGCCTGGGCATCGGTGCGGCCGAATTGCAGGCCCAGGCGGCGCTGGACGACATCCAGGAAGCCGTCGCCAGCAAGAAGGTCCAGGCCAGCGCCAATGCCGGCTTCGGGCCGGGCGGTTCGCAGTCGCTGGCCGGCACCGAGATGTCGCCGTTCCAGCTGCGCGGTGGTGTCAGCGTGGGCCAGTTGCTGTACGACGGCGGGCGCACCGAACGCCTGGTCGACTGGCGCACGCAGCTGGCCGAATCGGCCAGGCTGGGGCACCTCACGGCACGCGAACAGCTGGCCTTGAATGCCGTGTCGCTGGCGCTGGAGCGCAACCGCTACCGCCAGCACGTGCTGGTCTACGGCCAGTACGTGCGCAAGATGGGCTGTCTGGTCGAGGCGCTGGAAACCATCATCAAGGCCGACCGCGGCCGGGCCAGCGAACTGGTGCAGGCGCGCAAGACGCTGCTGCAGGCCGAAATGTCGCAATCCCAGGCGGCGTCGCAGGCGCGGCAGGTGGAGGTCAAGCTGCGGCGCCTGGTGGGCGACGGCCTGCCACCGGTGCGCGGGGTGTCGGGGCTGCTGCTGCAGGTGCCCACGCTGGAGTCGCTGCTGCCCGAGGTGGAACGCAGCAGCGAAATCGCCGGCATGACCGCGCAGGCCCGGGCTGCCGGTGAATATGCGCGCTCGATCGAGGCCGGCAACAAGCCGCAGCTGAGCTGGAACCTCAGTGGCAGTGAGGCGCTGGCGCGCAGCCGGGTCAGCGGGGCGGCCAGCGGCACGGTGCGCAGCGGCCAGTTCTCGCTGGGGCTGGCGGTGAATGTGCCCCTCCTCAACCCGGGTGTGGCCAGCGCCAGCGACGCCGCCCGCAAGCGGGCCCTGGCCGCCGACCTGCAACGCGACGACGCGCTGGAAGCCCGCCGTTTCCGCATGGCCGAAGTCCACGAGCAGACGGTGTCGAGCTTCGACCGCATGCGCCGCACGGCGGTGGTGCTGCGCGACAGCGAACAGGTGCGCAACTTCACGCTGCAGCAGTGGCAGCAACTGGGCAAGCGCAGCCTGTTCGACGTGATGGGCGCCGAGGCCGAGCACTACAACCTGCGCATCAGCTACATCAACGCGCTGTGCGACGGGCAGCAGATGAACGCCAACCTGCTGTCCCTGGGGCGCGGCGTCACCGAGTGGCTGCGCTGAACAGGCCTGGTCCCGTGTCCGGATGCGACGAAAAGTTATTTGAAAATTGACAGGCGGGATTGTCACGTTAAGATGACACATCCCTGGGCCGCAGCGGTCGGGATGGCGTCAGCAGCCCTCGCTGCGGGCCCGACCGGAGTCGCTGCGGGCCGGCCGTCAACCCAGCAGTCCTGCCGCCAAGGCAGTGGAAGATTCGCATGGTCCTGTCGGGCAAGTTTCGGTGGGGATGGCTGGCCGGCCTGGTGGCCGTGGTGGTCTTCTCCCTGTTGGCGGAAGCTTTGCTCCTGTTTGGCTCCGACGGTGCGAGCAAGAAGGGCACCTCACAGACCGGCTACCGGGGTACGGGCATGTCCGTGACCGCCAGCGATGCGACGCTGAAGACGCAGGCTTTGCTGCAGGCCGCACCGCCTATCGCCTCGGCGGCCCGCGCACGGCCCAACGGGCCCATCGCCGGCAAGGTCTACAAGAACGTGCAGGTGCTGGGCGATCTCCCGCTGGGCGAATTCGGCCGCACGATGAGCGAGATCACCAACTGGATCGCGCCCAACGAGAGTTGCGCTTATTGCCATGTCGAAGGCAATTTCGCCGACGATGCCAAGTACACCAAGGTCGTGGCGCGCCGCATGTTCCAGATGGTCCAGCAGATCAATGCCAACTGGAAGACCCATGTCGCCGGCACCGGCGTGACCTGCTACACCTGCCACCGCGGCAAGGCCCTGCCCCAGCAGCGCTGGTTCCGCCAGGCGCCGCAGGCCCCTGGTGCTGACGGCATGGGCGGCCGACCCGCGCCCCACCAGGTGCAGGTCCGCGCAGGGTCGCTGCCGAACAACCCCTTGGACACTTTCCTGCTGGATGCGACATCGCCGTCGATCCGCGTCGCCAGCCCGCGGGCCCTGGCGCAGTACAGCGGAGCGCCCGTTCAGCGGGCCGAGAGCACCTACGCGCTGATGATGCATGTGTCGCAGTCGCTGGGCGTGAACTGCACCTTCTGCCACAACACGCGGGCCTTTGCGAACTGGGACGAAAGCTCACCGAAACGCCAGGTTGCGTGGTACGGCATCCGCATGGTCCGCGACGTCAACACGCAGTTCCTGGAGCCCTTGGGCCCGACTTTTGCGGCTGCGCCCGCGGGGCGACTGGGGCCGTCGGGTGATGCGGCCAAGGTCAGTTGCGCGACCTGCCACCTGGGCGCCAACAAGCCCTTGAACGGCGCGCAGATGGCGCAACACTATCCGGCCCTGTTGTTGGCACCCAAGGCCGCTGTGCTGCCACCGGCGGCGGAGGAACCGCCCGTGCCCGACGCGATCGCCGTGCAGGCCGCTGCCTCGGCCGCGGCGACAGCCGCAACGACAGCCGCAACGACAGCCGCGCCATCGGTCGCGACAGCTGGAGTCGCATCGGCCGCAGCGCCAGCCCGGCTTGTCGCATCGGCACCGCCTGCCGGGGTGGTCGCCGCCGTGCCGGCGCCGCCGGCGCCGCAGCCGCAGGACGACTGTGCAGCGCTGGATGCCTCAGCCAGCCGACCCAGCTTCGCGGTGCCGGCGGCCCAGGCCGGGCGGCAGGTGAAAGGCACGGGTCGCCTGCAGTTCTACACCGCACCGGCTGGCGCCTGCGTCATGAAAGGCATCTTCATCCTGCCCCGGGAAGCGGTGACGGCCTTGGCCAGCCAGGGCGGCTACACCCGGGTCAAGTACGTCAATCCGCGCACCGGTCTGGAAGTGACGGGCTGGGTCGACGCCCAGCGCGTGGCCGCCGAATGAGCCCGCCCAGCTTCATTCGCGCCGCTCGCCCCTGAAGTCATCGTGGCAGGCCTTGCAGGCATGCGCCACGGACCCTGAAGCGGTCTTCAGCAGATCGAAGTTGCCCGACTTGGCGGCCGCCGACAGCTTGGCGGTCTCGGTGATCATGCGGTCGGAAGCGGCCTTGAACTTGACCGGGTCTTTCCAGATGTCGGCCTTGCTGCGATTGGGCAAGCCCTTGTCGCTGCCGGGTGTGAAAGCCGTGAAGGGCAGCGTGGCCAGGCTGCTGATCAGGTCGGCGTTTTCCGCTGCCGCCTTGGCGTCGAAGGGCGTGATGCCCTGGGCCATGAAGGCAATGCGCCCAAAGTGCGTGGCCAGCACCTGGAAGGCGCCCTGGCGGTAGCGGATGGCGCTGTCGGGGGTCTGGAATTGAGCGGCTGCGGGCCCGCTGCAGGCGGCGCAGACCAGGGCCAGCAGGCCCAGCTTTTGAAGTTTCATGTCAGCCCGCCTTGACGTAGGAACTGCACCAGCCGCCGTTGCTGACCAGCCGGTCGGGCGTCAGATCGCATTCCGACCACGGGTCGGCGGCCTTGCCCAGCCAGGCCATGCAGTTGTTGCACTTCTCGGCCGCCGTGTGCTTGGGAAAGCGCTTGGCGTCGACCTGGGCCGAGTCGTGCTTGTAGCCCAGGGACGCCGCCTTGGGATCACTTTCCTCGATCTTCTTGGGTGCGGCCTGCGCCGCGCTGCAGGCCAGGGCGGTGCCGCTGGCGACCACTTGCATCATGAAGATTCGTCGGGTGCTGGGTTTCATACAGTTGCTCCGGTTGGGGTGCCATGGGCGATGGCGGACGCAGGAAGTGGGCGTGAGGGGCCCGGGGTCTCAGGACGGTTCGGCTTCGAGGCGGAAGACCCGCACCGACTCGAGCAGTTGCGCGGCCTGCTGGCGCAGGCTCTCGGCCGCCGCGGCCGATTCCTCGACCAGCGCGGCGTTCTGTTGTGTGGTCTGGTCCAGCTCCGAGACGGCCTGCCCGACCTGGTCGATGCCGCTGGTCTGCTCGCTGGCGGCGTGGCTGATCTCGCCGATCAGCGTGGTCACGCGCTCGACCTGGGTGACGATGTCCTGCATGGTGCTGCCGGCGCGGCCCACCAGTTGCACGCCGCGCTCCACGCTGTCGGCGCTGGCGCCGATCAGCGACTTGATCTCGCGAGCCGCTGCGGCGCTGCGCTGCGCCAGGCTGCGCACTTCGCTGGCCACGACGGCAAAGCCGCGGCCCTGTTCGCCGGCCCGCGCCGCTTCCACGGCGGCGTTCAACGCCAGGATGTTGGTCTGGAAGGCGATGCCGTCGATGACGCCGATGATGTCGGCGATGCGCCGGCTGGCGGTCTTGATCGCGTCCATGGTCTGCACCACCTCGCCCACTTCCTGGCCGCCCTTGCGCGCCGCGGCGCTGGCGCCTTCGGAGATGGCATTCGCGGTGCGTGCCGTTTCGCTGTTGCTGCGCACGGTGGCGCGCAGCTCTTCCATCGCGGCGGCGGTCTGCTGCAGGCTGGCGGCCTGCCGCTCGGTGCGTTCGCTGAGGTCGGTGTTGCCTCTGGCGATCTCGGCGGTGCCGGCGGCGATGTGCTCGCTGCCGTCGCGCACGCTGCCCACCACACCGGCCAGGTGCTGGCTCATGGCCCGCATCGCTTCCAGCAGGTCGCCGGTCTCGTCTTGGTGCCGGGCGCTGCTGCGCACCGTGAGGTCGCCGGTGGCGGCTATCTGGGCCAGCCGCGCCGCTTCACCGATGGGACCGGTGATCGACCGCGTCACCGCCCACGCCAGCACGGCACCCAGGCTCAGCGCCGCCGCGACGAAGGCCCACAGCATCCAGCGCGCCTGCAGGAAAGCGGCTTGCGAGTCGGCCACGTAGTTGTCACTGGTCTTGGCCTGCAGGCCCGACAGGGTCTGCAGCACCGTGATCCAGCGGGCTTGGCGCGCCCGCACCTTGTCCATGACGAAGGCCGCGGCCTCTTCGGTCTTGCCCGACAGGCTCAGCTCGATGGCCTGCGCCAGCAGCGCGCCGTTGACCTTTTCGGCGTTGTCGATGGCGTCCATCAGCGCCTTTTCGGCTTCACTGGCGTCGTAGCGCTGGATCAGCGCGTGCAGATCCTGCTTGGCGGTTTCGTAGCGCTTGGCGGCTTCCTCGATCGAGGCCAGCTCGGCTTTCTTCAGATCGGCGTCGGACAGCATCGTCAGGTTGCGGATGGCCACGGCCCGCTGGCGCACCGAATCGATCATCTGGCTGGCGCGTGCGATCTGCAGATTGTTGTTCTCCGTGATGTGCGCCATGCGGTTGTTGATCTCCGACAGGCGCAGCGTGGCGAAGACCGCCATCGCCGCCATCAGCAGGAACACGCCGGAGAAGGCCAGGGCCAGGCGCGGGCCTATCCGCAGTTTCAGCAAGGGCCTGATCAGCCACACCGACCAACCGGACTTCAGTAACGAATCCATGCCTGCAACTCCAAGGTTCATGGCCTGCTTGCGGCAGAGCCACCGACGAAGATCGACGTGCTGTCGATTCAGTGTTCGATGCCTGCCGCGGTGTTGGCCCGCAGGGCCGGCATCGAATCAGCGCTCGATGTCGGACCCCACTGGCTTGCACACGCGGCAAGCAGGGACACACCGGGTATCGGGCGCCTGTATGCAGAACCTGAGCTCATCTGTGATCCAGGACGCGACATGCCGGCGCCGGATCGCGCTGCGGGGTGGCGTTTCGTGAAAAGTTGGCTGAAGCCGCCAGTCGGGGTGCGCGCCGGCGGACCGGTCGAAGCGCCCGCGCGGGTGCGGGATGCGGCCCAGCCGGCGTACGATCTTCCCGGACCTGGGACGGGGAGCGCGCGATGAAGAAGATGCAGACGGTGTGGATGCTGTGGCTGGCCGGGGCCGCGGTTCTGGTGCAGGGGCAGGCGCAGGGGCAGGGGCAGGCGCCGGTGGCCACGGCCAGCAGCCGCATCGAGCAGGTGCTGGTCTACCCGGGCGGTGCCACGGTCGAGCGCCGGGTCAAGGTGAAGGCCGGCCAGGCGCTGCTGCAACTGGCCTGCCTGCCGGCGCGCTTGGACCCCAGCTCGCTGCAGGTGCTGCCCGAGGCCGGTGTCAGCATCGGTGAGATCAGCGTGCAGACGGTGGACCGCGCCGCCGTGCCCGAGTGTGCCCAGTCACCGCTGGACGCCCGCATCCGCGAACTGGAAGACCAGATCGCTGCGGTGAGCGCCGAAGCCGGCGCCCACGAACTGGCTCTGGGCTATCTGAAGCAACTGGGTGGCGGCGACAAGACCGGCCATGTCGGCGCCAGCATCACCAGCAGTACCGAGGCGCTGCGCCGCAGCGGCCTGGACAGCTTGCAAAAGCAGATCCCGCTGCAGCGCCGCAAGGAAGAACTGACGCGGCAACTGGCCCCGCTGACCACCGAACGCGACCGGCTGGCGCAGGCCAACCCGCAGTGGCGCAGCGTGACCCTGCGCCTGGCCAGCCCGCGCGACGCCGAGTTGCGCCTGAGCTACCGCCTGACCCAGGCCGGCTGGGAACCGGTCTACCGCGCCCACCTGGACAGCAGCAGCGGCAAGGTCAGGCTGGAGCGCCACGCGCAGGTGGCGCAGAGCAGCGGCGAAGACTGGACGGGCGTCAGCCTGCGCCTGTCCACCGCCCAGCCGCGCCTGTCCAGCGGCATGCTGCCGCCGCGCCCCTGGCGCCTGGACCTGTTGCCGCCGCCGGGCAGCGACGGCCCGCGCCCCGTGCCGATGGCCATGAGCCTGGCCGCGCCGCCGCCAGCTCCGGTGGCGGCGCGCGCGATGGGCAGCGAGGAGCCGGCTGCGCCCAGCTTCGACGTGAGCGTGTTCCAGGGCGCTTACAGCACCGAGTTCGAGGTGCCCGGCCGCGTCAGCATCGCGGCCGATGGCCAGCGCATCGCACTGGTCCTGGGACACGCCGACCTGGACAGCCAACTGCTGTCCCGCAGCAACCCCGCTGCCGAAGCGCAGGCCTACCTGGTCGCTGTCGCCGCACCGCCTGCCGGCGTCTGGCCGCGCGGTGCGTTGCAACTGTTCCGCGACGGTGCCTACATCGGCCAGGCCACGCTGGCCGTCAGCAACACCGAGAAACTCGACCTCTTCTTCGGCCGCGACGACCTGCTGCGCGTCACCGTCGAACCCGAGCAGCGCAATGCCGGAGCGGCCGGCTTCATCGGCAGCCGCGCCGAGCAGAAGATCAGCCACGTTTACCGCGTCGAGAACCTGCACCAGAGCCGCATCGACGTCGAAGTGCTCGAGCCCTCGCCGGTGGCGCGGCACGAGGACATCCGCGTGCTGAGCCAGTTCGCCCCCCAGCCCACGGACACCGCCTGGCGTCAGCAGCCCGGCGTGGTGGCCTGGCGTTTCACGCTGCAGCCTGCCCAGGTGCAAAAGCTCAGTGCCGGCTACGAGATCAGCTATCCGAAGGACGCCCGGGTGGGCGGGATGCGCTGAGCGGCAGCGGCGCTGCGGCCCAGGCCGGCCATGGGCTCCGGCTGGCTCATGCCGGACTGCGCCCCTTCAGGCCTTCAACAAGTCCAGCTGGCCCAGGCCGGCGCTGCCCGGTAACACCTGGGCGTCCAGCGCGGCGCGCGGCACCAGCAGGTGGTCGGCCAGCACGCTGCGCACGACGGCCCGCAGGTCGGTGGTGATGCGCAGGTCGCGGCCTTCGTAACGGTCCTTCTTGGCCAGGCCCGGCCAGTCGGCGATGACCCGCCCGCCGCGCACCGCGCCGCCGAGCAGAAAAGCCGCACCGCCCGTGCCGTGGTCGGCGCCGGCGTTGCCGTTGACCGCCACTTCACGGCCGAATTCGGTGGCCACCAGCACCACGGTGCGCTGCCAGACGCCGCCCGGCATCAGGCCGGCGCGCAGCGCTGCCAGCGTGGCGTCCAGCGTGCGCAGGTTGTTCGACAGCGGGCCGTTGGCGGTGGCGGCGTTGGTGTGGCTGTCCCAGCCGCCCAGCTCCAGCACCGCCACCTGCGAGCCGCGCTGCAGGAATTCGGTGGCCTTGGTGGCCAGGCCCACTGCAGCCCGACGCCCGGCGTTGTTGCCACCGCCCATGCCGCCGCCCATGTCTTGCGGGTTGGCACCCATGCCGGGCTCCTCGCGCAGGCCGCGTGCGCGGGCCAGCGCCAGCGCCAGCGCGGGGTCGTTGCGGTACATCGCCTCGAGGCGCTGCACCAGGTCGGCCGAGGGGTCGGGCAGGGCCGACGGCGCCCAGGTATCGACCTCGGTCGGGCCGCGCAAGACCAGCGGCACCGCCGTTTCCAGTGCCACCGCCTTGAGGCCACCGGCCGCGCCGGCGGTCGCCGTCAGCGCACGGCCGAGCCAGCCGGTGGCCAACTCGTGCGGCTTGCTGCCACCGCTTTCCAGCACCTGCTGCGCGTCGAAGTGCGAACGCTCGCGGTAGGGCAGGCCGGTGGCCTGGATCACGGCCATCTCGCCCTGTCCGTACATCGCATGCAATTGCGGCAGCAGCGGGTTCAAGGCGAAAGTGCTGTCCAGCTTCAGCGGTGTGCCGTTGAACACGGCCAGCGGGCCGCGCGCATCGGCGAAGGACGGGTCGCCCACCGGCGGAACGGCCAGCAGGCCGTCCATGCCGCCGCGCAGGATCAGGAACACGAAGCGGCGCGCATCGGGGCTGGCCGCGGCCGGCGCGGCGGCCAGGCTCAGCGTGGCCAGGGGGCAGGCAAAGGCCGCGCCGGCCAGTGCGCGGGTCAGGATCGATCGGCGTGTGGACATGGATAGGCCTCGGTCATTCACCGGCGTTGGAATTCGGGCGCCAGCAGCAGCAGGGCCAGGGCCTGCGGGCCGTCGGCGGCGCGCGCGATCTGGCGCGCCGTGTCGTCGTGCAGCAGCGGGCCCAGACTGGCCTGGGCCAGCGCGCGGGCGTCGCGGCCGCGGCCCACGCGGTCGGCCACGCGGGTGGCCCATTCCACGCGCTTCCAGACGGCGTCGGGCCCCAGCCACTCCGCGGCCCGGTCGGGCCAGCCGGCGGGCGACGGTGCGGCCTGCACCCGCTGGCCCAGGGCGCCGATGCCGCCATCGGGCACCCGCGTGAAAGCGCCTTCGCCCAGTTGCAGCAGGCGGGCGCTGCTGATGACGAATTCCTCGGGCGACTTCAGCTTGGCGGGCTGCGGCGCCCAGGCTTCGGGGGCTGCGATGAGCGCGCGGTAGACGCTGGGCAGGTCGCCGCTGCTGCGTTGCCAGGCGTCCACCAGGCGGGCCACCAGCGCGGGCGCAGGCTCGTCGGCGACGAAGTGGCGAGCCAGCTTGCTGCAGACGAAGCGCGCGGTGGACGGGTGCTGCGCCAGGTCGTGCAGCACGGCGTCCAGGGCGCCCGCGCCTTCGGCGTAGGTCTTGCCGGCGACGGTCTTGCTGCCGGGCTGGTGCCAGGCCGCTTCGAAGCGCGTCGTCGCCGTGCCGGGCGGCGCGTCGATGAGCTGCAAGATCGGCACCCGCCAGCCTGTCAGCACGCGGGCGAATTCGGTCACGTCGGCTTGCGTGTAACCACCCCAGCCGCCGAATTCAGCGCCGCCGCCGGCCACGCCCAGGGTGTGCAGTTCCAGCACTTCACGCGCCAGGTTTTCGTTCAGGCCGCGCGGGATCAGCGGGTTGTCGTTGAGCGCGCGGCCGGCACGGCGCCGCACCAGCGTGGAGTCCGGGCCGGCCGAGCGGTCATTGTCCAGGTAGCGCAGCATGCCGGCGTGGTGGGTGGACGCCTTCAGCAGGTCTTCGAAACGGCCCGCGATGTGGGGCCGGATGGCCTCGCGTTCGAAGGCGCCGACGATGCCGCGCGCGCTGGCCTTGGCCAGCGACACCGTGAAGTGGTTGGCCCAGAACAAGGCCAGCCTTTCGTTGAAGGGCCGGGTGCTGAGTGCGGCGGTGCCCAGGCGGGCCCGCACGTCGGCCTGCACCAGCGTTCTGAAGTGCTCGGCGAAGTTCTGCTCGGTGCTGGCGTTCATCGCCATGCTGTCGGCCGCCGAAGCCGCAGCGCGCGGTTCCGCCTGCAGGCGTTGCAGAAACTGGGCGTAGCGCTTCAGCCCTTCGACACCGCTGGCCAGACCGTCACCGCGCTGCGGCTCGGCCGGGCCGATCTGGGACTGCAGCCAGCCCTGCGGGTCGTCGCCGACGGTCGCGAGGCTGGCCTCGCCCAGGCCGAAGCGGTGGGCGGCCAGGGCAGCCAGCGTGGGATTGCGGTTCATGGGCGGGTCTCCATGCCCAGCATCTTGCCCCGACGGCGGTAACGCAGCATGGCTGCCGCGTGAAGTTGCGTTTACCGGGCCAGCAGGCTATTCACCGCGGCCACGTCGTCGGCCGTGACCTGGCCGGCCGCCTGGCGCAACTTCAGGGTGCCCACCAACACGTCGTAGCGCGCCTTGGCCAAGTCGCGCTGGGTGGTGAACAGCTGGGTCTGGGCGTTCAGCACGTCCAGGTTCACGCGCACGCCCACCTTGTAGCCCAGCTGGGTGGCTTCCAGTGCCAGCTTGGACGACGACTCGGCCGCTTCCAGCGCCTTCACCTGGGCCAGACCCGACTGGAGGTTGAAGAAGGCCACCCGGGTGCCCTGGGTGACGCCACGCCGTGCGGCTTCCAGGTCATAACGCGCCTTCTGTTCCAGGGACAGCGTTTCCTGGATGCGGTTTTCCAGGTTGCCGCCCGTGTAGAGGGGCATGTTCAGCACCAGGCCCAGCGTCGCGGCCTTGGTGGTGCCGGGCAGGCTGACGCCCAGGCCGTTGTTGTAGGTGGCGCCGACCGTGCCCACCGCGTCCACGGTGGGCATCTTGGCAGCGCGTGCCTTGTCGTTTTCCAGCTGGGCCACCTCCAGCGACAGGCGGGACTTGCGGATGAGCGGATGCTCGGCGTCGGCCTTGGTGACCCAGACTTCGGGCTCGGCCGGCACGGTGGCGGGCAGGACCACGGGCGTCGTCAGGGGCTGTGGCTTGACGTTGATCTGGCCAACCAGCTGGTCCAGGGTGATCCGCTTGGTGCGCAGGTCGTTTTCAGCGGCGATTTCCTGCGCCGTGGCGAGGTCGAACTTGGCTTGCGCCTCACGCGTGTCGGTGATGGTGGCGGTGCCGACTTCGAAATTGCGCTTGGCGGAGGCCAACTGCTCGGTGATGGCGGCTTTGTTGGCGCGCGTGGTGCCCAGCGCATCCTGCGAGGCCAGCACATCGAAATAGGCCTGCGAGACGCGGATCACGAGGTCTTGTTCGGCCGTTTCCAGGTCGGCCTGGGCCACCAGCAGTGCCTTGCGCGCCTGGTCGATGTTGACACCGTTGGTGCGGTTGTACACCGCGTAGCTGCCACTGGCCGTTGCGCCGATCACGTTGGTACCGCCGCTGCCGAGCTTGGGGTAGTCGAACTGGTTGCGCGTGGCATTGGACCGCAGCGAAGCCTGCGGGCTGGCCACGGCTTCCACCTGCTTGGCCTTGAACTGGGCCGACTCGGCCAAGGTGCGGGCCGCCAGGTAGGTGGCATCGTAGGCACGGGCGGCCTCGAACAAGGTTTGCAGGCTCTGTGCGCCGGCCAGGCCCGGCAGTGCGAGCAGGGTGGCGGCAGCCAGGGCGCTCAGCGCGGGCGCGAACCGACCG
>Ga0136641_1000801_pt1 | contig 13318 bp, 9 predicted proteins | sample EliLak1302023Y_FD_115312 | JGI IMG/M metagenome (GOLD analysis project Ga0136641, IMG submission 115312) | Freshwater microbial communities from Elizabeth Lake, Yosemite National Park, California, USA - 13020-23Y | ecosystem: Environmental > Aquatic > Freshwater > Lake ...
AATCAAGTTGCCACGGAGGGCGCTCCCGGAAAAAAGTCTGAGTCCCCACCCAGCACAAAGGGGACTTTAAACCATGAACCACAAGTACCTAGCCCAACTGTTCAAGCAAATGTAGAAACCGTTGCTAGCCGAACGACCCTAGTGGAACACGCCACACCTGTCCAATCGGAAGTGGCCTTAGAAAGCGATTCGCTTTCTGAAAAAGGTGTATCCACATCAACGATCCAGACGGAAGACAATGATTTATCAAATTCAATGTCAGGGCAAACGCTAAGCGATGCTACGTCAAGCCAGCTAATAAATCAGGCAGTCTACAGAAATCCTATGTCAACGTCTGGTTTGCGAAGTGCAAAAAATATATTGGATTCGAAAAATAATGTGAGTGTTAAAAATGTGGCATCTGAGGATCATGCAGATCAGGAGGTACAAGAAATTACACTAGAAGAATTGCAAAGCGAGTGGACACACATGGCCGATCAATTCAAGAAAGAGAATTTAATCAACAAATATGTCATGATGAATAGGCCTATCAAGCTGATTGAAAACTGCATTCATATATCCTTTGAAAATGAAGTTCAAATGCAACAATTCAACGAGAATATTAGGTTGGAATTATTAACATCCTTGAGAACTAAGTTGAAAAACCATTTGATTGACATGCAATTAGCTATTTCTGAACAGGAAAAGAATGACAAAAAAATGCTGTACACCCAATCTGATAAATATGATTTCTTGGTAGAAAAGCACCCAGTCATCGCTGAATTAAAACAAAGATTTGGACTTGACCATGAATTTTAGCCTAGCGAATTTGCCCATTCCCTTTGAGTATCCATTTCTCTGTAACCAACTTCTCCAGCCCAAATGGGCCTCTTGCATGAAGTTTTTGAGTGGATATACCCACTTCGGCACCCAGCTCAAAGGTTCCACCATCCGTGAAGCGAGTCGACGCATTCCAGTAAACAGCCGCCGCATCTACAGTGGCCAAAAATAGATCAGCTTCTGCCTCGTCAGCGCTGATAATAGCTTCAGAATGCCTAGATGAATACATTTCAATATGTGATAAAGCCTGATTTAAACTTCCAACCACCTTCACACTGCAAGCAAAATCCAAAAATTCACGGCCAAAATCAGCCTCTTCAGCCAGCTGTAAAAAAGGGTATTGCATCTCTAAAAGCACATCAAAGGCGTTAGAATCCGCATAGATCATCACCTTATATTTAATTAATTCATTCGCTGATTTTAAGAAAAAGTCATGAACAATCGATTCGTGCAATATGATGGTATCCAGCGAATTACAAACTGAGGGCCTGCTAACTTTAGCATTCACGACAATAGATGTGGCCATTTCTAAAGGAGCTGACTGAGCAACATAGGTATGGCAAACACCCGCCCCTGTTTCTATGGTAGGAACCATGGACTCTTTTCTAACTCGTTGAATTAAAGATTCGGAACCTCTCGGAATAATAACATCCACGTATTTAACCGCATTTAATAAAGTAGAAACATGCGTACGGTCGGTCGGCAAGAGTCGAATTAAATCAGGAGAAAGCCCTACTGAAATTAGCGCCCGATGGATCAATTGGACTAAGATAGAATTTGTATGCCAAGCATCAGTACCTCCACGCAAAATCGCTGCATTTCCCGACTTGATGCACAATGCTGAAATATCGACAGTCACATTAGGTCTTGATTCAAATATTACGCCAACAACCCCCAGAGGCACGGAAATTTTTGTTAATTTCAAGCCATTCGAAAGTATTTTATCGATATTGATTTGTCCATTGGGGTCTGCAAGTTTTGTTATTTCATGTATGCTTTGGGCCAATTGATTAATTCGCTCTGAATTCAATAGCAAACGATCCCTCATCGGGTCATCCGCAGGAATAGAAGCTAAATCTCTAGCATTTTCAGAGATGATTAAAGCTGAGTTCTCAAGTAACAATTGGGCTAAAGAGAATAAAATTTGATTTTTCTTTTCAGACGAGGCCAAAGCTAATGAGCTAGAGGATCCTCGAGTTAATGCAAATTGTTCAATAATTTCATTTTCTGAAAAAGACATCGTCATTTAGTTTTGATTAGGATTTGACCCCATAATTTCATTAAAAATCATATCCAAAAGTCAAATAAGTTATTGGAGGTTTCACCTCGCCATTATCAACCCCAAAAGCATAATCGAACTTAATAAAATAGCCTAACAAATTTGCGCGTGTACCCACCCCATATCCGAACAAAAATGGATTACGAAAATCTGTAACAGTCGCCTTAAAAGGATTTGTACCCCCACCATATACATTCGTGTTAAAGCCATTTGTTCGAGAAAAAGGATTCGTTCCTGTCCAAGCACTTCCAATATCTGTAAACCCAATAAACTGGAATGAATTCATGAACCGAGATTTAGAAAAATCAGCGCTCAATAAAGATTTAAGGGGAATTCGAAGTTCTAAATTAACCAACAAATGACTGTTGCCCGACAACTTATTCATATTAAATCCCCGCAATGAAGTAGCAAAATCGCTCATGAAGACGTCTCTTTGGGCTATTCCTTGCCTACCCAACGGGTTCTCCTTATTTCGAGAATCTGTATTGATAAACAACCAATTATCCATTCCACCCAAAATAGTTTGTCGGGCCGCTTCGCCAATCGCATGAGAGGCTGAAATTCTTCCGGCTAGTAAAAAAGTATTAGACAACTTAAGATAATGCCGCGCATCTATTTTAAATCGAGTAAAACCTAAACCATTCGTCAGACCTAATTGATTTTCTACCGACGCATTCATCCTAAATCCCGTTCTCAAATTTTCAGCCCAATGAATCGTATTGTCAAAAGTATATTCCAATTTCGCCCCGCCATAGGTGGCTAAGTCTTCTGGTGTAGCTAGGCTATATTGATCGAAAGCCCGATTGGATGTAAATATTCCTGAGAAAGATAATTTGCTTGATAAATCAAATGGATAAACCGCTTTAATTTCAAAACGATTAAATCTAATTTTTTGAGAATACGTTTCGGTCTGCTGATCCAATACCTTACGATCAAAGCGAACAAACCAATCAATTTTTTTTGCCAAATATGCATACTCAGCCCATAAATCCGTATTCTTTAGATTAGAAGTGACGAAAATTCCTGTGCGTACTAAATGATTTTCAAGTAAATCATTCATCTTAACCTCAAATGAATAACCTAATCCCCTCACAGGATCAACCTTGAAATTACCTTCCGAATTATTAACGACAAAAGAATTTTGATATTCAATGGGCCCCATTAATTTCCCAGGCTCCTTACGAAGTCTCAAACTCGCTTGGCGATCCAATCGTGCTTTTTTCAATTCAGCATTTCGTTTATCACGCGCAGTTAAATTCTGATTCAGGGTACTATCGACGACTGAATCTTGAAAAGTTAAATCTGAATTTGAATTGTTATCTAACGTAGGAACCCATAAACTGGTCTCGAGATTCAAGATGATTTCGGTAGGGATGTAGTGTAATTTATCCGTCAAATTATCCCTACTTTTAAAAACAATTTTATCCTTTACCCAATCAAAACCATCCCAAGAGCCCGCCCGAATGGGAGTAAAAGAAAATTTATCCGTTTTGATGTGATAACAAACTAATTCATTACCAGAATATTGATTGACTAAAAAATAGATTAGACTATCGGAAACAGCCCTCACATTAAAGTAATCTCCTTTATGCGAAAAGATTCTTTGTGCTTTTGAAGGATCATCGGCTCTCCAACGGTACAATGATTTGATACCCTCTTTGGCCGTATTATTTTGTAATGTATCGTCATAGCGATCAGAAACATAATAAACATCCCCTGTCGTACCCACCCAATGCGCCTCAGACTCATCATTTATATCTTGAGTAATCGGAGAAAAACGATTTCGCTTTAAATCATAAATCCCCACATCCACTTGGCCATTTCTTAAGGTACGAACCAACATCCTTTGTGCATTACTAGATAATTCAAAATCTAAAAATTGCCAATCCCCCAAACTTTTTTTGGCCTCCATTCGAATGGAATTTCTTTTATCTGTTAAAGGTGCAAAAGTTTGAAGCCATGATTTACCCTCACTCTGATACAAGACAGATAGGCTATTGGTTTTAGACCAAAAAACTAGAGGACCCCGACTATTTGAGATTCGTAAGGGATCTTTTAAACCCGTTTTAAATATCTCATTCGCCTTTTTAGTCTTCAAATTCATCAGTTGAATTTGAAATTTACCAGATTCATCTACCACATAAGCCATCCAATTCCCATCTGAACTAACTTTAAAATCGCGTAACACTTCCCCGCGATTCATTTCCCTTTGAATTAATTCTGTGGGCCCAGGCGTTGCAACTGTATTTACTTCATACTGCTTGGATTCAGACAAATAAAACTCATACCATTCCTTCAAAAATTTAGCAAATGGCCTGCGGAGCGTACTGGAAATACTAGATTGGTCATTGCGAATAATACGTGTTAAATTCAAAATATTGCCAACAGGCTGCTTACCATATGTTTTGGCAATGTAATTCCAGATGGATTGGCCGAGAAGTTCAGCTTCTTTACCTCTTGCTAAGGAAGGCTTCCTAACTTTATTCGATGAAACTACTTGGTACATATATTGGTTCATCTCAGGCGAATCACCAAAAGCTACATAGGAAGAAATGCCTGACAAATACCATTCAGGAAGACTTAGCAACAAAGAATTTTGCAATACATCCTTGATGCTGCCCCCATATAGCATGTCATGCACAAATACTTTTGAGATTTCTTTGCTTAAATTTTTTCTAAAGTTTGTTAAATCCTCACTAAATGAAATTTCAAATCTAAATTTGGATAAGTTTTCATTCTCAACTTCATCTGGATTATTTAAACTAATTCCGCTATTTGACTGCAATAGCTCCGATTGAGAAGGGTAAACAAAAATCTTAGTTTTTTGAAAAGGCGTATAACTAAGCAATTGGGTTATCTTCAGAAAATCACTTTCCGCAAATTGGATGGTCGTTCTCGCTAAATTTTCATTTTTCCCAAAATAGTACACTTCGAAATTTTGACTTGAAAAAAAATGCCATACAAAGTTTTGATATTGGATACGCGTCTTGTCAAAGGGTCTCTGTGATGGATAAAAATCCTGTGCCCATATACTTGTGCATAGGTTCGCCAACAACAAAACCAAGATGTATTTAAATATCAGACGCATTTGTGGAAAACTCGGAAAATCAAATTTAACGATTTATATGGAAAATAACTGATTAAATCGTCGAATTGATGCTTCAGGATGAACCATTTTTTTCCCTTGAAGTTCACTGACAAATTCCTGGGCAAAATAAGGGATTAAAGAAACCCCTTTGGATCCAAATCCGTTAAAAATACCTACTTGTTTTTCAGGATGCATCCCCACAAAAGGCCTTCGATCTTGTGTAGCTGGCCTGATTCCGACCAATTTCTCTAGTTCGATGTAATCGTTTACTTGGAAGAGGGCCAACTTATCTTTCAGTTCATTTTGGGCGGAGCTTGTAGAATCGGGTCCAAATTCGTCCCAACGGTAAGTCGCGCCAACCTTGTACAAACCCTGCCCGATCGGCAATAAGAATCCATTTTTATTTAAAATAAAAGTGGGATCCGCTTCATCCGTTTTAATTTTAAGTATTTCCCCTTTGGCAGGCAAGAAACTCAACCCAGACCACAAGGGATTTTTCATTCCATGAAATCCCTCACAAAAGATGACCTGAGAAAAATGAGCAGTATCTGATTGGCCCGACACAAACTCTTTTTCAAAAAACACTCCCAACTCACGAAAAAATAATTGTGATGCGCTTATTAAACGAGGCACATCGACCCAACCAGCTTGATCTACCCATACTCCATCTGATCTCCAATCCAAGAATTCATGGTCAATATCGGCTCGCCGAGCGTTCAACCAATCAGCCATTTCTGCATTTGCAAAAGGCCTAAATAAAGGCATTGGAAAAAAGAAGGAAGCATTAAGTTTTTTTTCTAATGCCTGATAAAATGGGAATAAATAGGTGAAAATTTCATTGGCAAGCCAAGTGGGCTCTAATTTTCTACCTGTTACGGGATTAAAAATTCCGCCTGCCGCATTGGACGAGGTAAAGTGCGTAGTACTTGAGTCCCAGATTTGAAATGCTCTATTTTCTTGATGTAAATGATGTGCTAAAAGGGTGCCTGCCAGCCCGTGGCCAACAATCAAAATAGGATTATTTGATTTCACCTTGAACTCTTCGTACGTGTTCTAAAACAAACTCCACCTGTTCATCCATACTTCTAAAGGACGTATCAAGATCAATTGCGTCTTCAGCGCGTTTAAGCGGGCCTTCACTCCGATTCGAATCAATCTCATCACGCTTTCGTAAATTTTCGACAATTTCGTCTAAAGGCAAATCCTCCCCTTTTTGTAGAAGTTCCAACTTGCGTCTTTGGGCTCGAATATGAGGTTCAGCCGTCATAAATATTTTCAACTCAGCCTGCGGGAAAACAACGGTCCCTATATCCCGACCATCCATGACAATCCCTTTTTTCTCCCCCATTTTTTGTTGGAGCGCCACCATCGCATGCCGAACAATGGGCAAAGCGCTCACTTGACTGACCATATCGGAAATAAACATTTTTCTTATTTCATTTTCGACATTCTCCCCATTCAAATACGTATCTGAAGCCTGCTTAGTCGGATTAAAAACGAAACTTATCTCAATTTCTTGAAGCGCTCCAACCACTTGGTTTAGATCGTATAATGAGATATTATTCCGATGAAAATACAAGGCAACAGCTCGATACATGGCACCAGAATCCACAAATGCATAATGTAAAACAGCTGCGACATGACGAGCGGTGGTGCTTTTTCCACAGGATGAAAATCCATCAAGCGCAATGACTATTTTTTTTGACATAGTTAACATGCATTAATGGCGTAAAAATAAGTCAACTTCAAACCTATTTTTCATCGCATTTGAAACTATCAATAATAGGTATTTAACAAACCTAATATCGTAAAAAGTAAACCTATAAAGGCGGAAATACCTCCTATTAAACCTAGGCCAAAAACACTCAGGACGATGCCAATCACCAATAAACTAACACCGATTTTCAATCGAGGTTCCCAATGACTAGTGCCCGATTTTTTTTCAGCTATTTTATTTTGAGTTTTAAATTTTAGAATCGTAGCCTTGATTTCCTTTTGCAAAAACACTTGTTGTTTTTTAAGGTCTCTTTTAGTCGTGACATGTACTGAAATTGGAGAACTTTTTTCACCAACTTCATTCAAATTATGAGCCATGTCAAGTTTTGTAGGAGCATTTGCGTCCAATGGCAAAGAGAATAAATGTGTAGAATTGCTCACTAATAATTGTGGCTCTTGCTGCTGGATGGCCGAATTTTCTAGACTTACTTGATTAGAAAAATAAGCCTTTGAGCGGGAACAGGAACTAAGGTTCAAGGCTATAAGTACAAAAAAAAGAAAAAAATTACTTTTAAGCGACATGATCAATTTGATGAAAAACAGTTCGTTCAAATTTAGTTTTAGCATAGGTCAAGTCGACTTTGAAATCCTTCAAATTTTCTTGAGATGGAATTTCGTACATCGCGTCATTCATGATCGCTTCCATGATCGATCTCAAACCTCGAGCTCCTAATTTAAATTGCATCGCCTGTTCCACTAAATAACTTAAAGCCTCTTTTGAGAAACTTAATTTAACACCTTCCATATCAAAAAGCTTACTATACTGTTTGACAAGCGCATTTTTAGGTTCTGTCAAAATAGATAACAAAGCGGTGCTATCAAGCGGATTCAGGTAAGTTATCACGGGAAGGCGTCCCAATAATTCTGGAATCAAGCCAAAAGATTTTAAATCTTGAGCTGACACATATTTCATAATTTGATCTTGTTCAAATGATTTATGAAATGTGTCATCGCCTGAAAATCCAATTGGCCTAGCGTTTAAACGCTTGGCAATATGTCTTCCTATTCCATCAAAAGCACCTCCACAAATAAACAAAATATTTTCAGTGTTTACGGCAATCATTTTTTGGTCCGGATGCTTCCGCCCTCCTTGCGGCGGAACATTCACAATGGAGCCTTCAAGTAATTTCAATAAAGCTTGTTGGACCCCTTCACCAGAAACATCCCGAGTAATCGATGGGTTGTCTGATTTTCTAGCAATTTTATCAATCTCGTCGATGAATACAATGCCACATTCCGCTTTGGCCACATCGTAATTAGCCGCCTGAAGCAATCGAGTTAAAATCGTTTCCACATCCTCCCCCACATATCCAGCCTCCGTAATCACCGTAGCATCCGCGATACAAAATGGCACTTGGAGTCTTTGAGCTAGGGTTCTGGCCAGATAGGTTTTTCCCGTACCGGTCTCCCCCACCATCAGTATATTTGACTTTTCAATCTTCACTTCGTCATTGGACGCAGGTTGCATCAAACGTTTGTAATGATTGTACACGGCTACTGAAAGATGTTTCTTTGCTTCGTCCTGTCCAATCACATACTCATCTAAATACGCTTTTAAGTCTTTAGGCTTAACTAACTCAAATTTATTATTGTTTGGCTTTTCTTTTCCCTCTGAACCTAATTCCTCATTCACCACCTCGTAGCCTTGTTGCAAACAATTATTGCAAATATGTCCTTCGATTCCGGACAATAACATGCCCACTTCATTTTTTGAACGACCACAAAAGGAGCAATTTATTTTTTTAGTTGCCATGAATTAGACCGTCCGAGTTAAAATTTCATCAATTAAACCATAGGCTTTGGCTTCTTCTGATTTCATCCAATAATCTCGATCAGAATCTTTTTCAATTTCTTCAAATGATTTTCCTGAATGTTTAGCCAAAATTTCGTACAATTCCTGACGAATCTTAACGATTTCTCTGGCTGTAATTTCGATGTCACGTGACTGACCTTGAGCCCCACCCGATGGTTGGTGAATCATGATTCTCGCATGTTCCAATGCGGAACGTTTTCCAGCTGCCCCCCCTGCCAACAATACAGCACCCATAGACGCGGCCAAGGAAGTACACACCGTGGACACATCTGGACGTATGTAATTCATGGTATCATAAATACCTAAACCCGCATAAACAGATCCTCCTGGGCTATTGATGTACATGACAATATCCTTTTTAGCATCCGTAGATTCCATAAAAAGCAATTGGGCCACAATAATATTAGCCATATAATCATCCACAGGAACACCCATAAAAATGATGCGATCCATGATCAACCTAGAAAATACATCAATTTGAGCAAACCTCATCGGGCGCTCTTCAATAATGTATTGGGTCATATCTTCAATTTGATGAATGGGGCGATCGCCGATTTGATTCATGTACTGATCAACCGCTAGGCCATTTAAACCTCTATGATGAACGGCATACTTACGAAACTCTTCTCCAGATAAATCCTTGGGAATCATGATATTTTTATTTAAGATTCAAATTTACAATTTTTCGAGTTAAAATTGATATGCTCTAAACTGAAAAACCACTAGGTTAGTTCACAGAAAACCCCGCAAAACGGGGCTTCTTTAAAAAAATATTTTTCTACTTACAATGCGGCAGCTATCGCTTTAAATTTATCCACATCTATTTTACTTGTTTTGAAAGAAATATGCTCGACAATGGCGTTGGAAACTTTATCCGCAAAGGCCTGATTGTACAAGTTCATGAAATTATCCGACTTTGACTTATCACTTAAATAACCCATTGCAATTTTTTCAATCATCTCTTCGATGCCTGGCTGATCTGATGATAAGTACCCACCAAATTGCTGACGTACCATATCTTTCGCTTTCTCAACCACTTCAGCGTATTCCACTTTGACTTCAAATTTATCTGCTACGCTATTCTTAATTAAATTCCAACGAATATCCTTCTTCACGTTGTCAAAATCCTTTTCTATATCGTCTGAGGTGAACTTTCCTTCATTGATACGAATAAGCCAAGTCTTCAAAAAAGCATCCGGTAGATCAATCTTAACTTGTTCCAATAAAGCTTTTTCCGCATCTATTTTCAATAAATAATTGGCCTCCCTTTTATAATTCCCATCTACTATTTTAACCAACTCTTCTCTAAAAGTTTTTTCATCTGTGGCTTTACCAGCTCCTAATACTTTATCAAAAAATTCTATGTTCAACTCAGAAGGTATTTGACGTGTAATATCCTCTACCACAAAAGTCACTTCTCCTTTAAGATCAGCAACTTCATCTTCCTTTTTTCCCGTTGCCAAGGCTAACGATTTATCATCCACAAACACCTTGTCGATGTCAAATTTCAAACTATCGTCTTTTTTGGCACCCAAAAATATTTTCTTAGACTTATCTTTAATGGCATGCAATGGAATCGCAGATTTCTCCACCCAATCTCCTTGCGTAAAGGTCCCAAAAACTAAATCACGATCCTCCACCGTATCTGGATGTGTTTGCTCACCAAATTGCTTTTTCAAGTTCTCAATCGTTTCCTCAATCTCTTTTTTTTCTGCTTTGATTTCGTAAGAAGTAAGAGATTTAATTTTCGACAAATCAAGCGTGAAATCACCATGGAATCCTAAATCATAATGGAAAGTAAATTCCGTATCTTTTTCCCAATCTATGGAATCCGTTTCCTCTACGGCAGGAAGGGGCTCGCCAACTAAATTTAATTTATTTTCTTTGATGTAATCACTTACCGTATGGCCCAATAAATGATTGATTTCTTCAACAAGAACCGATTGTCCATATAACTTTTTAACTAAAGCAGTCGGAACCATTCCAGGACGGAATCCTTTAATGCTTGCCTTCTTGCGATAATCCTTTAATTTGGCGTCAACTTTTTCTTGATAATCGGCCTCGGATACAACAACTGTCAAACGACCTTGCAAATCATTTGAGTGGTTGAGTGAAATATTCATATGATTATAATTTAAATGTCTATTAAAAAAGCCCCCAAAACCTTAAAAGTGTTGAGGGCTTGCCTTTGGTACGGGCGAAGGGACTCGAACCCCCATGCCTCGCGGCGCCAGATCCTAAGTCTGGTATGTCTACCAATTCCACCACGCCCGCGTAATTTGGAGTGCAAAGGTAATTAGCAAAAGTAACTATTCCAAAATGATTGTTATATTTATGAATAAAGAAAAATCTGAATTAAATTTGATTAACAAAACCACTCCAAAATGGAAATTGAAGAAATAAAACCTCATTGGGGTAAATGGTACATAAGCCTCATCGTATTTCTGATTACAATAATTATTTTTTTCGTGGTCATTTCGAATCAATTTCAATAATATATGGAATATGTAGATTGGATTGTTTTGATTTTAACGATTGGTGGAATTGTGGCTTATGGTAGTTGGCAAGGCAAACAAGCCAAACAATCGCTAAAAGGTTTTTTATTGGCCGATCGTGAATTACCATGGTACCATATATTATTGTCGGTCATGGCTACTCAGGCATCTGCCATCACTTTTTTATCTGCCCCAGGACAGGCCTACACGGATGGGATGCGGTTTGTCCAGTTTTATTTGGGTTTACCCATCGCCATGATTGTTTTATCCGTCACATTCATTCCGCATTATTATCAATTAAAAGTCTATACAGCTTATCAATTTTTGGAAAAAAGATTTGATTCAAAAACGCGAATATTAACAAGTCTATTATTTTTAATCCCGCGGGCATTGTCGACGGGAGTGACGATTGCCGCTCCATCTATTATTTTATCCACTTTATTAGGCTGGGATTTAAGTTGGACCAATGCCATAACGGCCACCATCGTCACTACATATTGCATCCTTGGGGGATCGAAGGCTATTTCCTATACTCAAATGCTACAAATGTCCGTGGTTTTAGCAGGTATGGTGATGGCGGGAGTTCTGATTATTTATAAACTACCGGAGGAGATAGGATTAAAAGAATCATTGCGTATTGCTGGAAAAATGGGCAAGATCAATTTGATTGATTGGAAGTTTGATTTGAATAATCGCTATAACATCTGGTCGGGAATTATTGGGGGTTTCTTTTTACAATTATCTTATTTTGGAACGGATCAAAGCCAAGTAGGTCGATACCTAACTGGCCAATCGGCCTCAGAAAGTAAAAAAGGCCTATTGTTGAATGGGTTTTTAAAAATCCCCATGCAGTTTTTTATTCTGCTCGTTGGCATTTTAGTTTTCGTGTTTTATCAATTCAACGAACCTCCCATGTTTTTTAACAAAAATTCGGAGGCGAAATGGGTTGCTACACAGGGGCATGAAAAATTCGAGCTTGAAAAATCAGCTATTTTTAAGGCAAAAAAGGACTTAGATATCCAATTGGTTCATGCATTGGATCAACCAAAAGAAACCTTAAAAATCAAAAATGAATTATTGAAATTACAGACAAGGCAGGATGAAGTGCGAAAAGAGGCGGTGGCATATATCAATAAAGACGCGCAAAAAATAGAGCCTCAAGATACCAATTATATCTTTTTGAGATTCATCATTGACCAATTGCCCATAGGAATCGTTGGCTTTTTAATCGCTATGATTTTGTTAGCTTCCATGGGATCGATGGCCTCAGCCTTCGGATCGTTAACGTCGACAAGCATGGTTGACATTTACCAACGGTTTTTAATTAAAAACTCGACCAATAAACATTATTGGATTGTTTCTAAATTAATTACGTTGGGCTGGGGAATTTTATGTTTAATCGTAGCCCAATTTGCGGTCAACATGGGAAGCTTAATCGAGGTGGTCAACATCCTCGGCTCATGGTTTTACGGAACTATTTTAGGTGTTTTTCTTTGTGCTTTTTACCTACCAAAAACGAAAGGATCTCATGTCTTTTGGGCTGCTTTGTTGGCAGAAGCATTCGTTATTTACGCTTGGAAAGTAGATTTAATGGCATTTTTGTGGTTAAATGTCCTGGGTTGCTTATTGGTCATGATCTTTTCATTAATTTTACAAAACATTAGCAGCCTTTACCAAAGAATATCATCTCCAAATAATTAATGCTTTTTAATTCAATATCTTTTTTGATTTTCCTACCCATTGTTTATGGACTTTATTGGTGGATTCAATCTTGGGAAAATTTCAAACATACGGTTTCTATTCAAAATATATTACTTTTAGTTGCCAGTTATTTCTTTTATGCTTTTTGGAATATTTGGTTCTTGGTTTTACTAGTTTTCTCTACTTCTTTGGACTATTTTTCGGGACTTAAAATTGAAAATTCCACTTCCGATCAAACAAGAAAAAATTGGTTTTGGCTAAGTATCTGCATAAACCTAAGTTTATTAGGATTTTTCAAATACTTCAACTTCTTTTCAATCAATTTCAGTGAGCTTTTAGGAAGATTA
>Ga0136641_1000802_pt1 | contig 13295 bp, 24 predicted proteins | sample EliLak1302023Y_FD_115312 | JGI IMG/M metagenome (GOLD analysis project Ga0136641, IMG submission 115312) | Freshwater microbial communities from Elizabeth Lake, Yosemite National Park, California, USA - 13020-23Y | ecosystem: Environmental > Aquatic > Freshwater > Lake ...
ATGGGGTCATGAGCTTGACGCAAAGTCAAACAGATAGTATAATAATTACATCTTAAACGACAAGAGATGCATAATGGCAGGCTGGAATACAATTCAAAGAATTCGAAATGTTGAAGAACAAGTCAGCAAACTTGGCTTCAAACTCAGCAAGTGCAAATACAGTGATTGCGGTACAGATCATGGCGCACTCAGTCTTGTGCCAAAAGATGCTGATAGTCTGCCAATCTTCAGCCGTGATGCGGAACTGTTTGTTGGCAGTCTAGAACGATTGGAAGATTGGCTACACGGTGTTCGTTGGGCACGTGAATACGACATGATGTTGCGATTGAGTGATGATAAGAAACGCTCTGCCGCAGAACAAAAGGAACTCAATCGGCAATTGATGCGCACTATTAAAGATGGCCATAGCAACAAAGATATTTGACATTACATGTAGAAATGAAAAAAAGCGGTATGATTCAATTAAATATATTTGAAATGGATGTAGAATTTTAACTAGGAGTATAACATGGACGACCCCATATTACCACGCAAGCATTTGTACACCATTAAGTGGACACAGGCCTATGCCACGTATCACATGCGGCCCTACTTGAGAGGAGTACTGCAAAGCATCGAGCGCGGCATAGAGATTCAGCTGGAAAACAAACAGTGGCCAGAAGCCAAACAATTGATTGAAAGGATACGGAAGCTATGAACCTATTAATGGAGACCATTGTGATAACGACGGTGGGTGTTATTGTGATACTGATTGTGGTTAAAGCTGTGCAATATTTTATGGGAGATCTCTGATGCAGGTGAGAGTAAACACCCAAGACAACTCTTTTGGCAAGTGTGGGTGCGGTCGCAGTCCAACTGGCAAATGCATGGGCTGGCATGGCATGAACACAGACCAGCTGGCAGAGGCCCAACGCAGATGGGATCTGGAGCAGTATCAAAAACAGGCACAATCTTTGTGGAGTGACAGTTGTACAGCGCCAAGAAGCCAGTCTCAAAATGACTGACAAAAAATTCCAGCATGTTGAATTTGCGCCTGGAGCATTTGATGGCTTTGAAGGCACACAGGAAGAACTGGATGGAATGGTAGTGGACATCAAACGCATGTTTACATCCGGAGAATTTGAACACACTGCTCTAGAAGTGGACATAGATGAGTTGATAGCAACTGATCCTGATATGGCTGAAAAGATCTTTCAAGCTCTGGAAGATTACAATAAAACACAAAGGAAACTGCAATGAACTGGTTTAAACAAATATTGGTCAAATGGGTGCGAGAGGATCAGGCTAGCCGCGAACAGGAATGCTATGCAACTGTTTCACCTAAAATGAGTATTGGTATGGGCTCGCGTGATGTCAACAGCGATCCTACACTACAGTTTAAGATTTACAATGCCATCGGCGGCAAGGTTGTGGAGTTTAGTCGATTTGATAGACAAAAAGATCGCCACTTTCATGATATCTATATCATTAGCAAGGATGAAGACTTTGGTGCAAAAATAGCAAAAATAGCCATGCTGGAAAGCATGAAGGAGTAACCGCTGTATGGAGATGTTTTATTTTCGTCAGTATAGAATAGCCAAAGATCATTGTGACGATATGTCTGTGTACAAAAATCATGATCTAGTAAGAGGCTTGGATACATTCTTTTGCAACGAATTATTATGTGGCACACTGGAACATGCAAATGGCAAGGTATTTTCATCTATTGGAGTGAAAAACTTTTGCACTGAGCTGTTGCCTGGCATGGATAAATTATTGGGCTGGCACAGAGACAAGGCCCTGAGTGTATCACATTTTTTTGGACACCCAGATGCTGTTGACATTTGCATCATCAACTCATGGGTAAACAAATGTTTTCAAAATGGTTCAGGTTCGGTTCATATTCATGAACCTTTTGGTCATGTGGTTTCCGCTTTTTATGCTATGGTACCTAATTGTGATAGTGCTGATTTGGTTGTGGTGGATGGAGGATTGGATCATGACACATTGGAATCATTTTCACAGGAAAATGTCATGTACCAAAATGTCAAAGAGGGTGACTGCGTGTTCATGGACATACATACTCCTCACGCGGTCACAAAGCATGGCAACAGGGATGCAAGAATTGGTTTTGTGTTTGAATTTAAATATGTAAAGGATTAAAAATATCATGGATACACTGTTTGATTTGGTGCCCTATATAATTGTGTCTGTAATAGCCTATCAGGCAGGCAAACATGTGGCCATGTTTTTGATGAGCCAAAACTTTGCCAACGATCCAGACAGCATGATTGACATGTTGAAACAGATCAAGGACATAAACAATGCTATAGATCATTATGGCATGGCAGAAGATGCCAGTCCCATGCAAGTGGAAAGAGTTGGAGACCAAGTGTATGCATATGATACACATTCGGGAGAGTTTTTGGCACAAGCCACCAGCCTTGAACTGTTGCTGAACGCGGTTAACCAGCGTTTTCCCAACAAGAAGTTTTTTGGCACAATCAGTGCTGACAATCCTGCCAAAGAACTAGCAAAATAATTTGATATTTGTTATACTGTATCTAGCTGTTGTTTACAGCCTAATCTAAAAGGAAACAAAGATGAAACATATTTCAAAAGAAACAAAGACTTTCAAACTGTTGGAAGCAATGAAGGCCGGTGAAACATTTACTTCGGCACAGGCCAGCAAGCGTTTTGGCATCAAAAACATCAGTGCTGAAGCCAGCCGCCTGCGTCAAAGCGGTTATGCAGTTTATGCCAAGTCACATGTGGCAGGCAACGGTGTTTTGATCACTGCCTATGAATTGGGCCGACCATCGCGCGAAATCGTGGCACTAGGTTACTTGGCTCGTAATTTGGGTCTCACTTTGGCCTAAGCTGATCATTGGATCTAGTAAGAAGCCACCCTAGGGTGGTTTTTTATTGACAGGATAAAGATCATAATCCTTGATAACACATAGAGTTAACGGCTAAATTACAGTATGATGTATAATTTCTTTAAACCAACTTTTGACTGGATACAAAATGACTGGCGTAGCAACAAGTTTAGGTTTAGTATTGAGCTCATTGCTTGGATTATCAGTGTTGGCTGTAGTATCACGATGGCAGTCACAGTCCCTGATCCTCCTCTTATTGTACTATACCCTATCTGGATTAGTGGCTGTAGCCTTTATGCTTGGGCTAGCTGGACTCGTAAAAGTTTTGGCATGCTGGCTAACTATATGCTACTAGTATCCATTGACGCCATGGGCCTTATAAGGATGCTGTCACATGCAAATTAACAACGACTTGATAGAATTTGTAAGCGAATTAGATACATTGATTTTAAAATGGCAGGAAAAATACCCGCCTCACAACATGACTGGTATCCTGCTCAGCAGAATCACTCTGCTGATGACACAGGATCCTACCACATGCAAAGAACTGTTGAAATTTGTATGGGAAAAAATGGATGACTTGGAGCAAAGTAACCCTGGACAATATCTATGACTAATCAAGTATTCCAAACTCCCAAGGTAGGGGACACATTCACAGACATCACAAGTGAACAATTTGTGGTTACCAATCTGTTTGAGGTACAAAATGACAGCTGGATAGAATATCAAAATTCAATCAAGCAGCCTTTTTATTGTAGAACAGAAACTTTTCTACTGCGTTTCAATCCAATCGCCACGCCCTGATTATGCGAGTGCTGGTAACTGGGCATGAAGGCTTTATTGGCCGCAACATGTTGTCGTGGTTGCATCAGGAACCGGATTGGCACATAGATGGCTACAGTTGGCATCCCCATGAGCTACCACAAGTGGAACAGTATGACTGGGTCATACACTTGGGAGCCATAGCAGATATGTCCTGCCAGGATGTGGATCAAATCCTAAAACAAAATTTGGAGTTCAGTCAATGGCTGTTTGAACAATGCAATGCAAATGGCGTTAATATGCAGTATGCTAGTTCCAGCAGTGTGTATGGTAATGTTAAAAATTTTCAAGAATCTGCGCCGTGCTATCCGCAAACTGCCTATGCATGGAGCAAATACTTATTTGATCGTTGGGTGTTTCAACAAGACATCAAGATTTATGTGCAGGGATTTAGATATTTCAATGTGTACGGCAAATGGATGCATTTGAGAGGTAGTAGAGCTAACATAATTGAAAAATGGCGCAGTGAAGCAAGAAAAACTGGCAATATATCAGTGTGGGAAGGAGCAGAGAACATCAAGAGAGATTGGACCTGGGTTGGCGATGTGTGTCGCTTGCACATGGACTTCATGACCCAAGTTAAAGGTTCGGGCATCTGGAACTGTGGCAGTGGACTAAGTCACAGCTTCATGGACATTGCTGAGGAAATCGCCCTCATAGAAGGAGCCAAAATTGAATTGGTGCCTATACCACATTCCGAGCAACTGCGTATGAGAATACACACACGAGCCGACCTATCACATCTCAAGGACACTATAGGCAAACGCAAATGGCTCAATGTATTTGAGTATCTAAATCAATAAATACAGTGTCATGAAAGCAAGTGAATTTATCAATGAAAAAGCCAGTCGGAGCCTATGTGTGGGTGGTCGTCCTGACAATGATCTTGGCGCAAGCAATTTGGCCAGCTGTAAAAGTCAAGGTTTTAGAGCTAGAGATGGCAATAAGAGCCATTTGATTGGGCACGGAGGTAGCAAGGTGCGTATCACAGTGGGTGGCAAAAAAATCAAAGGCAAAAAATACGGAGGACCGTTGCCAGATTACGGATCAAGAAAATGAAAATACGCGAAATACTGCATGAATCGTCATTCAGCTCAGATGTTTTAGAACTGCAAAAAGAGTTGAAAGATGTGGGCGCTGATCTTGGACCGTTTGGACCCAAGCGTGACGGTTTAGACGGCCTAATGGGTCCATACACTCGTAGAGCTAGCAAAAAGTTTCCTGATATTGCTAAAAAACATGAAGACGCATTAAATCAGCCAGATGCACCGCAGGCAGGTCAAATGGGTCCCAATGGCCCAATCATTGGATCACAAAAGAGTGGCAAATACTTTGTTGATCCCCGCGATATCAAAGCATATCTCAAAGATCAAGGTTTGGATAAAAATTCCATAGCAGGACTGTTGGCCAATGCCAAAGCAGAAAGCAGTTTCAATGCTGGCGTGTATGTGTCTAACGATGTGAATGGCCCAGGCGGCGGCTTGTTTGGGTTCCATGACACTTTTGATGGCAGAGTTCACAACTTCACTGACATGGTAAATGCCTGTGGCGGAGAAAAACATTGGCAAGAAAATTGGAAAGGTCAGCTTGACTTTGCATTGCGGGCTTCAGGATATCCCAAGAGAGGGTTTAGCTCTCCAGGCGAAGCCGCTGACTGGTTTGTGAGAAAATACGAACGCCCAGCCAATGTCAACAGGCAAGCTGCAATCAGAAGCCGTGATGCAGAAAATTACGCCTAACTAAATATCTGCATGAATCATGTAGGTAATCTTTTAATCGCACCTCCTGCCATCAAAGGCAACTTTTGGCACAAAACTGTTATCATGATCACAGAGCATCATACTCATGGCAGTGTGGGATTGGTACTTAACAAGCGTAGTCTTTTCACTATATCGGAGTTTGGCAATCAGGTAGGTATAGCACTGAACATACCAGGTTATGTGTATGTGGGTGGACCGGTGAATTCACAAAGTCTCAGTATATTGCACAGTGCTGAATGGTGTTGCAGCAACACCATGAGACTCAATGAGAATTTTTGTTTAAGCAGCGCAGAAGATGTGTTGCCCAAACTGGCAGCGGGACTCAGTCCCATTTACTGGCGTTTGTTTCTTGGCATGTGCGGATGGGGGCCTAATCAACTTGTTTCAGAAATTAAAGGTACGCCGCCTTACAAACATCAGCACAGCTGGTGCACTGCCAGCGCCGATTATGATTTGGTGTTTGAAAGTGAAAACAAAGATCAATGGTGCAAGGCCCTTGACCGAAGCGGCGCAGAGTTCTCCCACAACACACTAATGTAATTTGGTTTGACTTAAATACTGTGTGAATGTATACTGACTAGTATAATAATTAATCAATGAGGTGATACAACATGGCAGATACTCTTCTGCTTAATGCTGATGGCGGTCCAGTTAGTTACTTGCCATTAAGCACCATAATCTGGGAAGACGCAATCAAGTACATGGTATTGGACAAGGCCAGTGTGTTGCTGTGGCACAACAACTGGATTGTTCACTCAGCCACTTGGCAAACTCCCGTACCCAGTGTGATGATTCTACGAGAATACATGAAACCTAAAGTAACAGTGCGTTTCAGTCGCAGCAATGTGTATCTGCGTGACAATGGCACATGCCAGTATTGTGGTAACGCAGTTGAACGCAAGGATTCTACTCTTGATCATGTGATTCCGGTCAGCAAAGGTGGCACCAGTGTGTGGGAAAACTGCACAACTGCCTGCGCCCCTTGTAACTCCAGCAAGAGTGACAAGCAAAAAGGTTGGAAACCACGAATCAAACCTTACAAGCCTGACTTTTATGAACTTGTGAACAAGCGTAAAAAGCAGGGCTTTTCAAACTTGAGATTTGAAGAATGGATGCAGTTCATTGTATGAACATAATAGCTATTCAACAAAAAAGACCTTTTGGTCTTTTTTGTTAAATAATAGTACTTAACTGGAGTAATACTCAATGAAAAAAATCATATCAGGCTTGTTCTTGGCCTTATTAAGTGTCACGAGTTCAGCTTGGACACAAAGACCACCACAAGATCCACAAACCTGTAAGATACACGCTCCCTATGGATTTCCACAAACAGCAGGAGTTCAACCCATTTGCCGTCAGGCCTACTTGGCGGGATATGATGCTGCTGCTAAAATACCCAAGTATGTGACTTATGAACTGTTGCCACAAAACGCACTGGGCTGTGTGGCTCGTACCAATGCATTTGCACCGGACCAAAGCATTCAAGGTGGTGCTCGTCCAGATGATTATGCTGGAACTGGCTACGACAAAGGACACATGAGTCCAGATGGCGACTTAAGCTGGGATGTGCAGGTGGAGTTTGAAAGTTTCCTAATGACCAACATGAGCCCACAAGCTGGCTCACTGAATCGTGGCATCTGGAAACTGTTAGAAACAAGTGTGCGTGGTTGGGCGGTACAACGCAATCAATCATACACCATTTATGTGGGTGGAGTATATAATGCGCAAGACAAGAAAATCGGCAACGGCGTTGTTGTTCCTCATGGTTTTTACAAAATTGTTATCAATAATCAAACCAACGAAGTAGCAGGGTGGGCATTCCCACACGTTGCTCCATATCCCAACTTGGGTAACAATTTGGTACAGTTCCGTACACCAATTACACAGATAGAAACCGCAGGCGGTGTAAAGTTTGCTTTCCCAGCCAACGCAAAAGAACTGGCACCAGGTGCAGAATGGCCAGTAGACTACGGAGCACTCACAAATGCCAAACGAGCAAAGTGTGGCGCGAACGCATCAGCAGACTGAGTTCTATGTAGGTGAAACTCGGGTAGATCCTATACCAGAGCCTACAGCTGCGCCTGATAAATATAATGTATATCCAGAGGATGATAGAAGTGACCGCAAGAGAAACCCTTACAGTGATGTTTGACTATTTTTACCAAGCCCTAGCCAGATTTGGTTGCGGACTATTGGGACTGCCTTATGAAACAAACGACAATTGAACAGTCTCTGTTGATGCAACTGGCAGAATCTATACATGATTTGCACGAGCGACATGCCAAGAAGTTAGACAAAAAGCAGGATACACAAAATAATCAAGTTAACGATATACTAAATTATCATGGAAAAGATCCCAACATCCTACTGATGTTGCAAAAAGCTAGCAAAGAGGTAGGTGCCAAGCAGAATCACTTGGAACTACTCATGGCTTTCCTCAGCAGAAAAGAAATGGAGCATCAGGACTATATTGAAAAACTCATGAGTGACAATGAAAGAGACCGGGAACAGGTTTCTCAACTGTCCGCTGACATTCAAGACAAGGAAAAACGCTTTAGAGAACTGGATCTAGAATTTAAAAACTTTGTGAAACAACTTAGTCAGTACACACCTGATCCTGTGCAACAGGCTCAAGGAGTTGACAGCTATCTCACCAATAGAGATTCAATGGGTTACCAACAGTCGATAAACAATCCTCCCAGTGTGCAACAGGCTGTGACCACTCATAGCAAATACAAAGCACCCAAAGCTCCAGTTACTAATGATGTTCAAGCAGCTGCTGAATCCATATTGGAAACTATTACCAATCCTAGGTTGTGGGGCACTGTACAGAAACTTATGAAAATGCCTCAGCACAAAGACAAGCCATATGATCAACTAGAAAGAATGGCCGCGTCGTGGCAAAACAGAGAAGCACAAGTTGTGGCCAAACCCAAGCAGGGTAACACCACATATCCACCAGAAAATCCCAATATGCTCAGGGTCGATCACATGACTGCCAAAGAGCTTGAAGACAATCTTGAAGAGGATGAAGAAGGTGGTTTGACCAAATACCCAGCACAAAAACAACACAACTTGCCACTGGGCGGCGAAGTTAAAAAAACTCCAAAGCCCAAACAATTTGATTTGGATTTTGGTGAAGAAAAGAAAACTATCGCGCAACTCAAAGCCGAATATAAGGCCTATATAGATGCCTCGCCTCAAGAAGAAGTTACAGATTTTGAACGCAAGGTGTACAACACCATAGGCAGGATACCCAATGAACAAATAAGATCGGCATTGCTCAAGATTGCCAAGGAAGGTATTAGAAATACCACTACACAAACAGTGGTCATGGGTGTGCTCATGGCATTGGTCAACAGAATAATTGTGTTGTTGGGCACCAAGGCACATTCAAGCAGTTTCATTATAAGCATGATGTTGGAAACCATTATACCATTTATCGCCAGTTATCTTTACAGCTATTTTCAAGGCAGTGGCATGAAGCGCAGTTTTAAAAATGGCTTGTACGGTGCTGGCCTTGGAGCTGCCGCCACGGCGTCCACTGTTGGCATGGGAGAATCTGCACACAACAATCCACTGTTGTTCAAGGCCATGAAGTTGGCACATCAGTACATTCAATGTGTGCAAGACGGAGACAACTTGGAAAGATGGCGTCAGGCCGCTGACATCAAGAGTCATTTGCAACACATGGGATTCCAACTGAATCTCAAAGGTGGCGCCTCACTAACGGATATGAAGACCAATCAATCCTATGCTGTAAACATGAAAGAATCTCTCAATGCTACTGACAGTTCACGCAGCAGTTTGCAGGATTTGGCAAGTGGACATGGATCAGGTAAAGAACTACGAACCTCAGAATACAATGAAAAAATCATGCGTAGAGAACGCATGGCACGAGCAACAAAGGAAATGGACATGCAGAAAAGACTAGCAAAACACCATGAAAATGATGGCGAACAGGATTATGCCAATGTAGGATTGGAACATGCCATATTAGAAAATCTTTCCGATTCTCTCACCCAGCTATGGGAAAGTGAAGCATGGCAAAAAAGTTCGGGCAAAAGCAAATCAGGTGGGCTCAACGACAAAGGCATTGCCAGTTACAGAGCCAGCCATCCAGGCAGTCACTTGCAGAAGGCAGTGACAACCAAACCCAGCAAGTTGAAACCTGGTAGCAAAGCAGCTAAACGCCGCAAGAGCTTTTGTGCCCGCATGAGTGGCAACAAAGGCCCTATGAAAAAGCCCAACGGTAAGCCCACAAGAAAAGCCTTGGCCTTGAGAAAATGGCATTGTGAAAGTCTCGAGCAAATGGCACAGCTGATACAGCATGCGGAACAAGAGATCCTGCTTGAAAAATGGAGTGCCAAGTATAAGGGCAGTATCAATTGCAGTCATCCCAAAGGATTCAGTCAAAAGGCTCATTGTGCTGGCAAGAAAAAGCACAATGAAAGTGTTGAAATGGAAATGACCTGCCCCGATTGTGGCATGTGTGAAACTCACGGTGATCACTTGCATCAAAATCTAGACGAAGCATGCTGGAAAGGCTATCACAAGGAAGGCACAAAAAAAATGTTTGGCAAACGCTATCCCAATTGCGTTAAAAATGCCAAAGAAAGTGTAAATGAATCCGCTCGTGTGTCAAGAAAACCTGGTCAACCCGCCAAAAGCAAAGCTCATAGCGATCTCTACACTGACGAAGACCCCAAAGGTACTATACATGGTTTAAAATTTGCCACAACATCAGATGCACATGCCAGCGTTAGCAAGATCAAACAAAGTAGCAGTGGTCATGCACACAAGATACAAGCCGCAGTTGCCATGGAGCAAAGAGCCAGAGCCGCTGGAAAAACTGAAGCTGCAGCTGTTTATAGATCTTTTATCAATAGTCAAAAAAAAAACAAAGTAAATGAGTCTGCACAACAATGCCCCCATTGTGGCGGAGCTATGTTTAGCGAACTCATGATGAATGAAAAACAGGATGCCTGTTACTACAAGGTCAAAAGCCGTTATAAAGTTTGGCCCAGTGCATATGCGTCCGGCGCACTTGTGAGATGCAGGAAGAAAGGTGCTTCCAATTGGGGCAACAAGAGTGAAAGCACTGAACTTGATGAGAATCTTCATGATTGGTTTCACAAAGAGAAGTGGGTGCGCATGGATACCAAAGGCAACATCAAAGGCGACTGTGCGAGAGAACCGGGAGAAGGTAAACCCAAATGCCTGCCAGCAGCCAAGGCTCATGCATTGGGAAAAACAGGTCGTGCCAGTGCAGCACAACGCAAGCGTAGGCAAGATCCTAATCCTGACCGCCAAGGTGCTGCAATCAATGTTGCAACCAAGAAGTCTCACAATGAAGGCATGTCAGAATTGCATAACATGATTGCAAGTTACGAACAAATGATCAATGAAATTGCTAAAGGTGCCAAAGACTCCAATGGTGTGACCAAGTGCTGGCCAGGCAAACATGCGGAAGGCTTCAAAAAAGGCCGGAATGGCGGAAAAGTTCGAAACTGTGTACCCAATGAAGGCCAGTGACTTTGAAATCCATAACTACGACAAGTTAGACAACATAATGTCTAAACTGTGTGCCTTGGTGGTCGAAGGTCAAAAAACTAGACCTGAACACTTTGGTGTAGTGGCAGCGGCAGTGTTGGATTCAGGCAATCAGTTGGTGGCCAGACTGAACTGTCCAGGCGCCGACGGCAAGCGTATACATGCTGAACGTGCAGCCATGGAAGCATACGAAGAGCAATATGGTAGTATTCCAGAAGGCAGTATTGTGCTCACCACATGCAGTCCGTGTAGCGAGCACATGACTGAACGTGATGGAGTCAGCTGTACTGACTATATCAATGCTAGCCCAGTCAAGAAAGTGTATTGTGGTTATAGTGATCCCACACAAGATGAAGATCAACGACAATTTACAATTTTGGAAACCAATGATGTTGAAATAAGAGAGTTGTGCAAAATGTTTGCAGAGACTTTTATTCATGGTGTTAATGAAAACTTTGCTGATGGTCGGAATCCCGGACGCAAGGGACTGGCCAAGCGTTCGGGTGTCAACACCAAGGCATCAGTGAGCAGTTTAAGAAACACTGCCAAACATTCCTCAGGTGAAAAGGCTCGCATGGCACACTGGTTGGCCAACATGAAAGCAGGTCGCGCCAAGGCAAAAAAATGAAAAAACTCTTAGTGATCTTAACAGTTTGCGGATTGACAGGGTGCGGCACCATTAAGGAACTCATGCCCAGCTTTTGGGATGATAATCAAGCTGCGGCAATTACAAACTTGCAGCAGGCCACTCGTCACTTGGACTGCAAGCTACCCTTGGCAACACAAATACAGCTTATATCAGATAGAGTGGAGTGGATTGATATCTACAGCAAATTCAAGAAAACCAACGATGTAGTCAAGCTCACTGTTACATTTGATATTACTCTAAAAGAATTTGTAGATAGGCTTGCAACGGGACCAGTGAGTCCCATGTATTGTGACTTGAAAAAGAAGTTGTTTGTGCAACAGGCAGATATGATTGCGGCGGCCATAATGGGGAGATTCTAAATGAGCGCAGAATTACAATCAGTTATGAACAGTGGACAACCTTGGGCAGCTGAACGTGCTCAATATGCTCTACAAGTGCATGAAGCAGTAGGAGCAGGACAACTAAGGCCCAGCGAAGCCCGAGAGATCCTACAGGACTTGGTCAACACACAAAAGTTAGACGAAGCATCGAGCGATATGCAACTACGAGCTGCTCTTGTGTTTGGTGTCATGCAATTGGTCAGTCTGTACTAAGTCATCAAACACATGGTCTGCTTTGGGACCATATCGTTTGAGATAGTTTTCTTCATAGCTCTTTCTGCTGTCTTGTACACTTTTGGTCACATGGCTGTCCTGTATCATTTTGTACATAGGATGCAACATCTTTTCCATGAGCCGCTTGCTCATAGATTCCAAAACAGTATCCACATCTTCACCCTCGGCAATACGCTGTAGAGCAAAACCATGCTCGTACATTTGAACACGCTTTGCCCATTCTTCGTAAGTTTCGCCCGGTCTGATTCGCATTGTAGTATTATATACTATTATTTGGCGGTAATCAAGACACTAGAGTAACGCTAAATATTAGCAAAGGATAAAATAATGGCCGCAAACGGAATATCAACACTATCTACAAAAGAACTACGACAACTGGCCAAGTTAAACTTGGCACAGACCAAGCGCCAGCTGACTGGGACACCAGGCAGACCGTTAAAGTATTTTGATATTGACTTGCTACCTACAAAATACAGTGGCAATACAGTGGTTAACAATCCCAACCCAGGCGGACTAGTTCAAGGGCGTCCTTGGAAGACTACTTCTAATATCTTGGCAGGATTATGGCGTACAACTTACGCTGGATATTTTGGTGGAGATTCAACTTGGTTTGATGCACACACTCCTATCGAATCTATATCATTTGACAACTTTAACTTGCCCGACGTTGATGTGAATAGCATTCAATGGGTGGGCTACTTCAAGGCACCAGAAACTCTTTATTATGTGTTCTTTCTTCACAGTGACGATGCCAGTAAATTTTGGATAGGCGATAGTGCCATTACTGGATATACTGATGCCAACACCACGGTTAAAATAGATGCTTTCACTGATCCTGAAGCAGTCAGCGGTGTTATACGGTTAACCGCAGGTGAATACTATCCCATACGTTTGCAGTATGGAAACAATGGCGGGTCTGCGTCGTTGGCGTTTAGTTGGGAAAGTTTGCCACCTATCAGCGATCGCAGACTTAAACGCAATATCTCTTTCTTAGAAACACGCAACGGCATCAAGCTCTACAGCTTCCAATACTTGTGGA
>Ga0136641_1000803_pt1 | contig 13286 bp, 4 predicted proteins | sample EliLak1302023Y_FD_115312 | JGI IMG/M metagenome (GOLD analysis project Ga0136641, IMG submission 115312) | Freshwater microbial communities from Elizabeth Lake, Yosemite National Park, California, USA - 13020-23Y | ecosystem: Environmental > Aquatic > Freshwater > Lake ...
AGGACAGACAGGTGCTACAGGTTTAACGGGTGCTACAGGACAGACTGGTGCTGTAGGACAGACAGGTGCCACAGGTCAGACAGGCGCAACAGGTTTAACAGGTGCCACAGGTCAGACAGGTGCTGTAGGTTTAACGGGTGCCACAGGACAGACAGGTGCTACAGGTTTAACGGGTGCTACAGGACAGACAGGTCCTACAGGTCAAAATGGCGTGTCAAATGGCACAGTGTATTATTTAGAATTATATAGTACTTTAACTATAAATCAAACAGTTCCTTTTTATCCTACAACGAATAAATTATTAGTGACACCTAGTACTTCTAATTTAATAAGTATTAATACATCGAATATTTCAACATCACCTATTCAGATTGCTAAATTTATTTCTCCAGCTGTAACTCTCAATACACAAGTTGTTTCAGCTGGTAGTTTTATTTTTAATTTTTTTGGCTATATGATTACTGAAGGAGAAGTACGACTTTGGATTAGTCTATATGAAATGAATTCAGCAGGAGATAATCAAATAGGCGTAATTAAAGAAGGCTCATATGCTTCAGGCACATCGATTTCCCACGACAGTTCACATGATTTAAATACATATATACTTAATGTTGACTCTTACCAACTTACGAATTCTAATAGTAGGATTCAAATTAGTGTATTCGCTCAATCACCACAAGAAGCAAATAAAGCTTTTAGTATGAGCTTCCAAAATTATAAAGCATCAAATTTAATTACAACTATTTCTCAAAATTTTTATGGTCCAACTGGTGCTAGTGGTACTAACGGTGCGACAGGAACAAATGGAGTTGATGGAAGAACAGGTGCCACTGGTCAAACTGGAGCAATTGGTCAAACTGGAGCAATTGGTCAAACAGGTGCCACAGGACAGACAGGTGCTACAGGTTTAACGGGTGCCACAGGTCAGACAGGTGCTGTAGGTTTAACAGGTGCCACAGGAGCAGATGGACAGACTGGAGCTACAGGACAGACAGGACAGACAGGTGCCACAGGACAGACAGGTGCCACAGGACCAACAGGCTCTGGTTCAGATCCCCTTTATATTAATAATATATACGTTGCTAGTAATATATATCTTGGATCTAATAGTAATGCCCTTCGCATAGCAATTCCTCAAGGTGGTAAGTTAACATTAGTAAATGGAGAAGACCCTGGTACCCCACCTACTGCAGGTCAATCAGGTAGCAACGTGGTTAATTTACCTGTTCCTTATGTGAATTCTAATTATTCTATTTCAATTACAGATATGACTCCAGATGTTAATTATAGACCAGCTTATGTTTATAGTGCGGAAACTACTGCCAATAGTTATTTTACTGTATACTGGAGAACAAATCCTGCTAATGATGCAAATAATCCTACATACGAACCTTATATTAGTTGGATGACCTTGGGTTATTTTTCATAGTATTGACTCCCTAGATTTTGTTTCTCGAAAACACACTCATTTGTGACTCATAAAAATCGCGATATTTCTTCTTCATGATATCCAGAGGTAGACGCCATGATATTGGTTTACCTATCACAGTAGGAAGGATAACCTCTGAATCTGGACCCATGTATGATACCCATCGTTTAAATGTATCGAGTGTACATACCGCAAAGGGAATCCCGAAAATGGCAAACCATACGTTTTGAAAGTTCTCCAGAATCCATCCTTTCGCGGGTTTAAAAAGATCAAGTTCAGCAGCACAAAAAAGCGGGACGATGTCAGCGCGCCCCTTTTTTGCCACATGGTAAAACCCCCTTCTCTCAAGATATAAGGAGCGCTGCCCCGCAATTGTTAATCGTTGTTCTTTCACACCGCCGACAAGCAGTGCGACAGAATATCCCTCACGAAGTGCCGTCACAATATCTGTCTCCGTAGCCTCTATGCAGCCAAGCAGTTCGGCAACTTGCGCCATGATAGGAATGCGTAAGAGAAAACTATGAACTGCAAATTTAACTTTTCTGGTAAATCCCGTGGATCCCGAACAGAAGTGCAGAAACCAGATAGTTGCGTACATTCCATGAGGGTGGCAACAATAGAGAACAGGCTTTCCCTCGGGAGGAAAGGAACCCTTCACAGGAAGCATGTTCACCATCCGTTTTTTCATAATAAGTTGGAAACTTTCCCGCATATACCGAGCAGTCTCAACGAAGAAATCCACAGGATGAATACCAATTTCTCGACAGAGACACCAGGCAGTGTAAAGAAAAAATAAACTGACCAAGAGTCCAATACCTGAAACAAAGGCACCAATACATATTCCCGTGAAGAAGATCAAAAGAATACCTATGAAGACAGGCCAATACAGGAAGAATTTTGTAATCAGTTCATGAATCATTTCTTAAGCGCGAGTTTCAAATCGGCTATTTCTTTGCGCAAGTCATGAATACATTCTACAAGAACAGGAATGAGTTTATCATAAGAGACCGATAAACCGTCTTCCATGGTCCCTCCTACCGCCTCTGGCAAGGTTTCCAGAACATCCTGGGCAATGAGACCAATATCTCGAAGTCCAGACTTTTTCCATTTGTAGCGATGCCCTCGAATTCCCTCTAAGAGAGCCCATGGATGCCTGAGTCTCTGAATTTCGTCCTTGTAACGCCGATCGGAGAGTGAGAGGAAATCTTGCGCCGTAACGCGCCCACCGAAAACACCCGTCGTTTGAACTTGGATATAATCAGCAAATATGGCACCACTCACATCAAGAGTTCCACTAATGTCAGAGCCGTAGGGCATTCCTACACCCAAGGACGCGACTGCCTGTGTGATATATACAGATCCGTGGTTGAAACGTGTTGAACCACTGATGTCAAAATTAATATTAGCAGCGACTGAAGAAATGCCTGTTCCAATACCTACCGATCCTCCGTCATAATAAATATTGGATCCCTGGTATTTCCATGGTGATGCATAGGAGCCTTGAGATGTCGACAGAATGCCGCTTCCTGTACCACCAGGACCCTGTATGATATCAACACCAAAACAGCGAATCTTACCAGCAACGTCTAAGGGATAGGTTGGGCTTGGCACTCCAATTCCGACGACACCGTCTGCGAAGAAGATGTTCGAGGTAGTTGGTGTTCGTTTCCAGTAATTATCGACTTGACCGTTGAGATTGTATAGAATACCGTTTTTGTATATATTTCCAGAGATATCAATATCACCTTGAACGCCAAATTTCCATCCTTGACCCCCCGTAATTCCATAACCGAAGAGTGTGGCAGTTGTGCTTTGTCCGATGCCTAGACCAAAGGGTGCCTTATTACCGCGTAGACCACTGCTATAGATGAGACCACTTACATCAATAGCACCGCTCAGATCTCCTGTCGGCTTATAGCCAATAGCAATGGCACCGACGGATGAAGGGAACCGAAGTGTGGCTGACGATGAAAATACGAAGCCGTTTTTCTTGAGTCCTGCAAACGAGGAAAGGAGCTGAGCGCTCGATATAAATGTCATTGTTCCCAGACCCTTCAACGACGAGGTTAAGGCAGGCTGACCACCCCCCGACGATAAATAACCAAAGGTGCCTAGACCATCTAGCGTACTAAAGAGTGAGGCTGTCGATACAAAGAAAGAGGGTATGGTCGAGAGATAACCAGCAGTACCCAGACCTGCCACGGTTGAAATGAGATTCGTACTTGTTACATCACCCTTTCCGTATCCTCCTCCCATTCCTGCGCCCAGTCCCGTCACGCTGGAAATAAGATTAGATGAGAGTGAAGACACTGCTATTTGTAGTTCACCTATCCTCGATCGTGTGGTATTTTGAAAAACATCGAGGCGATTCGATCCTGTGCCCACATTAATTGTCTGTATGTTTGTAAGGGCAGATCCGTCACCCGCAAACGACAGCGCAGTCACTGCATCGCCTATCGTGGCACTTCCGCCGATGGTTGTGTTTCCGCCGATTTGGAGAGATCCTGAGGCTTGGATAGCGCCGACGACTTGAAGAGGAACTGTGGGTGCCGTTGTACCGATCCCTATATATCCATTTGTACCCACACGTAAGACTTCCGTGGTCTTATTGATAAAAAAACGCAGTGGACCGTTACGTGAGGAGAATTTTTCAGCTGCACTAAAGCCAGTGACATCAATATCATAGTCTGTATTTACACCGTATAAGGTCCCACCTGTACTCATTCGTATGACTTCACCTGTCCCATCAAATCTTGTCTGAAATGATCCTGTATTTGCATCAAGTTTGAATTCCTGAGCCGAGCTTGATGTAAAGAGACGATCAGGTGGTCTCCAAACACTCTCGCCATTGTTGCCTTCTGAGGTCAAGACATAATCTTTTACGGCGGCAGCTGTACTTATGTAGAGTTTGCCATGGACAATTAAGTCTTTCGCCACATCTACAGCATTGCTGGTAAACCGAATAATTTCATATGAGCCCGAGGTGATTGCTACGAATTTATTTGACCCATCGGCACGAACACTCATGGCACCACTTTGAATCTGATCACCAACAATGAAGGAGGATGGACCCACGCCTACTGTACTTACCTTGAGTGTGCCCAGACTGTCTGTCACCATGAGATAGGCACCAACGACAGGTTGACCTCCACCTTGATAGCGTATCGCGCCTCCAAAAACTGAAATATCATTACTTGTGGACAAATCATTGTTCCCGACAAGTGCATTGGAGCCGAAGTACCAATTACGCTGCGAGTCAACTCGCCCAGCGTCCGCACCATTTGTCCGAAAGTAAACGCCGCCACTACTAAGGCTGATTGCTGTATCATCGGCTTTCATGGTGCTTACGTAGTTCCATTGACCTGTTCCACTTACATCAACTGCCGTGAGGACTTGACCCGATTCTGCATTTCCTAAGAACTGTACCTTGTCGGCGGCTAGAGTTGCCGAGGAGATCCAAAACCGGTTCGCACCAGTACTTACATTTCCAGTAGGATCTGTATACAAGGCCCGCCCACGACCATCGAAACTAAATACAGTTTTACCAGCAACTTGTAGTCCAACAGCTATCGATGATGCGCTTGTCGTACTCGCCAAATACACAGCCGATCCACCACTACTTATACTTACGCCAGAGCTGCCGACGCCTAACCCCGAGCCAGTGAATAAGTCGCCGTTTTGATATAGGTTTACATTGCTCAAATTAATGGGATCTGTGACTTGAATCGGTATTTGATTAAATTTACTGATGGTATTAATGAAGATTCGCTTTTGATCATAATTTACCATTTCTTGAATATTTGACACTGAATTAATCAGGCTTGTTAATGGATCAAGACCTGTAATATTTGAATTATAATTTTGAAGTGACTGTATGTTAACTAAAAACGGACTTGGTACATAACCAGCCGACATCCCTATTCGGCTCTGAGATTGAAAGATGAGCGTCATGCCGCATAAAGAAAAACCCATTGACAGATCAGAGTAGTTGCGGTGAATGTCATTTCCACAACAAAGATACTACAGACCCTATTTATCTGATAAAGAAGAATCGGAGTCTGAGTCTGAGATTTTATCTGAGTCCGAGTCTGATTCAGGTTCGTTAGACTCGTCAGGCTCCGAAGGCATTGGCTCTCCTCTAGCGCTGGCTCGTGCAGGCGGTCCAACACTCTTAAAATTAACAAGTAAGATTGATCCCAGAATTCAACCCTCATCGAAACATGGTGTACAATACAGTTCTTATGATATGTCGGGAGTATCAGACTTACCCTTTACTGGAACCTCTTTCGATACTGAAACAGGAAATCAGACAAGTATTCTCATTATTAATAGCCGCGACCGTGATCGTAGCATTTACCCTCAACCAACGCAGTTTACCTTGAGGGTACCACGTACTTACAAGAATATTGTCTCCTTTCAAATCTTACAACTTAAATTGCTGTCATGCTTCTTTTACTTTCGCCCTGATAAACAAAATACTACACTTAGCATTTTAGAAAACGGACGCACGATTCTAAATTCATCGAATCAACTAGTTCCTAATAAAATTACTACAACAATACGAACTGGCACCTATGATATTGTCACGCTGTTATCTGAAATCCAAACGCAACTAAATCGCACTCCTCTGTTTTTCTTTTTTCCAAATGGAATCGCCGATTTTATTCAAGTGTTTGCGCCCTCAGGTGATCTCGGATTAGGTTTTAATCAACCTGGTGATAATTATTATGATACTCTTCGTAGTAAATTCGTGAAAAATCCGACAATGGCTATTATCGTATCATACTATTTTAATAGCCAATATGCTGGACTCTCATCCTACACAATCCAGCAAGTCAAATATGCCTATTACTACCCTGTCTTGTACGAATGTTATCTTGATACTGCGTATGGACCCTCGACACTGAATCTTACACTAAAAAATACAAGTCTTCTTTCGGGCGAAACCATAGATCAGCGTATTTTGTACACAAAGCAAGGTCTCGATGACCCTGTTATTGGAGAGCTCATCGCCTCTAATATTACTGTTCTTGATAAATATAGAGATGAACACACATTCAAATATTCGCTTGTAAATGAATATATTTGTTCCTATGAAACTTTTAATAATCGCATAAATGTGAGTTCTTCGAATCTTAATACCAGTTTGGTAAATCTTATTAATCTACAAACCACCAAAGCTCTTGCTGCAGAGCTTAATGCACGTGGAATTACAACAGCTCAGTATACCAATTTAGTAACCTCAGTAAGCCTAAATACTGCTGTTTTCACGAATATGTACAATTTCTTACAAAATAAAGTAGCCATCTATTTTGGAATTAATTTTAATACCTTCGCTCCTAAATTCTTTGCAGATCTGTCCAATTCATTTATTGTTCAAAATGCGGTGGGTGCCACTGGCGTAGAAACAGGCTATAGTTTAACTGTGCTCCAAAAGGGTAATGCACCTATAACATCTTCAACAAGTAATCTTAAAGACACGCCTGTTTATTGGCCTAAGTTGAAGAACCTCACAGGTGGTTCAATTGAATATCCGTACAATCTGACTGATAATAGTAGTGTACCTTATAGTGTAGAAACAAAGACCTTCTTAAACCAGAAATTCGTTGATAATAGTGGATTTGTTTACACTGATCTGGTACAAAAGTCTGGTGACATTGTAATTCCTATTGAACCTGCAAAATACACTGTGTTCCGTTTTAGAAGTCCCGTGCGGCAGAATCTTCAAGTTGAAACCCTACCTCTTCCTTATTATTACAGATACGCAGATTACAATGCGACGGTAGGTGGAAATGTGGCGGGTTATTTTGATATATCGTACTCGTTTAACTACAATTCTTACAATGCAAATATGGACAACATACCCCTAAATTTGCTTACCACTCTGCCTGTCACATATGGACTAGATCTAAGCGGAGCCAAGGCAGCGGCAACCTCGATAACGCTTCAGATTCAAAATTCGATTTATTATTATAAATTTATTACGCCCATACCCACAAATCCTGTGAACGATGTATCAGGATATACATATAAGATGAATATCAGCGCCGCCGCGTCACAGTCAAGCTTCAATTCGCCAATTTCTATGTTTCTCTACCATGACCGCGGAGCCTTTATGGCAGATGTCTCAGGTGTGCGTAATGAGAATGCCTATCATTATTTACAAAAGGCGAATGCTTCCTCTACAGATTCATCCATGACAATTAATTTTCGTGCATATTCAAAGAACACATATTATGTCTTACTTCGTTCAGATTTGCAGAGTTTCCAAAATACCTCACTTAAGTTGTTTACCTGGTTTCCTACTGATCCAGCTCCCCAAGATATTTCGTATAATTTGTTCAATTTTGATCCTTATGCTAATCCTCTTTCAAATCTAACGAATAGTTTATATGCCCAAGTCAATGATAGAAACTTTATTCAGTTGCCAACTGATTCAAATCTTATGGGATTAGATCCCTCAAGTAGCGTGTTTAATTCAAATCTACCGATCCCAGAGCCAGCAATTGGCTATGATATCTCAGGTGTCAGTACTGATCTTACAGACTATAAGGGATATTTACAAGCAACTCCAAAACGAAATGTGCCCTTTGCAACCTTTCGCAAAGATCCCATCACAAATTACAGTTTTCAAGAACTTTCTCTCTATGACCCAAATAGTCAAACTTATTTCTATTCAGGAAGTTCGAACACCATTCTGGCACCTTATTTTAATACACTTTATACACGTAAGTTGGTGAATCAGCGTCAATATAAAATAGTTCACTGGTACGATTATAATTATATTCCTCAGCAACACTTAGAAACATATCCTGCCGAGTCTAATCTCGCCTCCATGGGACGTTTTACCTCAGATATTGTCAATTTGTCTAACTATTCTTATGATGTATCGAATAATATTATGTTGGGTAATGGTGTTATTGGGTTTTCCTTTTTACCACAAGCTGGAGTATGGGATATTAGTTCGATCTTTTTCAAATCGGCATGGAATTCCTCAGGAGAGTGTGCAAATGATGTTATAAAATATCTTGGAATTTATAAGACAAGTTTGCTGACAGGTCAAGATCTAACAACAATTTTATTGGCAGATTCTATAAAAGTACTTGAATTTGACAGCAAAATTAGATATACAGCTGATCAAATATCAAGTAATAATGGTTTTGATAGCCGAGGAGGAACATACTATACATTTAAATCAAGTTCTGCTATTGGTTTGACAAATTCAAATCAATCTTTATCAGGATTTACACCAGGCTCAAGTATTCTTCTACCTGATACCTCACTTTACTCAATTCTTGCTTTTAATAACAGTAAAGCCATTACCAATATATATTTATTAGCGGGGTCTATAGTTCCATACCCTGAAGTAACAAATCCCACCTCAGTTACACAATATTTTGGATGTAATTCACCTACTGGTCAGGGAATGGTTCTTCCAGCCTACAAGACAAGTTATGATCCGCGATATGGTCCAAGCAATGGAAATATTTATTCAAGTCAGTATGAGCAATCAATGTCTATCGGTACTCAAGTCCTGCACTATAATCAGGACGCGAGTATAGCCCAGAGTCCAGCTGGTTTATACACCTTTTATCTTATACCCATGGATCCGTTCCAGTCAAAAAGCTTAAAAATCGTTACGATGACTGGAAATTTATTATATGTAACAGCACAACAGATAACATCTGATTATAACTCTAATGCAGTCACCTCCAATTTGTGCGGATATTACAATTTTGTAAATCATATAGCAGACCGCACCTTATCTCCAAATTCAAATAACTTTGGATTTTATCGTTTTGTAAATCCAAATTGTAATGCAAATCAATATGGGAGCTATTATGGTGGAGGAGGTTATTATGGTGGCGGCGGCTACAACGGAGGCGGTTATAATGGTGCTACGTATTATGGTGGTGGCGGAGGCACGGGTTTCGATTCTTTGAACAGTGTTACACCATTTAATCTATTAAATACAGATATGGTATGGTACCTAACTACATATGTTGGTGTCACACGTTTCTGTACAGCATTTAACTCAAATGATTATAATACCGATACAAATTATTTTAATCTAAACATTTTTAAAGATATAAATTCCAATTTTTTCTCAAATGCCTATAGTTCAAACTTAACTTATATATTTTTCAATCAATACAGTTTTTCTAACAAGCCTGGATATAATGCTCTAACATATTGTATTACAGAACCCTTTACGAACCATTCAAATGATTCATCCTGGGCTATCTTCATGGTAAAATCATTCAGATATAAAACGTATCCATTTGGAGGAGGACAGTTTGATTCAAATGTTACATATCCTGATAATATGACTATCTTTTATTCATACAGAAACCAGGCAGTTAAACAAATGTCTGTCAGGGGATTCAATGGTTTCTATGCTATTGGTAATGCGAATAATAACGTTATTGAAAATACACCTGGTATTTCAATTGCTAATAACAAATTCGATACCAAAGTGTATATTTTACCTTCAGATCAATACAATTATGATGTACAGGCAACCTCTGGATCGAACTTATATCTAGTTGATTTAGCAGCTGAGCCTAATCCTCTATCCTCAGAGATTGGATTTACGCAGGGGACTATTGTCTATAGATTTATCGGCACACCAAATTCGTTTGTAAGTGTCAATATTTTATCTAACTCAACGGTAATACTCACTCAGGCGAACGATCCTACACTTTATTATATAGCATCATGTAATCTGATCACATCCAATTCCAACTACGTTCTCTATAATACGAAAGTGTCACCTATTGCCCAGACATTAAATCTAAATTCTATAACCTCAATTACAACAGCGCCCCTTGCATCTGTTTTCGTGGGTCAAAATTATTTTTATCTAGGTAATGATTTTGCTATACCTCGTTATGTCATTTGGACAAGAGGAATATCATACTATATTCCAGCTGAGAATGGCAGCAGCCCAAGTTGGTTATACAATGAAACCGATGCATTTGGAAAACTGGGTGCCTTCTGGGAAGGCTATTTCTATTGCTATGCCGACGGAACTCTTTATCAACAAAGTAATGTAGATACTGATTCAACAATTCGTGTAACAAATCTCTTGGCGTTTAATGTTAAAGGAAAAAATGATGCAAACAAGACTATTAAAACATCTTATTATCGTTTTCCAAACGCCGATGAAAGATCTGTATCGCCGACTGAAAATCTAACAGAAGAATATTTTGTCTTCTGGAATATTAGTCCCGCAGGTCTATTTTCTTATATTTATGGACCCTCTTACCCCCCACCTGATTTAGTGCAAATATACGGAAACCGAGGAGCAGTATATGATCCAATCGATACAAAGATCGTTGGAAATGCATGGCAACTCTTTTACCCGAATTTCAAGTTAAATCTCGTGAAGAAGTCAAACTCAACAAGTCCAATTACAAATACAACGGATTTAACAACGTATCCCTATTATCCCCATACCTCTATGTTTTTCTATAATAGTTTTGATAAGATGGTCTCAGATATTTCAGGACTCTGGGCTCACGAGAAGAGAACAAATTTTGTCGCCTCAGATGTAAGTTCAGGTTATTTCTTCATGTCTTACATAAATACAATTAATTTGAAGAAATCAACGGACTTTACAGGAGGTAATTCATCATATAATTATCTGGCAATTCGCGGCTACAGCCCCACAGAGAAATTCAAGTGCCTTCTCCGTTTCTATTTACCTGGTCGCTATGATTTTGGCTATATGTCTATTTATAATCTCATGGAAGAAGCTGAGCAAATTGTCTTGAAAGATTTGAGTGGAACCTCGCTTGTAAATCCTGCTTACAATAAGGCATTGAATTCATTCAATGTTGCCTTTAAAATTACATCAAACTTCGGCGCGAATTCAGTCCCAGGTTTTGGGGGGTCCAATCTTACATTTACAGGATTTAGTAACTTTATGAGACAATATCAAACAATCTATCAGATTGGTGCATCTAATGCGGCAATCTTGAATGCGATAACGAGTAATGTAAGAGCTAATGTGCGAGCCTATATTTCACAGTATTTGGGAGACATTTTACCTGCTTATGTCTTGCAACGTGACATTTTTACGGCTTCCCTGACATTTAGTATATTATTTAAGAGTAGTTTGTCGCCCGCTTATCTTGTGCTCGGCGATGAATGGGGATTAGGTTATAATTTAGGATTTGATAAAGCTGACACCGAGTATAGTACTGTACAACGTGCGACGTCATTTTTCAAGATCTTGGATGATTATATTTATCTGAGAATGAATCCCGAGTTTACCATGAATCGGATGGATACAACAGCCCTCGAGAATCTTTCTGTGACTCATGAGCCAACCGGTACAGTGAACCAGTATGCAGCTAAACTCTTGCTGGCACAATTCGGAAATTATGCGACAACCATTATTCAAAATCCTATTCAGTTTAATCCTGTTCTACCCTCACTGGATCGACTGAGTTTCCAGTGGACCGATACAGCAGGCACTACACTGAATAATAATGAGTGTGAGTGGAATGCTGTGGTACAAATTCAGGAACATATAACGGCTCCGAAAGTGGGTTCCACGATCCCTCGTCCAAATAAATAACCTATGAGATAAGAAATGGAAGAGATGTCATATCCTACAGAAGGGAGTTCCCCTGTCTCACAGATGCCTTTTGGTGGTTCATCCACCTCACCGCTGTTTCCGCCTGTTTGCTTGAAGTATCATTGGGATCCGTCTATGGTGTTTCAGCGTATCGTACCGCAAGGAGCCCCTGTGCCCTTGGCACTTGATCCTCGTCCCTGGACGAAGGTGTGTTTAAATTATGTAAACACTGGTGATTCGGCTGAGAGAGCGCCCGCGCCGCCGCCCAATATGGTATTCCCCTCGGGTGGAGAATTTTATCCGCCCAATCGCTATATAGAGGGTATTCAAAACGAATCTCTTCTACGGCGCCTAGATCGTCCATTAGGTGCATGTGATACAAATCAGTTTCAGCCAAATCGGCACGGAGATATGTATGTGGATGGTCTTTTGGTTCCCAATAGACAACAGAAGATGACACAGATGGTTTCTGAAATGGCGATGCCTCGTGCTCTTTTACGAGCGGGTCCTTACCCTTGCCGCGAGGAGGCAGATCGTATTGACATGGGTAGATCTCGCAACTTATTTAACAATGCAACGAAGCAACAGCGTTATAATCAGAATTTCGTGACGAAAAAGATGTAAATAATGTCTAGACAATGGTAAAAACAGGTATTTTTAATACTTGTTTTTAAGTAGAGAAGTATGCCTACCTTTTGCAGTATGCTTGGAGATGATTTTAAAGATCATATCGGCGAAATGGTGAAGGAAAATATTGATACCTTATGTAATCACCCCGATGATTTTGTTGGTAAGGTCATTGAATCTATGAAGGAGAAGGTGAGCACGAAGTTGAAGGAGAGCCATGTAATTCCCTCCTTTGTTCGTATCGCCTTGGAGAAGTCACTGGGTATGTTGGATTCTCAGAAGTCAACTCTTGCTATCCCACTGCGGACAGCTATGATGGCTCCCCCGATGGTTGCCGCATGCAAGGCGGGGGACAATACTGTCGTTGCGGAGGGAATTCAAACGACAATCAACGAAGCATTTGATAAGATTTGTGGGAATTCGAATGTCAAGGAAGAGACAAACAAGAAGAATTCAACGAATTCTACGAATTCCATGAATAAGAAGAATAATATAACAAAGAAAAATAATAAGAAAAATAATTCAGCAAATGTGGCTGTGACTGCGAAGGAAGAGGTTGTAAAGATAGAGGAACCTGCGCAGGAACCTGCCCAGGAACCTGCCCAGGAACCTGCCCAGGAACCTGCCCAGGAACCTGCCCAGGAA
>Ga0136641_1000804_pt1 | contig 13284 bp, 13 predicted proteins | sample EliLak1302023Y_FD_115312 | JGI IMG/M metagenome (GOLD analysis project Ga0136641, IMG submission 115312) | Freshwater microbial communities from Elizabeth Lake, Yosemite National Park, California, USA - 13020-23Y | ecosystem: Environmental > Aquatic > Freshwater > Lake ...
GAGTTTGGAGGTTCTGGCGGCAGACAATCGGACGATGCTCGCAATGAAGATTCGTGCAATCCGAGGACGCCGCGATGAACCGGACATTGCGCTCCTCCTCCAGCTATGCGAAATAGACACCGTCCGGGCCGCATTCAGTCTTTACGAAGAATTTTTTCCGGAAGATCCCCCGCCCCTACGTGCGCGAGCGATGGTGGAGTTTCTGCTCGGTGGCTTCAATGAAGAAAGAAAGCCTTAACGAGCCCAACCGCGGATATTCGGTGGTTGATGGCCCGATGGACGAGCCTGCGTAACGAACTAGTTGATTTCGCAGCATGGCGACTGTTGTGATTGCGCGCCGGATAGTTGTGTATGAAAGGTGTATGTTATGTGTATGAGTAGGACGAATATTGAAATTGACGATGCAGCATGCGCAACCGTCATGAAGCGGTTCAACCTAACAACCAAGCGTGAGGCTGTGAACTTTGCTTTGCAGTTGTTGGCAGCAGAGGCGATGACGCTCGAAGAGGCTCGGTCGCTGAAGGGCTCCGGCTGGGTTGGCGACTTAGATGTAACGCGCGAAAGTCGGGTTTCGTGAGCCTGATTGACACTTCGGCGTGGGTCGAGTTTCTACGGGATACGGGAAGTCTCGTTTGTCTTCAAGTCGAACAACTGTTGGAAGCGGATGCAGTGGTTTGCGAGCCCGTAGTCATGGAAATTCTGAGTGGAGCGCGCGATGAGACACAACTCGCCGATCTGCGCAGATTGATGGCTCGATGTACGACTCTGCGTACCGAATCCGTTGATTACGAAGTAGCCGCGGCCCTATTTCGGCAGTGTCGTCGTAACGGAAAGACGCCTCGAAAAATGATTGATTGCTTAATCGCTGCAGTGGCGATTAGGAACGACATCGCCCTGCTCCATTTGGACCAGGATTTTGTCGTGCTCGCTGAAAATTCAGCGCTGCGTCTTGCCGAGGCGTAGTTAGCGACGTTTTGTGGAGGTAAGGGGATTCGAACCCCTGACCCCTTGCATGCCATGCAAGTGCTCTACCAGCTGAGCTATACCCCCAGGAGAAAAAGAGATTAGCAGGAACGCAGAAGGGCATTTCCCGGCGCCCTCGGCCCTATTGGGTAAAGCGAGCCGAGATACTTCGTAGAATTGCCATATGGCACGCCCTTTTGATGTTGTGGAGTTGGAAAGCAAGTGGCAGCAACGGTGGCGTGAGTCGGGACTTTACGAAGTCGATAATGACGATCCCCGCGAGCGCTTCTACGCCCTTTGCATGTATCCATACCCGTCGGGCGCTGCCCACCAGGGACACGTCCGCAACTACACCTTTGGTGACCTTGTCGTTCGGTACCAAACAATGCTGGGTAAGGCCGTACTTTCTCCCTTTGGTTTTGACTCCTTTGGTCTACCGGCCGAGAACGCCGCCATCAAGGCCGGTAGCCACCCCCGCCTCTTCACCGATCAGCGGATTGAAGAACTGAAGAGCTCGGTGCAGAAGCTCGGCGCCGTCTACGACTGGCGCCGCGAAGTGCATTCGCACGATCCCGACTACATCAAGAACTCGCAACTCATCTTTCTGAAGTTCTTCGAGGCCGGCCTCGCCTATCGGGCCAACGCGCCGGTGAACTGGTGCCCCGGATGCGCCACCGTGCTCGCCAACGAACAGGTCAACGGTGACGGAACCTGCGATCGCTCCGGTGACCTAGTCGAGCGAAAGAATCTCGAGCAGTGGTTCTTCAAGATCACTGACTACGCCGATGAACTGTTGAACGAGGTCGATGGCCTGGCGTGGCCCGAGCGCGTTAAGACAATGCAGCGAAACTGGATTGGCCGCAGTGAAGGGGCCGAGTTCGCGCTCAGCGTCGATGGGCAGCCCGACGTGGCGTTGCGAGTCTTCACCACCCGTCCCGACACCGGCTTCGGTGTGACCTACGCCGTAGTCGCCCCCGAACACGAACTCGTCTCCGTCCTCACGACCCCCGAACAGGCCACCGCGGTGAGCGAACTTGTTGAGCGGGCCCGTGGCGCCAGCGAGCTGGAGCGGACGGCTTCCTCAGATAGCGGCGCCGGCCTTGATAAGCGTGGCGCCTTCACCGGTAGTTACGTCATCAACCCCTTTACTGGTGACAAGGTGCCGGTTTACGTTGCGGACTACGTCCTCGGTACCTACGGCACGGGTGCCATCATGGCCGTGCCGGCCGAAGATGAGCGTGACTTCGCTTTCGCCCAAGTTCACGGACTGCCCGTCGTGCGCACCGTTGCTCCTCCCGAAGACTTTACGGGTGGTGCCTACGCCGGTGCCGGCGTCAAGATCAACTCGGGCTTCCTCGATGGCCTCGATGTGGACGCCGCCAAGCAGGCCGCCATTGAGTTCGTCGTCAAGAACGCAGCCGGCGAATCGAAGGTCAACTTCCGACTTCGCGACTGGCTTGTTTCCCGTCAGCGTTTCTGGGGCTGTCCCATCCCGGTTGTCTACTGCGACGGCTGCGGCATCGTGCCGGTGCCGGTTGAGCAGTTGCCCATCGTGGCCCCCGACGACGTCGCAATGAATAAGTCGGGCCAGTCGCCGCTGGCGACCCACGAGGGCTTCCGCAACACCATCTGCCCTACCTGTGGGGGAGCGGCCCGTCGAGAAGCCGACACGATGGACACCTTCACCGACTCGTCGTGGTACTTCTTGCGCTTCACCGATCCCTTCACACCCGGTAAGCCATTTGACCCGACGGAAGCGGCCAAGTGGATGCCCGTCGATCAGTACATCGGTGGTATCGAGCACGCCATCTTGCACCTGCTCTACGCCCGTTTCTACATGAAGGCCATGGTCGACGTCGGTTTGGCTCCGGGTCTACCGCGAGAGCCCTTTAAGAAGCTCTTCACCCAGGGCATGATTCGCATGGGTGGATCCAAGATGAGTAAGTCCAAGGGCAACCTCGTCGCCCCCCAGCAGTACTACGAGTCGGTTGGCGCCGATGGTCTGCGCCTCTTCCACCTCTTCGTCGGTCCGCCAAACGAGGACTTCGACTGGACCGACCAGACCAACGAAGTCATCGACGGCTGTGCTCGCTTCATCGACCGCCTCTGGCGCCTCGCCGAACTGGAAGATGTGCTCTGGCGTGACGTAGCCGATGACACGGACCTCGCGATTCGCCGCGCCACGCACAAGACGATTGTTCGCGTGACCGAGGGGTTTGAAAAGTGGGGCTACAACACTGGTGTGGCCGCCTTGATGGAACTACTCAACGCGCTGTCGAAGTGGGCCCGTGACGGCCACGGTGCCCATCGCGCCACCTTCGATGAAGCACTCGACACCATGTGCCTCTTGCTGGCCCCCATGGCGCCCCACGTAGCGGCCGAACTATGGGCTCGACGCCATGGCGACGACCAGTTCGTGCACGCTCAGTCGTGGCCCACCGCCGATCCCACCATGTTGGTAGACGACACCGTGACGATGGTCATCCAAGTCGCTGGCAAGGTCAAGGCCCGTCTCGAAGTTGCGGCCGACATCTCCGAAGAGGCGGCCATCGCGGCAGCCCTAGGTGAACCCTCGATCGCGGCACTACTCGGTGGTTCTGCACCCAGTCGCGTGATTGCCCGTCCGCCCAAACTGGTGAACATCGTTCCGTGAGTGCCAAGCGCAACGGTGACGCGGTCGTAGTTCAACCGCCACAGTTCGACCGTCCGGAAGTCGAGATTCGCGCTTCTACACGCCGTACTAAGACGGGTAATGCCCACTGGTCGGGTAGTCGGGTCATCGTGCAGATTCCCGCGCGACTTAAGGGTCGTGCGCGTGACGTCTTTGTGGACGAGTTGGTGCAACGACTCTTAACGCAACGGCCTCAGGTCATGGCGAGCGACGCCGCGCTTGAAGCACGGGTAGCAGTGTTGGCCGATCTCTACACCGATGGCGTTCTGCCCTCATCAGTCCGTTGGGTTTCGAATCAAAAGAGCCGGTGGGCCTCCTGCACGCCGGCTACTCGTGAAATTAGAGTCTCAACGAGAATGCGCCAATGTCCCGATTGGGTGATCGACGCCGTATTGGTGCACGAGCTGGCCCACCTCCACGAGGCCGACCACAGCAAGGCCTTTTACGAGATTGCCAATCGCCACCCGCGCCAGCGAGAGTGCGAACTCTTTCTCGAGGGCTACGCCCTGGGACTCGGCATCAGCATGGAGCAAGCCGACGTCTTGTAACTAGTTCTGCTGGTCTCGCAAGAATCGTTCGAGCTCTTCGGCCAACTCGTCACCGGAGGGAATGTCCACTTCGGCCGGTGGCTCTACTTCGTCGGCCTGGGACTCGAGGTTGTGCACCATTGATTCGTGGTCGGGATTGTTCTCAACGAGGTCGTCCACTCGCCGACGAGTCTCTTCGGCCTTGGCCCGGAGTTCGGCCGAGGAGACGGTCAGTCCGGCTACGGCCGCCACGGCGTCAATAAGGGCTGCCGAGGCAATCGGGTAGGGCATTGAGGCGACGTAGTGCGGCACACGAGCCCACAGGGTCATCACTTCAATGCCGGCTTCGGCACAGCCCATCTCAATAGCGGCCATGATGCCGGCCGGTACTTCGAGCTCTCCGTCCACGGCCGTAACGGCGTGGAGGAGATGCGCACTGGCCGCGGGCGCTGTTCCTACGACGCGCAGGGGGCGAGTGTGGGGAACGGGACCGGGGAAGGCCCCCAGACCCAAGACCATACGGACACCAAGACGTTCGCACATTTCGACGACGAGGTCGACGAAGTCGCCCCAGTGAAAGTCGGGTTCCGGTCCGGTGAGGGTAAGTACGTCAGCACCATCGCCGTCACGGCCATGGTGCACCTGGATCTCGGGCCACGTGAGATTCGTCGTGACGCCGTTGACGATCTGAACAATCGGACGACGAGCGCGCTGGTCGATGAAGTATTCGGTCTCCATCATCGCGATGATCTCGGTGTTCATGGTCGACGTGAGGGAGTTGATGGCGGCGTTGGCGCCAAAGCCGGCGTCAATCCAACCCTCGAGTCCCACGATCAGCACGGGCTCGTTTAGGACGGGGTCGTTGAAGTAGAGAATGCGATCGAACTCGTTGCCGTCCACTAGGCCTCCTCGAGGGTGCGCTTCGCCGTTTCGGCGAGCAGGGCGATGTGCTTGGGGAACTCGGCCACACTGCCGGTGTCACCGGCCGTCGCACCGGCGCTGTAGCGCGCAAAGACACCCTGAAGGATGCAGGCCAGCTTCCAGTAGCCGAAGGCTTGATAGAAACCGACCTGGCTGACGTCGAGTGACGTGTGCTGGGTGTAGGCGGCCAGCACTTCCTTTCTGGTCATGAAGCCATCGGCCGTAGTGGGTGCCGCGCCCAGGAGGGCGGCGGTGCCGTCGGCCGGCTCGGCCCAGTAGACGAGCAGGAGGCCGAGGTCGGCGAGGGGGTCACCGAGAGTGCAGATCTCCCAGTCGAGAATGGCGCGGACCTGACCCTGTTCGTTCAACACGGTGTTGTCCAGGCGGTAGTCGCCGTGCACCACGGCGACCTTTTGCTGGGTCGGAATATTGGCCGCGAGTTGGTCGCCGACGCTCTCAACGAGACCACCGTGTTCGACACCCTCAACGTGCATCTGGTCGTACTGTCCACGCCACCGACGAATCTGGCGTTCTATGTAGCCCTCGTGGCGGGCGAGATCACCCAGTCCGGCCGACACAACGTTGACGTCGTGCAGTTGGGCCAATGTCTGGGCCAGGTTGGCCCCGATGCGGAAGCGGTCACCGAGGGTGAAAGCCTCTTCGGCCTCTCGACGGTCGCGCAAGATGGCGCCCTCGACGAACTCCATGACGTAGAAGGGACGCTCGTTGACGGCCTCATCCACGCAGAGTCCGAGGGGGGTGGCGACGGGAATGCCGAGTGGCGAGAGGGCGCTAATGATCGTGTGCTCACGAACCATGTCGTGCGCCGTGGGCAAAACATGACTGGTGGGGGGCCGGCGAAGAGCGAATTGCTGGCCCGTCGCGTCGGTCACGCGGTAGGTGAGGTTGCTGCGTCCACCGGCAATCAGTTCAAATGTCAGAGGGGCCACGGCGCCGACATTCGACTCCATCCAGGCCGTGACGTGGTCGTGATTGATTCCCATTACCTCTGTGCTCATAGATGGCGAGATTAGTAGTGATTTCTACCCCCTCCTTTCGCCCCTCGAGAACCGCACCGTTAGGCTGAAGTCGTGATTGATGTCACTGACGCCACATTTAGCCAAGAAGTCATGGAGCGCTCCATGACGACCCCCGTCGTTGTCGACCTGTGGGCCGAATGGTGTGGGCCATGCAAGACCCTCGGACCAATTCTCGAGAAGGTAATTGACGAGACCAATGGTGGCGTGGTGTTGGCCAAAGTCGATGTCGACGCCAATCAGCGCGTCTCGGAAGCATTTCAGGTGCAGAGCATCCCCGCCGTTTTTGCCATCGTGGAGGGAAAGATTGTTTCCCAGTTCGTTGGGGCCAAGCCCGAGAATGAAATCCGCGCCTGGTTGGCCGAGTTCGCACCCGCCTCCTCGCCCCTCGCAGCATTAATTGCCCAGGGTGACGAAGCTTCACTGACGCAAGCAATGACGTTGGATCCATCCAACGTTGACGTGCTGACGGCCCTGGCCACGCTCTGGTTGAACGAGGGTCGCTTCGAAGACGTTCTTATTCTGCTGGAGCCCTACGCCACGAGCGCCGTCTTCGCCACGCTGATGGCTCGGGCCCACATTGCCAAGGCCGGCATTGATATCTCCGGTGACCTTGACGTCACCCTCGACACGCTCCTCGAGAGTGGCTTTACCGATGAGGCCGATCGGGCCAAGCTGCTCGAGATTCTCGATGCGCTCGGTCCCGAAGACCCCCGGTTTGTTATCTACCGCCGACGTCTCGCCAATCGCCTGTACTGATGAAGCCCTACGTCCCGACCGCACCGCTCGTGATGCGTCTCGGTGAACAGGTCGTTGACGTAACGCACCGGGCGTTGGTGATGGGAATCTTGAATCGAACGAAGGACTCCTTCTTCGCACCGGCCGCCACCTTTGATCTCGACGCCTTTCTTGTTCGCGCCGAACAGCTCGTTCTTGACGGTGCCGATCTACTGGACGTTGGTGGCGTGAAGGCCGGGCCCGGTGAAGAGGTGGGCGAAGCCGAAGAGCTCGAACGCGTGGTGCCCGCCGTTGAGGAACTCCGTCGCCGTTTCGATACACCCATCAGCGTCGATACGTGGCGCGCCTCCGTGGCCGAGGCCTGCTTTGGTGTTGGTGCCGTTATTGGTAATGACATCAGTGGTTTCGCCGATGACAACTATCTACCCGTCGCGGCGCGGGCCGGGGCCACGGTCGTGGCCACGCACATTCGCCTCCGTCCCCGAGTGGCTGACCCCAACCCGCAGTACGACGACGTCACGGCCTCGGTGAAGGAGTTTCTCCTGGAGCGACGCGACCGGGCGATAGCGGCCGGCGTGGCTCCGGACCGGATCATCCTCGACGCCGGAATGGACCTCGGAAAATCGGCCGGACAGTCATTACAACTCCTACGTGACTCGGCCGAGTTCGCCGCGCTGGGTTACCCCTTCTTGCTCTCGGCCTCCAACAAAACATTCCTCGGGGTCATGTTTGACCTGCCCGTGACTGAGCGTCGCGAACCGACATTGGCCGCCTCGGCTCTCGGCATTACGGCGGGCTGTCGCATTTTGCGCGTCCACGACGTGGCCGGCACTGTTCGGGTACGTGACGCGGTCCAACGACTGCTCGAGGTGCGCGGTGACTGATTCGGCGATTGGCCTCTTCGGCAATAACGAAATCATCGTCAATGACGCCCTGCACGCCCTGGTGGGCGAGACCCTTAACGGGCTCGATCCGGCGATGGCCCTTGAGGACTTCACCGTCAATGACGACACCTTGACGCCCGACGAACGAGAAAGCTTCGTACAGCGCATCGTGACGGCGCTCAACACGCCACCATTCTTGGTGCCGCACCGAGTCGTCGTCGTTCGCAACGCTTACGCCCTGGCCAAGGCCAACGTCGAAGTCCTGTCGCGGTGGATTGAATCACCCGTGCCGGAAGTCACGCTGATCTTGGCCGGTACGACCACCAAGAGTCACGCCCTCCTCAAAGTCGTGGGTCGCACCATTGACACCACCGTGGGATTCAAGGAGGGGGAGTCCTTTGTTAAGGAGAAGCTCCGCGAAAACAACCTCCGCGTCGATCCGGCCGCCATTGGTCTCATCATGGACCGCCTCGGCGAGGAAGTCGAACGAGTCGACGCCCTCGCCCGCACCCTGTGGTCCGTCTTTGGCGACGCCAAGATTGGCTTCGCGGAAATCGAGCCCTATCTCGGGGCCATGGGCAACGTGCCCGAATGGGATCTCACCGACTGCATCGACCGGGGCCGTACGGCCGAAGCCGTTAAGACGGCCCGCCGGATGCTCGACTCGGAGGGCCGCGTACCGGTCCAAGTCGTTGGTATTTTGCAGCGCCACTACCTGCGTCTCGCTCAGCTCCAAAATTCGGGAGCGGCCACCACAGCCGCCGTGGTCTCGCTGCTCGGAATCAAGGAGTATCCGGCCAAGAAGTTGCTCGGTACATTCAACGCGCTCGGTACGGATCGGGTCGCTCGCGCTCTACAGCTCGTCGCCCAGGCCGATATCGACCTCAAGGGGGCGACAGCGCTTGAGCCGACGTTGATAATGGAGATTTTGGTGGCCCGCCTCGCCAAGATGAGCGAGGGAGCGGGAAGGCGCTAGGCGTTCTTTAGAGCCGCAACGCGCTTCATCAAACCGCTCTTGCGGTTCGCAGCCTGGTTCTTGTGAATGACGCCCTTTGAGACGGCCTTGTCGAGACGCTGGATAGCGAGACGCAATGCCACTTCCTCGTTCTCAGTTCCGGCAGCCGACACGGCACTCTTGATTCGAGTGCGGACTTCAGACTTCACAGCCTTGTTACGCAGACGAGAAATCTCGTTCGTCCGGATGCGCTTTATTTGGCTCTTAATATTCGCCACGTGAAAACCTCAATAACGACAGGCCGGACTTCCCGGCGGGCTATGAAATGCTAGCAGTTCTGGGAGCACGCATATTTCCAACGGGGTAGGCGGGTAGCCTGAATCCACCGTGGCCACTCCTTTTACTCCGCTCAATCAGTCGAAAATCCGCAATTTTTCGATTATTGCCCACATTGACCACGGTAAGTCGACGTTGTCGGACCGCATCTTGGAAATTACGCACGCGGTCGACTCACGCAATATGCGGGCCCAGTATCTCGACTCGATGGATATCGAACGGGAGCGGGGCATCACCATCAAGGCCCAAAACGTCCGTGTCGAGTTTGAGGGCCACATCCTGCACCTCATCGATACACCCGGTCACGTGGACTTTGGCTACGAAGTGTCTCGTTCGCTGGCCGCCTGTGAAGGGGCTGTTCTGCTCGTCGACGCTAGCCAGGGCATTCAGGCCCAGACGCTGGCCAACTGTTACCAGGCCATTGAAAACAACCTCGAGATCGTCGCCGTTCTTAACAAGATCGACCTGCCCGCGGCCGACCCCGACCGTTGCCGCGAAGAGCTCGACCGGGTCTTAGGAATCCCCTCCGACCAGATCTTGACCATCTCGGCCAAGACCGGTGTCGGCGTGCCCGAGTTGCTGCGCGCCATCGTGGACCGTATTCCAGCACCCCAGGGCGACCCCGATGCGCCGTTGCGGGGTCTCATCTTTGACTCGCACTTCGATCAGTACCGGGGCGTGATCTCTTCAGTGCGCATCATGGAGGGCACACTGCGGGCGAATCAGAAGATTCGATTGATGCAGGCCGGCAACAGCTATGACATTGAAGAGATCGGCAAGCGCACACCGGCCATGTTGCCGCTCCCGGCCCTCGGTCCCGGTGAGGTGGGCTATCTCATCGCTGGCATTAAGGAAGTCGGATCGGCCAAGTCCGGTGAGACCGTCACCGACGCCGTAAAGCCGGCCACTGAAGCGTTGGCCGGGTACCAAGACCCCAAACCCATGGTCTTTTGCGGCATCTACCCCATCGACGGCGATGACTTGCCCGACCTGCGGGACTCCCTCGACAAGTTGAAGCTGAACGACGCGAGCATCACCTTTGAACCCGAGACCTCGCACGCGCTCGGGTTCGGGTTTCGCTGCGGATTTCTCGGACTTCTCCACATGGAGATTGTGCGTGAGCGTCTCGAACGCGAATTCGACCTCGCGATTATCGCCACGGCCCCCTCAGTGGTGTACCGGGCCTACCTCACCGACGGCACCGAGCAGTACATCGACAATCCCACCGAGATGCCTGAAGTCAGCCGTATTGATCACATCGACGAGCCGATGTTGGACATCTCCATTCTCACCCCTTCGGAGTATCTCGGCGCCGTGATGGACCTCTGTCAGTCTCGTCGGGGCGAGATGACCAAGATGGACTATCTCTCCGTCGAACGTGTGGAGATTCGCTACAAGATTCCTCTCGCCGAAGTAGTAATCGACTTCTTTGACGCACTGAAGAGTCGCACCAAGGGTTACGCCAGCTTGGACTATGAACCTGGTGAGTACATCACCAGCCAGCTCGTCCGAGTTGATCTACTGATCAACGGGGCTGCCGTGGACGCCTTTTCGACGATTGTCCATAAGTCCAACGCCGAGTACTACGGACGTCGGATGGCCGAGCGCCTCAAGGAACTGATTCCCCGTCAGATGTTCGACGTGCCGATTCAGGCGGCCATTGGTGGTCGCATCATTGCCCGTGAAACGGTCAAGGCCATTCGCAAAGACGTGCTGGCCAAGTGTTACGGCGGTGACATCACTCGAAAGCGCAAACTTCTAGAGAAGCAAAAAGAAGGTAAGAAGCGCATGAAGAACATTGGTCGCGTCGAGGTGCCCCAAGAGGCCTTCGTGGCCGCCCTCAAACTCGAGGACTAGTCGCCACGCGCTTCACCACGCCACGGCATCGTGACTCCAGATTTTGAGGCGAGGGAAGCGAATTCTCCTCCTCGGCGCCGGGGTTCAGTCAGCACGTTTTCTCTGGCACTCGGTAGGATTGAGTGCCAGAAGGAGGATCCATGACGCGCCACGCCCCACTCACCACTCCAGAATCAGCCGACGACATGGATGCTCGCAAGGCCGCCGTCCTGGCCGCCGTTGTAACGGCCCACATCGACACTGCTCACCCCGTTGGTTCGCAGACAATTCACGACTCGGCCGGCATCACGGCCTCCCCGGCCACGATTCGCAGCGAGCTGGTCGCCCTCGAGCGTTCCGGGTACCTCCAGCAGCCCCACACGTCGGCTGGTCGAGTGCCGACCGAGAAGGGCTATCGCTACTTTGTCGACCACCTCGGTCGCGGCAAACTCTCGCCACCCAAAGTGCAGCAACTCAGTACGTTCATCGGCTCCGTTCAGGGAGAACTGAAGTCGGTCTACGAACAGATTTCGACCAAGCTCTCGGATGTCACTCGGTATCCGGCCGTCATCGTCGGTCCCGGTCACATCAACACCACGGTCCGTGACGCCCACCTCGTCGATTTTGGCCAGCGTCGAATGCTGATTGTCCTCACCATGTCCGACATGGATGTGCAGAAGCTAACAATCTCGCTGGACTTTGATGTTTCGACCCAAGACGTGTCCGATGCGGCTCAGCAGCTCAAGGCCATCCTCATCGGCACAACCGTTCGCGACCGCATCGAACTCCCGGCCGTCTCGACCAATCCGGCACGTTTGGTTCGCCACGCCGTCGAGGCCATCTGGAGCGAAGCGGGCGAGACCGAAGGTGAGCAGGCCTTCGTTGGAGGTACCTCCAAAGTGGCCGACTCCTTCGACACGCTCGAGACGACTCGCCAGGTGCTCGACGTTTTGGAAAAGCAACTCGTTATCGTCTCGCTCTTTAAAGAACTCCTCCAGCGTGGTGCTTCGGTCTCGATTGGCTCCGAGCTCGGGTATCTCCCACTGGCCGAGTGTGCCGTAGTGGTAGCGCCGCTCATGATTGACGGCCAGAACGCCGGAGCCGTTGGCCTCCTTGGTCCCACTCGCATGAAGTACGGGGAAGCGATTGCCGCCGCTGACTTTGTCTCCGAGCAGCTCGCCGGTCGCCTGAGCGTGGAGGCCCAGCGTGGCTAGCCCCAACCTATATCAGCTGCTCGAAGTTGACGCCTCGGTATCGAACGATGATCTGAAGAAGGCCTATCGACGCTTGGCTCGCCAGTACCACCCCGATGCCAATCCCTCTGACACTGAAGCTGAAGCTCGCTTCAAGGAGATCTCGCAGGCCTACGAAATTCTCTCGGACCCTGACCGCCGAGCCCACTACGACCGCTTTGGCTCAGACGTCAACGGCCAGGCCGGTTTCGACGGAGGTTCGGTACAGGATCTCTTCGACATGTTCTTCCAAGGTTTTGGCGGTGGGGGTGGCGGACAGCGTCGCGGCGGTCCCCAGCCCGGCCCTGACGCCGAAGTCTCACTCCGTATTACATTGCACGAAGCGGCCTTCGGTGTTAGTCGCGAAGTAACCGTTACGTTGCCGGTCGCCTGCTCACACTGCGATGGCAAGGGAGCTGCGCCCGGCACATCGGCTAAGACCTGTGGCACCTGTGGTGGTGCTGGTCAAGTGCGACGGGTTCGTAACTCCATGCTCGGCCAGATGGTCACCGCCTCACCGTGTAACGCTTGCAGCGGGTACGGCAGCACCTTTGAAAAGGCCTGTACCGAATGTCGCGGCGAAGGTCGTCGGAACAATAAGAAGACCATCACGATCGCCGTACCGTCGGGTATCGAGCACGGGTCGACCATGCGTCTCAGCGGGTACGGCCCGGCCGGCCAGCGCGGTGCCCCTAACGGCACACTCTTTGTGCACCTGCTCGTCGAAGACGACGCTCGCTTTGAGCGCAACGGTGACGATCTCCATCTCGAGGCCACCATCTCCTTCACCCAGGCCGTCCTCGGTGGCATCGTCACCGTCCCGACGCTGGAAGATGACGAAGTTGTCACTATCCCGCCGGGCAGCGCCCACGGCACCATCCTGCGAGTCCGCGAAAAGGGTGTTCCCCATATGCGCCAACGTGGCCGCGGCGATCTCTACGTTCACCTCGCTATTGAGGTTCCAGCCGAACTGGACCAAAATGCCGAAAGCATCCTCCGCGAGTTTGCGGCGGCGCGGGGGGAAGATGTAGCTGAGGCGGCGCACGGTCTGTTCTCACGGAAGAAGGCGAGCAAGAAATGAGTCTCAAGGATTTCGAGCGACGCGTTGACGCGTTGACACAAATGCGCGTGGCCGATGTAGCAACTCCCGTGTTGAGCAAGGACGATGCGCACCATCTCTTTAA
>Ga0136641_1000805_pt1 | contig 13278 bp, 12 predicted proteins | sample EliLak1302023Y_FD_115312 | JGI IMG/M metagenome (GOLD analysis project Ga0136641, IMG submission 115312) | Freshwater microbial communities from Elizabeth Lake, Yosemite National Park, California, USA - 13020-23Y | ecosystem: Environmental > Aquatic > Freshwater > Lake ...
GGGCTCGGTGGAATTCTTGTAGGAACGGCGGCCGATCAGCTCAAACGCCAGCAGGCCTGGGTAGCCTTCCAACGCCACCCGCGCGCCATCGCCGCTGCGCAATTTCGGGATGCTGACATCGGCCGCCACCAGGCGCGACAGCCCTTCGTAATACATGAAACCGACCGGTACATAGCGCGTCTGCAGCGGGCTGGTCGAGCTGATGCCCGGCATCGCGCCATCGGCCGCGCGGTGGATCAGGCGCTGGCCTTGGGGCTGCCCGTTGCCCCAGTCATCGACCAGCGCGCGGAAGGCCATGCGCGTCGGGCAGCGGCGGTGGATTTCCAGGATCACGGCGTCGGTGCTGTCGCCCAGTTCCAGCGACTGCACGAAGGCGCGCGGCAGGCCGAAGGGGAAGTCGAAAGCGCCCAGCCACGGCCCGGCTTCGTGCACCAGCGCCTCGAAGTCGGCCAGCGCGGGCAAGGCGTCGAGCCGTTCCAGTTTCAGCACCGCGCCGACACGCCGCCCGCGCGCCACGGTGATGGGCTTGCGGCGGCTGGGGGCGCAGGTGAAATCGACGCCCAGCAGTTCGGATTCCTTCATGGCGGACAGCTCGCGCACCGGCAGTGACAGGGGCTCAGGACTTCAGGCGGTAGCCGGTGCGGAAGATCCAGGTCACCACCAGCAGGGCCGCGCCCATGAACAGCGCCGTCATCGACAGGCTCAGGCCGACGGACACATCGGCCTGGCCGTAGAAGGACCAGCGGAAACCGCTGACCAGGTAGACCACCGGGTTGAACAGCGCCACCTTCTGCCAGAAGGCCGGCAGCATGTCGATGCTGTAGAAACTGCCGCCCAGGAAGGTGAGCGGGGTGATGACCAGCAGCGGCACCACCTGCAGCTTCTCGAAGTTGTCGGCCCAGATGCCGATGATGAAACCGACCAGGCTGAAGGTGACGGCGGTCAGCACCAGGAACAGCAGCATCCACACCGGGTGCTCGATGCGCAGCGGCACGAAGAAGCCGGCCGTGGCCAGGATGATCAGGCCCAGCGTGATGCTCTTGGTGGCCGCCGCGCCGACGTAGCTGAGCAGGATTTCCGGCGCGCCCACGGGTGCCGACAGCAGTTCGTAGATGGTGCCCGAGAAGCGCGGGAAGTAGATGCCGAAGCTGGCGTTGGACACGCTCTGCGTCAACAGCGACAGCATGATCAGGCCCGGCACGATGAAGGAACCGTAGGCCACGCCACCGATCTCGGGGATGCGCGAACCGATGGCCGCGCCGAAGACGATGAAGTAGAGGCTGGTCGACAGCACCGGCGAGACGACGCTCTGCATCAGCGTGCGCCAGGTGCGGTGCATCTCGAAGCCGTAGATGGCGCGCACGGCGTGGAAGTTGAAGGTCATGCGTGCACCAGGCTCACGAAAATGTCTTCCAAAGAACTCTGCGAGGTCTGCAGGTCCTTGTAGCTGATGCCGGCCGCGCCCAGGTCGTGCAACAGGGCCGCGATGCCGCTGCCTTGCGAGGGGTCGCCGCGGGTGTCATAGGTGTAGGTCAAGGTCAGGCCGCCGTCGGCCAGTTCCAGCGCGTGGCCGGCCAGTGCGGCGGGCAGGGCCGCCAGCGGCTGCTGCAACTGCAGCGTCAATTGCTTCTTGCCCAGCTTGTGCATCAGCTCGACCTTGTCCTCGACCAGGATCAGCCGGCCCTTGCTGATGACGCCGATGCGGTCGGCCATCTCTTCGGCTTCCTCGATGTAATGGGTGGTCAGGATCACCGTCACGCCGGTGTCGCGCAACTGGCGCACCAGCTGCCACATGTCACGCCGCAGTTCCACGTCGACCCCGGCCGTCGGCTCGTCCAGGAACAGCACCTGCGGTTCGTGCGACAGCGCCTTGGCGATCATCACGCGGCGCTTCATGCCGCCCGACAGCGTGCGGATCATGCTGCCCCTCTTGTCCCACAGCGACAGCGACTTCAGCACCTGCTCGATGTGCGCCGGCTTGGCTGCCTTGCCGAACAGGCCGCGGCTGAAGGACACCGTGTTCCACACCGTTTCAAAAGCGTCGGTGGTCAGTTCCTGCGGCACCAGGCCGATCAGGCTGCGCGCCGCGCGGTGGTCGCGCACGGTGTCGTGGCCGTCGACGACGACCGTGCCGGCGCTGGCGCGAACGATGCCGCAGATGATGCTGATCAGCGTCGTCTTGCCGGCGCCGTTGGGGCCCAGCAAGGCAAAGATTTCGCCGCGCTGGATGTCGAGGTCGATGGCCTGCAAGGCGGGGTGGCCCGAGGAATAAGTCTTGGCGATCTGTTTGATCGTGAGGATGGCGGGCATGCGAGGAGGATAGCCGCTGCCCTGGCCCGCCTCGCGGCCCGCGATAAAGTCCTTCCGATGCCAACCAACCCCACCCTCGTCGACGTGCTGCGCGGCAGCGCCGTCGAATCCAGCCACCGCGGCGCGCTGGCCATCGTCGATGCCGACGGCGCCGTCCACACCGCCCTGGGCGACATCGACAGGCCCATCTTTCCGCGCTCGGCGGTCAAGGTCCTGCAAGCCCTGCCGCTGGTGGAGAGCGGCGCCGCCGACCGTTTCGGCCTGAACGACGAAGAGCTGGCCCTGGCCTGCGCCAGCCATGGCGGCGAGCCGCGCCACGCGCAGACGGCGGCCCGCATGCTGGCCAAGGCCGGCGTGGACGTGGCGGCGCTGGAATGCGGCACGCACTGGCCGTATCACGACGGCGCGATCAAGGCGCTGGCCGCGGCCGGCGAGGCGCCCAGCGCGCTGCACAACAACTGCTCGGGCAAGCACGCGGGCTTCGTCTGCCTGGGCTGCATGCTGGCCGGCGGCGAAGACCGCCGCCGCTTCGTCAGCGGCTATTTGCAGCCGCAACACCCCGTCATGCGCCAGGTGACCGCGAGCCTGCAAGCCGCCACCGACTGGGACCTGGCCCACACGCCGGTGGGCACCGACGGTTGCAGCATCCCGACCTTCGCCATCCCGCTGCGCAACCTGGCCCTGGCCTTCGCCCGCGTCGGCACCGGCGTGGGCCTGCGTGCCGGCCGCGCAGCGGCGGCGCGGCGCCTGCGTCAGGCGGTGGCCGCCGCACCGTTCATGGTGGCTGGCAGCGGCCGCTTCGACACCCGCGTGATGGAACGGCTGGGCGACCGCGTCTTCTGCAAGGTCGGCGCCGAGGGCGTCTACTGCGCCGCCATGCCCGAACTGGGCCTGGGCGTGGCCCTCAAGATGGACGACGGCAACACCGCCCGCGGCTGCGAGGTGGTGATGGCCACGGTGATCGAGCGCCTGCTGGCGCTGGACGAAGCCGACGCCGCTTTCATGGAAGCCTTGAGCCACCCGGTGCTGCGCAACTGGAACGGCATCGAGGTGGGCGGCCTGCGGCCGTCGGGCACGCTGATCGCGTTCGCGGCGGCGACGGACTGAGCGCAACTTGCCGGCACGGCCGAAAATCGGCATGATGATCACTTCAAGTGACCAACCATTCCAGAAGGGCAGGCGGCCGTGAGCGTCCATAACATTGCCCAGGCCAAGGCCCAGCTCTCTGAATTGGTGCAGCGTGCGCTGGCCGGCGAAGACATCGTCATTGCACGCGACAACCGTCCATTGCTGCGGCTGGCGCCGTTGAATGAAGTGCGTGCGCGGCGCGTGCCCGGCACCGCTAAAGGCCAGATCCGGTCCATCGCGGCCGACTTCGACGCACCGCTGGACGACTTTGCCGGCTACCGCTGATGCGGCTGCTGCTGGACACCCACACCTTCCTGTGGTGGGTCAGCGACCATGCCAGCCTGTCGCGCCGCGCCCGCAAGGCCATCGCCGACGAGAACAACGACTGTTTCTTCAGCGTGGCCAGCGGCTGGGAGCTGGCGATCAAGACCAGTCAGGGCAAGCTCGATGTCGGCGGCAGCCTGGCGCGTTTCCTGCCCGAACAGCTGGCGCTGAACCAGTTTCAGCTGTTGCCCATCGACTTGCGGCATGTGCTGCGCGTGGCCACCCTGCCCTGGCACCACCGCGATCCCTTCGACCGCCTGCTGGCGGCGCAATGCGCCTGCGACCACCTGACGCTCGTCAGCGCCGACAGCGTGATCGCAGACTACGGTGTGGACCTGCTGTGGTGAACCCACCCATCGTTGGCGCTCCGGTTCTGACGGAGCCCCTGATTCGCCATCAGCCCTTGTCGGGCGCGTTCAACAGCGGGATCGAGCCTACACTGCCGCCCAGCAGCCCCACCTGGCTGTAGATGCCCAGCTTGCTGCGCGTGTCCTGGATGTCCAGGTTGCGCATGGTCAGCTGGCCGATGCGGTCGGCCGGCGTGAAGGCGCCGGCGCCGCTTTCCATCGTCAGTCGCTCGGGGTGGTAGGTCAGGTTCGGGCTCGCTGTGTTCATGATGCTGTAGTCGTTGCCGCGACGCAGTTCCAGCGTCACCTCGCCGGTGATGGCGCGGGCCACCCAGCGCTGGGCGGTTTCACGCAGCATCAGGCATTGCGGGTCGAACCAGCGGCCCTGGTAGAGCAGCTTGCCCAGGATGCGGCCGTTGGCGCGGTACTGGCCGATGGTGTCCTCGTTGTGGATGCCCGTCACCAGCCGCTCGTAGGCGATGTGCAGCAAAGCCATGCCCGGGGCTTCGTAGATGCCGCGGCTCTTGGCTTCGATGATGCGGTTCTCGATCTGGTCGCACATGCCCAGGCCGTGGCGGCCGCCTACGGTGTTGGCTTCCAGGAACAGCTCGACCTGGTTGGCGAAGGTCTGACCATTGAGCGCGACGGGCACGCCCTCCTCGAAGCGCACGGTCACCGTTTCAGCCTTCACCGCCACGTCGTCGCGCCAGAAGGCCACGCCCATGATGGGCTTGACGATGTGCATGCCGCTGTTCAGGAATTCGAGGTCTTTCGCCTCGTGCGTGGCGCCCAGCATGTTGCTGTCGGTGCTGTAGGCCTTTTCGACCGACATCTTGTAGTCGAAGCCCGCCGCGATGAGGTATTCGCTCATCTCCTTGCGGCCGCCCAACTCGTCGATGAAGCGCTGGTCCAGCCAGGGCTTGTAGACCTGCAGCGACGGGTTGGCCAGCAGGCCGTAGCGGTAGAAGCGCTCGATGTCGTTGCCCTTGTAGGTGCTGCCGTCACCCCAGATGTTGACGCCGTCGTCGCGCATCGCCACCACCAGGCTGGTCCCGGTGACGGCGCGGCCCAGCGGCGTGGTGTTGAAGTAGGTGGCGCCACCGGTGCTGATGTGGAAGGCGCTGCACTGGATGGCGGCAATCCCTTCGGCCACCAGCTGGGCACGGCAATCGACCAGCCTGGCGATTTCGGCGCCGTAGGCCAGGGCCTTGCGAGGGATCTCGTCGTAGTCGCTCTCGTCGGGCTGACCCAGGTTGGCCGTGTAGGCGCAGGGGATGGCGCCCTTGGCGCGCATCCAGTGGACGGCGGCCGAGGTGTCCAGGCCGCCTGAGAAGGCGATGCCGACGCGCTCGCCGGCTGGCAGGTTCTGAAGGATGTGGGTCACGGTTCGGGCTCTCCTGAACCGGCCATTGTCGCCGCGTCTGGCGGGCCGGCCAGCGACGGCTGATCAGCGCGCCCCGGCGCGCAGCGCGACCCGCTCGATCCAGGCAAATCCGCCCTGCACCACCAGCGCCAGCGCCGCCGCCGGCAGGGCACCGGCCAGCATGGTGGCGGTGTCATTGACCGCCAGCCCGGCCACGATGCGTTCGCCCAGGCCGCCGGCGCCGATGAAGGCGGCCATGGTGGCCGTGCCGACGTTGATGATGGCGGCGGTCTTCACGCCGGCGAACAGGGTCGGGCTGGCCAGCGGCAGCTGCACGGACCACAGCACCTGCCTGGGCGTCAGGCCCAGCGCGGTGGCGGCCTGCGCCAGGCCCAGGGGCACGGCCTGCAGGCCGGCGTGGGTGTTGCGCACGATGGGCAGCAAGGCATACAGGAAAAGCGCCAGCAGCGCTGGCACCGTGCCGATGGTGCCCACCAACGCGATCAGGAAAGCCAGCAGCGCCAGCGAGGGGATGGTCTGCAGGACGCCGACGGCCCCCAGCAACCAGCCGGCCAGCCGCGGCCGCTGCCAGGCCCAGATGCCCAGCGGCACGCCGACGCCCAGCGCCATGACCAGCGAGCCAAAGACCAGGCCCAGGTGCTGGACGCACAGCCGCACCAGGTCGGGCGCAAACAGCCGTGCGACGAAGGACGGCCGCGCGGCCACCGGCTCGCCAGCGGCCGCGCCGATGGCGCCGGCCTTGAAGCGGCGGGCCACCTCGGCATAGGGCAGGCCGTCGAGTTCGACCTGCGCGTTCATCGCGATCATCGCGGCGCCGCTGACGCGGCCGTCCAGGGCCAGCAAGGGCTGGACGTCGACCCCGGCGCGCATCAGCAACACGGCGTCGTAGCGCGGGAAGAAGGCCAGGTCGTCGACCAGCACGCGCAGCTGGTAGCGGCCCACCTTGGCGTCGGTGGCGTAGATGTCGATGAGGTCGACCTGCCCGGCCTGCAGGGCCTCGTAGGCCAGGCCGTGGTCCAGCGAAGGCCCGGGCTTCTGCGGCAGGCCATAGGCCTTGAGCAGCGCCGGCCAGCCGTCGGCGCGAGCCTGGAATTCGGGCGACAGGCCCAGTATCAGCGCGCCCTGGGGCAGGCGCTGGAGGTCACTGATGGTGCGCACGCCGAGCCGTGCGGCGTCGGCTTCGCGCAGGGCCAGCGCGTAGCTGTTGTTGAAGCCCAGAGGCACGGCGGCCTTGAGTCCGCGTGGCGCCAGCCATCGGTTCAACTCGGGCAGGCTGGGGTTGCCCTCGCGGTGCAGCAGTTCACGCACGATGGTGCCGGTGTACTCGGGGTAGACGTCGATGGCCCCGCTGGCCAGTGCCTGCTCCAGGATGCCGGTGTTGCCCAGGCCCGGCTTGTGTTCCGCAGGCACGCCAGCCTCGGCCAGCGTGAGCCGCACGAGCTCGCCCAGGATGTAGCTTTCCGTGAAGCGCTTGGAGCCCACCACCAGCGGCTGCGGCGGCGGCACAGCCCAGGCGGGCAACAGACCGACACACAGAACGGAAAAAACAAGCAAGCGCAGCCAGGACATGACCGCATTCTGGGTCAGCGCGCCGCCTTGCGCAGCGTCCGGTCCATCGGTGGCTGCGGGTCGCAGGTAGACTGCGGCTGCCTAGAAAGGCCTGCGACATGAGCCCGACCGACAGCCTCACCCACAGCCTGCACCCGGGCAGCGCGCCGCTGTTGATCAGCCTGCCGCATGTCGGCACCTCGATGCCGGCCGACCAGCAGCCGCGCTACACCGAGCGCGCGCTGCAGGTCGAAGACACCGACTGGTTTCTGGACCGCCTCTATGCCTTCGCCCTGGACCTGGGCGCCAGCGTCATCGTGCCGCGCCACAGCCGCTACCTGGTGGACCTGAACCGCCCGCCGACCAACACGCCGATGTACGCCGGCCAGAACAACACCGGCCTGTGCCCGACGCAGCACTTCACCGGTGAGGGGCTCTACCGTGCAGGCCAGGCGCCGGATGAGGCCGAGATCCAGCGCCGGGTGGCGGTCTACTGGCAGCCCTACCACCAGGCCCTGCGCGACGAGACGGCCCGCATCCGGGCCGTACACGGCCACGCGGTGCTGTTCGACGCGCACAGCATCCGCAGCGAACTGCCGTGGTTGTTCGAAGGCCGCCTGCCGCAGCTGAATCTGGGCACCGTCGAAGGCCGCAGTTGCGCGCCCACGCTGCGCAGCGCACTGGCTGCGGTCCTGGCCGCGCAGACCGACTACAGCCATGTCGTCGATGGCCGCTTCAAGGGCGGGCACATCACGCGGCACTACGGCGACCCGGCGCAGGGCGTGCACACCGTGCAACTGGAAATGTGCTGGCGCGCCTACATGGACGAAAAGCCGCCCTACCGCTGGCACAGCGAACGCGCTGCCGCCGTCACGCCGCTGCTGCGCGCGCTGGTGCAGGCCATGCTGTGCTGGCGGCCCGCGTGAAGCCCGCTGCACGGGGCACCCCCGCGCCACACCCTGCACCCCATGACCCTGCATGACCTCTGGCCCGGCGCGGGCTACGCCCATCTGGCGCACAGCGACAGCGGCTGGCTGCTGCCCAGCCCCGCCTACATCGCCCACAGCCTGGCCCGGCCCGAACTGGCGCTGGTGGCCGAATCGTGCAAGGCCGAACGCGCGCTGCACCGCGCGCTGCAGGCCGACCCGCTGCGCCCCGTCAAACCGGCCGATCTGCAAGCCCTGCGCGACCCCGACGCGCGCGAAAACTACGGCCATGTGCTGGCCTGGCGCGACGGTTTGCTGCAAGCCGGCAGCCTGGAAGGCTGGCTGCTGGCGCTGTTCCGCGGCGGGCGCATCACGGTGCCGCCGGTCTTCATCGACAGCGTCGTGCAGGCCGTCGTCCAGCACCTGCTGGCGGGTGATCCCAGCATGAGCAGCGACGCGCTGGCCTGGCGCGCGGGCGAACTGTTTTTCCGCCCGCAGCGCATCACCGTCGAGCAAGGCCGCGTGCTGGCCGCCGACAGCGCCACCCTGGCGCAGGCGCAAGCCACGCAAGGCCTGGGTGAACTGGGCCGCCTGCTGGCGCAGGCGCAAGCGCCCGTCAAGCCGCTGCAACTGCGCGTGCTGGACGGTGGCGACGAGACCGCGCCGCGCTACTGGGCCGACGCCGCGCAGCCCGACTTCCGCAGCAGCCAGTTGCTGGACCTGACCCACACCGTGCAGCGCGACATCGGGGAAGGCATCCACTTCACGATGACCGCCGCGCGCTCAGGCCTCAAACCGCTGGCCAGGTTGATGGAAAGCTGGGTGCAGCACCTGCTGGGCGCCGCGGTGCGCATCGAAGCGCTGCAGCAAGTCGAAGACCCGCAGTGGCGCTGGCACCTGGGTCTGGACGCCGAGGCCAGTGCGCTGCTGGACGACCTGTACGAGGGCCGCGAGGTCGCGCCCGAACGACAGTCACGGCTGATCAGCCTGTTCCGGCTCGATTTCGTCAACACGGCCGAGATGCGCGCCGACGTGGCGGGCAGGCCGGTCTACCTGGGCTTGATGTCGAACACGGTGCAGATGCTGCGCATGAAGCCACAGAACCTGCTGCTGAATCTGCCGCTGGGCCGGTCCGTCTGACCCCAGGGTGCACCCCGCAAGCACGCTGAAGTATGTAGAATTCATGCATACCTACTTGAGCAGAAACTGCACAAAGCCATCATGGACGCAACCGTTGCTGAACGCGGGCAGATCACCCTGCCCAAGGCCGTGCGCGATGCGCTGGGCCTGATCAAGGGCAGCAAGCTCACCGTCGAACTCATCGACGGCCGCATCATCCTGCGCAAGGACGTGGACGACGCCTTGAGCCGCCTGCGCGGACGCTTCAAGCTGGCCGAAGGCTTCAAGAGCACCGACGAAGCGATGCGCGCGATACGCGGTCGCGCACCAGGCGACCCCTACCTGCCGCCCGAAGACGACGGCGCGTGATCGCCCTCGATTCGTCCGTGGTGATCGACGTGCTGACTGCCGATGACAGCTTCGGCAGCAGTTCGTCGTTCGCGCTGTCGAACGCGCTGGCCAAAGGCGATGTCGTCGTCTGCGAGGCCGTGGTCGCCGAGGTGCAGTTGATGCTGGACACCTCGGCCAACATCATGGAAACGCTGAACGCCATGGGCATCCGTTTCCTGGCCATCAACGAGCCGGCCGCCGTGCGCGCCGGCGTGATGAACCGCCGCTTCCGCGACCGGGGCGGCCGGCGCGAGCGCGTGGTGGCCGATTTCCTGATCGGGGCCCATGCCCTGCTGCAATGCGACGGCCTGATCACCCGCGACGCCGGTTTTTTCCGCGATTACTACAAGGGGCTGAAGGTCATCGTGCCGAAAGCCTGACGGTTCATCACCCCAGCCCCCCTGCACCCGCCCGACCCGCCACACCCGTTTTTCAAGGAGCACCCCATGCTGCAAGCCTACCGTCAACATGCCGCCGAACGCGCCGCGCTCGGCATCCCGCCGCTGCCGCTGGACGCCCCGCAAGTGGCCGCGCTGATCGAACTGATCAAGGCTCCCGGCGCGGAAGACACCGCCTTCCTGATGGACCTGCTGACCCACCGCGTGCCGCCCGGCGTGGACGACGCGGCCAAGGTCAAGGCCAGCTTCCTGGCCGCTGTGGCCCACGGTGAACTGACTGTCGCGCTGATCAGCAAGGCCAAGGCCACCGAGCTGCTGGGCACCATGGTCGGCGGCTACAACGTGCACCCGCTGATCGAACTGCTGGACGACGCCGAAGTGGCCGCTGTCGCTGCCGCCGCGCTGAAGAAGACGCTGCTGATGTTCGACTTCTTCAACGACGTGGCCGAGAAGGCGAAAGCCGGCAACGCGTTCGCGAAGGACGTGATGCAAAGCTGGGCCCACGCCGAGTGGTTCACCAGCCGCCCCGAAGTGGCGAAGAAGATCACCGTCACCGTCTTCAAGGTGCCCGGCGAAACCAACACCGACGACCTGAGCCCGGCGCCCGACGCCTGGAGCCGCCCGGACATCCCGCTGCACTACCTGGCCATGCTGAAGAACACCCGCGCAGGCAGCGCCTTCAAGCCCGAAGAAGACGGCAAGCGCGGGCCGATGCAGTTCATCGAGGACCTGAAGAAGAAGGGCCACCTGATCGCCTACGTCGGCGACGTGGTCGGCACCGGTTCCAGCCGCAAGAGCGCCACCAACAGCGCCGTCTGGGCCACCGGTGAAGACATCCCCTTCGTGCCGAACAAGCGCTTCGGCGGCGTCACCCTGGGCGGCAAGATCGCGCCGATCTACTTCAACACACAGGAAGATTCGGGCTCGCTGCCCATCGAAGTGGACGTGAGCAAGCTGGAGATGGGCGACGTCATCGACATCCTGCCCTACGACGGACTGATCCTGCGCGACGGCGCCGAAATCGCCAAGTTCCAGATCCGCAGCGACGTGATCTTCGACGAGGTGCAGGCCGGCGGCCGCATCAACCTGATCATCGGCCGCAGCCTGACGGCCAAGGCGCGTGAATTCCTGGGCCTGCCCGCCAGCACCCTGTTCCGCCTGCCCACCCCGCCCGCGGCCAGCAGCGCCGGCTACACGCTGGCGCAGAAGATGGTCGGCCGCGCCGTCGGTCTGCCCGAAGGCCAGGGCGTGCGCCCAGGCACCTACTGCGAACCGAAGATGACGAGCGTGGGCAGCCAGGACACCACCGGTCCGATGACGCGCGACGAGCTGAAAGACCTGGCCTGCCTGGGCTTCAGCGCCGACCTGGTGATGCAGAGCTTCTGCCACACCAGCGCCTACCCCAAGCCGGTGGACGTCAAGACCCACCGCGAACTGCCGGCCTTCATGAGCAACCGCGGCGGCATCAGCCTGCGCCCCGGTGACGGCATCATCCACAGCTGGCTGAACCGCATGCTGTTGCCCGACACCGTGGGCACCGGCGGCGACAGCCACACCCGTTTCCCCATCGGCATCAGCTTTCCGGCCGGTTCCGGCCTGGTGGCCTTCGGCGCAGCCACCGGCGTGATGCCGCTGGACATGCCCGAAAGCGTGCTGGTGCGCTTCACCGGCAGCATGCAGCCGGGCGTGACGCTGCGCGACCTGGTGCATGCCATTCCGCTGTTCGCGATCAAGCAGGGTCTGCTGACGGTGGCCAAGTCGGGCAAGGTCAACGAATTCAGCGGGCGCATCCTGGAGATCGAAGGCCTGCCCGACATGAAGGTCGAACAGGCCTTCGAGCTGAGTGATGCCAGCGCCGAGCGCAGCGCCGCCGGCTGCACGGTGCGCCTGAACCCCGCACCCGTCATCGAGTACCTGAACAGCAACATCGTGCTGCTGCAGAACATGATCGCCCAGGGCTACGCCGACCCGCGCAGCATCGAGCGCCGCATCGCCAAGATGCAGGCATGGCTGGCTGCGCCCACGCTGCTGCAGGCCGACGCGAATGCCGAATACGCGCACGTGCTCACCATCGACATGAACGCGATCAAGGAGCCCATCCTGTGCTGCCCGAACGACCCGGACGACGCCAAGTTCCTGTCTGAAGTCGCCGGCACGAAGATCGATGAAGCCTTCATCGGCAGCTGCATGACCAACATCGGCCACTTCCGCGCCGCCAGCAAGCTGCTCGAAGGCAAGCGCGACATCCCGGTCAAGCTGTGGGTGGCCCCGCCGACCAAGATGGACCAGAACGAGCTGATCAAGGAAGGCCTCTACGCCAACTTCGGCAGCGCCGGGGCGCGCACCGAGCAGCCGGGCTGCAGCCTGTGCATGGGCAACCAGGCGCAGGTCAAGGAAGGCGCCACCGTCGTTTCGACGTCGACGCGCAACTTCCCCAACCGGCTGGGCAAGAACACCTTTGTGTACCTCGCTTCGGCGGAATTGGCGGCCATTGCGTCCAAGCTGGGCCGCCTGCCGACGGTGGCCGAATACCACGCCGACATGGGCGTGATCAACGCCGACGGCGCGAACGTCTACCGCTACATGAACTTCGACCAGATCGAGGAATATGCGGATAGGGCGAAAGCCGTGACGGCCTGAGGCCCCTGCGCAACCCTGGCAAGGCCCGCTTCGGCGGGCCTTTTTCATGGTGCGGCCGGCGACGCGGGATGGCTGCCGGCCATCGGTTTCCCTACACAGCCCTACAGCTGTCGGGGCCAGGCGCGCGGAGCCCCCGCGCCAGACCGGCCACCGCCAGGGGGGTTATCCCGCCAGCGGCATGGGGATCACTACCCATGCACCATGTGGACATCCGCAAGACGGTCTTGTCGCCGAAGGCCAGTCAACGCCCGGTGCGGGCCCTCTCATCGGTCCTCAACCCGTTGAAAAGCAGACAAATTTCACGCCGATCCTGACCTTGCCCTTCCGCCAAGGTGGGGTGATCGCTCGCGGGACCTGGGGGTAGCTACCCAGGTCTGACTGCATGTCTCTCCCCCCTTCACCTGCGGGGCGGCGTCTTAAGGGTAATTAAATGTTCAGCGGGCAATCTTCGCTTAAGCCCACATGAAGGGCCTTCAACTGCGCTTCAGGCCGTCCAGCCCAGAGCCCGGAGAAGGTCCCGGCAGGCGGGCGTATCGGCGGCATCGAACGCAGACACCGGAAGCCCGGCGCTGTCCTGACCCCGACTTTCGGTTCCTCTTTTTTATCCACTTCGCGAGCAAGCAACGTGATCAAGACCTTCAAGAAGACTGGCAAGTTCCGCCCCAACGCCGTCACCCAGGCGGTGCTGACGGTGTTGGTAGTCGCTGCCGTGAGCCAGACGGCCCACGCCGGCGCCGGCTTCGGCGACGCCGCCGACCTGAACC
>Ga0136641_1000806_pt1 | contig 13276 bp, 13 predicted proteins | sample EliLak1302023Y_FD_115312 | JGI IMG/M metagenome (GOLD analysis project Ga0136641, IMG submission 115312) | Freshwater microbial communities from Elizabeth Lake, Yosemite National Park, California, USA - 13020-23Y | ecosystem: Environmental > Aquatic > Freshwater > Lake ...
ATCCGGCGATCACGCCCAGGGCGACCAGCAGGCGGATAGGTGTGGGTCTCATTAGGCGACTCGATCCGCACGTTGATCCTGCACATGGGCGATGAGTTCGACCACTGGCCCGAGCCCCGGGATCGTGGCGCGCGGATCAACATCGAGCCACGGCAACAACACGAAGGCTCGTTCGTGAGCGCGTGGATGCGGCAACGTCAGGCGCTCGGTCGAACGTGTCTGATCTCCCACAACGATGAGATCAATGTCCAACGTTCGCGGACCCCAGTGCACCTCGCGGGTGCGGCCAGCCGCCTGCTCTATTGCCGAGGTGGCATCAAGGAGGTCGAGCGGCGTCAAGGTGGTGCTCGCGAGCACTACGACGTTGAGGTAGTCAGGCTGCTCGGGGCCGCCCACGGCCGCTGTGCGATACGTGGGTGAGACATCGGTGATCTCCAGGCCTTCGACCGAACCAAGAGCTTCGATGGCGTTCGCGAGTGTGTCTGCCGCATCACCCAGGTTCGCTCCCAGGCTCAGAACCACAGCGTCACGCGTCACGACCGATTCAGACATTGCTACCGCGTTCGATCGTGACACTCACATCGTCGAAGGGCACCGCGATCGGAGCCTGCGGCTTGTGCACTGTGATGATCACTCCACGAACACCGTCGAAGTCCATGCATCGATCAGCAATACGAGCGGCGAGCGTCTCGATGAGCGCCATCGGCGGGCCCACGATGAAAGCATGTACCGCCTCGGCCACCGCGCCGTAGTCGACGGTGTCGGCAAGGTCGTCCGATGCGGCAACCGTGTACGTGTCGACAATCATGGTCACGTCGACATTGAACTCCTGGCCCTCGACTCGCTCGCGCTCGAGCACACCGTGGTAGCCCACGCCCCGGATTCCCGTGACACAGATGCGGTCAGGCACCGTCATCACCCCTCCACGCCGACGCCACTCGGACAGCATCCCTGCTCCCAGCGACATCGTGCACCCGTACGGCCCAGACACCCTGCATCGCGCACAGTGCCGAGATAGAGGTGGTGGCCGATTCGCGCAGGTCTGAGTCCCGAGGCGTGCCGTCCGATTCTGCAAGCAGCGAGCCGAGAAACCTCTTGCGCGATGCGCCCACCACGAAGGGATAACCCAATTGCATGATCTCGGTCAAGCCGCGCAGGACCGCCCAGTTGTGCTGCGCCTCCTTGGCAAAGCCCAACCCTGGATCAAGGACGATGCGCGATGGACAGACACCCGCTGCAATGGCGAAGTCGACGCGCTGGGCAAGTTCGGCGGTGACCTCAGCAACCACATCGCGGTAGTGCGCCTCATGGGTGAGGCCCTGCGGTCCGATGCGCCAGTGCATCAGGATGCACGGAACCTGAAGGACGGCGATTTCACTGAGCATCTGCGGGTCTGCCAAACCACCGCTCACGTCGTTTACCAGACTTGCACCTGCCTGGACAGCGGCGCGAGCAGTCCGCGCATGCATGGTGTCGATGCTGACGACGACTCCCGCCGCAACAAGTCCCTCCACCACCGGCAGCACGCGGTCCTGCTCCTGCGCGATCGAGACCACCTGGGCATGGGGTCGCGTCGACTCTCCGCCCACATCGATGAGGTCGGCACCCTCGTCCCAGAGTCGACGTCCATGGTCAATCGCCGCCTGCGCCGTGGCGTACCGGCCACCATCGGAGAAGGAATCCGGGGTGACATTGACAATGCCCATCACGGCGGTGCGACGCAGCGACGCAAGCGACGGGGGCAGACCTTCGAGCATCAGCGCCCCAGGATGAGGGACATCGCCTCCGCGCGCGTCGCAGGATTGCGCAGGGCACCCCGAACCGCACTGGTCGTCGTGCGCGAACCCGCCTTGCGCACCCCGCGCATCGACATGCACAGGTGTTCGGCCTCAATAACAACGATGACACCGCGGGGATCCAGCAGTCGCACGAGAGCATCGGCCACCTGGGTGGTCAGACGCTCCTGAACCTGCAGGCGTCGGGCGAACACATCCACCACGCGGGCAAGCTTGGACAAGCCGGTGATGCGGCCGTCGACACCCGGGATGTAGCCCACGTGGGCAACGCCGTGGAAAGGCACCATGTGGTGCTCGCAGGTGCTGAAGAGCTCAATGTCTTTGACGAGGACGAGTTCGTCGTGGCCGATGTCGAATGTTGTCGTGAGGACGTCGTCGGCGCACAGCTGCGAGCCGGAGAGCGTCTCGGCGAACATCCGTGCCACGCGATCAGGGGTGTTGACCAGTCCCTCGCGGTCAGGGTCCTCCCCCACGGCGATGAGGAGATCACGAACGGCGCGTGCAGCCGCGTCGAGATCGACAGGACCTGCCGGCCGGTCGTCGGACAAAGACACGGCATCGACACCGGTCATACCGTGCCACTCACCTCGGGAGCCGCATCCGGCGAACCATCAGACGCTGCCAACGAACCGTCAATGGCATGCATGGCATTGCCGTTGCGGCTGGCGAGTTCGGCCGGAGTCGACACCGGACCACGATCGTCGGGACGACGACGCGAGGACCCGGTCCATGCCGGACGTGGTTCGCGCAGCTGCAGGGACGCGAAGACCTCTTCGATCTCGGCCTTGTCGAGGGTTTCGCGCTCGAGCAGTGCGAGGACCATGGCGTCGAGCACGTCGCGGTTGGCGATGAGGACGTCGTACGCCTCTTGGTGCGCCGACTCGATGAACGCCCGCACTTCCTCGTCGATAGCTGCAGCCACCTGCTCGGAGTAATCACGCTGATGTCCGTAGTCGCGTCCGAGGAAGACTTCGCCCTGCTCCTGACCGTACTTAATGGCACCAAGTCGCTCGGTCATGCCGTATTGCGTGACCATGGCTCGGGCCACGGCCGTGGCCTTCTCGATGTCATTGGATGCACCGGTCGTCGGATCGTGGAAGATCAACTCCTCGGCTGCACGCCCGCCCAGCATGTACGCAAGCTGGTTGAGCATCTGACTGCGAGTTGTCGAGTACTTGTCCTGCTCGGGCAGCACCATCGTGTAGCCGAGGGCTCGCCCGCGCGGCAGGATCGTGATCTTGTGCACCGGATCGTTGCCGGGAAGTGCTGCGGCGACCAGCGCGTGTCCGGCTTCGTGGTACGCGGTGATCTTCTTCTCGCTGTCATCCATGATGCGGGTGCGCTTCTGCGGTCCGGCGATCACGCGATCGATGGCTTCGTCGAGTGCCTCGTCATCGACGGTCGTGCGATTGGTGCGGGCGGTCAGCAATGCGGCCTCGTTGAGGACGTTGGCGAGATCGGCACCGGTGAAGCCGGGGGTGCGACGGGCAACCGCCATGAGGTCGACCTCGGGTGCCATCGGCTTTCCGGTGGCGTGCACCTTGAGGATCGCGAAACGACCGTTGAGGTCGGGGCGCTCGACGGCGATCTGACGATCGAATCGACCCGGGCGCAGCAGCGCCGGATCGAGGATGTCGGGTCGGTTGGTGGCCGCAATGAGAATGACGTTCTGCTTGACGTCGAACCCGTCCATCTCGACCAGCATCTGGTTGAGGGTCTGCTCGCGCTCGTCGTGTCCGCCACCCAGACCTGCGCCTCGGTGACGTCCGACGGCATCGATTTCGTCGATGAAGATGATGGCCGGCGCATTCTGCTTGGCCTGCTCGAACAGGTCGCGCACGCGACTCGCACCCACGCCGACGAACATCTCGACGAAGTCCGATCCGGAGATGGAGAAGAACGGCACTCCTGCTTCGCCGGCAACCGCCCGCGCAAGCAGCGTCTTGCCCGTGCCGGGCGGGCCATACAGAAGGACGCCCTTGGGGATTTTGGCGCCAACCGCCTGGAACTTCTCCGGAGAGGCGAGGAAGTCCTTGATCTCCTCCAGCTCCTCGACCGCCTCGTCGGCACCTGCCACATCGGCGAAGGTCGTCTTGGGCATGTCCTTGGACACGACCTTGGCCTTGGACTTGCCGAAGTTCATGATGCGTGAGCCGCCACCTTGCATCTGGCCCATCAAGAAGAAGAACAGCAGGACGATCAAAGCGACGGGAAGCAGGGATACCAGCAGTGACAGCAGCACGTTGTCGCTGGGAACCACCACGTTGTAGCCACCTGGAAGCTGACCCGCGTCGGCCTTGGTCTGGAGTTGCTGCTGCAGGACGATGCCTTGGCCTGTGACGTACTGCGCGCGGATCTTGGACCCGTCCTTGAGCGTCAGATCGAGGGTCTGATCGCGGTCGATGATCGTCGCGGTATCGACCTGACCGCTCTGGATATCCGCAATGGCCTTGCCCGTATCAACCTGACTGGGAGAGCCCACTCCGGAGACCAGACTGGAACCCAGAAGCACCAGCATGACCGCGAGCACGATCCAGAAGATCGGCCCGCGCAGGAGCTTGCGTGCGTTCATCCCAACACGGTACTACGGGGGTGAAGGTCACTCATCTTGGCGACCGGGGGGGGGATCGGTCCGCCCGCAGCGAACGGGGCCGCTTATCCGCCGTATACGTGAGGGGCGAGGGTGCCCACACACCGCAGGTTGCGGTACTGCTGGTCGTAGTCCAGGCCGTATCCGACGACGAACTCGTTGGGGATATCGAAGCCCACGTAACGGGCGTGGACCGGGACCTTCTGCATGTCTGGTTTGCGCAGCAGGGTGAAAACCTCCACCGACGCGGCTCCGCGGGAGGACAGATTGGACACCAGCCACGACAGCGTGAGTCCCGAGTCGAGAACGTCCTCGATTAACAGCACATCGCGGTCCTTGAGATCGGTGTCCAGGTCCTTGAGGATCCGCACCACCCCGCTGGACTTGGTGCCCGATCCATAGGACGACACCGCCATCCAGTCCATCTCGACCGAGTGCGGCATGGCACGCGACAGATCGGCCATCACCATGATTGCGCCTTTGAGCACGCCCACCATGAGCAGGTTGCGATCGCGGTAGTCATCGGCGATCTGCACCGCCACCTCGGACAGTCGCGCTTGGATCTGCTCCTCAGTGAGCAGCACATGCGCCAACTCGGTTTCGAGATGCTCGGCGTCCACTCGACCTCCAGTCCTAGGTGACCGACAGCCTGCCACACACACGCACGGCTCCCAACGCTCCCGGTAGTGCGATGGGTCCCTGGCCATGCCAATCGCAGATAAGTGCATCGATGGACTGGACGTGCTCCCACCCAAGTGCATCCGCGGGCGAACCGGCCCGAAGGCAGATGAGGCGCAGCACGCGTGTGCGAATCGCTCGTGGCAGTGCGGCAAGCTCGTCACAGTCCCACGTGTCTGCTGCGTCGAGCGTCAAGGATTCCAGCGCACGATTCGCCAGATCTTCCAGGGCATCCGCATCGTCGCGAAGCTGCTCGGCGGATCGGGTCAACCCGAGCACCACGCCGGCTCCCAGACCATCGTCAAGGCCGTCCAGCAATCGACGCACGCGCACCCGCGCAAATCGCTCGTCTTCGTTGTGCGGATCGTGCCACGCTCGCGCATTGTCGGGCAGCATGGCTGCGCATGCGGCGTGCACGGTGGCGCGCGGCACGTCGAGAAAAGGTCGCCGCCACAGACCATTAATCGCACGCATCGCCGACAGGGAGCGCGCACCGCTGCCGCGGGCTAGACGCAGCAGGACGGTCTCGGCCTGGTCCTCCCGCGTGTGCCCGAGAAGCACCGCGGTTGCGCCTTGAGCATCCGCGCTGGCCTGCAGCGCGGAGTATCGGGCCTCGCGCGCGGCCGCCTCCAGTCCGCCACCTGCAAGGATCTCGACGCGCATGACGTCGACGCGCATCACGCCCAGCTCGTGACACAGGTGTGCGGCACGCGACGCGATCTCGTCGGATCCCGACTGAAGTGCATGGTCGACGACGACGACCGACACGTTGTGCCCAGCACGAGGTGCAGCCCAGGCGGCTGCTCCGACGAGCGCGAGTGAATCTGGTCCTCCCGAGCAGGCCACGATAACGGGCGAATCTGCCGCCAGCCCCCGCAATGACGTCGAGACCGCGGTCCGCAGTGTGACGACCTCTGGGGTTTCAGCGCGCAGCATGCAGATCAGCGCACGTTGGTGGGTGCGTCGTGCGCGGGCGGACGGCTTGCCACGCCCACGAGGGCACCGTCGGCCGCGGTCAGCGTGTAATCGCCGGCCGCGAACGGCACGAGAACAGCATCGCCACGCGTGACAGGGACCGTGTCCGTCGCTGTTGCGAGAGAACCTTCCCCCTCGAGGATCAGCACGATGGCGAATCCTGCATCGATCGTGACGGGGCCGGCGGACGCATCACATCGCTGAGCGCGGAAGTAGCCGTCGGCTTCGCGCGGCATGATCGAACGCAATCCGGCGCCTTCGATCTCCTCGCGTGCAAGGACCAGACGATCAAGGTCAGCGTCACTGACGCCCGTGTAATCCACTGCCTGCAGCGCGGTGTCAAAGCCGAGGTCGAGATGTCCGTCCTTGGTCCCGTCGACCGCGAAGTCCTGCCACTCAAGAAGAATCGACAGGTCGGTGGGCTCCTGAAGTTCGAGCACAAATACCCCGCGCTCGACCGTGTGCGGAAGTCCTGCGGGCACCAGCATCGCGTCGCCGGGCCGCACGGTGCGGGTGCGCAAGGACGCCAGCAACGCGTCGCTGTCGCCATCGGCAACCCACGCGGCCACGAGTTCGCGGGGCATCGCTTCTGTGAATCCGACACCCACCTGGGCACCCTCGGGTGCATCCAGGACGTACCAGGCTTCGGTCTTGCCGTGGGCAAGACCCAGATGCGTGCGCGCGAACTCGCGATTGGGGTGCAGGTGCACAGGTAGCCGCTGATCAAGATCCAGCAGCTTGACGAGGACTTCGATGCTCGTGCCATAACGGGTGATGTGTTCTGCTCCAAGCCACGCCTGCGGGTCAGCATCGATCGCCTCGATCAGCAGTCGCCCGTCGGCGAGTGCACTCCACCCCTGCGGTGCCGACCCGAAGCGCGCGGTGGTGGAGCCCAACCATTCCTCTGGGCGCTGCGGTCCACCCGGCCCATGACGCAGTGCGCCGATGCGATCACCGCCGCGATAGAAGTGGTCGAACTGATTGACCGGTAGCAACGTGGGCTTCACGGTTCCTCCAGGATCCGAACGGACGGCGAGTGTGTTCTACGAAGTGCAGCCACAGGTGGCCAGTGTGCTGGCGATGCCGTCAAGTGTCCGGCGCATCGCATCAAGATTCTTCACTCGGGTGGCAATGAAGGAAAAGACCAGCTGGCGACCGGAGGCAGCCAGCACGATGCCTGACTCGGCAATGACGCCCGTCAGCGTGCCGGTCTTCGCATGGACGAACCCCCTGCCGGCCGCGGTCGCGGGTGTCGCATATCGGTCGGCCAGCGTGCCGGTGAGTCCCGCGATGGGCAGTCCCGTCGCGATGTAGTCAAGTTCGGGATGGGTCTGGAGAACGACAGCCGTGAGCACGGCCGCCAGAGTTCGCGCCGTCATGCGATCGTCCCCGGACAGACCGCTGGCATCGGCGAGATGAAAACCTCCCGTGTCGATCTTGAGTGCGGCGAGGACCTCACGCGTCGCCAGTGCCCCTCCATCGAAGGACGGGTTGGCGAGCTTGACACCTCCCACCAGGTGTCCGAGGGCTTCGGCGTAGGTGTTTTCCGACTCGGTGAGCATCGATTGCACAATGCGGCTCACCGGCGGACTCTCGACGGTGGCGATCACGGTGGCGTCGGCAGGTGCCTTGGCTCGATCCACGGACGTCACGGTGACTCCACCGGCACGAAGCAACCGAGCGAACTGCTTGGCTGCCTGGCGCGCCGGATCGCTGACTCGGGGTAGCCCACCTGGCGAGACCCGTCCTTGATCGACCATGAGTGCGGTGACCGGCGCCACCTCTCCGATACGCGGATACGAGGACGACCAGCCAGCCGCGAGCGTCGGGCCGGCGAAAGCGGAGTCGTCGTAGTGCAAGGACAGGGCCGTGCCGGAGCCCACCTGTGTCAGGGTTTTCTCGGCGAGCTGAGCCAACGTCGGAGTGCTCGGATCGATGGACAGGCTGGCCAGTGTCGGGTCACCGCCACCGACCAGATACACGTCGCGATCGCGAACCACCACATTCGTGGCGATGCGACGCGTGGGTCCCAGCACAGTCAGAGCGGCCACTGCTGTTGCAAGCTTGGCATTGGACGCGGGAGTCAGCGGGGCGGCCGAACCCGCTTCGTACAGAACCGACCCACTGGCGGGGTCGACCACCAAGGCTGCGCCACCCGTGAGGTTCTTCGACACCGCCGGGCCAATGGCTGCCCGGATGCCCGCCGGCGAAGGCGCTGCACCAGCGTCAGGGGCCGCCGCAGGGAGCACCGACGGCGCAGGGGATGGCGGCTGTGCAGCATCGGCGTGAGCTGCCGGTGACAGGGCCACCAGGAGAGCCGTGGCGATTGCACACGCGAAGGCGCGTGGCGATGCGATCCACACGCCCGTGCGATCCATGCCACCTCCTCACGTTCATGCAATTGACGCCGTCTACGCGCAGGTGAAGGTTACGGCGGCCGTAGAGTGCCGTCCGTGGAGCCCCTTGAGTTCGACGTGACCATCGAGATTCCGTCCGGCAGTCGCAACAAGTACGAGATGGACCATCACACGGGCCGCATCCGGCTTGACCGAATGCTGTTCACGTCCACCCGCTACCCGCACGACTACGGGTTCGTCGACAACACCTTGGGACTCGACGGAGATCCACTCGACGCGCTGGTCATCATCGGCGAGCCGACCTTTCCGGGCATCGTCATCCGGTGCCGCACGGTAGGCATGTTCCGCATGACCGATGAAGCCGGTGGCGACGACAAGGTGCTGTGCGTCCCGGCGGGCGACCCGCGCGTGGAGCATCTGCGCGATATCCATCACGTGTCAGAGTTCGACCGGCTGGAGATCCAGCATTTTTTCGAGGTCTACAAGGACCTTGAGCCCGGCAAGAGTGTCGAGGGCGCTACATGGACAGGCCGAGTCGAGGCTGAGGCCGAGATCCATGCGTCATACGCGAGGTTCGAATCGTCCGGTCGGCCGCGGCTTCCGTGACTGCTGGAGTTCAGCCCGCTGACGGCGCACCGCTGGCCGCGGGCATGGGCGCACCGCTGGCCGCGGGAGACTCCATGCCACTCTGCGGCATCGACGTCCCTGAGCTGGCCGCGGGCGCGGCCGGTGCCGCCGACTGCGATGGGTTGTTGGACGCGGCAAGCGTGCGGGACTTCGACCGCACCGGCTCGGGCAGCGGCGTGTAGCCCACACCGGCTACCGCGCCTTGGCCATTCAGAGTCACGGTGAACAGGAAACTCGACATCGTCAGCGGCGGCGTTGCGCCGTCCTTGCATGCCATCACGTGCGCGAAGCCCACGATCGGCCAGCCGATCATTGGCTGACCCGAAGGCAGGACGATCTTGGCTGCGGCGGCATCGAAGGTGTCGGCGTTGGGCACTCCGCCGATCGCGGTGGACGCGAAGATGTTGCCGTTGTCGGCGATCGTGAGTTTGGTAGCGCCCGCGCCGATCTGAAGCTCTTGGGAGTTCGTGGGGTTCATGGTCTGGCCCTGCACTTCCAGACCCGGGATGGCCAGAGCGTTGTTGGCCGCGATGGGCAGCGGCAGCACGGCCACCGCACCAGCGGTGTTGCTCATCTCCGCCGCGAGATCATCCGTTGTCGCGACCTTGGTGCCCACCGTCAGGGTGTCGACCTCACCGGCGGTCCATGTTTGGGGTGCTTCCTTGGTCAGGTAGGCCGTCATGGCGCGCACCGAGGCGTCGGGGTGGTCCAGCGACAGCACCGTCATAGGGCCCAATGAACTGAAGTCAGCACCTTCGTTTGCGGCGGCAATCTTGGGGTCGGCCCAGGTGGTGATGCTGCCGTTGAGGATTCCTGCGACAACATCCGGCGGCAGGACGACGCTGTCCATGCCAGCACCGCTGACCGTCAGGCCAACGCCGTAGGCGAAGGCGGGAGCCACGAGCACCTTGCCGGTCGTGCAGGCAGCGTCGGCGAATGCCTTCTGCTCCGCATCGGAGGGTGCAGCGGACGTAAGAGCGAACGTGGCAGCAGTCCCATCGGCGGCCGCCACCATGCCCTGTTGCGGGCACTGACCCATGAGGCCTGCGTTGAGTGCATCGATGGCCGTGGCGAGGTCAGCTGCGGCGCTGACCTGCTGCTGGCCGTTGTAGCAGGTGAAGAACTGCTCCGCCTGCGCCGCCAGAACGTCGGGTGGCATGGGCGGTGTGCAGGCACTGAGGCCCAGTGTGAGACCTGCAGCAACAGCGACGAGGACGATGCCCCGGGGTGACTGGAACTTCCGGGGCATCGTCCTCGTCCTTACGTTGCTGTGTCGAACAGAGAGATCCGTCTAGCAGGTGGTGCAAGAACTACTTGATGGTTGCCGCGAGTGCGATGGCCTTCTGCAGGACAGCGCCGCTCACCGGCACGTAGCCGAGCGACTTGGCAACTTCGCCACAGCCGGCCACGAGGTAGGACTCGAACTGGCGAACGCCGAGGCCGTTGGGGCCTGAGCCGTCAGTGCGACCAAGTCCGTAGCTGAAGATCACTACGGGGTAGGCGCCCTTGACCTTGACGTTGTAGTCCAGGGTCACTAGGCCGTTGGACTGCACGTTGGTCTGCACGGCCAGCGCCTTGGTGGCCGACGCCAGTGACGGGGCCACGTACTCGCCCATGGCGTTCTGGATGCGGGCCACGGGGTAGCCCTTGGCATCGCTGTAGTCGACGTAGCCGATTGCACCGGTGGTCGCATTTACCGTGGCGATGATCGCAGCGCTATTGGCGCCAGTCAGTGACGAGGCGGGGGCCTTGCCACCGGGGAACGCGGTGGAGAAGTCGTCCTGGATCTTGGGCCAGATCGTCGGTGCAAACGCGTTCAGGTACTGCAGGGTGTTGTTGCTGGTGCCCGAGTTGCCCGAGCGGTACACGACAGTGATGGGAGTCGCCGGGATCTGCTTGGCGATGATGGGGTTCTGATCAAGGATTTCCTTGTCATTCCACATTGAGATAACTCCACCCATGACCTTGGCGAGTGTCTTCTGGCTCAGCTGGATGGAGGAGCCCAGGGTCTTCTGCGTGGTGGTGCTGCGCAGGTTGATCGGGAACGCAATGGCGCCGCCGATGTTGGGTACGTAGGTCCAGGTGAACTTCTGGGTGTCCGTGCCAGCCGCGTAAGGGGAGTCGGTCTGGCCGTAGACGAAGGTTCCGGCGGTGAAGTTCTTCTTGCCCGTTCCCGAGCCCGTGGACTGGTACTGGACGTTGAACCCGGAGTTGAGGTTCGAAGCAGCCGCATTGAAGTTGGCGCGGCACGCGTCGACGAAGGGGTACGGGAATGAAGCGCCGCCGCCCGAGATGGTCTCGGCAGCGTTGGCGGGTGCAGCGATGGCAACCATGGATGCGGCAACCGCCGCGGTGGCCAGAAGCGCAAGGGTGCGACGCACTGGAACTCCTTATGTATGGGTTGGAAACTTCTAAGTTGACGTTAGGAGCCCACGGTTGCGAGGTGGTGGGTACCAGTTGGCGTAGGAATTGCGTCCAGATGAACAGTGGGCAAACGCCCTTAAGTCCACCTGAGGGTTGTTAGCCGAAACGGCCGTTGACGTAGTCAAGCGTGCGCTGGTCCTGCGGGTTGCCGAAGATCTCGGTGGTCGGGCCCTGTTCAACAACGTGGCCAGGGTTTCCGTCGACCGCCAGGAAGAACGCCGTGTAGTCAGCGACGCGCACAGCCTGCTGCATGTTGTGGGTCACGATGATGATCGTGATGTCCTTGGAGAGTTCGCGGATGGTCTCTTCGATCTTGAGCGTAGAGCCCGGGTCGAGGGCCGAGCAGGGCTCGTCCATCAGCAAGACGTGCGGCTGCACGGCGAGCGAGCGGGCGATCACCAGGCGCTGCTGCTGGCCACCCGAGAGGGCACCGGCCTCACTGTGCAGCCGATCCTTGACCTCGGCCCACAGGCCAGCCGCGGTGAGTGTCTGCTCGACGATCTCGTCGTGGTTCGAGCGCTTCATGCCTGAGAGCTTCAGGCCAGAGAGCACATTGCCCCGGATGGTCATGCTGGGGAACGGGTTGGGCTTTTGGAACACCATGCCGATCTTGAGTCGGATGTGAACCGGGTCGACCTTGGCGTCGTAGATGTCGGAGCCTTCGTAGAGCACTTGGCCGGCGAGGGCTGCACCCGGGATCAGTTCGTGCAGGCGGTTGAGGGTGCGGATGAAAGTGGACTTGCCGCATCCGGACGGGCCGATGAGAGCGGTGGTCGTGCGCTTGGGGAAGGCGATGTTGACGCCTTCGAGCACCTTGCGCTGGCCGAACCACACGCTGACGTCCTTCGCCTCCATCTCGGTGGCGCGTGACTCAGGAGGCGTCGCAATCTCCGCGTCCATGGCCTCGGTGGAGGTCATCTCTTCGAACTCAGCCGTCGACATAGTTCCTTCTCTCTACCGACCCGGACGCCGTGACGTCAGGATACGGGTGGTGATGAATAGAACGGACACCAGGATCATGAGAACCAGGGCAGCGCCCCAGGCACGGGAAACCGCGTCCGGGTAGGGGGAGCTCACGTACGAGAAAATGAAGGCAGGCAGTGCGGTGATCGGCTCGGTCAGCGGATTGATGACGGTCTTATCGGTGTAGCCCACGGTCATCAGGAGCGGCGCGGTCTCACCGACGACGCGGGCCAGGCCCAGGATTGCCGCGGTGATGATGCCGGTCTTGGCGGCCGGGAGCACGACCTGCAGTACCACCCGGGCGCGAGTGGACCCCAGGGCCAGGGCGCCCGTGCGCAGGTCCTCAGGAACCAGCTTGAGGACCTCCTCGGCGGTACGCGCCACGGTCGGCAGCATGAGGATCGCGTAGGCCAGGGCGCCGCAGAGCGCGCTGGTCTTCAGCACTCCGGTGAGAATGAATACGGTCAGGATGAACAAGCCCGCCACCACCGACGGCACACCAGACATGGCCTGCACGAAGAAGCGCACGTACTGCACAGCCTTACCACGAACCTCGGTGACATACACGGCGGTCGCCACACCCAGCGGCACGGCGATGACAGCGGAGATTACGACGATCAGGATCGTGCCGATCACCGCGTGACCGATGCCGCCGTAGCCCAGCGGCGTGCTCGGGCTGATGTAGACCATGTTTTGGCTCACGAATGCGCCGCTGAGCACCGGGATGCCCTTGGTGATGATGGCCGTGACCACCGAGACAAGGACCACGAGTGCGAAAACTGTGGCGCCAATGGCGAAGACGATGATCACCGCGTCAAGGGCGTTCTTGCGGCCTCGCGTCGCGGTGGCTGCCACGGCGGCCGCGA
>Ga0136641_1000807_pt1 | contig 13275 bp, 18 predicted proteins | sample EliLak1302023Y_FD_115312 | JGI IMG/M metagenome (GOLD analysis project Ga0136641, IMG submission 115312) | Freshwater microbial communities from Elizabeth Lake, Yosemite National Park, California, USA - 13020-23Y | ecosystem: Environmental > Aquatic > Freshwater > Lake ...
AGTTTTTGTTTTTCAGGTACGCTGTTAATATTAAAAGCTTTACCGGCTAATTTATAAATGGTTGCTTTAGTAACTTCAAGTTGAAGTTCTAAATCTGCTTTGAGTAGAGTTAGTGCCTCGACGTCAATGTCAGCACCGTGTAACTCCATGTTAGATATAACTTTAAGAACATCCATCTCAAGAGCAAACACTCCATGTAGAGTGTCACGAGATAAACGCGGAGCGTATTTCTTCCAAAGCTTCCAAGTCCACTCCGCATCTAAGGCAGCATATGTAGCAACATCGTCAAAACTGTGGATCTCAATCTGAGCCCCCACACCTTTAACCATATGATAATCGAACTCACGCTTTAAACAATCGTCTAACCCTAGGTTGCGGGTGTTGCGGGTGTCTAGTATAAAAGCGGCGTTGAGGGTACAAGCATATGGTTGGGCAGGAAGCCCACCAATATACTTAGTTACGCTTTGTAGATCAAACTTTAAGTTGTGACCAATCTTTAGTAGGTCACTAAAAAACAATGGCTTAAGAGCCTTAAATACTTCTCCAGCTGTAAGTTGTTCCGGAGCCGGACCAAATACTTTGGTTGCTTTGCGCTCATCCTTACTATAATCGGTAGGACGTAAGGGCATACCTTTAATTATGCGGTCTTGAGCAGAAGGTAGCAAAGGATAATCAGTATGTAAATACTCACCATTTGGATGACCCATAGGAACTACATCTACTCTATCTTCGGTAGCTAACGCAATCCACACAACTTGATTCTGACGAGGATCTCCGCGATGATCCCCCATAGTTTCTACGTCAAATACAAACGCTTCTTGCTGCAGGTAGTGCTCAACCATCTCAGACAGCTGTTCGTCTGTAGTAATAATATTCATTGCGCTCCTATTTTAAGATTGGGGAGCCGGTAGAAAGGAGGTTCAAAAACCCGGCTCCCCAATGCTATTGGGTTAGATTAGTTATTGCCTGCAATTTCACGTGCGACTTCAGCGAGCTCCGCCTTAGTGGAGGTATAAAGAGCTTCGATGCCGTAAGGCTTTAGAGTCTTGATGTGATCAGCAAGAGCAATAGGATCTAGATCCCATTCCTCAGCAAGGTCGCGTTCCTTTACAGGAACAACAGTGTGGGTGGTCTTAGTACCCGAACCTGACTTGCTAACAGCGTAGTAGATATCTGAGCGATTAAGAGGTCCAGTCTTCTTGTCGGAAGCAAACTTCTCAAGTTGTGAACAAAGGCGCTTACCAACAATCATAAGCTGGAGTTGTGGTTCTTCATCAGAAAGATTAAGAACTGTAAAAGCAAACTTCTGAGAAGGAATACTTCCTACCTCAGTAAGTGGATCACTTTCACCAAGAGCAATAAAGGATTTCTTTCCTGGACGTGTAACCCAGTGCTGCTTGAACACTAGTGGTTCGTCAGAAATAAACTTTACAAGCTGTACGTCCTCATCAAACTTAAAGTCTGTAGCAAACTTTGATTCTTTTGAAGAGGCTGCCTTAGCTGCTGCCCATCCTTTTTGGATAATTGCTGAAGATGCAGATGAAGTATTCTCATCCTCTTCAGTAAATAAATCTTCCTCTTCGAGGACAGATACTGGTGATGTATATGAGTCGACGTTTGGAACGTCTGACTTGTTTACGCGAAACGATGATGTGGTCATTTTGGTCTTCTTTCATTAGGTCGTTGGTCAATTGGTTTCTTGATTGTGAATCTTTTTCCACGTCTCCATCAATTCAATTGATAGTTCTGAGTAACGATTCCAATCAATTCTTGGAGCTTCCATTAGCCCGCGGGCTTCAAAAGCTTTTATAGTAGATTCCACCATGTCTCTGCTGTACATCCGCCAACCTGGCTTCTTTACACCATCAACTAGCATAGACTTAAGACGATAAGGAGCACGAGGTATATAACCTTTACGTTCCCATAGTCTTACAGTTACTAGTGGTCTACCTAGTGCAAGAGCAAAAGCCCCCGCACTAAATAATTCTACCACACTTCCGTTAGGTAGTATTTTTACCTGAGGATTTGCATCCCAGGATCCTTCTTCTATTACTTTTGGTTTCCTAGCCTGAGGATTCAAGGGACGACGCTTTTTCTTAGAGCCAGGATAGTAATCATCTAGCTCAGAAAGAAGGCGGTCTAATGGATCCTGGTTAGTCATGACTTGCTTGGTATGAATGCGTAGCTGATAGACTTGGGAAACATTGAATCGATCTCTTCTTCAGTAAGAAGACCTTCGTATAGACAAGCCATTACTTCTGACTCATCTAGCACAGGAACCATCTTATAACAACGCTCATGTAAACCCTTAGTGCCTAGGACTTTGTTTGCTTCGTCCTCATCAAGTTTCTGAGTGACACGGCGTTGACGCTGTAAAGATTGGTAGCCATCTACTTCTTCTGGCAATGAATACCAGATATGGCCTTTTTCATCTGGAGTACCCTCGTTATCTACGAGGTCTGACAGCTCAGCCTTAAGCAGCGACTGTTCTTTACCTAGGTCGTCTATGCGACTCTTTAGACTTACGTACTTGCGCACCTTACTGGTGATTGGATTGCCCTCATTAGGCAAGTTTCTTTCGATTACATTTGGCATATTTACCCCCCTAATAAAGAATATACCACATCAAATCTGGTTGTGCAACTCCACCTTAACATACTCTTTTAGGGCAGTAACAATTACATCCGTAACGGTACGGCCATCAATCTCGGCCTTGTCTTTGACAACGGTCCAGAGATCATTAGATACCCGGATGGTGCGGGTTGGGGTTTTAGGTGCGTTTGGCATAGTAAATATATCTTAGACCATAGTGGTCTGTAAGAATGCCTTAAGACTGCCCAAATTTAATGCTACCCCACCGTCAGAATCAATGCCTTCACCATCCATAATTGCATCGGCTACTGCGTTCTTTTGTAACAACATGTCATGTTGTCGTTCTTCAATAGACCCCTCCATCAGGAAATCTTGAATAACAATTGAAGGCCAAGTACTAGAGGCCCTTCGTATACGCCCATTACGTTGTAACGCCAAACCTGCGTTCCACGGAAGATCATAATTAATAAGTAAATTAGCTTGAGGAAGATCCACGCCATAGCCACCGGCATCAGAACTAATAAGGATGCGGCAATTTGAATCGGTTTGAAAAGTAACCTTCGCAATTTCTTTAGCTTTTGCATCTAATTCCCCTGTGTAAATCTGTGGCTTATAATCTGTAAGGCTTGCTTGAAGCAACTTTACCATGTGTACATAGCTGGTAAAAATAACAACTTTATTCTGATCATTAACATCTAAGAACTCTGAAACATATCGTTGCAGAGCGTCAGCTTTTGGATGGGCTTTAAGAGTAGCAAGCTTACCTGCCTCATCTAAATCATTTACATACTTAGAACCACTGTCACCGTCTTTACGGTATCTACCAGCAGAGTAAGACAGCAAAGCAGGTGCATCGCAAAGCATTCTTAATGCTGTGAGTTTAGACATGATCTTACCCTTGAGCGCATTGGCTGCCTCGTTTTGACTATCACCGGTATAGTGAGAGAACAAATCAAATGAAGACCCATAGTTATCTATAGCTTGTTCAAGATCTTCCAGAATCTCTCTGGCAATTATGTTGTAAAGCTTGGCTCCAGCGTTATCAAAGGTAACACGAATAGGTTCAGCAAAGATAGTGTCTGGCAAATAAGGGGCTACGTCAGGATCCTGCTGACGTTTGCGAACACTAGCGTTAGCCATAGCTTTGTTTAAAGTGGGTAAGTTTCTATACTTTTCCACCCCACCAAAATGATTACGAACAATAAAGGTCTTATCAAACAAATCAAATCTACCCAGTACCTTTTGATCTACAAATTGCATTATGCTATACAGTTCTTCAGGCTTACCGTTCTCTATAGGCGTACCAGTAAGAGCATATTTAACTGAGCTGGTAAGTTTCTTTACTTGCTTTGATCGTTTTGATCTAAAGCTTTTGATTGCTGTTGCTTCATCGCAGACGACAAACCCTCTTGCGAGTTGTTGTACAAACTCCCAGTCGTTAACAACTTGCTCATAGTTAAGGATGACGTAATCAACGAGCGAATGCCCCCAGTCGATCGCTTCGGCGTACTGCTCAGCTCTTTGTTTTGGCGCTCCATCAATGACCACAACGTTTGCATTATCATCTGTAAATTTCCTAATCTGTTCTGCCCACTGATATTTTAATGAAGATAGGCAGATAATAATACCAGGTTCAGTTACCTTACCTAGGTCTTTAAGCTCTTCAAGAGCAGCAATAGTCAGGACAGTTTTACCCAAGCCAAGATCGTAGGCCACAAGCATTTTTTTGCGTGCAACCATAGCCTCTACAGCTTCTATTTGATAAGGTAAAAGAGTCCCTATAAAACTCATCCCAACTCCTTCTCTATGGCTTGGATAGTAGGGCAGGGGTAAAGGGTTAATAAATCAGGACAACAAGTAAGGCAGACATCGCCTCTCTCGTCTAATGGCTCAGGTTTATGCAACTCCACTACTGTGCGTAGAGCATTATGTGGTCTTACATAATCATAGTCATTTAGTGATTCTTGAATTAAATTTAACAACTCATCGTGTGTCATTAGTAATCAACCGAAATAAAAAAACAAAGAATATCAATATCAAAACTCCAAGATGTAATTTTAATACCAAGCGCAATCTGCTTGCACCAGCCCACATGAACCCATACAAGTTCATTTTTAATTAAACGTTTTGTATAAGATTTCATTTCAACTCCCTCTTAATGGCTTGGGTTACTATCATTGTTGATACTGAACGCATACTCCGCCATGTGTCATATTTGTCCTCTTAATGTAGTAGTTACCGCAAACTCTAAATCTTCTTTAGTAAAGTTATTGTGTATATACGCATCAAATTCCCAGTTGTCTAAGTCATTCTCTGATATATGCTCATTAACTGCAATTATACCATCACGCTCTACTCTCCAGATCTTTGCACCACTCGTACGAAGTACAACAGCCTCATTTTGAAAGCGAACATCTGTAACAACATAGTTTCCATCTCCTGACATAGTGCGTAAAGCTTTGATTAACCAAATATCTTCATCAATAATATTTCTAGCCCCTAACCCAAGGGTCTGAAGTAAACGACGTACTTCTAAAGACTGTTTTGCCTCATCCCACCCATAGTTGTCTACTAAATATCTTATATTCCAACTACCACCATCAACCTCAAAATCTACTTTTGGGTTTAACTCGTAAAGTAACTCTCTAATAGGATCAGCAAATGCTACCCTCTTAAAACCTCGTTTTTCTACAAGAAACTTAGCTACCGTGTCCTTACCTGATTGTGCATAACCTGATAGCCCGATAATCATAACCCACTCCTTACTATGTTAACTGCATCCGTTAATCCAGCTGTTTCTAGTTGTTGCGCAATTTGTTCGCGTACACGATCTTCCCAAAACTTTCTTTTATGAGAACGCTTGTTATCTGAATGTTGATTTTGAAACACTCCATTAGGGTCATGAACATGACAGAATCCCTCATCAGTAATACGTTCAGTAATTGAGCAAAGACTTCCTTTTAAAGTAGTAGCTTTACATTTAATCATAAGAATGCTGCCTCCCCGAACACTGAATGTTTTGACCTCTCTAAGCAATATTGTACCAAATCTTCTGGCATATCGCCAATATCTTTATATTCGGTTTCTTGATAGTTTAAGAACCAACACTCCATACCCTCTTTGCGAGTACGCTCTAAAAGATCTGCTGAGGCTTTCTTACCGGCTGTGTCGTTGTCCATAGCAATGATTAACTTATCTGCTGCTTTCATTAACCGGATCTGATCGTCACTAACAGAGGCACCAAATGTTGAGACACCACCAAAGACTCCCAATGATGCTAGTTTTACGGCGTCTAAAGGAGACTCAACTACAATCATAGTCCCACCTTTAAAAGTATCTAAACCAAACAAAGTCTTTGACTTAGCTACACCGGTAGGACGATTACGAAAGAATCTTTCTGTCTGACTCTTCTCTTGCCAACCCATAAGCTTTTTACTTTGTGGGTCACGGATAGGAGTAATCCAAGAATTTTTTGCTGGACTCCACTTAACACTATAAAGGGTGCAACCATTTGGTGTAAGACCTCTAGCAGATAAAGCCCAATCAGGAGGTACGCTGTCAAAAATTGACAGACGTGCTTCGCTCATACCAACAGGTGCTGGAATAGGAACATAAGAGTTACGGGCTTCCTCAAGCTGCCGTGCCAGATACTCAAAATTAACCTCGATGTTACCTCTAAGCCAATCCTTGGCGGCCTCAAAGTCAACACGACCCCACTGGGTAGTAAACTCTTTGATCTCTCCTACAAGGGTAAGCAGAGTTCCTTTGTATCCACAGGAGAAGCAATGGTGGACACCGGTCTCTGCATTCATAGACCAGGAAGGGTTGTTATCTTCCCGACCTGTGCGCTCTAGATGCATAGGGCATAGCCCAAGCAGCTCATCCCCACGTTGAGTAGTCTCAATGCCTAGAGTTAATAAAACACCTTCTACCGATCCCTCTGAGTACATTATTCAACCCCTCTAAACCAACCTGGCTTATCTGGAAGCGTGGGCGCTGTGGCTTTAGAACCACAGAGCGCACACTCCATATCCGTAAAGTACATAGACACTTCGTAGTCTTCAAACATAGCTTGTATGGTCCACAGCTTAGAACCACAAATGCAAATGTGAATAGGATCTCCCCGTAAGTCCATCATTTTCTAACCCTACGCTTAATACGACGACGTTCTGCAGGGGTTGTTCCTCCCCACACGCCTTCTTTTTCATTAGTCTGCAAAGCAAAAGACAAGCATGCATCTTTCATCCAGCAGTTGTTACAGACGCTAACTGCTTTAGCAACATCTTTTTCTTCATACTCTTCTGGAAAGAATATTTCTGTGTCATACGTACTACATAACTGCGTACCATCAAATGGACTGCGCGTTAGCGAAAGCTGCATATTCTTCAAAACGACCTTCCTCCCAATCCCATAGTAGATCTGTTGAACCCATACCTGAAATACGACTTGCTGCAACTGTTAAAGAACGAGACGTGTCGTCATCCTCATCCTGTCTTTGCAAAACCAAAACAATGTCTGAGTCCTGTAAGAAAGAAGATGTATAACCAATAGAGTCTGCAGTTACTTTTCCCCCACGCATCTTAGAGCGTAGAGTCTGAGTACTGACTACTACTGGTATGTCATAGCGCTGTGCTACACGTTTCATTCCACGAGTAAGACTACGAAGAGAACGTTCGCTTTCAGTCTCGCCAGTTTCCTCATCAAACATAAGATACATACCGTCAACAAATAAGATGTCTGGCTTGTACTTTTCAACCTTTGCACATAGCCCCGTAATAGTTCTAGAGGCCACTGTATCCGGCATCCAGAAATCATCGCGTGCAACGGTTAGGTGATCACGATAGCGCTGCTCTTCATCAGTATGTAAAGCACCCATGATCAAACGCTTATGCGATAGGTGTGCACGCATAGCATCATAACGAGTCTTCATTTCTCTGGCCGTCATTTCAAACGACTGGAACATGACGCGTTGGTTTTCATCCTGTGCTTTGATAGCCATCTGCATAGCAAGCACGGACTTACCAGTCTTAGGAGGCGCAGCAATTGTCCACAGCTGTTGCTTCATAACACCGGAGGTAATCTCATCAATAGTTTTAAATCCTGTAGATAACCCAAGCAAACCATTAGGGCGAGTCTTAATAGCCATGTACTCGTCGTAACGTTGCATAGGGTCATCGCTAAGGTTCTCATCAGAGGACTCGCGTTGATTGTCGTTCATCAAGATCTGTGCTGCTGAAGCCATAGTCTGCAGAGCAGTGTTGTGATCTTGTTGGGACACTGCTTGCTGAGCTTCAAGCAGGGCATCAATAGTCTTTTGACGCTTACGATACTCAATCAATTGATCAAGCAAATACTCCACACTATCGTCTACAGCATGCAGGGTATATGTAGGAAAGTTATCACGGACAGTTACTGCCGTAGGAACTTCACCATATTTTTCATTATGCTTAGCAATAAACTTCCAAACCTGCTTGTTAAGGTCGTTGAAGAACCAATCCTCTTGTACCCCAGTTTCAAGCAATGGCTGTATATCTCTATTGCGAATAGCTTTAGATAATAACCGCTCTTCGTTATTAGCTGCCATATGTTGCCCCCTCTTCTAAGTACCAGTGGCCGTAACGCAAACCACGTGTAGGTATATCAATAACATATTTTATTTCTGGCCTGTAAGGTAACTCTGCTACAAGATCTGCAACTACGTTATAGGCAGTTGCATAGTTAAATGGATTAGTTCCTAGGTTATCTAGATCTTCTAAAACATTATCCATGTCCTGCTGAGAACGTTCAAACCCTACAATCTCCAAAGAGTAATCGTTCTTTTCTCTAAAGCGCCAGAAATGTGCTAAGGCTTGTCGATTGTAAGTAACCTCTGTTTGCGGAACCGGAATACCTAAAACTCTATTGATCTTAATTGACGTGCTGAGTAAACAATCAACTGAAACGAGGACACGTTTAGGAACCTCGTTTGATATGTCGCCCCCGCGCATACTTACAGAGCTACGATCTTGCCGTAGTTCACCAGCAGTTCTCTAAACTCTCCCGGATCTTCGCTAGCTAAGATACTGCGCTCTCGGTCAATCTTGTTAGAAATCTCTACAGGGTATACGCCACCGTTTTTGTTCATCTTCTCTTTTACAAAACGCGTATGCTTGCAAGTATTTCTAGTCTCATAGCCTACGCAGTTACAGCGTAACTTGTGTGAGCTGTGGTGAACGTGAACTTCATGCACTCCTGTCTCAGATAAAAAAATCTGAGTAATCATCCATGACATATTGATCTCTTTCATAAGCGTCGATCCCCCGTATCTGATTCTACCTTAACTTCTATAAATGCTTCATGGGCAAAGCTCTGCATTGATGCACCATATGCGCTGTGCCACTTCTTTAATGGAACGTTTGATGTAATGACGGTTGGTAATCCCGCGTTAAATCGGGAACGTAGCACCGCATCAAAAGTATTTTCTGCCCAACCTGTTTGAGTTGTATGCTCTTTACCTAAATCATCCAGAACAAGTAATGGCAAAGAATGCCTAGCGTCCCCGTAGATCTCGCTGATTCGCTCCTTGATCTCGTCATTTCCCCAAGACTCTTTTTCTAGGCGCAAAAACTTTGGGTAATCCAAGAACAGCCCAGGAATCTGCATAGTACGAATAAGGCTCTGGAGGGCCACAGAGGCCAGGGTTGTCTTGCCGTGACCTGGTTCCCCTAGTAATAGGATCCCAAGCCCGCTAGAGGGGCTTCCAGGGCTTTTAATGACCATTCCAGATTGGACTGTACTAACCCAGGATTGGACCATAGCCCTTGCCTCGGTATTGTCTAGGTCTGACAGCTCCATGCCAAAGGTCTTCATAGGCACTGCTGCTTTTAGAATAAGGTGGCGGGTAGTTGGCGCTTCCTTCTGTACATCAAACATTAATTACCCCCTAGTAGTTTCAACATCTTTTCCTGATGAGCCCTGTTCACTTCGTAGTCTGGCTTTTCTTCTACCTTGCCTTCTAGCATTTGGTACTTGCCAATGAACCTGCGCCAGATAGGAACACCTGTTCCAGCCCCGTTTAAATTGCGTGGGTCCTCAAAGAACATTCTAACCGATGAAAGCATCTGTTGTCTAGTCGCGCCTTTGCCGACCTGTTGATTGATCCACAAGGCTAGTGAGCGTGCGTTGAGTTGCATAGTGAGATGGCTGGCAGAACTTAAACCTAGTAGCGATGCAAACTCTGCAACGATATCGTTAGTGCTCCAGTCCTCCTCAGGCTTATTGCTACGGTGCGTGACTGAGTTAGGCAACGAGCCGTACTTAGCCTGTCGCATAGCCTTCTTGTCTTCTACCATGCCTACGGCACCTACAGAGTCATCTTCCGCGTCAATCTTAAACTTCTTCTTTGGCTTTGGCTCTTCGCCGTCTAAGTCCCAACCCATTTCAGCTCCTTCTTTCTTTGGGAAATTTTTTCCCAATATAGTAGAAGTACGTAGTACTTCTACTATAGAACTATCTACTATAGATACTGTACTAGTACTAGTAACAGCAGATGAACAGTTGTACATATGCCCTGAATCCCAGTGCCCTGAAATCCCGTTGTCGGTGTGACCTGCGCTTTTAGTATTTTCTTGCATAATTTCGATGTTTTTACCGAGCCCTGAAAACCCGGTGTCGGTGCCAAGTAATTTCTTGGACGCCTCAGTAAATTTCATGTAGCTTGCCCATTTGCCGTTAACTTGTTCACGAGCCGTAAGTATGTACCCAGCTTGTTTAAGTTCATTAATTGCGGCTTGAATAGTGTCTCTGCCTTCAGGCATGACAGCAGAAAGCTCGTCAGCCGAGACAACTCGTCCAAGCTCTGCATAGTACGCAAATAACCCACGTGCCCGCATGGACAGATAGGGGTTTGAATATGGTGACTGCATATATCCTCCTATAAAATGATTCTACCGTGGAGGTATACGTTTTGGCAAATCGCCTTTTTGCGCTCCTGTAAAGATCTGCTCAACTAAGAGGGATAATATTAAGCCTACAAACGTAGATCCTAGTATGTAAGGCGTTATGTAGCGTAACCCCACGCCTAAGAGTATGCAAAATACTGTACTAAGAACAATACCGAGCAACCCTCTCCACTTACCTAAAGGCAGTAAGAATGCTTCCACCGCGGACAAGATACACGCGGTGGCTAGTGCGGAGATTATTAAGTTGCCCATATAAAACATTCTACCGTCTAAAGACTACTCTGTCAATGTGGAAACCTTTAGCTGAGGCAGACGAGGCGTGGGTAGAAGTCACACTTAGTTTGGCATAGACCGCCCCTTGAATGCTTCCTGAGGTAAAGGTTTTTGATAGGTACGACCAGTAACCTGTTCTAACAGTGCTAATAGATGCTGTTCTAATGGTGCTCAACGATGCGGCTGTGTTTGTAGTTGCGTCACCGGCAAACTTAGAGGTTGTTAATTGTCCGGTAATATTATCTGTGTAAACAGTTATAAGTGCATCATTACCATCATAGAAGTCAACCCGTAGTGTATAAGTATCTGCAGTAGAGTTGCTGTTTGCTGCTCTAAGGGCAACAGATGCGTAGTATCCACTATCAGGTGTAATGTAAATTTTTTCTGAGGTTATGGAGTAATCAACAGCGCTGTTAACTGCCGTAAACAATACCGACCCATAAGCCTGTCCATGTGTAACCATGTCAGAGAAGTAATACCCCTTAGCTAAAACTCTAGTTAAAGTAGTGTTAGCTGAAAGTGTCCACTCACCAAGGTTTCTTTCAAATGAGTTTGATGGAATAAGAGATCCTGTAAGATCCTGGTAGTTTTCTGTTGGAAAACCTGCTTTAAGCGCCCAGCTAGTTCCATTCATTGTGTACTTTCCAGTACTAACGTTTAAGCGGTTAGATTTAACAGAGTAGTTATAAAACCACGTACTCTTTCCACCACCAATACTTTCTGACTGCGCAGCAATAAATGTTTTAGCTGTGTTTACTGGGTTAGTAAAGGTTGTTGTAGCGGCGTCTACTGGATCAACAAACTTACTTACTACTCGACCATATTCTCCTTGAACCCCATCAATGTGGGCAGAATTGGTTCCTGTAGCCGCCACTGTAATGGTAAATGTTCCTGTTGTTACTCCAGCAGCAAGTTGAATAGTGCCAAAGATTCTTGTCCAGCTACTAGCATTAGTAGAAGATACTACAAAAGTATTTCCACCAATAGTGTATGTGCCAGCAACGTTACGTACGTAGGCAGAGATAGTAAAATCTTCTCCACCTAGAGTTGCATAAGGTAGATAGTAATTTCCTGTAATAGATCCTGTGGTGGTAAACGAAAGATTACCAAAGTATGTATTGTAAAGAGGTCCCATAGAAGCATCGGTAGCTACTTTGGTAAAAACTGTCCCTCTAATGCCCGCCCAATCTGTAGGCAAAGCCGATACAGTACCTGCTTCAAAAGAAGGGTTAGAAACATAGTTGTACTTGTTTTTAATTTCCCATTTAGTATCATTTACCGAATAATATGTAGAGGTATTAGGGTTACTTGGGACTACTCCGCCAGTTCCACAGAAGAATGGTTTAGCATAAGTTCCTTCTGTAACCATTACCCCATCTAACCAAAACTTATCACTTGTTACGCCATCAGAAAAATAAACAGTGACCTTTGCTAAAGGATACCCTGCATCTGTTGAGTACGGTGGGACAATAGCCGTAGTAGATATTAGGCTTGCTGCGGTTGTAGAAAGTGTAGTGGAGGATACGGAAGCAGATCCACCATCTTCGTATGTTCCTAGAGCACTGTTAGTGACGGTAAACTGAGAAGAGGTACTACTGGCAATTGTTACTTCTGTTAGATTAAATGCGGTTGGAGTAACCCCAGTAATACTTACTTTTTGACCGGCTACAAATGTATTTGTGGCTGTGTAAGTAACTGTTGTTCCATCAGAAGTTACGTTAGTAATATCAGTTGTATTAAACTTTGATAAGTTAATGTTTGGTAAGGAAGTGTAGTACTGCCCATAAGTTGCGTCATTTATAATAGAAGATTGCGCACTTTCAGTTGGTTGACTTGAAAATTCAAGGCTTATAGTTGCCTGTCTAGTAGATGAGCCCATAGCCCAGGCAGAAGCAGTAAGGGTTACGCCAGGAGGAACTGGCATCCAATCAGAAGAGTACGCTGGTGCAGATCCGGTAGCTGTAAGCACTAGAGAAGAAATTTCTGGTGTCAAGCTAGATCTAAATGTAACTCCTAATGCAGTAGAGGTGTCTACAGCTAACGACCCATTATACGCAGACCAAGATCCAATACCTGATTCAAATGAACCGTTGGGAATGTAGTTAACTCTATCCCCAGTTACGTTAACGCCAATTCTTTTAGCATCTTGAAATTCAAAACTTTTATTATACTCAGCAAATTGAAACAGATCAAAAGCAAACCGACTAGAGGTAGCCGAAGCAGGAGTAATGGTTAACACTACCTTAGCAAAGGCTGCATTAGATGGTGATTTAATTCCGTTTCTTCCAGAGTCAGACTTAGAAGTAAACTCTTGCCATGAGGTAGTTGTTGTTAGTGCTGTGGGGGTAGCGGTGGTGCTAATTAATGTTCCAAAAACGTTATACCAAGACACTGTTGCAGTGACAGTGGCAGCGTTTGCATCTCTATGCAGAACCTGACCAGTAAAGATGTAACGAGTATTTGAGTTTAC
>Ga0136641_1000808_pt1 | contig 13272 bp, 20 predicted proteins | sample EliLak1302023Y_FD_115312 | JGI IMG/M metagenome (GOLD analysis project Ga0136641, IMG submission 115312) | Freshwater microbial communities from Elizabeth Lake, Yosemite National Park, California, USA - 13020-23Y | ecosystem: Environmental > Aquatic > Freshwater > Lake ...
GCCGAATCCCATCCGCGTGCGGCCGTGCTTTCGGGCACCACCAACCGCGACGACTGGCACCGTGATGAGACCGGTGGCCGCCGGTTTTGGCCAATCTACTGCCACGAAATCAATCAAGATTACATCATCAACCAGCGCGAAAACCTCTTTGCCGAGGCCGTCGCAGCCTTCCAAGCGGGATCAAATTGGTGGGATATGCCTGACGACGACACCAAGTTCGAGGTCGAAAAACGCCGCGAAACCGACTCTTGGGAGGCTTCAATTGAGTACTGGTGCCGCAAAATGAATGTGCTCAAAATGCACCATTTGCTCATCGAAGCGCTTGGAATTGAGGTAGCCAGGCAGACAATGGCCGACCAAAAACGGGCCGGAAGATGCCTGCGAGTGCTCGGTTGGACGTCGCGTGTAACACGTAGCGAAGGCGCAAAAATCGAAAGAGTGTGGGTTCGGAAAAATAAAATCAATCCTGATTTTGTGACCGAGTGAGCTTGTAACAGGTAAAACGAAAAATGTTACGTCTCTGTAACGGCAAATCGAAAAATCGTAAGTTGTTGATTTATAAGGATTGTTACGGGTGTAACACTTGTAACAGGTAAATGTATGTATATTACATGCGCACACGCACACACACGCACACACACGCAAAAAGTCTTGCAAACGCGTTTGTTACACGTAACACCTGTTACACCCATTTTGGTGCATAAATTTTTGGTAGATAAATCGTTGCATTAATCGTTGCACCAATCGTCGCAAAATCGTTGCAAAAACCGTAACCTTGCAAATCGAACATTAGACTTTAAAAAATCCTGTTTAAAAAAATTACTCAAAACTTTGCGCAAATTACCGCAGTAACCTATAAAAAAAAATTCTTGACATCAAACAATTTTTCTGTGAGAAAATAAACCACCCTACTAGGAGATCCTATGGACGCCCCAAAGGCCTATCGCAAACATGAGTGCTGCCCCAAAGACTGGCGCAACACACCAGACTTCACCGGATCCTATGAGCTGGACGGCGTGATCCACCGCAGCCGCAATGGCGACTTGCCAGCTCGGATGCGCTTGTACGCAGACATGTCCAACCACACCGATTCACGCGCCTACGGCCCAATTACGGGCTACAACGGCTACAGCAACTACTCTGGAGACTCTTGATGCCTTGGTCAATGGGAAGCGCCCTCACGCACACAAAGAAGGCCAACACACCGGCCAAAAAGAAGCAGTGGTCGGCCACCGCTAACGCTGTGCTGGCCAAGTCTGGAGACGAAGGCAAGGCCGTGCGCATTGCTAACTCTGCCGTGGCGAAAACGCCAGCCAAAGCTAAAGCAGTAAAACTCCCATCGGGCAAATTGGCTTCAGGACCGGCCAAAAAGCTTGCGTTGACGGGTAAGGCTAAGCAGATGGCCAGGATGCCAAATAAGGCCGCCAAAACGCGCCCTGCCGCCATGTTGTCTGACGCTAAGCCGTCGCAGCCTGCTGATACGTCGCTACCACCGCCTGTTGTAAGAAAAGCACCAGCAGTTATGTCTGCCGATGGATTGGCGCGGATGAAGAAACCGGCGGCGGTGCTCGGCGGGCGGGACGACTAAATCTGAAAAAATAATCAGTCAGGAAAAACATGCCAAACGGCGGCGCGAGACCAGGAGCGGGACGAAAAAAAGGATCGGGTGCGGGTGTAAACCTCAGCCGAGCCGGTAGCCTGCCTACGAGCGAGCGCAACAAAGTAACGCGGCGGCTGGTTGAGCGCGTCAACGACATCGACATAAGCCCGCTCGAGGTGATGCTGCTGGACATGAAGATGCGCCACGACGAGGCCAACAAGTGGCTGGCCGCTTCCGAGACGACGCAAGACGCTCAGGCCCGCGAGGATATGCTGATCATAGCCAAGCGCGAGTCGGCCGCCGCTGTGGATACCGCCGCCAAGCTGGCGCCCTACATCCACGCCAAGCTTCAGACCACCACGATCAAGGGCGAGCCTGATGCGCCCCTGGCCATATCCCTGCTGGGTCCTTCCGACCTGCGCGCACGCGTTCGGGGCATTTAATGGGCGCTTACACCAGGCTGCGTTCGTTCTGCCCACGCTGCGCGACCGCGCCTTGTAGGTGCCGCAAGTGAGCGCGGTGCTCAAGTACGACAGCTGCTTGGACGTTCCGTTCGACGACGTGATCGACTATTGGGACGACATGACGCGCGGCGGGCGTGACGTGTCGATGATTCGCGCCCTGGCTATGTGGGACCGGTATTTTCTGCTGGTGCAATTGCTCAACCGCCCCGACGCGCTGCACCCTTGGATTTACGCGCGCTGCCGCGAGGTCGAGCGCGACACCGACGGCTACCTGGACATCTACGGCCGCGAGCACTACAAGTCGACCATTGTGACGTACGCGGGCATCATTCAAGAGGTGCTTCGTAACCCGGCCATCACGGTCGGCATATTCAGCCACACCCGTGGCATCGCTCGAGCTTTCCTGCGTCAGATCAAAGTCGAGCTCGAGTCCAACACCAAGCTGCATCAGCTGTTCCCCGACGTGCTCTACCAGGTGCCAGACAAAGAGGCGCCGATGTGGAGCCTGGACACCGGCCTGATTGTCAAGCGCCGGTCCAACCCAAAGGAGGCCACGATTGAGGCATGGGGTCTGGTCGATGGCCAGCCAACGTCCAAGCACTTTGACTTGATGGTGTACGACGACGTCGTGACCAAAGAGTCGGTGAGCACGCCCGAGCAGATTGCCAAGACGACCGAGGCCTGGGAGCTGTCGGACAACCTGGGCGCCCAGGGCGGGCGCAAGTGGCACGTAGGCACCAGGTACAGCTACGCGGACACTTACCAAGAGCTGATGAAGCGCGGCGCCGTTAAGCCCCGCATCTACCCGGCCACGCACGACGGCACGATCACAGGTCGTCCGGTGCTGTTCAGCCAAGAAGACTGGGACCGCAAGGTGCGCGACCAGGGCGAGGCCACGATCAGCACGCAGATGCTGGCCAACCCGCTGGCCGGGCACCAGCGCATGTTCGACATCACCGACTTGCAGGTGTACGAGGTGCGGCCCGAGACCTTGGCCATCTACATCATGGTCGACCCGGCACGCTCGAAGAAGTCCGACTCTGACGACACGGCGATGGCGGTGATCGGCGTCGACTACGCCAACAACAAGTATTTGCTGGACGGCTACTGCCACAAGATGGACCTCATGGAGCGCTGGGAGAACATGGCCAAGCTCTATCTCAAGTGGCGCAGGGCCAGCGGCGTGCAGGCGTGCTACGTGGGCTACGAGTCCTTCGGCGCCCAGGCCGACCTGGACTACGTGCGCGAGCAGCAAAAGCTCAAGCAGTTGCACTTTGACATCATCGAGCTGGCCTGGCCACGCGAGGGCGGCGGCTCCAAGGTCGACCGCGTGCAGCGCCTGGGTCCCGACTTTCGCTCGGGCAAGTTCTTTCTGCCGTACGCGACCGACGAGAAGAACCTCACCACGACCCAGCGACGCATGATGGACGGTTACGCATACCGAGTGGCCAAGCCGATCCGCAGGCGCAGTGAGAACAACGAGATCTATGACCTGGGCGAGCAGTTCAAGCTCCAGGTGCATTACTTTCCCTTCGGGGGCAAGAAAGACCTTGTGGACGCGGTCAGCAGGATCTATGATATGGACCCAAGGCCGCCGACGTACCGCGAACAACGTTACGCCGAGCCCGAGTATGTATAGAATGGAGCACCTATGGCCTACACACCACCGACCCAAGCTGAGTTGAACAACCTCGGTTACCCTGTCACAACCAGAAAGTATTCTTGGAACGACATGGTGCGTCGGTCATGGGGTTCGGAGTTCAGCGCGCCGGACCACGCCATTTACGAGTTCTCGAACATGCGCCGCTTTGACAGCACCGACCTGGGCAACACAGGCTTGTACGGTGATGGCACGGTGGGCACCTGATTAACCAACACTGGAGTTACGACATGGACGCATCGGCACTTGAAGCCCTCTACAAAAAACATCTAGCAGAGAACCACGCCGCTGGCCTGGCCGAGGTGTACGCTGCTGGCGTTGCTGCTGGCGCATCCAACGGCGCCGAGCCGGTTGCAGCTCCGGTCGTAGAAGCCGCGACCACCGAGCAGGCTGAGACACCAGCAGAGGCCACAGCAGAGGCCGCCCAATGATTGACAACAGCCCTGACATCGCGGTAGCTGAAGTCACCTCGGTGGACAACGAGTCCATCGAGATGGAGTTTAAGGCCAAGGAATGCGCGCAGACGTTGAGCCAGTACTACCCCAACCACGTTTGGATGGTAGGCTGGGCGCCCGGCATGACCCTGGTAGTAAAGAACATGGCCATTGACGATGGCCGTTATGGATTCACCATTGACGCGGCCAGCGCGGCTACGGCCAGTGAGCTTAAGCGCCTGACCATGCAAGCTGGCGGCGAGTTGCTCGAGCGCTGTGGCGTTCCGCGCGGTCGCTGGGATGGTGAGATGATGACCCTTCAAGACAAAACCGAGGACCGTTAACATGGACGACGCAACCAAAGCAATTATGGAAGAGGCAGCCGAGAAGAAGAAGGCCAAGCAGGCCGAGGCCGCCTACAGCAAAGCTCGCACCAGCACCGAGTACAACCCCAAGCCGCGCCGCACTAAAGACGGCAAAGACACCGGCGAGATGGGTAAACCCTGGCACCAAATGTTTAACTAGGAGCACTGACATGGCACAATATCAAGATGACAGCATGGGTCAACCGCGTGGCATGATGCGCCGCGCACCGGCACCTCAACAAACCGCACCTATGGCCACTCGCCGTAGCGTTGGTGGCGTTGACGCAGGCGAGATGGGTCGCCCCTGGAACCAGACGTTTGCAGGCGGCGGCGCTCATTCTGGCATGGTACGTGCAGGCGGCGGTCCCGCTATGACCGGCGCACCTCAAGCTCCGGTCGCTGGCGCAGGCGGCGGCACTCTGGGCATGGGCGGCATGGTTGTACCGGCAGGCGCTATGTCTGGCGGCACGGCCGTACCAATGACACCGGCAGCTCGCCCAGGCGTATCTGAAGGTCTGCCTGTGTACACCGGCACGACCGCCCGCTACAACCCAAACATGGCAGGCTGATAGGCGCAGGCGATGCACGACAAGCGCGCTGATGGCAAGGGCTGGATCGGGGTAGACCTGGACGGCACCCTTGCCCATTGGGACCACTACCGAGGCGACGACCATGTCGGCAAGCCGGTAGAGCAGATGGTCAAGCGCGTGCGTCAATGGATTCGGGAGGGCAAGGACGTGCGGCTGTTTACCGCTCGCAAGCCCCACCCGGCCATTCGACGTTGGATGCAAGAGCATTTGGGTAAGGTGCTTCCGATTACGAACACGAAGGATCACTTTATGCAAGCGTTCTATGATGACAGAGCGGTGCAGGTAAGACGTAACACAGGCGAGACCAGCGACGAAGACGAAGCGCAGGTCTGGCAACCAAAGGGAAAATAACATGGCAGCGATGCGTCCAGATCCAAGGAACCATGCCCCGACCGCGCAGACCGGCGGTCAGGACGTCAACCTGCCCGTCGCAGAGCAGGATTGGCTCGAGCGCGCCAAAAACGCATTCTATTCGTCGACGTCTTACGTGGACTCCAACTTGCGCAAGGGCTGGGAAGATTCGATCCGCGCGTTTAACAACCAGCACCCCAGCGACAGCAAGTACAACGCACCGGCGTTTGAGAAACGCAGCAAGGTCTACCGGCCTAAAGTGCGCACGGTGATTCGCAAGAACGAGGCCGCTGCGGCCGCCGCATTCTTTAGCAACATGGAGGTCGTGTCGGTCGACCCCAACGATCCTAACGACAAGGCCGAGTGCGCCAGCTCGGACATCATGAAGCAGTTGCTTCAGTACCGCCTGACCAAAACAATCCCCTGGTACCAGGTGGTGCTCGGCGGCTTGCAGGATGCCCAGGTTACCGGCGTCGCGTGCGCCCACATATACTGGGACTACCAGGCCAAAAATGCCGAGGAAGAGGCCGAAGATTTGCTGCGCAGCTTCTTTGACGAGGCCAAGGGCGAGTCGGCTCACCCAGCCCAGGCGCCGATAGAGGGTGAAGGCGAAGAAAACCCCGAGTACCCCGAGCAGTCACCGCTGGGCATGCCCAAGGGCGCGATGGTGGCCACAGACGAAGGCGGCCTAGCCGAGCCTGGCACCGTGACCAAGGTAACCATTGTGGCGTCCACCGAGCCGCCCAAGCCGCGCGTCGACAAGCCGGTGATTGAGCTGTTTCCGGCTGAGAACCTGCGTATTGACCCGGGCGCAAACTGGATGGACCCGATTGGCACCTCGCCTTACGTGATCCACCTCATGCCAATGTACGTCATGGACGTGAAAGACCGCATGGAAAGCGGTGAATGGCGCCGCTTAGCAAACGCTGTGATATCAGCGGCCACAGAGATTCGGCCCGACACCACGCGTATCGCCCGCCAGAAAGACCGCGACGACCCGTATTCATCGGACAGCCGGTCGGTCGACGACTACGAGGTGGTTTGGGTGCAGCGTCACATCCACCGCCGCGACGGAACCGACTGGGAGTTCTACACAATGGGCGACTTGGCGTTGCTCACAAACCCCAGGCGTCTTAAGGAAACCGTGTTTCACGGCAAGCGGCCCTATGTAATGGGCTACTGCAATATGGAAACGCACAAGGTGTTTCCATCGAGCCTGCCTACGCTGGCGCGCGGCCTGTCGGACGAGACCAACGAGATCGCCAACCAGCGTATCGACAACATCAAGTTTGTGCTTAACAAGAAGTATTTTGTGAAGCGCGGCAAAGAGGCCGACATCGCAGGCCTGGTGCGTAACGTGCCCGGCGGCGTGGTGATGCTGGACGACCCGCAGAACGACGTGCGCGAGATGACCTGGCAGGACGTGACAGCGTCGAGCTTCCAAGAGGCGCAGGGCATCGGCATGGAAATGGACGAGCTGCTGGGCAACTTCAACCCGGCCAACATCATGGCCCAGGGCGGCGCCAACTCGCCCGCGCGCAACATGGCGATGGTCAGCAACAGCCAGGGCACCCTGGTGGAATACGCACTACGCACGTTTGTTGAGACGTTCGTGCAGCCGGTATTGCGCCAACTGGTCCAGCTCGAGCAGGAATACGAGACCGACACCGTCGTGATGAAAATTGCGGCCAAGCGCGCGGACTTGTTTCAAAAGTACGGCATCGACGAAGTGACCGATGACCTGTTGCAGCGCGAGCTGACCCTGTCGGTGAACGTCGGCATGGGCGCCACAGACCCAATGATGCGTCTAAACAAGTTCTTGACGGCCATGAATGCCTACAGCAACATGCTGCAAAAGCCCACGCCTGGCATCGACATGCAAGAGGTCGGCAAAGAAATCTTTGGCCACCTCGGGTACTCCGACGGCACCAGGTTCTTTAGCGGCGAAGATCCCCAGGTGCTGGCGTTGCAGGCGCAATTGCAGCAAGCCCAAGGCATCATCGGCCAGTTGCAGCAAAAAGTCCAGGAAAAGCAGATGGCGCACCAAATTGCGCTGCAAAAGACGCAGATCTCTAACCAGACCTCGCTGCAAAAGGCAAATATGTCTAACCAGACAGCCCTGCGTCGCACCGACATGTCCAACCAGGCCGCATTGCAACGCACGGCCATGCAAGAGCAGGCGCAAAACCAGCGCGCATTGGCCACACACTGGCGTGCCCTGCACGAGCGGGACGTGGAAACTCAAAATCAAATGGCTCAGCGCATCGCCCAGCAGGCTATGCCCCCAGTTAGGCGCACACAATGAAGCAAGGTACCGAACTATTGAATGAAGCCGAAGTGCTGGTGGAGACCGCTGTCCTGGGCAGGCAGGTCGACGACTTCATGCGAGGCGACATTGGCATTTTCCTGTTAAAGATGATAGAGTCCGAGTACCAAAACGGCGTGGACCGGTTGAAATCTGCCAACGCAGATGACGCAAACGCCATTCGGACGGCACAAAACATGGTTTGGCGAGCAGAGCAGATAAAATCCTGGTTGCGTTCAGCAGTGTACGCAGGCGAGAAAGCGTTGGCTGTGCTCGAGAGCCGTGAAGACGAAGACTTTAATTAAAACCCCGCCTCAATTTATTGAAGGAAGAGAGCAATGGATCAAGAAAACCTGGACAGTGTAAACGAGAACGGCGAAACGATGGGCACGGGCAATGACGCCCGCATTGCGTTTTTGGAACAAATAAACGACGCCAACGACGCACTGCGCGCCGATGAGCTAGCCGAAATCAACGACGACGGCACGACGTCCGACTTTGTTTTGGACGCCACAACCCAGCAAGAGCTGGACCGCGCCGAGGAAGAAGCCAACCAAATTGGCGAGCCCGAGCCAGAATTTGAGACTGCGCCCACAAAACACCGTATTAAAGTCAATGGACGTGAGTTAGAATTAAGCACCGAGGAATTGATTGCCCGCGCTCAGAAGATTGAAGCCGCAGATCAGTACCTTGTAGAGGCAGCGCGGTTAAAACGCGAAGCCGAGAACCGAATTCAGCCGCAGGTCGTTACCCCTCAAGGGCCGACCCAGGAGGAACTCCTTGAGGAAAGGAGAGCGCTGGTCCGCGCTATACAAATGGGCACCGAAGAAGAGGCGATGGAGGCTTTGGAAAAGCTGCGCACGCCGGTGAATCCTGCACTAAATGCGGATGTGCTGGCCAGAACAGTTGATGATCGTCTTACCTTCAAAACGGCAATTCAAAGGTTTGAAACCGACTACCAGGACATCCTGGGCGACCCGGTACTGCGGCAACTAGCGTTGCAAACAGACCAAAACCTGCTGGCGCAGGGGGACACCCGAGACTATTGGAGCCGGTATCAGGCGATTGGGAATGACTTGCGTGCATGGAAACAAACCCTGGCACCGCAAACTCAACCCCAGCAGTCTGCTCAACCCGCGAACAGTAAGTTGGAGCGCAAAGCTGCTGCCCCAGCCGCCCCGAAAGCTGCAAGTGCTCGCGCACCGGCCGCACGACAGGACGACGAAGGCGATGAGTCCATCCAGGACGTGATTGCGAATATCGCAAGAGCCCGTGGTGGATACCAGTACGCGCGATAGTGTTTTTGTTTTAATCTTTTCTCATTAGGAGTAATCAACATGGCAGGACAAGTATGGGCGGTTAACTCGCTCGGTGGCTACATGTATAGCCGCCAACTATCGAACGTATTGCGTATGGCAGTGCAACCTCTGGTCAAGTTTCGTCAGTTTGCTGACGTGCGCGACGCTTCGCAACAAGGCAAGAAAAAGGGTGACGTGTTCACCTGGGACGTGTTCTCTGACGTCGCTACCAACGGTGGCGCACTGGTTGAGACCAACACAATGCCCGAAACCAACTTCACAATCGTCCAGGGTACCCTGACAATTACTGAAGCCGGTAACAGCGTTCCTTACTCTGGCAAGTTGGACAACCTGTCCAAGTTCCCAGTGATGGAACTGATCCAAAAAGTGCTGAAGAATGACGCCGTCAAAACCTTCGACCGCTTTGCCTGGAATCAGTTTAACCAGACGCTGCTGCGCGCTATCCCCACTGGTGGTACCGACACTGCTGCTATCACTTTGTACACCAACGGTACAGTGACTGGTACAAACAGTGTGGCATTTAACAATGCTCACGCCAAGTCGATTGTCGACACCATGAAAGAGCGCAATATTCCCGCTTACTTGGGCGACGACTACTATGCTTTGGCATGGCCCACGACTCTGCGTAGCTTCAAGAACAATCTTGAAACGATCCACCAGTATTCAGACACCGGCTTTAAGCTGATTATGAATGGCGAGATCGGTCGCTACGAAAACGTGCGCTTTGTTGAGCAAACCAACATTGCCAAAGGTACTGGTACTGACGGCGTCACCAGCACATCCTGGACTCGCGGTGTATCTGACTGGATTTTCTTCTTTGGTAACGACACGGTGGCCGAAGCTATCGCTGTGCCAGAGGAAATGCGCGGTAAGATCCCGTCCGACTATGGTCGTAGCAAAGGCGTGGCCTGGTACTACCTCGGCGGCTTCGGTATTGTCCACACTCTCGCTGCGAACGCTCGCATCGTAAAGTGGGATTCCCAGGCTTAATATCAATTTTTGGAATAGGAGTATCGGATCATGGCTTCAAAAAATATGGCTTATGACCACGCAACGTACATCACGCGCCAAAACGCTGCGATGAACGAGGCTGGCGGCGCAGCTACCACTGCGTATGCAAAGTTTAATGCTTTCACAGCCGTGCAAGCATTTAGCGCACAGATGACAGTTACTGGAACTGGTACCGTAGTTGGTCACGGTTTCCGCGTAGCTCAAATCTCGGGCACTGCAACAACCTTCTTGGGCACGGCAACGCTGGGCACCAACACCGCTGGCTACACGACTAACCTCGCGTTGACAACGTCTGCTGGTGGTGTTTCCTTGGCTGCTGGCGACCAATTGGTTGCTTTCTCCCTGGCTGATGCGACCGGTAAGGCCGCCATTGCTTTCGAGTACGCAGTCCAGCCTCTGGCCAACGTAACCGCATAAGGAGTAACCAATCATGGCTACTAACAACACCACCACTAAAAAGCAGTATGGATCTACTCGCGAAGACCCCGTGGGCAAGTCTATGCCTACCAAGGACGTCAACGCGAAAAATACTGACGCCAAGTACACCGGTCAAATGAAAGGTCGCACTGCCGAACCTTTCGGCGAGCCGATGAACATGGGTGCCCCCGCCAAAATCTCAGGCATTGAAGGTCTGTACAACGACATTGGTGAAATGTCTGGTTTCATTACAGACGGATATTTAGAAAAGAATGGCACACCTTACGGCGAAAATGCCAAACTGAACTTCCTGCCGCCTGGTATGGATATCAGCAACCAGGAAATAGCGGAGATTCACCAAATGCCTATGCGCATGGTAGTCGACGTTTCGTACCCTGGCGATGGTTGGATGCCTACTCCGCGAGATATCAAAGAGTAATCCACACCACCTCTGCAAACGAGCAGTTGTATTAAGCACGGGTGCCCTCAAAAGCCCCGTGCTTCTTTTTTAATTGGAGCATGAAATGTCATTGCAAGAAAAATTTCAAATCACAGTCCCTCCGGAAAAGCCGGAAGACAGCAAGTGGACGTCGTTTGACAGCCAGCGCAATTGTGGTGAGGCAGGTTTCCTGCATCAAAACAACACGAACGCAGCGGGCTTTATGGGCGTCAAGTTCAACATGCTGCCTCCAGGCATGGACATCAGCAACCAGTTGCGCACACGGATAATGAATCAGCCAATGAGCATGGCTGGGGCAACCGACGTTAGTAAAGACACTAATGACAAAGCGTTTGCTGAAGGTTACACTCGGCGCGAGATGAAGGGCACCGATGACCAGTACACCGGTGAGCACATGGACCACTTCTACGGCGAAGTCATTGACGAAAACGGCATGATGGGTTTTGTTGAAAGAAATAATTATTTAGATCGAGAGTAATATATGTCTCAACCAACTTCATCGTTTTTGCAAAACGTCAACACAGAAAGTAGCAAAGCTACATATAGCGCTGTAATTTCAGATTTTGTACCAGTTGCTAACGCCACTGATTTTTTCACAATTTCTGGTTCGTCTAGCAAAATAATTACGATTACTGCTTTGCGCGTAAACGGTGCGGCATCAGTTTCTGCGTTTTCTAACATTTATGTTTATAAACGCACTGCCGCTAACACGGGTGGAACAAGCTCAGTAATAACTTCGTGCATTCACGACAGTTCGGACCCTGCCGCAACGGCTGTTGTTCGTTCTTATTCCGCTAACCCTTCCGCGTTAGGAACTGGCGCAATTTTACGCAGTGAGCACGTTTCTTTTTCTTCTGCGGCGGCAGGCAATTTAGTTACTTATTGGAACTTTGTTGATCGTGGATCTAAGTCTGTCAAATTAAATAACACGAATGAATTTTTGTGTTTTAATTTTGGTGGAAATGCGGTTCCATCGGGAGCAAACATACACGCAACCATTGAATGGACAGAGGAATAAATTATGACTTTTCCGACGCAATACACTGTCAGCCTGACGCCGGAAGCCGCCAACCTGGTAATGCTCGCACTTAGCAAGCATCATCAGGGCATTGGCGATACGATATCAAATATCCAAAGTCAACTTAATTTTCAAATCGGCCAGGTGCAAACCACGGTCCCAACCTCGGAGGTACAAGCAGATGCAACTTAACCGAAACAGATCGTTCGCTACTATCGTCGGCCATGAATGGGCCAGATATGAGCAGGACGGGGTTCTGTTTGATGGACAGGGCAACACGCCTGCGTCCACAGCCGCTATTGCCAAAGCGGCAAAACCCAATTCAAAGTCTGCACCAAAAACAGACGTTGACTTGAAGGTAAGAAACGCCCAGGATTTTTTGAAAGCATTGTTGGCTGGTGGACCTATCGACAAGTCGGTGGTGTTCAAAGAAGCAGAGAACAATTGTCAAGACTGGGAAAGTGTAAAAGTCGCCTTTGCAAAATTGAACGGCGCATCATTCAAACGTGGCCAGTCCACGATTTGGCGTTTAACTGAAGACATAACTTAAGGAGCAGCCTCATGGTTTGGCGCGCAGAAGACCCTTACATGGCAGAATCAAAAAAGATAGTTTGGGAAGTGGCCCCGTATTTGCGGGGTCGAGGCCTGGACATTGGTGCGGGAGATTTCAAAGTCTTGCCGCATGTGATTAGCGTAGACAACATGCATCACTCACAGTTTGGCTTTAGCGTCAAACCAGATGTGATGTGCGACGCATCAAAGCTTGATGTGTTTGGCTCTCAAAGCATGGATTTTGTCTACAGTAGTCACACACTAGAGCACATTGACAACTACGCGGCCGCACTTAAAGAGTGGTGGCGAGTTATTAAACAGGGTGGTTATTTAATCCTGTATTTGCCTGACGAAGACGAGTATCCGAAAGTTGGTGACAAGCAAGCCAACCCAGACCACAAGTGGAATTGCAGCTACGGCGCAGTGGTGGCCGCAATGGACGACATTCGCGGCTGGGATCTGATTGAGTTTCAAAAGCGCAATGAGGACAACGAATACAGCCTGTACTTTGTTTTTAAAAAAACCAACCGTCAAACCAACGCCACAAGCTTTATCAACGCGCCGCCCGAAAAGACGGCCTGCGTTGTGCGCTACGGCGCCTTTGGCGACATGATGATGGCCTCCTCGGTGTGGTCTGGCCTAAAAAAACAGGGTTACCACGTCACCGTGTTTGCCTCGCAGCCAGGTAGCGACGTCATAAAGAATGACCCAAACATTGACAAGTTA
>Ga0136641_1000809_pt1 | contig 13272 bp, 3 predicted proteins | sample EliLak1302023Y_FD_115312 | JGI IMG/M metagenome (GOLD analysis project Ga0136641, IMG submission 115312) | Freshwater microbial communities from Elizabeth Lake, Yosemite National Park, California, USA - 13020-23Y | ecosystem: Environmental > Aquatic > Freshwater > Lake ...
AATATTTAGCGTTAAATATACTACTATATACATTATAATGCAAAAAACAATACCTTTAGTCGTTATTAGCTGTTTACGAGACATACCGATGCTTACACTACAGGCGCACAGTATGTACTTGTATTACCAAGATTGGTTGCCCGACGATAAACGTACTGCTGATATTTTTATTATTGTCAATGAAGATTTGGAATTAAATCAGAAAGAATGGTTATTTCAATACGAATCTATGATAAAACAATGGCACCAACCATTTAATATAAAGATACTTTATAAAAATAACTTTGATGCTGGATGGAATTCCTGGATCAAGAGTGCTAGCAATCCGTGGGCAGTGGGATGGGAAACCCAACAAATATTAAAATTTGCTATTGCCGAACATATAGATTCATATGGTTATCTAATTTTAGATAGTCAGAATTTTTTAGTAAATTCTTGGTCAACTGATTTGTACATTTCCGATGACGAAAAACTTCCTTATAGACCAGCTGAATTTAATATGCCTATATCAATATGGGAAGACTATTGTAACGAATTAAATCTAGCTGTAGATCCTAATGAGAAGACATTAAATATTTGTACTCCAATATTCTTTAATACAGAGTTGGTTAAATCATTATTACATTCAAAATCAAATCTTTATGAATTCTCGTTGTGGTTCAAATCTGCATCTAGAATTAAAAGTGAATTTACATTATATCATCTATGGGCAGAAAAACACGGTGGTCTTTTGAATTATCACTATGAATCCCCTAGCTGGGCTGGATATTTTTTAAGAGATAATAAAGATTTTAATAAAGAATTTGACACATTTATAAGCAATATTAGATCTTTACCAAGGCAAGCATGGGTATCTATAAATCATCGAGCTTGGGGAGACATGACTGAAGATCAGTATCAAATATTAAAAAACAAATTGCATGACATGTATATGTATGGCGGATATTTTGATAACTATCGCCGAGACTATGTAGACATAAAATTCTAGGTAAATACATTATGTACAACTTTATCAAGCATATTACTCTGAACGAAGGCAACACTCCTACTACGTTAGAACAGACCCCGTTGCCCTACAGTAGAACAGCACTGGCTCCTGTAAAGAGTAAGGCCACCTTGGACTACCACTATGGTGAATTGTACAAAGGCTATGTAGATAGATACAACAAAGGAGAAGGAGATCCTGATTTTAACGAAGCAGGCGCATTCTTGCATGATATCTATTTTAGACAATTTCAACACCCTACCAACGACAACAAGCCGGAACATATACCTCTCAATTTTATCAATAAGCATTTCAAATCTTTCAAAAATCTACAGGCTGAATTTGAAAAAGTAGCCATGAAAATACAGGGTAGTGGGTGGGTGTATCTGGCCCGAGATGGCAGTATAAAAACTATCAAGAATCATGAAATTAGAATGGACATTATACTGTTGATAGATTGGTGGGAACATGCCTGGGCGTTAGACTATCAAAGTGACAAAAAAGACTACCTACATAATATTTGGAAAATTATAAACTGGAACGTTATTAGTTCTAGAATCGGTCGAGTGTCTTAAGACTACTTACGGGCATATCCCAAACATTCCTTGCTTCTACGCCCTTTTCCTGGGCAAACTTCTTAGCATCACAATCACCACATACATGATATACAGCGTTAGTTAAACGTTTTGGATCCATGTTGCCCTTGTCTCGATAGAACACTTCCTGACAACAATCACACTGCATAACTAATACTGTTTTTTTACGACTGTAGGTATGGGTTTTACCTCTACTGCTGACTCGCACATAGTGGTTTTCTCTGAATTCAGTTCCAATATACATGAATGTATTTACATTAAGGTTATAAAATGTTTAGGATAAATATCATATCGAGGGCCTACTGTGATCACAATTTCCGAATCAGCAAAGACAAAAATCAAGGATTTACTCCTTGAAGAAAATAATCCAAACTTATCATTGCGTACTTTTGTACAAGGGGGCGGTTGTAGCGGTTTCAGCTATGGCTTTACTTTTGACGAAGTAATGAATGAAGACGATTTTGAAATCCCCTTAGATGAATTTCGAATACTTGTAGATAGCATGAGCATGACGTATCTCTCAGGTGCAGAAATAGATTATAAAGAAGATGTTATGGGTAGTCAGTTTAATATAAAGAATCCCAATGCAACAACAACATGCGGCTGCGGTAGCAGTTTCGGAGTTTAATTATGGCACTAGAAATTATTGATATTGGTATACAGGGCAACGACGGTACAGGCGACAGTCTACGTGAATCGTTCCGCAAGGTTAATGCAAACTTCAACGAGATATATGCTGTATTTGGCGCTGGAGGAACCATCAAATTTACCAACCTAGGTGATGCGCCTGCTAGCTATACTGGTAATCAAATTATTATGGCAAACCCTGCGGGCAGTGCCTTAACTGCTAGAACAATAGTTTCAGCCAATTCGGGACTGACTATCAACGCTACTGATCCTACCAAACTTACCCTTACTGTCAGTAGTCCAAATTTATCTAACGATCCATTTCCTACACTGGGAACTTTCCTCAATGCCAATAGTTTAAGCATTGGTAAACTAGCTGATCCGAGTCCTGCACTGGTAACATCATTCAATAGTGCTTATCAAAGTTTAGGTATCACTACAACACTCGACCAGCTGGCTGTTACTAAAGGTTATGCTGATCGAAACTATTTGCAAGCCAACACTTCAACTACCAATGGTATTACAAGTTCTGTGTTCACAACTGCTGTCAAGGCAAGAACACAACCTACATTACCACAAACCAGTGATCCGGATTACGATGCTACATTAACTAGTAATTATGTAAGCACTGAAGTTATGCAACGCAAAGATGTAGTATACCGCGGCGGTGATACTATGAGCGGTAAACTGACACTGAGTGATCACCCGAGCCCGATGTCAGGTGCAGGAATCGTAAACGGGGGCAGTGATTTACAAGCGGCATCAAAGTACTACGTTGATAACAGCACCTACTACAGCGGAACAAATTTATATGTATCAGCGGTCAAGGGCGATGATACACAGAAAAATACTCCATTAGGACGTGAAGGCCGAGCATGGGTATACGCATACAAGTCTATAGGTGCTGCCTGCTTGAGAGCCCAAAATTTAATTGCATTATCAAATGTAGAACCCGGACCGTACAAGCAACGTATCGCATACACTGTCAGTCCTAATCAATACTATAGCCAAATTCAAAGCGTTACCCTGAGTGGAGGTAATAGTGCAGATACTGGATATACCGGTGCCGCAAACTTACTAGAGCTTAATAAGAAATTCATCCAAGATGAAACTATTGCATATCTTAATAAAAAATATGTTAACAGTTTCACATTCAGCAAGACACGCTGGGCTACTATCATTGAAGGAATAATCAATGCTGTTGGTTATGATCTAGTAGTGGGATCTACTCATAACGTTACTACCCAAGCCAGTCAATTGTTCAGTACATATAATAGTGATATAATATCAAATCAACTGACACAGATCATCGATGCTATCACACAAGCCAAAACACAGATATTAAATTATTCTTATAATTCAGCTAATCTAGGAACATACATCGGTAAAGTTATTGATGCAGTTTGTTATGATCTAGTGCTTGGCGGTAACTATCAAAGCGTAAGAGTCGGTCAGGCTTTCTCTACAGCAAGCACAGATCTAAGCACTACTGAAATCGCAGGAGCATTGACTAACCTTAACACATCTTTGATTGCGATCAGTTCAGTAGCTAATTCGCCGACATTTGTTAGTGCGATCAATAGTTCAATAACAACTATTAAAACAGTAATACAAGCAGGCACGACTCCTACGTTATCTTGGCCGGCGACTAGTGCAACTGTCGTAGGTCAGACCAGTGCAAGAGATTTATTAAACAACAATATTACATTTATCCAAGCAGAAATTATTGCATTCTTGTTGGCTAACTATTCTACATTGGCTTATAATAAAACTGCTTATCAAAGTAAAATAAAGTTTATTGTTGAAGCGTTAATTTATGATCTAATGTATGGCGGAAATCAACAAAGTGTTTATGCTGGATTACAATATTGGATCAACAATACTTTACAAATTCAAACTACAGAAAAAACAGCAGTCATTGCTTTTATAAATTATATCAATACTCTAGCACAGGCAATTGTAACTAATACATTCCCGGCATTGGTATATCAACAAAGTATTTCACAGTATGTCAACTCCACCCTAAGTGGAAACAATACTGCCACTGCGGTATTTTACAGTGGTAGTACTTCAAGCACAAGTCTAACTGTGACCACTGGCGCTGTTCCTATTAGCGTGGGACAAGTGGTTACTGGTACAGGTTTTACTAACGGACAGACTGTAAGAGCGACTAGCATTAACAGTATCTATACTACCATTACATTAAGTGCAGTACCTAATGCCACACCGTCGGGCACGTTTACATTTACCAGTCCGGTATTAAGTTCATTAAGTAGCAACGTTGCCACTATATCGAGCATTGTTAATAATGTCAGTGTTCCAAGTCCTAGTATTACTTTACCAACAGTCAGTGCAGGTGCGGCGCTTGCAATAACTGCCAGGGTAGATATTCTAGCACAAAAGACCACTTTACAAACGGCTGCTTCTACATATGTCGATAACTCTTTCCCTGTACTTAATAATAGTGGCACAAATTCTAGCATAACCAGTCTGTTCAATATATCAATCAGTTTATTAACTAATGGAATATCAACAAGATCAACTCCTACATACGGAACTCCCGGTACTCTTACTGGAACATATAGTCATGCACGTGATGCATTAATAGCTAACATTTCTTTCATTACAGCAGAAACCAATGCCTGGATCGATAGTCAATACTCGGGATTAACATATAATAAAACATTTACAACTAGAGATATCGGTTATATTATCGAAGCCATTGTTTATGATCTTACCTATGGCGGTACCCAAGCTACGAATATTGCGGCTAAACAGTTTTGGTATAACAGTGCTTCTCTAATAGAATCCGGATTGACTCAAGCTGTATGGGCGGCTGCGGTTCAACATGCACAGCAAATTTCTGCATTGATTATTGGTAATTCTACCGTTACTCCATTGTATCAAGGAGTAGTCACTCAAACTAAAAATAGCCTATGGGCTGATGGCGGCGCGGCATCTTCTGATATGAATGTATTGTTCAATCTAATACAAGATGTAATTGTTAACAATACAACTTATACTGTCAGCTACCCAGTGCTAACTGGATTCACTAGTGGGTTGCAGTCTGCACGTAGTATCATAGTAACTAATCTTACCACTATTTCTGCATATATTAACACATACCTAACCGCAACATATACAGGTGGCTTTACATATAATCAAACAACATGTTATCGAGATGTGGGTTATATTATTGATGCCATGGTTATCGATCTGGTCACCGGCGGAACATATCAAAGTATTAATTCAGGCTTGAGTTATTACAGCAATACCAGCGCATTAATTGCCATCGGTACTCAGTTGACTCAGACTGTAGATGGTATTACATTTGCTAGAGATCTAGCACTACAAGTATTGAATCAGACTACAGCTCAACGTTATCAGACATTGAGTACTCAAGTGGTAAGCGGCAGCTATACAGCCAGCGCCGGTGCTAAGACCACATTCACAACCAATATGAATACATTACTCAGTATTATAAATCTAGGTTATGGTGCGGCGCCGACACCTAGTTATGGTACTGGGATTTATACATTGGCCATCAGCAATGGAGGCAATACTTCAGTCGATCAAGGAAGTGCAGGTAGTGTACATATTATCCCTGCTAAAGTTTTAGTCGGTGCGAATTCAAACGCTAACGGATTGATTGTAAGTTATACTTCCAATACCGGTAGTGGAACTGATACTATTGTTCTACGCTTGAGCAAGCCGGGTTTCTTCCAGTGCATTCCTACAACTGCAACAGGTAGTTCAGGTACAACGTCAATTACTGTCGCTAGTATAACATATACAAATATCTATACAAGTACTATCGCAGTCGGTATGGGTGTATCAGGGGCCAACATCCCATTAGGTACCACTGTTACCGCAGTTGATCCCATAGGCAAAGCCGTGACTATCAGTAACAAATTAACCGGTGCTCTTTCTGCTACCAGCGTTGTGTTTGGTGAACAGATGGATTTCGGTGAGACTGTTTCAAATCTTAACATTACTATTCGAGTAGAAACCGGAACATACTATGAAGACTACCCGATCAAACTGCCCACTAACGTAAGTATTTCAGGAGATGAATTCCGTAGAACTATCGTCCGCCCAATAGATCGTATAAGTCAAAGTCCATGGCGCACAGTATTCTTCTATCGTGATTCGATCATCGATGGCATACAAACAGGTTTAATAGACTTTACAACTGATTATGCTTCGCTGATTTCTTCTACTACATTAACTATATCGGGACAAACCGGTACTATTACTGCTACCATAGGATCTGGTCAAGCTCCGTCGAGCTGGGTTGGCTTGGTAATTGTAGATGCTACTAGTGAAACTGGCGTAGCTGGCAAGGCAGTTATTAATTCAGTAGCTGGAAATATTTTAAATTGTACAGTGGTATATCCGTTTGCAGTTGCTACTACATATACTTCGGGTAACTGGCACATATATGGAACAAAGAATTATGGTCGTCACTATCTAGTTGATCCGTTAGACATCAATTCAACTCCGTTGAATAATCGACTGATCGATGCGTTCATGTGTAACGATGCTACACGTATTACTGGTATCACATTCCAAGGCCATGGCGGCTTTGCTATGGTGCTTGATCCAGAAGGACAGATCAAAACTAAATCCCCGTATGGTCAAGTTTGTACAAGTTTCTCTCAATCAATTAATGCCAAACGATTTGCTGGTGGACAATTTGTTGACGGGTTTACTGGACGACTGTTTGGCAATATTGTTAGTGTTGCCAGTGCTAACAGCGTAGCTGGTATTACTGTCACCGTTACCGGTAGCGTAAATAGCGGACTTGATATTCGAGCTCCACAATCACCTAGCGTATTTTATATCGCAGGTAATCGATTCCAAATTGACGATGTTCCCGCATACAATTCAGGAACATATACTGCTACACTAACGCTAGATGTATCAACTCCATTTAGTCCGGTAGGCATTTATAATTCTATAATTTTAACAAGTAGTGTTAAACCTGATGTGTCAATCGGTGGTATAATCGATGCAGTGACCTACGACTTGGTATTTGGTAGCAATTATCAAACGATTAAAACTGCACTGGCATGGCTATCTCCAACTTATTCATCGATCGGTATACAACAATTGTTTGTTATCCAAGCAATCAATAAAGCTAGGGATCTTGCAGTAGCATCTATCAGTAATACTACAAGTCAAACTAAGATAACCAACAGTTTCAACACATTGGCTAACATAGTCTCTAGCGGTATAACAGTGTTACCTACTGCCACATTCCCGGTACTAACTGGTACTGGAGCAACTAGTACCAACGTGGCAAATGCCGTGACCCTACTACAGGCTAATAAGGCCTTTATCAAGGCCGAAGTTACAGCATGGCTTGCAGTTAACTTTATAACCAAGAGTATTTCTAAGTATAGCGCAAATAACACTCAAACTGATATAGGTTATGCTATTGATGCTATGACCTATGATCTAATATATGGAGGAAACTCATCTGTTTATGACTCGGCATCAGCATACTATCTCAGCGGTAGTTCAGGCATCCCTGGTCAAGAAGTATATTACATGGCCATTTTTGGTCGTTTGAGTACTATCGTACAACAGATCGTTCAAACTTCAACAGTTACCGTTAGTGTGGGAAATATCTACACACAGAATAAAGTTGCGGCATCAGCGGCAAGTGCTACTGAAGCCACTATATTGGCAACACTGGCAAGTGTTTATATCGATTACTTATATGAAGGTGTATTTAACAACACTGTTGTTGCAACAGTTACCAGCGGTTCTGCCGTATTAACCAACGTGCCATATAATCCGTTTATCAATGTTGGTGCTACTCTTCCAGTGAGTTCCTATTTTGGTTCTGGTGCTACTGTTACAAGTATAACAAACTACTTGTCATTAGGGCAAATTACAGTCGGTGTTAATGCAGGTGCCAGCGGCACCAATGCTCCGTTATCATTCACTAGAGGCGACGCAACTAGTGTAACTAGAACATTACCAACACTACCAGCAGACGCCGCATATGCTCAACTTAAAACTGATAGAACTACTATAGTTGCCGCCAAGACAACTATAAGAACTTCAATAACTACCTACTTGAACGCAGGTGCTAACTTGCCAATCAATATTGAGATGGGTGGTAACCGTTCGATGCTAGCCAACGACTTTGCCATGATCAACGATCTAGGTTATGCTATTGTTGTAACCAACGGTGGTGCCAGTGAACAGGTATCTACATTCTCATACTACTGTCACACACACTTCTGGTCAATCAACGGCGGCCAAATTAGATCGGTAGCCAGTTCAAATGCTCACGGTAATTATGGATTACGTAGTACGGGCTATGATGTAACTGAATTGCCAGATGCTGTTATACTTGCCAATGACATGGTACAAACTGCCAAAGTTTACAAGCAAGGTATCACGGCTAATTTAATGGCTCCTACTGCCACTGTACAAGCATTGTCAATATATATAGTAGGTTACTCATACATTCCTTATAACACTAGCGAACTTGAAATTGATCACACATTATCAGGTGGCACTGTTACTCGATATTTGATCGGCAGCATTGGTCATACTGTAACCACTGTCAACGGACAAAATGTACTGCAATTGAATTTGAGTACTAGCGGAACCAATTCTACATCAACAACTGGATTGGCCTATGCATTGTATGATGGACAAAGTGTTACTATACGTAATCTACAGAATATTAAATTCTTAAACATTGATAATGTTAAACCGACTCGTCCGTCGACTGCTGTACAATATACCGATAATCTAGCAGATATCTATCGAGTCATTGCATACAACTTAACTGAATCTACTGGCGAGCAATTGGCCAGTAATATTGCTATCCTAAGCACTGACACAAGTTTTGCGTTCTATCTGTTGACTACTGACGGTGGCAATATTATAAATGCTGATCCTGGATACAATGCCAGCGCAACTGTAGCTTCGAATTCAGCTTCATTTACAGGAAACATAAGCGGTACTACGTTAACGGTTGTAAGCGGACTAGTTGGAACAATCAGTATTGGCCAGGGGGTTACTGGTACCGGTATTACTGCTGGTACTTATATTACTGCTGGATCTGGGTCAAGTTGGACTGTCAATCAAAGTATGAGTGCTACTGGAAATATTAACATCACTGCATCATCGGGAAGTATAGTAAGTACTACAGTAACAATCAATTCGTTCGTTGCAGGCACAGTGTTTACTACCGCTGCCTCATTGGTCGGTTCATATGTTGGTGGTACTGGATTTACTGCTCAGACTGTAACAGCCGTAGCCAATCCGACAGGTTCAACTTATGTTCTTACATTAAGTGCTGTCCCTTCAATCATCCCCGGCGGTACTATTACATTCTCTAACAAGACACAAGGTTCAAAAGTAAGTGATAATACTATCGCAGTATTACAAATTAGCAACACTGCTATCATTAACCAGATAAACAAAGGGATCTACTTGTTTGGCTGGGCCGGAAGAACACACCGTGTGATCAGCTATACAAGTCCGACAAGTATAGCTACTGGTTCATTCAGCACCGGTTCAACTGCTTCAACCACTCTCGTGGTTACAGGAGTAGCAGGTACTATTACAGCAGGACAGGTACTTGTTGGAACTGGATTTAACAGCACCCAAACTGTTTCAACTGTAAATCTAGTTGGAACAACAGCAACCATAGTGCTGTCAGCAGTGCCAACAGCACAACCGTCTGGAACTATTCAATTCGGCACTACAAAAAATGGTTATATAATTATCGACCCGAATCCTGTAAGTAACAATGCGGCCGACGGAACACCTATCAACTCAATGACCTATTTGAGTACTGCGACAGGAGCAAATAATAATACCCTAGTAACATATACTATTCCTTATAGAACAGCATATCCAGTTGTGGATGGCTATTTAACTATCGCCAATCAAGGTACTAGTACATACAATGGAACTTATCAAGTAAGTGCTATTGGCAGTAGTTCATTAATTACAGTAGCTACCAATGTAACATTGTCCGTAGGCATGGTGGTTACTAGCGTGTCTTCTGGTACATATGTTCCACCATACTGTATCATTCAATCATTAGTTGGCACCACTCAATTTACAGTAAGTCCCGCTGCCTGGTTACCATCAGGTGCTACTGTCAGTGCAACTGCTGTAGCCACTGTCAATTCCATAACCATTACTAACGGTGGTTCTGGTTATACAACCGCACCTACGCTGACATTTAGTGGGGGTGGGGCAATCACACAAGCACAGGGATCATGTACCATTGTCGGCGGTGGCATTGCTACTGTTACTGTTACAAGTCCCGGTTACGGATATACCAGCATACCAACTATCACACTAAGTCAAGTGCTAGGTGGCGCAACATTGACTGCAGGACTGACTTCAATCGTCCAAACCAATGCTACTGTGTCAACAGGTATTAACACTAATACCATGACTGTCAGTTATCCGACTGCTCCGGGTAATGCTGGAACGGCATCAGCTACATTAAATTCTTCAGCTTCGATGACTGGTTCTAGTATTGCTGTTACCACTGGTATATTGACCGTAGGCACACTGGCTTCAGGAACTATTGCCGTAGGCATGGTATTGACTGGAGGTAGCATCGGCAGTAATGTGTATATTACCAGCAACATTAGTGGTACTGGTAATGGATCTACTTGGAATACTAGTACAACTGTTGCACAAGCCAGTACAACTATCACTGGCACTGCCAATTTGATCACAGTAAGTAAAGTAACCAATTTCTATGTTGGTGCTCCGATTGTGTTTACTGCTAGCGTTGCTAATCCGGTATTTGGTAATATTGTGTCTGGTACCACTTATTATATCAGTAGAATTATCACAGCTACATTACAAATTGCTGTTAGTAGCACCCAAAGCACAACTGACTTTACCCTAGCCACTGTGGCCAGTGGTAGTATGTCATACTACTCACCGACATACACATATGGAACTAGCTATACAAATACCGCCAGTGCTCCTGCTGTTACTACAGTAAGTAGCGGAACATATGCAGGAACATACAGCGTACCATTTACATTCAGTACAACCACAGCTCCAACAGTTGACGTTTACTATTATGTAAGCGGCAATACCAATCCGTTATATAATGGCTATGCTATTTGTTCTGCAAGTAGTACAACTAGCATTACACTAAATTATCCATACAATCCTGGAACATACAGTAATGCCACAACAACTACCATAACCAGAGAAGCGACTAATGGTTCAAGTACTACCCTGGGTATTAGCGCACCGTTTAGTACCACTGTGGCATTTAATCCTCGACTAGGATATCCAGGCACCGAGACTGGTCAGATTACCACACGTATTAGTACGTGTCGTGTAACTGGACACGACTTATTGAATATTGGTACTGGTAGCTATACGACTACCAACTGGCCAACAGTTATTTACGGTAATCCTTCACAGGCGGCTGATCAAACTAAAGAAGTTCTCGAAGAAGGTGTAGGTCGTGTGTTCTATGTGACCACTGACCAAAACGGTATATTCCGGGTAGGACGATTCTTCAGTGTTGACCAAGGCACAGGATCAGTAACATTCTCTGCATCGATCGCGTTGAGCAACTTGGATGGTCTTGGATTTAAACGTGGTGTCGTGGTTGCTGAATTCTCCACAGACTCGGCGTTGACAAACAATGCCGCTGATACTGTATCGGTACAAAGTGCAGTTCGCGGATTTGTTGATCGTAGGTTGGGATTAGACTACGGTGGAAATCCAGTAGCGGTGTCCAGTTTGATCGGTCCAGGCTACTTGGCCCTGAACGGTGCATTGGCCATGAAAGCCAGTCTAAACATGGCCTTGTACACTATCAATAACTTGGCAGCTCCGGTTGTTAACTCCGATGCTTCAAACAAGTTTTATGTGGATACACAGGTTGCAAGCACCAACTCTGTTAATAAACTCAAAGACGTTTCAGCTACGCTAGCATCATCAGTCGCCAACAGCAATTTCTTAGTTTATGACAGTGCTATCAGTAACACCGGCGGCACTACAGGTGGTTGGCGAAATGTCAGCATACCAACAGGCGATGTTAATATTACATTCAATGCAGGTGCTGGTACACTGGCAACTGCTATACAGTCCAGTGTCGTGGTAAATGCCATGGTCAGCGCGTCGGCAGGTATTGTACAAAGTAAATTGACAATGACTGCGGCCAGTACTCGTGCCAATGCCACAGGTATTGCACAAAGTGATTTGGGTCTAGCCAGTTTTAGCAACACACAGTTCACAGCATCAAGTGGCTGGATAACACTACAAACTTCATCTAGTACAACCACTGGCGTTACATATAATAAGATTCAGTACGTAAGTGCAGGAACTATATTGGGCAATAGAACAAGTTCTGCGACAGCTCCAAGTGAGATGACTCCGGTTAATATTGTAACAGATGGTAACGGTATCAGCAATGCTTCGTTCTCTAGTCTAGGGGCAATGACTGTTACAACCAATGCTGATTCAACATTTAACAGTGTAACTAATACAGGTGGCGGAAACATTTATGCTGTAACACCAATTTCAGTTACCAATGCGGCTAGTAGTATCGTTAAGAGTTCAAGTGATAAGAGTGTTGATGTGGGTGCATTAAAGATCGCTACATATACTACACTATCAATCAGTGGTACTACATTAACTGTAACTGCTCCTGGCGGGCAGAATGTAATTAGTACTTCAGGTTCAAATGCTAGCAACGCTGTGATTAGCACTACTGGTACACTAGATACCAGTAGTGGTACATTAAAAGCAACTGCTCTTACAACAGGTTCATCGTCGACAGCAGGTACTATTACAGGACAGTGGGCTGTACAGGCATCAAGTCAAATTGATTTTACACTCGGTACCCTGAGATCAACAACACTTACAACAGGTGCTGATGCTACTAGTGGTACTATCCAGGGTACATGGTCATTAACTGGTGCAAGTAAATTCCAAGCTACCTACGCTGACTTAGCTGAGTTCTACGAAGGCGATCAAGACTACGAACCAGGTACAGTATTAGTATTTGGTGGCGATAAAGAAGTTACAATCAGTAATACA
>Ga0136641_1000810_pt1 | contig 13253 bp, 10 predicted proteins | sample EliLak1302023Y_FD_115312 | JGI IMG/M metagenome (GOLD analysis project Ga0136641, IMG submission 115312) | Freshwater microbial communities from Elizabeth Lake, Yosemite National Park, California, USA - 13020-23Y | ecosystem: Environmental > Aquatic > Freshwater > Lake ...
CTCGAACAGAGAAGTTAAGCCCCGCACCGCTGATGATACTGGGATCAAACCCGGGAAAGTAAGTAAGCTCCAAGTTATTAAAAGACCGCATCGGATGATCGCGGTTTTTTTTTGCCCCAAAATCTAACCGTTTAAGCGATTATCAGATTTCAGAACGAGGTAAATCCACCCCCTACAACTACCTATTACCTGATTTTATCTTCCTTTTACTTGATACATATTACCTATTACCTGAATTTTCCTATCTTTACTCCATGACCATTCTCTACATTTCCCTCGCCATCCTCGTAAGCTCAGCCTTAACCTTCCTTCTTCTAAACGGCAAAATAGCTTTATTGAAAAGTCAATTGGCTCAAGCAGAAGTAAACCAACATAAAATCGCCCAATTAGAAGCCGATAATAAAACGATGTTTGGGAAATTATCCCAACTAGAAGGCCAAAACGAAACGCTAAAAGAAACGGTCGATAGCCAAAAAGCAGATGAAGAAAAATTAAGAAAAATATTAGTGGACGTAAGTAACGATTCCGTACTCAGACAAGGGAAAATGTTGAGCGACCAACAACAAGTTAAATTAAACGATGTATTAAATCCACTAAAAGAAAAGCTAAAAGAATTTGAGGAAAAAGTAAATTTGGGACAAAAAAATAGCTTAGAACAAAGCACCATTTTAATGGAGCAAATTAAAAACCTAACGAGCCTAAATCAAACCGTAACACAAAAAACGGAGGACCTAACCAACGCACTCAAAGGCTCAAACAAGTCGCAAGGAAACTGGGGTGAAATGATTCTAGAACGTGTTTTAGAAAGTTCAGGCCTTAAAAAGGGTATGGAATACGAAACCCAATTTGTCACCAAAAATCAAATACATGAGACCATCAAGCCAGATGCGGTCATATTTCTACCCGACAACAAAAACATTATTATTGACTCCAAAGTATCCCTAACCGCCTACGAAAGATATACCAGTGCTGACGATGGAACCATCGAAAAAGAACAAGCACTAAAAGAGCATATCGAATCACTTAAGTCACATATCAAACTACTTTCCGCTAAAGATTATCACACAAGCCTTGACCTTAATAGTCCAGATTTTACCCTACTTTTTATCCCCATTGAATCTGGTTTCGTGGCGACCATTAGTCAAGATTATAGCCTTTTCAACTACGCATGGGAAAGAAAGATTGTTTTAGTCTCCCCCTCTACCCTATTGGCTACCCTAAGGACCATTGCCTCCGTTTGGAAAACCGAATATCAAACAAGAAATGCAATCGAAATAGCCCGACAAGCCGGAGATTTATACGATAAGTTTGTTGGTTTTACTCAAGACATGGAAGATGTAGGCAAACACATTAAAAAGGCAGAAGATTCCCACCAAAATGCCCTCAACAAATTAAGCACAGGAAAAGGAAATCTAGTTACTCGGGCGCAAAATCTACATAAACTAGGCGTTAAGTCAAATAAAAAACTGAACTCCGGTCTAATTCAAGACGAGGAGGAAGATGAAGAAATTTAGGTAATAGGTAATAAGTAATAGTAGAAACTAAAAATTAATACGGTATTACCTAATACCTATTACCTAATTTATGCTTTCTTTAAAAACTCAGTCTTAAGTACCATCGTAGTTTTCTCCACCTTGCCTTCGATTTCAAATGCATCAAAAGTCAAACGAATATTTTTAACCAAGGTACCTCGCTTGATAATTCCGGAGGAAGCCCTCACCTTTATATCTTTAATTAGAGTCACAGAATCACCCTCTTTTAGAATGGCACCGTGGCAATCACGAACAATTAACTCATCTTCCATATGCATATTTTTTTGTGTTAATTGGTCAATTTAACTTAAAATGACTCTTATTTCTTTTCCCAAGAATTTTTATTATTTCTAAAACCCAATAGCCTTTGAGCCAAATCAGGACGCTTTAAAAAGGTCAAACGATTTCGAATCCAATCCTTATATTCAGCCTTATACCAGAAGAAATATTTATTTTGATTCTGCTTTTCTTCCTTCGTTTTCGCAGTTTTAACCGGTTGCAATGTGTATGGATGAACTCCTGAATAATAAATCACCTCTGCCACCGTCATGGGGGTCGGTGTGAAATCTTGAACCTGCTCTAAATGAAAACCCAAATCCTTTGTCTCGGCAGCTAAATTAGCCATGTCTTCTTCTTCACACCCAGGATGAGATGAAATAAAGTAGGGTATTAACGGTTGCTTTAAGCCAAATTTGGCAGAAATTTCATCATACTTCTTTTTGAAGGCATGAAAATATTTAAACGAAGGCTTTCGCATCACACGTAAAGTCGCATCGGAGGTATGTTCTGGAGCAACTTTCAATCGGCCTGACACATGCCTAGTAATCAATTGTTCCATATATTCATCATGGTTGCCATCTTGATTATTTTTATTAAAATCATCTACCAACAAATCATAACGAACACCTGAACCAACAAACGCCTTCTTGATTTCTGGATGTGCATCTACTTTCCGGTAAATGTCAGTCAATGGCTTATGAGAGGTATCCAAATTATTGCAAATAACGGGATGGATACAAGATGGACTCACGCAACGCGCACAAATGGCCTCATCTTTTCCTTTCATCTTATACATATTAGCCGAAGGTCCACCCAAATCAGAAATATATCCTTTGAAATCTGGCGCCTTTGTAATCTGTTCTACCTCCCTCATGATCGAAGCCTCACTCCTAGATGCAATAAACTTACCTTGATGAGCTGAAATAGTACAAAAACTACAACCTCCAAAACATCCACGGTGCATATTTACTGAAAACTTAATCATTTCAAAGGCCGGAATTGGCCCTCGCTTGCGATATTTTGGATGTGGTAGTCGAGTGTATGGTAAGTCAAAGGATTTATCCATCTCAACCTCCTCCATTGTTTTAAAAGGAGGGTTAATCACTAATATTTCATCTCCAACAGCCTGCGTAATTCGATTAGCCTGCCATTTATTGGATTCAACTTCCACCACTTTAAAATTAGAAGCATATTTAATTTTATCTTCCAGACATACCTCATGACTGGATAACTCTACCGTATCCCAATTGGTTGGCGGTAAAGCATCAGCCTTTGATTGTAAAAAAGCAACCTGATTTATGTGCGTTAAATCACGTAGGTTTTTTCCTTCTTTAACCCCGCGCATAATTTCACGCAGGGGTTGTTCACCCATGCCATAGACCAACATATCCGCTCCCGAATCCACTAAAATCGAAGGGAATAATTTGTCGGCCCAATAATCATAGTGAGTTACTCGGCGCAAGGAAGCCTCAATACCCCCGATTAAAACAGGTACATCAGGATAAATCTCCTTTAATATTTTAGAATAAACCGTCGTCGCATAATCAGGCCTAAAACCAGCCTCTCCCCCAGGTGTATAGGAATCATTTGAACGTAAACGTTTATTAGCAGTGTAATGATTCACCATCGAATCCATACAGCCCGCAGTAACACCAAAAAAGTATTTAGGTTTTCCTAACTTTTTGAAATCGCGTAAATCATCTTGCCAGTTGGGCTGCGCTACAATCCCCACCTTTAATCCCTCGCTCTCCATAATTCGGCCAATCACGGCGGTGCCAAAAGCAGGGTGATCCACATAAGCATCCCCTGAAATCAAAATGACATCAAGTTCATCCCAGCCCCTTTTCTCCACTTCCTTTTTTGTCAAAGGCAACCAGTCAGTAATCGGTCTTTCTTCCATGTGACAAAATTAATTCAAAAACAGTATTTTACCTATTTCAAAAGCTTTGCTTTTAAATAATTTGCCGTGGCATTAAAAACTTTTAATGTGTTTGAAAATTTAAACCAGTGATGCGTGTCGTCAACAATAACCATCGTTTCTATAGCTACCTTACGTTTTAGTAGTCGGTTCACCAGATCAACACTCTGATTAAATGCAACATTGCGGTCATCATCTGCATGAATGATTAAAGCAGGAGAAGTCCAAGTGGAAACAGATGACACTGGAGAAGACCTAAATGACAGACTTGCTGCCCACTCAGCATCCGGCGCTTGATGAAATCCATCGACCGAGATCTCTGACTTTAATTGATTTGCCCAATCATGTACCCCATGAATATCGACACCAGCCGCAAACAATTTCGAATCCCTAGCTAATCCTAATGCCGTCAAATAACCTCCATAGGACCCTCCATAAATACCTATTTTTTTTGCATCCACATAGGATTGAGTGGCTAACCACTCGCCCGCTGCCTTAATATCCAAATATTCAGAAGCCCCTAAATGCCCTGCAGATTTAGGATGTTGGAATTCATACCCATACCCAATCCCCAATCTATAATTCACCGATAAAACCACAAATCCAAGATTGGCCAAATATTGATTCAATGCATAGGCATTTGAGTAATAGTCCGAATAATGCCAACCTAATAGCATTTGCCTAGGTGGGCCACCATGAACAAAAATAATAGCTGGTTTTTTCTGAGTTCCATTTGAATTGTCAAAAATCTGCGCATGAATAGATAATCCATCTAGTGACTTGAAGAGTACCTGCTTGGGTTCAACCAAGGATTTTTCTGGATAATCAACGGGAAATAATGAGGCGGTCAACGATTTTGACGATGAAGCATCTGCTCTGAAAATTACCTGAGGTGCTTTTTGTGGTGTTGACCCAATGTAAACAAGCCCTAAATTATTTTCTAAAGCTAGCGCAGTCCACTCGTTTCCATTCCCAGGAGTTAATACTTTCATTTCAGCCTTGTCTACAGGCACTTGAAGGATATGTCTCCTATCTTTATCTAAGGCATCTGGACCAGTATTAGCATCACACAAGAGACTTTTTCCATCTAAACTTAAACTTACATGCTCTACCATGAATTCACCCGGTGTTAATAGCAAAGGCTTGCCACCCGAAGGAGCAATCGAATATAAATGAGGCCAACCATCATGATAAGAAGTGAAGGTGATGACATTATCAGTCGCCCAAAATAAGTTTGTTCCTCCATGGGTAGTGGGTAAAGATCCTCGATTTGTCTTAGGAGCCTCCCAAACTACTTTCGACCCCTCACCGCTCAAAGCTGCCGTACATATACTCCAAAAAACTTTTTTTCGTTGGGTCAATGAGTCCGACTGTCCACCCAAAGCCATCGTTCGAATGAATGCAATATTTTTCCCATCTGGCGACCAACGAGGACTTAAGTCTCGGGCAAAGGAAGGATCAATCCATTGGATTTGATTATTCCCAATGGTTAGCGATCCAATAAAAGAATGATCTCCTCTATCGGCTACAAAAACAACTTTTGAGCCATCCGGAGACCACTGCAATTGAGATACTGAACCCCGAGTTTTAAATAATTTAACGGGGGCCTCTAAGAAATCCTCATTTTTATTCGTATCCAATTTACAAATCCATGGCTGACCTTCTTTAATGTAGGCCACCACATCATTTTTGGGAGAAATGATAGGCTCGTCTCCATCCGAGATGACACGAATAGGTCCTCCGGTAAAGGCTATTTGCATGACACGAACCATTTGAGGCTCAAGATTTCCAGATGGATTAACCGGTTTAAGGTCATCAAAATTAGCCCCATGATCTCCACCGCGAACAAATAAAACCCATTTCCCATCGTCCGAAATGGATATCGAAGTGATTTCTTGGCCATCATCCTCCGTAAATGAAGTCAACTTTCTAGCCTCAAAACGTGGACCTTCAGCCACATAAATATTACGAATCCCTTTTTCATCCATAGCCCAAGCGATCCGGTTTCCCTTATTGGACCGAATTAACTCCGTTGGAAATGGATGCGATTTTATGGCCTCAAAAGTAAAATTTGCAGATTGACCAAAAGAATTAAAAGTGATTAAAAAAACGACAAGGGTAAGTGAAAATAAACGAGGCATGAAATTGTATTTAGAGTGGCTTAGAAACGGAATCAAAAATTTAAATTAAATTTAACATATATTTTCATCATTTAAGAACATACCCTTTTAAAATCTACATGGCACTTTCCATCATCATTGTAAATTACAAAAGTGAAGCATTGATTTTAGATTGCCTAAGAAGCATTTCCACACACACTAAAAATATTGAATATCAAGTCATTGTGATCGACAACTCCTTTGTTCAAGGGAAAAACGAAGAAGTTTTGAAAGAATTTCCGGAGACTATTTGGAAAGATTTAGGATCAAATACGGGATTTTCAAAAGCAAATAACGCCGGAATCCATTTAGCAAAAGGTGAATACTTATTGTTTTTAAATGCCGATACCCTATTAACTGACCATGCTATTGAAAAAGCATGGAACTTTTTAAGTTCAAATCCAGCTAGCGTTGCAATAGGTGCTATTCAAATCGATATTAATGGTCACCCCATCCCCTATTTCAGAACTCAAAATGAAATAAGAAAGCAATTGTTCATACTTCCAAATTGGCCATGGCTAAAACGTTTAATCGATTTTTGTTTGCCCAAGGAATCATTCGATTCACCAAATGAAACAAACAATCTAGTCGGTGCATTTTTAATGGTCAGTAAAAAAAATGCTGAAAAAGTTGGCCTATGGGATGAGGACTTTTTCCTTTATGCAGAAGATGTAGAATTTTGCCAAAGACTATCGAAACTTGGCAAATTAGTATATTTGGAGGATATCAAAATCGTTCACCTAGTACATGAAAATCCCTACCGGAATAAAAACACTTCATTTGTCAACCGGTTTAATTTACAAGTCCAACTATCCAATTTATTGTGGATAAGAAAAAGTTATGGCCTTGCAAGCTATTTAATCATTATGATGAATTATTGGGCGCTTTTACCCATTTTTTGGATTTGGAAAATAATGCGAAATCTTTCCCAAGGAAAATACTTTCTACATGAAACCGAAAACCAAAAAATCATTACCCAAAAAGTGTGTGTTTTAACCAAATATTTGCCAAAAATTATTTTTTTAATGAAAGGTCCCTTGAAAATTACAGAAGCTGAAAATTCAATCTAATCGCATTTCCATATTTATAATTTCATGGGCCTAGTGAAAATGATCAAAATCATGCTAAACTTACAAGCATATTTTTATAAATTCGCCCTATAGCAATCATTAACCTTACTTACATTGGAATATAGTGTAACCCTTTTTACGGAGATTTTACGTTGGGCCAACCCAACAGAAGTCGATTGGATTGCCACAAAATCGAAAGGAAATGCCAAGGAACTTGCTTTGGCGTTTGTTATGACCCCCCGATTTATTTCAAAAACTCCAATCAAAAGACTAACCAATGTAATTGATGGTTGGGTCTGGCAGGATTATACCCTTGATAAGTTAGTACGTATTTATTTAATCTGCTTGTTATCGGAGAAAGATGGTACGGACCAGCTCAATTTATTGTTCGATACCGCTGAAATCAATGAAGCGGTGGCCTTACATTCCGCGTTGGCCGTCATTAAAAATCCAACTCATTTTTTGTTAAGGGCCACAGATGCCGTTAGGTCTAATATGGGCCCTGTTTTTGAATCAATTGCCTTTGAAAATCCATACCCGAGCCTTTATTTTTCGGAATTAGCATGGAATCAAATGGTTTTAAAGTGCATATTTAATGATAAAGCTATTCACCGAATTTTTGGCTTAGAAACTAGGACAAACCAAGCTCTTGCCAATACCCTATCAGACTTTGCCCATGAGAGATGGTCAGCAGGAAGGCGCGTTCCTTCACAAGTATGGCGTCTTGTACCCAAATTCATGCATGAGGATTTATATGCTGACATTAAAAAATTAGAAAAATCAGATCATCTAAGAGATGTTTTAGCAGCTCAATTAGTTATCCAAGAGATTTCGCAACCAGGAAGTACAAAAGAGCAATGGAAAGAATTAGAATTGCCCGAACCTATAGACCAAGCTTAAAAATATGTGCCAAAACCCACATCAAAAAGAAATAAATCCATCTCATTTTGAAGGATCAAGTGAAGAAAGAGCAACTGCAAATCTAGTCGATCATGATTTTATGAACCATACGCAGGGGATGAAATTTTTTGATCCTCACATGCACATGAGCTCGAGAACAACCGACGACTACCAAGCATTAGCTGATGCTGGGGTGGTTGCACTGATAGAGCCCGCCTTTTGGTTGGGCCAACCGAGAACTGGCTTAGCCTCTTTCAAGGACTATTTTTCGAGTCTTGTGGGTTGGGAGCGATTCCGTTCCTCTCAGTTTGGCATTAAGCACTATTGCACCATTGGATTAAATTCAAGAGAAGCCAATAATGAAGCACTAGCAGAACAAGTGATGGAAATTCTTCCCTTGTTTCTTCAAAAAGAGGGGGTCGTGGGCGTAGGCGAAATTGGTTTTGATGATCAAACCGCAGCAGAGGAAAAATATTACAGGGCTCAATTAGAGTTGGCGAAAGAAATGAACCTTCCTGTTCAAGTGCATACTCCACATCGTGATAAGAAAAAAGGGACAGAAAGAAGTATGGCTATCGCGCTAGAGCATGGCCTAGATCCCAAAATGGTCATCATCGATCATAATAACGAAGAAACAGTTAAGTCAGTTTTGGAGCTAGGTTTTTATGCAGCTTTCACCATTTATCCATTCACTAAAATGGGCAATGAACGCATGGTCGAAATTGTAAAAGCATATGGACCAACTCGGATCATGGTAAATTCTGCTGCAGATTGGGGAATTTCTGATCCTCTAGCTATTCCTAAAACAGCTGCATTGATGAAAATTAAGGGCATCGACTTAGAAGCCATACGCCAAGTAACTTATCAAAATGCTTTGGACGCTTTTGCACAAAGTGGACAAATCAATGAAAGTGATTTTATTCAAGGACTCGAAATAGACCAATCACAAAAATTCAACGGCAACACCGTGCTCAGAGGAGGGCAAGCACCAAGAATCAATAAAAATTCCATGATTATTCGTTGATGAACATAAAAATTCGAGCATTCATAGAGCTCATGCGTCCCGCAAATGTTATTACGTCTTTAACAGACGTATTAGCTGGTATGTCGATCGTCGGGTTTTTATTCAACTTCAAGGACCTGAATTCCGTTTTCTTTTTAGGCTTATCCACCATGTGTCTATACGGCGGTGGAGTCGTTTTTAATGATATTTTTGATCATGATTTAGATAAAAAAGAAAGGCCGGAACGTGCATTGCCTAGTGGCCGAATATTGAAATCTGAAGCGATTTTAGGCGGAATTATACTTTTATTGGTAGGAATATTTTGTGCATTTTGGTCTAGCTATTTAAGTGGTTTTATTGCTATTATTATCAGCATATGCGCTTTATTTTATGATTGGAAAGGGAAGCACATGTTCGTTTTCGGGCCAATTAACATGGGCCTATGTAGAGCTTTTAATTTGCTTCTAGGCATGAGCGTATACGAAAAAGGTGCCCTCACCTACGGATACCTAATTCTTATTCCTTTAATTTACATTGCTGCCATTACCTTAGTTTCAAGAGGCGAAGTGCATGGAGGTACTCCTAAAACCCTTTTATTTGCCCTAATTCTTTTTATGCTCGTTCATCTATGTCAAATTTATTTTGCTTATAAATTTGGCCATGTATACCTAGCCATACCCTTTATCTTAACACATTTTTATTTGATTTTCGACAAAATCATCGTGGCCATAAAAAATCCAATAGGCCCCAACATAGGCAAAACAGTTAAAATTGGGGTGTTGACATTAATTTTAATGAATGCAGCTTGGGTAAGTTTGAGCGGACAATGGGAATTAGCTATATTTGTCGTTCTGCTTTTATCTGTATCCATTCAATTAGGTAAAAAGTTTGCAGTTACGTAAATTTAAGTTCATGCAGCCTCTAAAACAAACATTTCAAGTACCCTTTCAATACGAAGTTTTTTTTACAAAGAACTTATTTGAACCCGCTAATACTTTATTTGCAGATTTTATTCGCCATTTTGGAAATCCTGAATTTCAAAAAAGAATTTTATTTGTTGTGGACAAAGGTGTAGCTGATGCGCATCCAGATCTGACAAATACCCTCATCAATTATTTTGATCATCATTCGGTCGCTAAATTATCCCCCGAAATTTTAGTTTTGCCCGGGGGCGAAATTTGTAAAAATGACCCTAGATTTTACGAAGAAGTAGTCCGGGCCATTGATGAGCATCGAATAGACCGACATTCATTTGTCGCGGCCATTGGTGGAGGAGCATTTCTTGACATGTCCGGATATGCAGCAGCTATTTCTCATCGAGGAGTTAAATTAATTCGGATACCTACCACCGTATTGTCACAAAATGATTCCGGTGTTGGAGTAAAAAATGGGGTCAATTATTTAGGTAAAAAGAACTTTCTAGGAACATTTGCTCCTGCGGTGGCTGTCTTTAATGATATTCATTTCTTAACAACGCTCATCGATAGAGATTGGCGATCAGGAATTGCAGAAGCGATAAAAGTAGCTTTAATAAAAGATTTTACATTTTTCCAATGGTTGGAACAACATGCGGATGACATGAACGCTAGGAATGAGTCGGTCATGATGGAGCAAATTTACCGTTGCGCCGACTTACACATGAAGCACATTTCCTCAGGTGACCCTTTTGAACTAGGTTCCGCGCGTCCTTTGGATTTTGGCCATTGGGCCGCACATAAATTAGAATATTTAAGCTCATTTAGTATCCGACACGGCGAAGCCGTAGCCATTGGATTAGCTCTAGATTGTGTTTATTCGCATTTAATTGGCAATATATCGAAAGAAGATTTAGATCGAATTATTGCTTTGATCCAAAAGCTTGGCTTCGATATATACCATGCCTCATTAGCTGAAAATGATAAAATAAATCTATACAAAGGTTTACAGGAGTTCCAAGACCACCTCGGGGGCCAACTAACCATTACCTTGTTAGAGGCTTTAGGAAAAGGGGTTGAGGTACATGAAATTAATTTTGATACGGTTAAACTGTCGGTTGATTATTTAGCTAATCTAGCATAAACATGGAAACGAAACACGGTCATTTTAGCTATTGCAGCAATATCCATCCGGGAGAAATTTGGCAGGAGCATTTTGCCGAATTACAAAAAAATGTTCCATTAGTTAAGGAGCGGGTTGCTCCTCACGAAAAAATGGGCTTAGGACTTCGATTTGCCAATCAGGCAAGCATCGATTTGCAAGATCCTATCGAATTTCAGCGTTTAAAAGAGTGGCTCGAAAAAGAAAATTTATATGTCTTTACCTTAAATGGTTTTCCGTTTGGAGGCTTTCACCAAACCGTAGTCAAAGACGATGTACATACCCCAGATTGGACTACTAAAGACCGCTTTGATTACACATTAAGATTGGCTCATTTATTAGCCAAACTACTCCCAGAAAATCTAAAAGAAGGCGGTATATCAACTTCCCCATTATCGTATCGATATTGGTGGAAAAATGCGGAAGAATTAACAAATGCAACCCATGTGGCTACGCTCCATTTAATTGAACTGGTGGTTGAGCTAGCTAAAATAGAGCAAGAAACGGGTAAATGGATACACATCGATATTGAACCTGAACCAGACGGAATTCTTGAAAACCACAAAGAATTTGTGGATTGGTATGAAAATTCCTTGATTCCACTGGGCGCTGAATACTTGGAAAAGAAAGCGATTAACGCTCCCGTTCAATTACTAAAAAGACATATTCAGTTATGCTTTGATATTTGTCATTTTGGTGTGAGTTACGATAGCCCATCAAAGTGCATTCAAGAATTAAATCAAAAAGAAATTGGCATAGGTAAGATTCAAATCAGTTCCGCATTGCGTGTGGATTTAAGAACTAATCCTCAAGAAAAAATAGAAGCGCTTAGGAAATACCATGAGCCCGTTTATTTACACCAAGTAAAAGCTTTGTTGACAAATGGCCAATTCATACAATACAAGGATTTGGATCAGGCAATTCAGGAATATTCAGCGGATATGTTTGATGAATGGAGAATTCACTTTCATGTCCCACTTTTCTTAGCAAACTATGGCTTATTGGGCTCTACTCAAAACGAAATTAAAGAGACATTAGCCGTTCAAAAATCCATGCCGTTTACACGTCATTTAGAAATAGAAACGTATACATGGGCCGTATTACCTGCTGATTTCCAAGCACCGATTCATGAGTCCATCGCGCGCGAGATTGAGTGGGTGAAGGCCATTTTAATTGATTAATCATGCAGAAAACCGTTGTCATCGATGTAGTTGGACTTTCTGAAAGCCTTATTTGCGAACATACCCCCTATTTAAAATCCTACCTTGAGAGAAACCACTTAAGTAAAATCAAACCGGTTTTACCCGCAGTTACAACGACTGCACAAAGTTGCTATGTCACAGGAAAATATCCAAGCGAACACGGAATTGTGGGAAATGGTTGGTATGATCGAACAGATGCCGAAGTGAAATTTTGGAAACAATCTAACCAATTGGTAGGCGCCAATAAATTATGGGATGAGGCCAAGAAAAAAGATCCCACATTTACTTGTGCCAAAATGTTTTGGTGGTATAATATGTATTCAAGCGCCGATTATTCAGTCACACCTAGGCCTCAATACCATGCTGACGGTGTAAAAGCACCAGATTGCTACTCAAATCCGCCTGAATTACGAGATGAATTACAAGCCGCACTTGGTACATTTCCATTGTTTAATTTTTGGGGACCTAATGCGAATATAAAATCGACGCAATGGATAGCAGATGCATCTATTTTCGTAGACCAAAAATACAACCCAACGCTTAATTTAATTTACCTCCCCCACCTTGATTATTGTTTACAGAAATTTGGAGTAGATTTTACCAAAATATCGAAGGAATTGGCGGAGATTGATCGGGTACTCCAACAATTAATCGAGCATTTTGAGTCGACCCATGCCCAGATCATTTTACTATCAGAATATGGAATAAATAATGTATCTGAACCAATACATATTAATCGGATTTTGAGAAATCATGATCGCTTAGCAATTCGTGAGGAGCGGGGCTTAGAGTTACTGGATGCGGGGGCAAGTAAAGCATTTGCCGTATCGGATCATCAAATTGCGCATGTTTATGTGAAAAATAGTGCAGATAAAAAAGAGGTGAAAAAGATCTTAGAAGCGATTCCAGGAGTGGCTCAAGTTTTAGACTCAAAAGAAATAGCATCCCAACATTTGCATCATGAACGAACAGGTGATTTTGTTTTGATTGCAGATACTGACAAATGGTTTACTTATTACTATTGGCTCGATGATGCTAAAGCCCCTGACTTTGCTCGATGTGTCGATATATTCAAAAAACCTGGTTATGACCCAGTAGAAATGTTTATGGATCC
>Ga0136641_1000812_pt1 | contig 13245 bp, 12 predicted proteins | sample EliLak1302023Y_FD_115312 | JGI IMG/M metagenome (GOLD analysis project Ga0136641, IMG submission 115312) | Freshwater microbial communities from Elizabeth Lake, Yosemite National Park, California, USA - 13020-23Y | ecosystem: Environmental > Aquatic > Freshwater > Lake ...
ACGACGAGATCATGCTGATCACCGACAAGGGTGTGCTGGTGCGCACCCGGGTCAGCGAGATCCGCGAACTCGGCCGCGCCACCCAGGGTGTGACGCTGATTTCGCTGGATGACGGCACCAAGTTGTCGGGTCTGCAGCGCATCGTCGAGAACGACGCGCCGGGCGACCCGGAAGAACCCACAGACGATGCCGGCACGCCCGGCACAGAAGGAAGCTGATGATCAAGGCCACCCTGCTGGCTGCCGCAATCGCGGTGGCCGGTTCTGCGCAAGCGCAAGCGCAGGCGCCCGCCAGCCCGGCCAAGAAAGAGTTGATCGCCCGGGTGTTGAAACTGCAGCAATCCGACATCGAGAATGCCGCCCGCAGTCTGATCGAGCAACCTGCCATGCAACTCGGTCAGCAGGCGGGGCAGGCCCTGCAACGCCTGCCTGCCGAGCGCCGCGATGCCGTGGCGCAGGACATCCAGGCCGACCTGCGCAAATACGTCGACGAGACGGGGCCCATCGTCCGCGAGCGCGCCATCAAGCTGGCCCCGTCCACGCTCGGAACGGTGCTGGACGAACGCCTGAGCGAAGACGAGTTGCGCCAGATCGTCACCCTGCTCGAATCGCCGACGGTGAAGAAGTTCCAGGCCCTGTTTCCCGACATGCAGCGCGCGCTGACCGAGAAGTTGGTGGCCGAGACGCGCAGCGAAGTCGAACCCCGCCTGCGCGCCCTGCAGCAGTCGGTGGGTCAGCGCCTGGGTGTGGCGCCAGCGGCTTCGGCGTCTAGCGCCGCGGTGCCCAAAGCCACGCAGCCGGCGAAGAAGTAGCCTGCTGCCCACTTCGCCGATGGCCGACACCAGCGCTGCAAACGCAGGCCCCGCGACGGGCTTGCTGGCCCTGCGCGACCGCATCGACGCGGTCGACCGCGAACTGCTGACGCTGCTCAACCGCCGTGCCGGACTGGCGCTGGAAGTGGGCGCCCTGAAGAAGCGCGAAGGCTCGGTGGTCTTCCGCCCCGAGCGCGAAGCCCAGGTCATCAGCGGCCTGAAGGCCATCAACGGCGGCCCGCTGCCCAACGAGTGCGTGGCACCGATCTGGCGTGAAATCATGTCGGCCAGCCGGGCCCTGGAAACGCCGACGCGGGTGGCCTACCTCGGGCCGGCGGGCACCTTCAGCGAAGAAGCGGCGCTGGGCTATTTCGGTTCGTCCATCGCGCGCGTGATGTGCGCCAGCATCGACGAGGTGATGCATGCCACCACTTCGGGCGCTGCGGACTTCGGCGTGGTGCCCGTGGAAAACTCGACCGAAGGGGTCGTCGCGCGCTCGCTCGACCTGTTCCTGACGACGCCGCTGTTCATCATCGGCGAGACCAGCCTGATGGTGCGCCACAACCTGCTGCGCAAGACCGACAGCGGGGTCGGCGTGAAGGCGGTCTGCGCCCATCCGCAGGCCCTGGCCCAGTGCCATCGCTGGCTCAGCCACCACCTGCCCGACGCCGAGCGCCGCCCGGTGGCCAGCAACGCCGAGGGCGCGCGTCTGGCCAGCCTGGACCCCGACTGCGCGGGCATCGCCAGCCAGCGCGCGGCGGCCGAATACGGGCTGCATGTGGTGGCGCCCGCCATCCAGGACGACGCCCACAACCGCACGCGCTTTGCCATCGTCACCCACCCCGACCGCCATCCGGCACCCAAGGCCTCCGGCAAGGACTGCACCAGCCTGGTGGTCTCGGTCAACAACCGCCCGGGCGCCGTGCACGACATGCTGGTGCCGCTGAAGAACCACGGTGTCTCGATGAGCCGTCTCGAGTCGCGGCCGGCCCGCTCCGGCCAGTGGGAGTACTACTTCTACGTCGACCTCGAAGGCCATCCGGATGAGCCCCGTTTGGCCGCGGCCCTGCAGGAACTGCGCGCGGCCTGCGCCTACTTCAAAGTGCTGGGCACCTACCCCATCGATACCCATTGAGCGCCCCGTGACCCCCATGTTTCAGCAACTCGGCATCATCGGATGCGGTTTGATGGGTGGCAGCTTCGCCTTGGCGCTGAAGCGGGCCGGCCTGGTCAAGCGCGTGATCGGCTACAGCAAGTCGCCGTCGACGACCGAGAAGGCGCGCAAGCTGGGCATCATCGACATGGTTGCGGAATCGGCGCTGCTGGCCGTATCGGGCTCGGACATCGTGCTGATCGCCGTGCCCGTGGCGGCCAGCGAAACCACCTTCAAGGCCATCCGCCACGCCATGGAGCCGGGCGTGCTGTTCATGGATGTGGGCAGCACCAAGCGCGACGTGGTCGATGCCGCGCGGCGCGCGCTGCGTGAGCGCCTGAGTTCCTTCGTGCCCGCCCACCCCATCACCGGCAAGGAAGTGTCGGGCATCCAGCATGCCGACGGCACGCTGTACGCGGGCCGCCAGGTGATCATCACGCCCTTGGCGCAGACCTCGAGCGAACTGGTGCAGAAGGCCACCGACGTGTGGTCGGCCATCGGCTCGCAGGTGCTGAAGATGACACCCGAAAACCACGATGCGGCCTTCGCGGCGGTGAGCCACCTGCCGCATCTGCTGGCCTTTGCCTACTTCAGTGCAGTGGTGAACCAGCCGGCGGGCCGCGATTTCCTGTCGCTGGCCGGCCCGGGCTTTCGCGATTTCACGCGCATCGCGGCCAGCAGCCCCGAAACCTGGCGTGACATCCTGGTGGCCAACCGCGAAGAGGTGCTGAAGCAGTCGGCCCGCTTCCGCCAGGCGCTGGACGCGCTGGAACACGTGGTCCGTGAAGGCAATGCCGACGCACTGGAAGGCCTCATCCGCGCGCCGTCGGAAGGCCGCGCCGCCTGGCAGATGGGTGCGCCACGCAAATGAAGCAAAGCCGGTTCCGTGGCGGGAAGCTGTGTCGCGGTTCGGCAAACGCCTGACTCTCTTTTAGCCACGAGCCGGCACCAGCCGACCGCATGTACGACATCCCCTTTCTCGATCTGCCGCCGCTGAACGGCGCTTCCGGCACCGTGCGCCTGCCGGGCAGCAAAAGCATTTCCAACCGCGTGCTGTTGCTGGCCGGCCTGGCCGAGGGCACGACCGCGGTGCACGACCTGCTGGACAGCGACGACACCGCCGTGATGCTGACGGCACTGCAGCAGCTGGGCTGCACGCTGCGCCGCGAAGGCGCCGTTCTGCACCTGACCGGCATCGCCGGCCGGCTGCCGGTGCATCAAGCAGCCCTCTTCCTGGGCAACGCCGGCACCGCGATGCGCCCGCTGGCCGCCGCGCTGGCGGTGCTGGCCAGCACCCAGGGCGGCCGTTTCGAACTCAGCGGCGTGCCGCGCATGCACGAGCGGCCCATCGCCGACCTGGTGGATGCGCTGCGGCCCCTGGGCTGCGCCATCGACGACCTGGGCATGCCGGGCTATCCGCCGCTGCGCCTGCACGGTGTGGCCGGCGGCCAACTGGCCACCGCGCAGCCCATCCGGGTGCGCGGCGACGTCTCCAGCCAGTTCCTGACCGCTCTGCTGCTGGCCCTGCCGCTGGTCGCCCAGGACCACGATGTCGTCATCGAGGTGGCGGGCGAACTGATCTCCAAGCCCTATGTCGACATCACGCTGAACCTGCTGGCGCGCTTCGGCATCGCGGTGCAGCGCGAAGGCTGGGCGCGCTTCACGATCCCGCAGGGCAGCCGCTACCGCACGCCCGGCCGCATCCATGTCGAAGGCGATGCCTCGTCGGCGTCCTACTTCATCGCCATGGGCGCCATCGCCGCGCACGGCGGCGCGCCGCTGCGCATCGAAGGCGTGGGCAGCGATTCCATCCAGGGCGACATCCGCTTCGTCGATGCCGCCGTGGCCATGGGCGCGCAGGTCAGCAGCGGCCCGGGCTGGCTGGAAGTGCACCGCGGGCGCTGGCCGCTGACCGGCATCACGCTGGACTGCAACCACATCCCCGACGCGGCCATGACCCTGGCGGTGATGGCGCTCTATGCCGAAGGGCCGACGCGGCTGACCGGCATCGCCAGTTGGCGCGTCAAGGAAACCGACCGCATCGCCGCGATGGCCGCAGAGTTGCGCCAGGTCGGCGCCACGGTGCTCGAGGGGCCGGACTTCATCGAAGTGACCGCGCCGACGCGCTGGCAGGCCGCCGCCATCCACACCTACGACGACCACCGCATGGCGATGTGCCTGTCGCTGGCGGCTTTCAACCCGCTGGCGGGCGCGGTGCCGCCGGTGCCGGTGCGCATCCTCGACCCGAAGTGCGTGGCCAAGACCTTCCCCGACTACTTCGAAGCCCTCTTCGGTGTGGCCACGGCCGATGCGGCCCGCGTGCCGGTGATCTGCATCGACGGCCCCACCGCGTCCGGCAAGGGCACGCTGGCCGCCCGCGTGGCCGACGCGCTGGGCTACCACCTACTCGATTCGGGCGCGCTCTACCGCGCCACCGGCCTGGCCGCGCAGCGACACGGCATCGCGCCCGACGACGAAGCGGCCGTGGCCCGCGTGGCGCAGTTCCTCGACCTGCGCTTCGGCCACGGGCCGCAGGGCAGCCGAGCCTGGCTGCGCGGCGAGGAGGTCTCGGATGCATTGCGGCTGGAAAGCACCGGCCTGCTGGCGTCACAGGTGTCGGCCCTACCCGCTGTGCGCACCGCCCTGCACGGCCTGCAGCTGGCCTTCCAGCGCCCGCCCGGCCTGGTCGCCGACGGCCGCGACATGGGCACCGTGGTCTTCCCCAGCGCCGCACTCAAGGTCTTCCTCACCGCCAGCCCGGCCCAGCGCGCCGAGAGGCGGCATAAGCAATTGATTTCAAAAGGGATTTCGGCTAGCATCGATGTCCTTCTTGCGGACTTGGAAGCCCGTGATGCACGGGACGCCAACCGCCCGGTTGCACCTTGCAAGCCCGCAGAAGACGCGCTGTTGCTGGACAACTCGGAACTGGGCATCGATGAATCGGTGGCACGGGTCTTGAAGTACTGGCAGCAGCGCCGTCCTTTCTAGACCGATCTTTCATTGCGCGGCACCCGCCGCCAGCACGCCCGCTCTGCTTACAACTACCCCGGGCAAGCCAGGAAACACATGACCGTCATCACAACCGTTACCGCCGCTGGCGGTGCAGACATGTTCGCCGCTCTGTTTGAAGAGTCGCTGAAGTCCAATGACATGCGCGTCGGGGAAGTCATCTCCGCCGAAGTCGTGCGCATCGAGTTCAACCACGTGGTGGTGAACGCCGGCCTGAAGAGCGAAAGCTATGTGGCCATCGAAGAATTCAAGAACGACCAGGGTGAACTGGAAGTTCAGGTCGGCGACTTCGTGTCGGTGGCCATCGACGCCGTCGAGAACGGCTACGGCGACACCATCCTGTCGCGCGACAAGGCCAAGCGCCTGGCCAGCTGGATGTCGCTGGAGAACTCGCTGGAATCCGGCGAATTCGTCACCGGCACGGTCAGCGGCAAGGTCAAGGGCGGCCTGACCGTCCTGGTCAACGGCATCCGCGCCTTCCTGCCGGGTTCCTTGCTCGATACGCGTCCTGTCAAGGACATGACGCCGTACGAAGGCAAGACCATGGAGTTCAAGGTCATCAAGCTCGACCGCAAGCGCAACAACGTCGTGTTGTCGCGCCGCGCTGTCGTCGAGGCTTCGATGGGCGAAGAACGCGCCAAGCTGCTGGAAACCCTGTCCGAGGGCGCCATCGTCCACGGCGTGGTCAAGAACATCACCGAATACGGTGCCTTCGTCGACCTGGGCGGTATCGACGGCCTGCTGCACATCACCGACATGGCCTGGCGCCGCGTCCGTCACCCGAGCGAAGTGGTGACGGTTGGCCAAGAACTGACAGCCAAGGTCCTGAAGTTCGACGCCGAAAAGAACCGCGTCAGCCTGGGTCTGAAGCAGCTGGGCGACGACCCGTGGCACGGCGTCGGCCGTCGCTACCCGAACGGCACGCGCCTGTTCGGCAAGATCACCAACATCGCCGACTACGGTGCGTTTGTTGAAATCGAACCGGGCATCGAAGGCCTGGTGCACGTGTCCGAAATGGACTGGACCAACAAGAACGTCGCTCCCGCCAAGGTGGTCACCCTGGGCGAAGAAGTCGAAGTCATGGTTCTGGAAATCGACGAGGACAAGCGCCGCATCAGCCTGGGCATGAAGCAGTGCAAGGCCAACCCGTGGGAAGAGTTCTCTTCCAGCGTCAAGCGCGGCGACAAGGTCAAGGGCCCGGTCAAGTCGATCACCGACTTCGGCGTCTTCATCGGCCTGACTGCCGGCATCGACGGCCTGGTGCACCTGAGCGACCTGTCCTGGCACGAGCCGGGCGAAGCCGCCGTGCGCAACTACAAGAAGGGCCAGGAAGTCGAAGCCCTGGTGCTGGCCATCGATGTCGAGCGCGAGCGCATCAGCCTGGGCATCAAGCAGCTGGACGTCGATCCGTTCACCAGCTTCACCACGCTGAACGACCGCGGTGCGGTGGTTGACGGCAAGGTCAAGTCGGTCGACCCGCGCGGCGCCGAAATCCAGCTCAACGAGGACGTGACGGGCTACCTGCGCGCTTCCGAGATCAGCCGTGACCGCGTCGAAGATGCGCGTGGTGTGCTCAAGGAAGGCGACGACGTCTCGGTGATGGTCATCAACGTCGACCGCAAGATGCGCTCGATCCAGTTGTCGATCAAGGCCAAGGACAACGCCGACGAGCAGCAGGCCATGCAGCGCCTGAGCCAGACCAGCGAGCGTGAGAACGCCGGCACCACCAGCCTGGGTGCCTTGTTGCGTGCCAAGCTGGACAACCGCGAGTAATCGTCCCGCCAGTCTTGATGCGCCGGGCCAGCGGATGCGGGCCCGGCGTTTTCATCTCCAAGACACTCCCATGACCAGATCCGACCTCGTCACCCGATTGGCTGAGCGCTTTGCGCAGCTCACCCAGCGCGACACCGAGTTCGCCGTCAAGACCATCATCGACGCGATGTCCGACGCGCTGGCGCGGGGCCACCGCATCGAGATCCGCGGTTTCGGCAGCTTCAGCATCAACCGCCGGCCGCCTCGCGTCGGGCGCAACCCGCGCAGCGGCGAACAGGTGGTGATCCCCGAGAAGCGGGTGCCCCACTTCAAACCGGGCAAGGCCCTGCGCGAGGCGGTGGACGCCCAGCAGCCGGCCGAGTCCGACAGCCCCTGACGGGCACCGCGGCCGCCGCGCCAGATGCGGCGGATGGCCGGGCCTGTGCCTAGAATCGGATCGGCATGCGACCCCTCGTCTGGCTCTTCCGGGCCCTCGTCTTCTTCACCTTGTTTGCCTTCGCGCTGAACAACCAGCAGTCGGCGGCGGTGCACTGGTTCTTCGGTGCTGAATGGCATGCTCCGCTGGTCATCGTGGTGCTGGTGGCCTTCGCAGCCGGCTGCGCCATCGGTGTGCTGGCCATGGTGCCGGCCTGGTGGCGTCACCGCAGGCTGGCCAAGCGCCACGCCACCACCCCGGCCGGCCCCTCAGCGGCCCCACCCGACTTGCCGATGCCGACCGGCTTCGGTCCCGAACACCCACAGCGAGACGGCGTCTAGGCCGGCCGCCGACTGCACATGGGCTTCGACCTGCAATGGCTGCTGATCGGTCTGCCGCTGGCCTTCGCCTTGGGCTGGATGGCCTCGCGTTTCGACCTGCGCCAGCTCAAGCGTGAACGCCAGGATGCACCGCGCGCCTACTTCAAGGGCCTGAATCTGCTGCTCAATGAGCAGCAGGACAAGGCCATCGACGCCTTCATCGAGGCCGTGCAGAACGACCCCGACACCACCGAACTGCATTTCGCCCTGGGCAACCTGTTCCGCCGGCGCGGCGAGATCGAGCGCGCGGTGCGCGTGCACCAGCACCTGCTGGGCCGTTCCGACCTGCGCGGCGGCGACCGCGAGCGCGCCCAGCGGGCACTGGCCCAGGATTACATGAAAGCCGGCCTCTTCGACCGCGCCGAAGCGGCCTGGCGTGAGCTGCTCGGCACGCCCTTCGAGGGCGATGCACAACTGGCGCTGCTCTCACTCTACGAACGCTCGCGCGACTGGGCCCAGGCCGTGACGATGGGGCGTCAGCTGGAAGCGGCTGGCGGCGGTTCCTTTGCCGCCCGCATCGCCCACTGCGAGTGCGAGCAGTGCGAGGAGGCCGACGCCCGCGGCGACCTGGCGGCCGGCGACGCCGCCCTGGCGCGCGCCCGGGCCGCCGCACCGGACTCGACCCGGCCCCTGTTGCTGACGGGCCGGCGCCAGTTGCAGCGCGGCGATGCGGCCGAAGCGATGCGCAGCTGGGACGCCCTGCGCGCGCTGCACCCGCTGGCCTTCGCGCTGGTCGTGGGCGACTACCTGAAGGCCGCACGGCTGTGCGGGCAGACCGAGCAGGCACACCAGACGATAACCAAGGCCTTCGAACAGACGCCTGCCGTGGAGTTGCTGAGCGCGCTGCAGGAACTGGAAGGTGAGCCCGCTGCGGCGCACCTGCCGCGGCTGTTGACGCAGTTGCGCGAACACCCCAGCCTGTCGGCCGCCCAGATGCTGCTGGCGGTGCCGCCCGAGGCCTGGACGCCACCCGCCTGGCAGGCCTTGCGGCTGGCGCTGGCCCGCAGCGCCAGCCCGCTGCAGCGCTACCGCTGCGCTGCCTGCGGCTTCGAGGCCCAGCACTATTTCTGGCAATGCCCCGGTTGCCTGAACTGGGACAGCTATCCGCCGCAGCGCATCGACGCGCTCTGACGCCAGGGGCCGCCCCGGCCGGCCGCCTCAGGGGCCGAGTTGGGTATTGAGCAAAGCCAGCACGTCGCTGCGGCTGGGTACCTGACCCTTGCCGCCGATGCTGGCCACGCGGCCCGCGCCGGTGATGCCGGCCAGACCCGGATCGTGGTCGCAGTAGATGCCCAGGGTCGGCCGACCCAGGGCCGCGGCCAGGTGCGTGAAACCGGTGTCCAGCCCCACGACCTGGCGCGCCGCGGCCAGCACCGAAGCCATCTCGCCGACCTTCAGAAAGGGCGGCACATCGCCTTCGCAACTGGCCGCAATGTTTTCGGCCAGACTTTGCTCGTCGGGCGCACCCCAGAGCACGACCGGCGTCATGCCGCGCTCCTTCAGGCGATTGCCCAGCGCCACCCAATGGCGTTCAGGCCACAGCTTGGAGGCCCGGCTGGCGCTGGGGATCAGCACCGCATAGTCGCCACCGCGCGGCGCCCAGGTCGCTGCCGGCGCGCGGATGCCGAAGTCGGGCGCGCTGGCCGGTGTGGCGTAGCGCAGGTGTGCCGCAGCCAGATCGCGGCAGCGCTGGACGGCCTGCAGCGCCGGGTCCACCGCTGCCGTGCGCCGGTAGAACCAGGCGGCCGCGGGCTCCCGTGCGCTGTTCGAGTCGTAGCCCACCACCGGGGCGCCGGCCTGGCGCGCCCAGAGTGCGCTCTTGAGCAGACCTTGCAGGTCGAGCACACGGTCATAGCCCGCTTGTCGCAGCTCGTCGCGCAGCTTCCCCATCGCGCCCCAGGTGTTGCGCCTGAGCAAGTCCCGCCGCCACTTGCGCCACTGCAATGGCAGCACGCGGCGCACACCGGGGTGCATCTTCGGTATGGCCGCGAAGGGCGCTTCGACGAGCCAGTCGATCTGCGCCCCAGGATGGTGGCGGCGGATGTCGTTGATCACCGGCAGGGCATGCACCACGTCGCCCATCGACGAGGTCTTGACGATCAGCAGTTTCAAGCTCATCCGCGGCGCGCTTCGGCCACCAGCACCGGGTTCAGACGCGGGTCGTTGTACATCTTGAACTGGCGGTAGACCTTGAAGTAGGCGCGCCCCGCCGCAGCGTCGGCCAGCAAGGCGTCGAAGCAGGCGCCGAGGTCGCCGCGCTGCTGCTGCAGGCGTTCCAGCTTGACCCGGCTGGCTGCACGGTGGGCCTCGTCGGTGTCGCTGCGCAGCGTCTGCGCTCGCATGGCCTGGGCCTTGAGCGCCATGATGGACAGGCGGTCGACCATGCTGCCCGCCGTTTCACTGTTCAGCCGGGCCCCCGGGGGGACGCGGGACTGCGGCGCATCGCTGCGCGCCGAGTCGGCATCGACCAGGCCCAGGGCCAGCAGCAGGATCTCGTCGACCCGTTCGGTGGCGTCGTTGCGGGCCTGGTTGTAGCCGTCGATGGCGCGCTTGTTGGCAGCGATCTCGGCATCGGCCACCGTGGTGCGCCGCGCCAGGTCTTCCTCGGCCCACAGCAGGCTGTTGTAGCGGTGGTTGCTGTGCACCCAGTGCCACAGACCGGGCGCGGCCTGGGGCGGCTCGGCCTGGGGCCAGCCGGGGCTGGCCAGCAGGCTGTCATGCAGGCCCATCACGGTGACGGCACGGGGCCATGGCGGTGACGGCGGCGCGGGCGGCAAAGGATGCAAAGGGTGCAAAAGGGGCGAAGCAGGCTCAGGGTCCGGGGCAGTCGTCATGGCTTGCGCTGTCAGAATGACAACAGATTATGTGCCGACCATGCCGCCATCCCGACTGCCCTTGATCGTCCGCCTGCGCAACTGGGTGGGCGATGTCACGCTGGCGGTGCCGACGCTGCGCCGCATCGAGGCCGCCGGCTTCGAATTGCACCTGATCGGCAAGGGCTGGGCCCGCGATCTGCTTGCCGGCCACGGCTGGACGGTGCAGGCCTTGCCGGGGACGCTGACCGAACGCATCGCCTTGCTGCGCCGGCTGAAGGCCAGCGCACAGGCCACCGATGCCGGCTTCAACCGGCGCCTGAACGCGCTGTGCCTGCCCGACTCCTTTTCCAGCGCGCTGGAATTCCGCGCCGCCGGCCTGCGCACCCTGGGCCATGCCCACGAGGGCCGCAGCCTGTTGCTGGCCCGTGCCCTGCCGCTGCCGCGTACCCTGCACGCGCTGGAGGTGTATTGGCAGATGGCCGATGCGCTGCTGGGTGCTGCGGCCCCGCTGCCGGCGACCATCGGCCTGCGCGTCAGCGCAGCGCACCGGGCCCAGGCACAGGCGCTGCGCGCCTCCCACGGCCTGGCCGCGCGCAGCATCTTCATCTGCCCCTTTGCCGGCGGCACCTGGGCCCAGCAGGACAAGACCTGGCCCGGCTTCCCGGCCTTCGTGGCGCAAACGCTGACTGGCTTCGGGAAGCAGGTGGTGGTCTGCCCCGGGCCGGGTGAAGAAGCCCTGGCGCAAGCCCAATACGGATCGACCACGGTGCTGTGCGGCGTCGGCCTGGGCGTCTACGCCGCGCTGCTGCAGGACGCGGCGCTGATGGTGGCCAACGACACCGGCCCCGGCCATATGGCGGCGGCGGTGGGCACGCCGCTGGTCTCGGTACTGGGCCCCAGCGACCCGGCGCTGTGGCGGGCCTGGGGGCCCGCCGTCCAGCAGGTCCAAGGCGCCGCGGGGTGGCCCAGCGCCGACGCGGTCAGGCAGGCCGTGCGGCGCGCGCTGGCCCTGGACTGAAGACCCGACAGCCGCGGCCGGGCGGTCCATCCCCTGACCGGGTGACCCTCCCGGGGGCCCCCACCGAGCCATCGGGCGGGGGAGTGACGGGGCGCGGTGCCGCTCGAAGAATGGCAACCAGCCCGTAGCCCAACACCGTCAGCGACGGGCCGACCTCCCTTCAACCGCCACCCAGGAGAACCACCATGATCCGCCAACTCATCGCCACCGTGCTGGCCGTCTTCGCCCTCAACGCCTATGCCGCCGATGCCAACCAGGCCAGCCGCGCCGAACTCGAGACGGTCAAGGGCATAGGCCCGGGCCTGTCGGGCAAGATCGTCAAGGCCCGCGAAGCCGGCCAGTTCAAGAACTGGGGCGACCTGGTCGAACGCGTCGGCGGCATCGGCGCGGGCAATGCGCCCAAGCTGTCGCAGGCCGGCCTGACCGTTGCGGGCGCGGCCTACGACAACGCGGCCAACGCGCCGGCCAAGACCACCAAGACGGCCAAGGCACCCAAGGACGCCAAGGACGTCAATCCCGCGAAGAAGACCCGCAAGGCGGCCGAAGCCGCCTGAGGCCAGGAAGGGCACAGCCCCAAGACCCCGTTTGGCGGGGCCTCAGGGCAGCGCCAGATCCAGCTCCGGGACCGGGCGGGCGGTTTGCGCCAGCGCGGCCCGGTCCCAACCGAAGAAGCGCAGGACCTCGGTCTTGCGCGCTTCGGTGTCGGCGGCACCCAGGGCCATCAACTCCCGGGTGTAAGGCGCTTCGAAGAGCAGGTAACTGGCCAGCGCCGCGCCGCGGGCCTGTTCGCCGCTACCGCCCACACCCACACCCCGCAGCAAGGCCCGGACGGGCGCCGGCAAGGCGCCCAGGTGGCGCGCGGCGATGTCGTCCAGGCGCTGCGTGGGCGCGATGACCAGCGCTTCCAGCGGGCGCAGATCGGTGTCGTTCAGCACCGTGGCGGGCAGCAAGGCCAGCGTGCGGTTGATGCGCCGCATGCGCTCCACGTCCACCCCCAGGGCATCGAGAAAGATGCTCGACATGGCATGGCCGGCAATCTGCGCCAGGTTGGGGTAGCCGGCATCGACCACCACGCGACCCGTGGGCTCGTGCAGGCGCCCTGCCCCGATGATCAGCAGGCGCTGCGCACCCAGGTGGATGGCCGGTGACAGCGGCGCAGTCTGCCGCATCGAACCGTCGCCGAACCAGCCGGCGTGCCCCGACGAGGTCAGCGCCGTGGCGGGGAACACAAAGGGGATGGCCGACGAGGCCAGCAGGTGGGCCTGCGTGATGGTGCCCGGCAAGGCCAGCCGCTGCGACCGCAACCAAGGTTCGATAGGCCGGGCACTGTCGTAGAAGGTGCAGTGCTCGCCGCTGGTGTAGCTCGACGCCGTGACGGCCACCGCGTGGAGATGGCCCAGCTCGAACATGGCGGGCAGGCGCTCCAGCGGCACCATCTGCTCCAGCAGCGCCTGCAGCGGCGTGTTGTCCAGCAGCGACCGCGGGCGCGCGCGCCGCCAGCGGGCTATCACCCAGCCCACCGAGACCATGGTGAGCCATTGCGCACCGCTGCGGATCACGCCCAGCGAATCGGAGCGGTAGACCTGCTCGGCGCTGAAGTTCTCCCAGACCCGCGCCAGGGCCTCCACGGCTTCGTCGTAGCGGTCGGCCTGGGTGGCCAGCGCCATCGCGTTGAGGGCGCCGGCCGAGGTGCCGCAGATCACACCGAAGGGGTTGCGGGGCCACACAGCCGGCCCCAGGGCCTGCAGGCGCAGCCGGCTGATGGCGCGCAGCACGCCGACCTGGTAAGCCGCGCGTGCACCGCCCCCGCTGAGGACCAGGGCGGTGAGCGGTGTTGCGTGCATGGACGCACTCTGCGCGCATCCGCGCC
>Ga0136641_1000813_pt1 | contig 13236 bp, 20 predicted proteins | sample EliLak1302023Y_FD_115312 | JGI IMG/M metagenome (GOLD analysis project Ga0136641, IMG submission 115312) | Freshwater microbial communities from Elizabeth Lake, Yosemite National Park, California, USA - 13020-23Y | ecosystem: Environmental > Aquatic > Freshwater > Lake ...
AGACCGTATTAATCGTGGAGCCGATAATGTTATTCATGTGGCCGATCGTGCTAGACCAGGTAGTGTATTTGAGGCTCTAGAAAATGCTTCTAGACAGGATATTAGCGGAACCAAGGTTCAGGCTCCCTCCAATTCTTATTTAAAAGAACAGGGTGGTGATACCTTGCGCCGCGATGCCTTATTAGACCAGTATCTACAGAGAATGGATCCTCATTACAATAGGCCCTCCATGCATTCCTTGAATGACACGTCTTTCATTTGTGATGCCTGTGGTGAAGATATGAAGATTTCCATTAATGACGCTACAGTGTCATGTCCTCATTGTGGGTTCCATAAGTTAATCCTAATGGACTCAGATAAGCCATCTTACAAGGACCCACCGAGAGAAATTTCTTATTATGCCTATAAGCGTATTAATCACTTTAATGAATGGCTTGCGCAGTTCCAGGCGAAGGAGAGTACTGAAATTCCTGAGGAAGTTTTTGAGAATATCCAGGGGCAGATTAAGAAAGAACGCATTCAACCGTCATCCTTGAATAGAAGTAAGATCAGAGAAATCTTGAAGAAACTAAAATATAACTCATATTATGAGCACGTTCCTCATATTTTGTCTAGGCTAAATGGCCACACGGCTCCAGTGATGGACCGTGAAACTGAGGAAAAACTTCGTTACTTGTTTAAGGAAATCCAGCCGAGTTTCCAGAAACATTGTCCCGCAGAGCGCTCAAATTTCTTATCTTACTCATATGTTCTATACAAGTTATGTGAACTCTTAGATCTTGACGGCTTTCTTCACTGCTTTCCTTTACTGAAAAACCGTGACAAATTATATGCCCAAGATAAGATTTGGGAGAAGATATGTAAGGATTTGAAATGGGAGTTTATTAGGTCTATTTAGGTACCTGTAGTTTCCGGTTATAAAGCCATTAGTAAATCTGGTATAATTTCAGTAAACACATCTGATGGAAGGTAATCCATTGTTTTTACTGTTGCTATCATGCTCGTTAGACCAATAAAATATTCAAGAATTCCTACTGAAACATTTCTATCATGTATATAATGTTGTAAAAAGAACTGGTAAACAAAGAACATCAGAAGAATAATGGGTATCTTATATGTAAGAGCCCCAAAGGTAAAATGCCAGAAGGAATTCCATCCATCTGTCCATAAATCTCTCATATATAGCTATCTACGATACCTATATAGATTGCTGCGCAATCTATGACACTTATTTAATCTTACGCACAGTCAAATCTAGAACAAACATCAAGAAAAGTCCGGTCATAATGAAGGAAAGCATCTCAAGTTGAGGATTAGCTCCTTCTGCTCTATTTTCCAGATCATCTAGGCGAGACATAAGCATATCAATCTTATTTCTCATTGCCTGTACATCATCTGTGCTCAAACCATGGAACTGCCCGCTCTTTCCTGTATCAATGAATGACGTGTCAATTCGGTCTGCTGATAAGGGTTTCCATCTTTGCCGGAGTTCAGGTGTAGGCACAGGTGTTCCAGCAGATTTTCCAAATCCTTGCTCATTAAATGACTTAGTGAAGTCTGCTTCTAGCATATATCCGTTTGGATGGTCTACGTGATTATTGAACACTGCCATGGTATCTTCGCCAGGGTTTGAGAAAGGTTCTGCTCCAAAGAAACTTGGAACATCTGACTGTCTTTCAAGTTTGAGCACTGATCTGGGTGGTGGTAAAGAATTATTAACATTTGATTTCTTTGCGAACTGTGAACTTTGGTCTAAGTATTGGTTCTCTGTATTAGCATCCGCATAGGCCTCTTTTCCAACTGGTGGAATTTCAAGCATACGTTGAACAGCCGGACGGTCTGGGTCAGTAGGAGGTAATTCATATGCCTGAAAGTCTTCCTTTTTCTTCGAACGTCGTTTTTCTTTAGAATTGTCAACCTGTGGAAAGGCATCTTGTAAGGATGCGAACTCCATCTACATTCTAAGATGTCTTTTCTTTGACCATTTATCCACTGGTCAAATAGATAAATGGCTTCTTCCCCGAAATCCAATAGCCCACCTAGATCAAGAGCAAATAGTCAGGTTTCACCTGTGGCTTTACCTGTGGTTTCACCTGTGGTTTCACCTGTAGAAGAAATGGATATGAGTCTCTTAGCATGGTTAACGAATACCCATTCTGTTTTAAAATGGCCTGGCACAATCTTGACAGTGGCGGCACTACTTGTTGCAGGGGCCTTTGCTGAAATAGCACCCCGGAAGTCCCTTGAGTTTCTTGATAACACTCTAGGCTCATGCCTATTCTTTATCTTCCCTCTTGTATGCTCAGTTGTTCTAGATTGGCCAACGGGACTTCTAGCTGCAGTTGTTTCTCTTATTGTCTTTGCGAGACTTCAGAAAAGGGATTCATCTGAAGGGTTTTCAGACACCGTTGACAACAAGACTGAACAGAATACAAAACTCATTTCAAATCCTCATAGATGGTTTATTGAACGCATGCTAGGTGAGAGACCAGTAGCCATCTCATCTGACCGTATTATTACATCAGCTGTTCAGGATAAAGATGTTCATCAATCAATCTCCAATTCACAATCTCTAGGCATTGAAAGTTCATCGTCTTCACACAAATAGAACCTCAGTATAAAGTAAGATGGCTAAGGCTAGTACAAATATCGTTACAGCTGAAAATACAAATGATCCTACAAGCCTCGCTGACGCAAGTTTACGCATGATTGTAATCCTAGGTTTACTAGGATGGAATGCCTTTGAGGCACTTTCTCTCCGGACACCCTATCCTTCTAGCATGGTTGCCTTATGGGAGTCACCCATTTGGCGTATGATGCTTTTATTCATTGTATGGGTCGGAGCAGAATGGTGTCCACGTGTTGGTCTTATGACAGGAATAGCAGTAGTAATGTATATTGTAAATATGATACAAATTGTATAGCACGATAACAAATATATTGATAAGAACTAGATGAGTTTCTCAGGCCCCCCGCCTGCAATGTCAGCACCGAGTGGTCCCTTTGAGGCAACCTTAACAAAAATAGCAAGTTCTCCGTATTCACTGGCAGTTGCTATTTTCCTGATTAACTTGGGTGGGCGTTTCTTACCTTTGGAAATATCGAAAGAACAAGAAAAATTCTTGAACCAGCCATGGTTTCGTAGAACCATTATTTTTGTTATATTCTTCTTAGCTACACGTAACTTCATAACTGCTGCCTGGATGGCTCTTATAGTTATTTTGTGTGTTGGTTACTTGTTTAATGAAAATAGTAGTCTATGTATATTTGGAAAAGGTGGTCTAGGTACATGTAAGACAAAGGACCTCAAGGAAACTGTTATGTTAACACCAGAGGAACAAGCTATTTTGAAATCCTTACAGGACAAGGCTGCGAAGGTAGTAGCAAAAGATGACATTCCAGTCAATACAAAGGCCAGTTCAAAAGCTCATGACCAATATCAGAAAGTCATGCGTGGATTATGGGGACAATAGTTAGAAAGAAGATGCTTGATAAAATAATTCTTATAATTGGCGTTATTTCGCTAATCATAATCATTGGCGTAATAATGAAATACAGTCCCGGTCTAATTTCTAAGGTAGAAGGTGGAAGAGCCCTAGTTATAGTCGAGCCAAGGAATCATAAGATGTTAAAATATGTATGTGAAAACTTTGACCAACATATGTGTAAATCATGGGACTTATATGTCTTTCATGGTAAATCACATAAATCGCATGCTGAGGAGGCTGTTCAAAATATCAAGGATCGCAAGGTTATCTTGATTGCTCTTGATAAGGATGATTTTACTGCTGATGACTACAATATAACATTCAAGAGCTTGGATTTCTGGAACCAGGTAAAGGCTGAGAATATCTTAGTTTTCCAGACAGATGCGGTTTTATGCCCGGCTTCTAAATTTAAGATACAGGATTTCACACATTTTGATTATATAGGCTGTGGTTCTTACAATGGTGCGATTGGAAATTCAAAGGAAGTCTGGGGTAAGGATCAATCTAAGAATAATTCATTCTATGGAATTGGCGGCTTGAGTTTTAGAAAGAATTCTTTCCAGAAAAAATGTATCCGCGATTATCCTAACATAAAAGCTACTTATCCTGAAGATGTCTTTTATTCCAATTGCGTTGAGAAATCTCTAAATAAGCCTAGGTCTGATATGGATTTGGCCAACTTTTGTACACAGGATGCCTTTGAAGCCAGAAGTTTTGGAGCCCATAAGACGTGGTATATGAAGGAAGGTCACGCAGAACCCTTTTATAAGTTTTGTCCTGCTGCTAGGGCTATTGAGAAGGATTAGGCTTTTTACAGGCCTTGCCATGGATGCGCAAGCGCATCAAAAAAGCCAGCAAAAACGCTTTTACAGGCTTTGGCGTAGCCATGGATGCGCAAGCGCATCAAAAAAGCGTACCAAAAACCAAAGGTCTAGCAAACTTATAAATCTACATAAACCACTTCATAATCCTTGAGCACAGTGTTTCTCGTTCATCAATCTTATACCTTTCATAGAGGCTCTCACTAATCTCTCTAATTTCTCTTGTCTGACTTTTTAAGATATCATTAATCTCATCTTGATGCTTATCCTGGAGTCTCTCAATAATTTTACGCTTCTCATCTATCACTGTTTGCATCTGGACTTGAATCGAATGAATCATCCCTTTCACATCCCGTTTTCTGTAAATAGGTTCAGAAGTTACCTTGAAATTGCTTGCGTTTAGCCTGTATATAATTATGCCTGAGCGTGTCATAATATCCATTTGCTTACCTTTGTTTTCTACTTCAATAACAATAACACTTGAACTATATCCTTGAACAGGGAATATGTTGACCTTTATGGTTATCTTTGATGGATCAATTGGTTTTCCATTCTTATACACTAGATTATTGAAACTTCCATCAATCCATAGCATAAATTTATCCATGATTTCATCTGCTATGTTTTCTACTCCCATGATGGTACCGTCATTTCTGATTCCCATAATAAGATAACCCTGTCCTCCATTCAAGAAACCAATAATGGTTTCTCTATATTTAGGAAGTCCAGATGAACCAAGTGACTTATTCTTGAAGAGCCCTGCGAAGACAGTGACCTCCTTGAATTCCACTAGGTTCGATTCCTGAAAAGGAACCTTTTCGCCGTGAACCCATTTGTCGGGTAATGTAGGTAACATATGGGCTTACTAAGCACACATGTTAGATTGTATTCAAATTTTAGGCTTTTTATAAAAAGCGAACCAGAAAGACTTTTTGCCGGCTTTTTTCTAAAAAGCCCTAGACATCTAAGCTCAAAGAAGCCCCAACAGGAGCTGGTCTGCGTCCACGACCTCTACGCCCTGACCGCGTAGAATCAGCCTGGCTATAGTCGTCACTGGCTACACTCTGGAGTTCAGAAACTGCTACCATCGCAGGCGTCTGTTGTTCAGGTTGGACAAAGGAATTATTGGGCATTGTGCGAACACCGATAGTCTCCATCTCTGCGCGACGGACATCCTCAAAGGTTCTCAGGATATCATCAACACCTGAGGGACCCTTCATCTCACGTCTTCCGCCGTTAGAGCCATTAGGCCCTGCAGCTGTTGCTGCCTGAACTAGAGAAGATGGATTAGGGGGAGAACGAGCATTGTTACCAAAGAACCCTCCTGTAGGCCCAGGGCTATCCATGGCCATAGCAGACGCGGGCATGTTAGGAGGGGCCTGGCTTCCACCGAAACTACCAGGCTGAGGCATTCCCATGGCCATTCCCATGAAATTGCCGAATCCAGGGCCAGCCTGGGCAGCAGCAGCCTGAGCCATCTGCTTGGCCAACATAGGATTACTCTTCAAGACATCATCCATAGATGGCATCTTCTGTCTGAAGAAACTGTTGGACACGTGGCACATGAAGCCAGATCCAGCTACCGCCATCATGAGGCGCATCTCAGGAGGCATCTTTCCACGCTCTTTGTATTTATCGTAGAGTTCCTCGAAAATTTCGTCGAAGTCCTCTACATTCGTGTGGACTGACTCGGACCATCCCTGTAGCTTGACGTCAAAGGGGTCGAACTTGTCGTTCATCCATTCCATTCCAGTAATGGCTCCCATGAGCATCTGGCGCTGAAATCTCAGGGAACCCTCCAAGTTTCTGGCATCAACTAGGCGAGTGTATTCTTGCTTGATTTCCTCGGCCGAGTTATCCATAGTGAAGCGCTTAGAAACAGGATATCCCTTTGTCTCAAGACGCTGAAGCTTGTTCAAGTACTCAATCTTCTCCTGCTTCTCCTTCTCGAAGTCTCTTGGAGGAGCAGGTGTTAGAGAAATAGAAGGACCAGAACTAGATGATTGGTAATTATCAAAGGTTGAGGTAGCTTCTCTTGAAACGGTTACCTGTGGTAAACCGGAACCTCCTGAATTCATAGGAGGAGCGTTTCCGAATGACCCTAAGTCGATAGGTTCAAGGGTGTCAAATTGTATACCCTTCGCACCCTCGTCGGGCACAGAAAGCCGGATAGGAGATGAACCAAAGGATTGCGGGGGCGCGTTTGTCTTGGATTGATTTGCTAGAAGGTTCAGGCCGAGGTCGTCGTTCAAGTCGGTGACCTCAATTACGTTACCAATCTCAGATGAAATCTGAATTGGCTGGCTACCCTGTGAAAATCTATTGTTCGAGCCGAAATCTGAAGCTGCGGACTGCATATCTAGGATACTTACGTTCATCCTTCTCCGTTCCTAGTGTCTTTTTTTGAGAACTCTTTAGACGCACTACGCTTTTCAAAAAAGCGTACCAAAACATACTGTAAAGCCATGCGTCGGGCCTTAAGAAAACCATATATTTCTATATTCAGATGTGTCAGAAGTCCTCCAAAGTCTTCAAGCAGTTTTATGCTCTTATGCTAGTCAGCCCAGTTTCAATTACGAAATCTCTTCAAGTCTTCAAGTTCCCTCCTACCCAGTTACAAATCGACGAAGTTGTCAGAAGACAGGTAATTGGAAAGGTTGAGCCTGCTCCTTTTATTTATTCAGAGAAGCCAAAGGTTGAGGTAGTTCCTATTCAAATCCCTGTAGATATCTTGTACCATTGAAAACCTAAAACAATATTAAAAATTGAAATTTATTTTTACTTAGTGAATGTAACAACATGAATATTACCGCAGAGCAACTAACAGATGCGCACTATCGTGCTGTTAAAGCTATCTATCGAGGTACGTTTAACAGAACTGAATTTCATATTAGTCATTTGAATACCTCCTGGTATTACAGATGCCAGGAGGAAAGTTACGGGTTCTTTCTTCCATCAGGTATATTGATTGGTTTCATTATTACTTCTTATCACGTAAAAAATAAGGATAATCTATATGTCGATTATATTGCCTTTGACCAACAGTATAGAGGCAAGGGTCTTGGAACAGCTATCTTGAAAGATATGCTAAAGGAGTTTAAGAAAGTTAATAGAAGTGTTCATTTGTATCCTGAACGCCCTGAACTATGGGACTGGTATGGGCGTCTTGGATTTCAGATGACCCATGATGGATTTATGAATTTCCATTCATATGAAACTAGATCTAAGGCCACACTTTCCAGTAAACCTCACACATGATTTCCACATCCTTCATGGAATTGTGCTGACCTGTAGGCTCTCGGCCATTGAAAGTTGCCTTGTAGAACTCTGTTAGAGTAGGGGACTTATAAGGACGATTACTTGTAGGAAACTTGCTAGGAATTTTTGCCTCAGCCTCCCCATGTATCATAGTGCAGAACTCAGTTTCAGGCCACAGATGCCAGGGGTTCTGGTTAAGGCGCCACTTGTAAGCATGAAATAGTACGTTCTTGTCAAACTCGATATTGTGTGCTACAACCGTATCTGACTTCTCGAGGTCAGCCTTGAGCTCTGAAAGAACATCCCGTAGAGGTCGACCCTCAGCATGCGCCTTCTCCTCAGTAATACCATGGATCTTGATGGAATCGTCGGGGATTACCCAGTCCTCTGGCTTTACCAGAGAGTAACACTTTTTCACTAGAGTGCCATTGTGCTCGTAGACTGCCCAGGCTACCGATACAATGTCTGGCCAATTGTCTTTCGATTCTAGAGCATTGGAATTACGGCGCTTAGGAAGACCTGTTGTCTCTGTATCAAAGAATGTAATGTAAGGCATTGTTATGCCTTATAATATATTATAGTTGCTTCAATTTTTGTTTTATCTAATGAATTAGTAGGATGCCACCAAATAATAGAAAAACTCTGCGTAATCTACGCTTGAAACCAGGTGCTGCTTATATGAAGAATGCCTTGAATGCCAAAAGACCTAGAGTAGTTTTGCCTAGTAATTTCTTTCCCGGTGGTACTTCCACTGGGCGCCCCACAATCAATACGGGCATACACTCAGTAACACCTCAGCAAGTTTCTGTGGAAAGTATGTTCCCTGGTCCCAAGAAACCCAGTGCCTTTAATTTGGACCCTAGAACTCTAAGACTTCGTAATAAGCAAGAAAGGGCAGTAAGGGCCGCAGAAGGAAAAGATGTTCTAGCCTTTCCTATGGATTATTCATCAGGAGGTCCTTCTGGAGGAAGACGTACACGTAAACGCAAGTACAAGCGTAAACACAACAAGTAAATTTGAACCATATCAAAACAAAATAAAAGGCACAATGGAAATCTGTAAGGGTGATGGAGACTGTATTGTTTCTAAGCACATTGACGGATACGAGATGTCATGTAAGCATAATTGTAAACCAAGGAAATGTCCCAATTTCTTGGTTTGTAATTCAACACAAGAGAATTCCATAATGATTACAGGAGGTAACCTATGTTTCAGCTGTGATGTTGCCTTCGTAAAGCCTCTTATCTTTCTTGAGAAAGCGGGTTGTCAAATTTGTTCTGTAAAACAAGTAGGAGCTATAAAGAGATTTGAATGCGACCATGCTCTCTGTTTTAAATGTTTTAAGAAGGCCCATTATGGAGATCCACCTCCAAAGCCTGTATTCCCTTATGACAAGGAAATTGAAATGGATTTCATGGAAAACGAATGGGATGAGAGATGGAATAACGACCCTCTTATTAAAAAATATCAAGCTGACACATTAGCTTGGGTAGAGAAACTCTATGAGAATTTTAGGGAGTGTGATCCTATGCGTATCTGTAAAGAGTGTACCTAAAAAATTGAAGTTATTTTTATCTAATAAAAGATACAATGGAATCCATCGTATCTTTTAGTTTCCCTGAAGTTACATGTAGATATTCTCTTAATCAACGGGGTCGTAGAAATTATGGAACACTAAGTGATTTATTAGCATCTGGAAATGGTATACCATCTACTGTAGGAATGCCAAACGGGGATGATGTAATACGTCAGGATATTCGCGTATCCACGCGGTTTACAACTGTAATAGATTTCGACATGGAAGAATTAAACCTAGATACAATCGAGGAAAACTTTGATAAACTCGGTTCTAATATTATCTTGCCATTCAGTGATAGATATTCAGTTATTGAATACGGACCAGGAGGGTTCTTCTCAGAACATCAGGATAAGAAGCAAAAAAAGAACCATATTGCAACTCTTCTAATCTTTCCACCTGCAGTTGGTACACTGGAACATACTGGTGGCGAACTTATCCTTGATAGAGGTCGTTTTAGATTTAATAGTAGTTCAAATGTGGAATGGACATTTGTAGCATTTCATACAGAGCTACCGCATGAGTGTACTAGAGTTCTTTCAGGGCGACGTGTAGTATTTAAGACTGAATTATATTCATCAAAGCCAGTCGAACCTATCCCTAGGCCTATCCCTAGGCCTGACTATGTTAATAGGATAGTTGATGGTTCTTTACCATTTGATGACTAATATAAGTGAAAAAATTGAAGCCGTTGAACCCTATTTTTTTAGGTACCAAAGATGAATCTATTTGTTCTCGATTATAATCCTAAGAAAGCTGCTGAGGCACATGGTGACAAGCACGTTGTCAAGATGATTTTGGAGGCGTGTCAGATGCTTTATAGTGCGCATTGGACTACCGCCTATCCTCACTTGTTGAAGGAGCGTTCAGCTATCAAGATTGCGAAGGCTCACAAGGTTCTCTCAGTGCCTGAGCAGATGGCCTCAGCCCCGAAGCGTAAGTGCGCAGATGAGCAGGGTTTCCGCCCTGTTCATCTTCACCATCCGTGCACCATTTGGGTCCGTGAGTCTACTGGCAACTACATGTGGGCGGTTGAGCTCGCTCTCGCTATCGCCGAGGAATACGAGTATCGCTGGCCTGGCCGTGTTCACTCGTGTAAGGCGCATGCTCTGTGGCTGAAGGCGAATGTACCTGATATTCCTAAGGCTGAACTGGAAACGTTCTCTGTAGCCATGGATGATATTTATAGGGTTCACGGTGACCCGAAGGCTTCTTATATCAAGTATTATAGGGGGTCCAAGCAGGACCGTAACTTGACCGTATACACGCGTCGTGAGAAGCCTGGGTTTTTGAAAAAGGCTAAGTAAAAAAAGCTTTATGTGAAGCCATACAAAATGGATATTTTGCCCACTTTTTCTAAAAAGTGGCATCTAAACACATACACAGAGTATCTGCCAAGTCATCTTTTTTATGCTGTGTCTGCCACCACGTAAGCCACCGATGTTGTTCAGAGCCAAAGGGGAACTTCCCTAGATATAACTTAGCACGCGCTTCTCCTCCAGCCTTTCTGTCCTTGTATCCAGCGTCACCAACTTCAGCCCCTTGGACTTTCTTGCCAGCGTGGACGAAATGAAATGTCACTGCGTTAACTGCGTTAAGGCTATCTCCATTACCCCCTTGAGCCGCAGTAATATACCGTTCCCTCAAAGAAGCAAAAATCAAAAGTTGTACTGTCTTCATAACGGGGTTCTTAAGGACAGGCTGGTGCTCAATGTAGACATGCTTGATATCCTTCAAATGCTGCCAATCTCGAGTAATCCATCCTCTGATGGCGTCATGGAGATTAGAGGTATTATCTGCAAATGACGCAGTAGACTTTGCTTTTACTAGAGGCATTACAGCGATAGTCTCAGCACGCGCTAAAAGCGCAGGTCTCTGACCCTTTACATCAAGACCCTTGGCCTTCAGAAAGGACTGGAGCTGAGAAATCGTTGGTGTCTTCTTAATAGGTAAGCCAGTAGCCTCATCAAAGATTTGCATGTCTTTTTTCAAGTGACGACCACAGACAAGGCCCTGAGGAGACTTGGCCTTGGGAGGCTTGTCGCACATATGACAGGTAGCCTTCGGTGTATCATTGAGATCTTGTAAATTCACTAAGGCCCAGTGTTTCACCATAGGCAACTTGGCTCCAGACAAATCTGTCTGAATAGTCGCAGAGCAATAAGCAAGATGTTTGATACCTATATCAAGAGCCAACATATAGATACTACGTATCTATGACTTAATTTACTTAGGTGGATAATAAAGTTCACAATTGGCATCTATATAACAATATTACACCGGTCGATAGTAATGTCATGAAAGCAAACAAAACCTGTCTCGTTAATTCAACAAAGAAACAATACATGCTAATTGGAATAGATTATCCGAATAAATTGTCTTACTTTCTTTTGAAACTAGAACAATTTTGTAATTGGGATTTACGATTAGATGATATATATGTGGTTTTTACAAGTGTAATAGAAGATTATCAATATGAAAATGTCAAAGATAAACTTCTGTCATAGATGCCTTAGCATCTATAATCTATCCACTTGAACCATACTCAGACTTACGAGGATTGAAAGACTGATTGCCAAGAGGAGTAAACTTGCGACCACGGGGTGAGTTACGCCCACCTTCGTAGACCTCTGTCAAGAAAACACGCTTAGTAGGGGGTGCTTGATTAGGCTTCGCAAAGGTGCCAAACAATGAAGGTACATTCTCATCTCTAAAAAGCCCAAGGCCATTCTTGTATCCAGGAGCTGAGAAGGTACACTCGAATTCATCACATCTCTGAATTTGCTTAGGATTAACGGTGGTGTCTGCATTATAGAAGTAGGCACCAGCACGGTCGGCCTGTCTATGACGAGATGTTTGTATCAAGGCATCAGCGTGGTGCTGAGACCAAGAACGAATAGAATTTCCATATTTAGGAGGGGCTACATTGTTGGCACAGTGTGACTTGTAGTCTGTTACAATACGTCCATCGGCCATAGGAGCAGCATATCCAGGATAACGAATGTCTTCCACTGGTACAATTTTCTTTTCAGGAGCCTCTATCTTCTCTCCTGCCATCCTGAGAGCATGTTCATTTATAATTGGCATGAATGAAGGTTTTGTGGGCCTCACGAACTGCTGGGAGTCCATCTACATTCATGATATAATTATCTTGGATAGGGGCTCCGCCCCTATGACCCCGTTCCTTAATTATTCTAAGCTGGCTCCACCAACGGGCTCAGGGCCTGAAACCTCTGATAAGAGAGTTCCCTGAACTATACTTGAACCATCACTGCCCTTTAGCAAATCAATGATAGCCTTACGTCTAGAACCGGCAGCAATAGTTACACCCTTCTGCTTAGCAAGCGCCTGAAGCTCTTTTAGGGTCATGCCGTCAAGGTCCGGAGATAGCTTCGTAACGCTAATGGCATTTGTAGCAGTCACAGGAACGCCAGCGAGTTCATCGATTTGAAGAGACTTGTAGGGTGTCTCTGAAACAGCTGTCTGTTCCATGGCCTGCTTATATTCCTCCTCAGAGGAAGCCACATCCTCGACCTCCTCCTCCTTCAAGGGGAAAGGGCCGGAAATAGCGTTCAAGTACTCAGGACTAGGCTCGAACTCCTGCATGGATGGTCCATCATTATGATTATGGGATGAGGTAAATGGGGCTGCATCCATCATTATTTTGAGGTCTGTTAGAACACCCTCAACAAGTCCCATCTTTCTCTCCGTCATAGAAAGACGATTGTATAAGTAAAAGATAACAGCTCCAAACACGAGTGTAAGTACGATGCCAATCATGAGCGCGTCGTTCATTCTATGTCTCAGGCCTAAGATTTAACCATTGTTCAAACGCACAGGACTTTTGATTCAATCAAAAGCTCTTCAACACTACTCATCTTATTAATTCCTTCGACCACTTCATACTTATAATCGATTTGCCCAGTCTCTTCATTCATTGAACTATCAACACATAGTCTCTGAACATTTTCTGGAGCTTCCTCTGCGTGAGAGAACAAGTGAGTGCTCACAATACTGGTGACTAAGTTACTTTCCCATAATTGTCTCAAAAACACCTGACTAGCCGTAGCAGCGTCAGGGGGGTTTGTGGTAT